>Ga0172371_10000691_pt1 | contig 53171 bp, 55 predicted proteins | sample Lak12m_FD_114543 | JGI IMG/M metagenome (GOLD analysis project Ga0172371, IMG submission 114543) | Freshwater microbial communities from Kabuno Bay, South-Kivu, Congo - kab_022012_12m | ecosystem: Environmental > Aquatic > Freshwater > Lake | place: Democratic Republic of the Congo: South-Kivu... | reverse complement strand
GGTGTTGATGATGATGCCGGCGCGCGCGTTGATGAGGCGGCTGAGGTACTGGTCGACGAAGGTGCGCTCCATGTTGATGTTGCGGAAGATGATCCCGTACATGGAGTCGTTGAGCATCATGTCGAGCCGCTCGAGCGCACCCATGGTGGCGATCTCGGGCATGCAGAGGCCGCTGGCGTAGTTGCACAGGCGGATGTAGCGGCCCAGCTCCTCGCCGACCTCGTCCAGGGCGGCGCGCATGAGGCGGAAGTTCTCCTGCGTGGCGTAGGTGCCGCCGAAGCCTTCGGTGGTCTCGCCGTAGGGCACGTAGTCGAGCAGGCTCTGCGCCGTGGTGCGGATGACGGCGATGACGTCTGCGCCGGCGCGTGCGGCCGCTTTGGCCTGGGCCGCGTCCTCGTAGATGTTGCCGGTCGCGACGATCACGTACACGTAGGGCTTGAGCGGCTCGCCCACCTGGGCGACCAGAGCGTTGCGGCGGGCGCGCACGGCGTCGATGCGGGCGACGCCCTTGGCGGCGAGCTCGGCGGCGTGAGCCTCTGCTGCGGCCCACCGCTCCGCGGGCACGTCGGCGAGCGAGAGGTCGCCGACGGCGATGGCCTCAGCGACTTCCTGCGCGCTCTTCCCGGTCTGCAGCATGAGGTCCACGAACGGCCGCATGATGCCTGCGGGCAGCAGGTCGCGGGCGTGCTCGACGACCACGTTCACCAGTGGCACGTCGACCTCGTTCACCCCGGCCACGCCGAGCAGGCGCAGCGTGGCGCGCTCGGTGCTGTCGGTGGTGTGGGCCTCGATGTGCTCCTGGATGTCGTCGGCAATGGCCTCAGCGGCTGCGCGGGCGCGCTTCACGAGGCCGTCGTCCAGACGAAGGGCGTTCACGGCATCACCTGCTTTCCTGTGAGGAGGTCGGGTCGCGCTTCGGTTCGGCGCCGGCGATGAGACCGTTGACGACGTCGAACAGGGGTACGCGGCCGCCGAGGGCCTCGGCGACGGCGTGGAAGAAGGCCCTTGGCCGGTACGGCTGGGGCACGCGGAAGGGGTTGGCCGTGACGGCCAGCAGTCGCAGCGGCGTGAGCACCTCAACGGCGACGCCGCGTCGCAGGAGCCGGGCGACGCCCGACGGCGGCAGCACGAGCACGGTGGCGTCGCGGACGACCAGTCGGAGGCTGCGGCGCGGCGACAGCACACGCACGAAGTCGTCCACGAACTCCTGTGTGAGGGCGCCGCCGACGTAGAGCACCCCGGCGTCCAGGCGCTCGACCGATCGCGCCACCGCCACCCCCTCGCCGACGACGGTGTGCAGGTCGAGAGCCGCACGGCGGCCCTCCGCGTCGAAGCACACGGCGCGGTGCCCGGCGGTCACGTGCGGCTCGAGTGCCGAGCGGGTGGAAGCGGCTGCGGTGGGCAGCGTGAGAAGCTCGACGGCATCGGCGGTGGCTCGGACGGCGTCGTCGAGCGTGTCGCCGACCATTCCGCCGGTCGCCAGCACAAGGCCGTCGCTCACGCGCGGCGAGGCGCTGCCGATGCGATTGATGGCGCCGTCCACAAGGACCTGGGCGGCGCCCAGAACGCGCAGGCGCTCCACGGTGGCACGAAGCTCGGCGAGCGTGGTGGGTCCGCTCACCTCGACCTCGCCGCGGCCGCTCGCCCTGCCGACGACCACGCGCCCCAGCGGCGTGTGGAACGGCAGCTCCTCGAGCACGTCCAGCTCGTAGCGCGAGCGTGCGAGGGAACCCTGTGTGGTGGCGACGAGTGTGCCCGTCGGGGGCGAGATCCTGGGCTTGGCCAGTCCCGTAAGATGGTCGGTGCGCTCGCCGTCGAGCCCGAGCGACGTCAGGCCCAGGCAGCGGGCCTCCTCGGCGAGCAGGGCATTGACGACGGTCGTCTTGCCGGCGTTCTTGACGAGTCCGATCACGGCGACCGCGAGGCTGCCCGACCCGGCCACGAGCTCGTGGAGCGTCGCGGCCGCATCGCCGTCGCCGCGCGCCGCGCCGGGAGCCTGGCTGCTCACGCCGTCCACTCCGCATCCGCGGCGCCGGTGTCGTCTGCCGTGCCGCCACCGCGCCGGCCGCCGTGCCTGATCTCCTTGAGGTAGGCGAAGACCGTGTACCTCGACAGGTCCAGCGCCTCGGCGACCTGCTCCGCGGAGCGCTTGACGAGGAACGCGCCGCGTTCCTCGAGACGCTTGACGACCTCCATCTTCTCGTCGCGCGACATGGCCGCCGGCGTCTTGCCCATCTCTCCGAGGATGCCGGTGATCATGCCGGCGACAACTTCGCGGATGTCTCCGGCGAAGATCTCGCCCTCTGGGGCCGCCTCTGCGTCTCCGCGCCCTGTACTCGTGAGGCGCGAGAGGGCGCTTTGCGCCTGCACCAGCGCCGAGACGTCCACGTTGAGGCCGAGCAGGCCGAACGGGGTCCCGTCGCCGCCGCGCAGCGTGACTGCGAGGGACTTCAGCATCTTGCCGTCGCGCGAGGTGAGGGAGAGGCGCACGTCACGCCTGTCGTCGGCGTGGCGCAATGTGCGCAGCATGCGGTCTGTGGGCGGGTCGCCGACCTTGCGGCCGGTCACGGCGCCGTTCTCGATGGCGACGATGGAGTGCGGGACGCGGGCGACATCGTGCAGCACGACCTCGCAGTCGGGACCGAACATCTCGGCGAGCCCCTGCACGACGGGCAAGAGCGCGCGCAGGCGCGGGTCGAGGTGTCCTGGGGGCAGCGGCTCCATCGCTCTCCACGCATCCGGCGGTGGCGCCGGGGCCCCAAGGCGCCGGTGCGTCCTTGGACGTCAGGTATACAACGCGCAGCCGTGCCTGTCAAAAAAAGTGGTGCAGATGTCCAGAAAAGTGGGAGTCCGGCGCTCACGGGTTGGTCGGCCGAGCGGCGAGCGTCGCCTGCACGGTGCGTGTCCCGGCCCCGTTCGCCAAGGTCAGCGTGACCGTGTCTCCCGGCCTCTTCGTGGACAGGAACGCGATGAGGTCGTCGAAGCTCGCGATCTCCGTGGCGTCGGCCTTGACGATGACGTCGCCGCCCACGGTGTACGTGACGCCTCCCACCGTGACCTGCCGCGTGCCGCCCTTGATGCCCGCCTTGTCGGCAGGGCTGCCGCTCTTGACGATCTCGATGAGGGCGCCCGACTCCAGGCTCAGCCCGGCCGCCTGGGCGATGTCCGGGGTCAGCGTCTGGCCGCCGACGCCGAGCCACGCGTACTCCACCTTGCCGCCGGCCTTGAGCTGCTCCATCGACTTGACGGCCTGGTTGATGGGCACGGCGAACCCCAGGCCCTGGTTGCCGCCGGTGTCGGTGGCGATCTGTTCGTTGATGCCGATCACCTTACCGGCGGCGTCGATGAGCGGTCCGCCCGAGTTGCCGGGGTTGATCGCGGCGTCGGTCTGGATGCCGTTGGGGATGGTCTGACCGTTCGGCGCCTGCAGGCTACGGCCCACCGCCGACACGATGCCGGAGGTGATCGAGAAGTCGTAGCCCAAGGGGTTGCCGATGGCGACCACGGGCTCGCCGACCACGACCTGCGACGAGTCCCCCAGCGGCAGCGGTCTGAGGTCGACTCCAGTCGGGTCCACCTTGATCACGGCGACGTCCCCGCCGTTGTCGATGCCCACGATGGAGCCCTTGACCTGCTGCGTCTTGCCGCCGCCCTTGTTGAAGAGCACGCTCACGTCGCTGGCGGTCTGGCCCTGCTCCTGGACGACATGGGCGTTGGTGAGGATGAAACCCTGGGAGTCGACGACGAACCCGGTGCCGAGGGACTGGCCGCTCTGCGACTGTCCGAAGGGGTCGAAGCCCGAGCTGCCGAAGCTGGACTGGATCGCCACGACGCCGCCGGACATGTTCTGGTAGATCTGCTCCGGTGTGTAGCCGCCGGTCGTGCCGCCGGTGCCGGGCGAGTAGGAGGCGGGGGCCTCCTCGGCGGCCCTCTGGATCACCGTCTGCCGGATCTCCCCGAAGTCGAACACCAGCACCAGCACGAGGATGACGAGTGCGGCGCCCACGGCCCCTCCGCCGATCCCCAGGAGGAACCCTCTCATCTTGGCCATCGTCGTCCTTTCCTGCTGCTCGCCTTGGAAGCGCGGTACACGCGCGACAGCTCCGGTGCGCCCCGTGCGCATGCTCTGCCGTGGGTGTTATTTGCACCGCCGCTCGCGTTGCGTAACGTGACCTGCGCGATCGGGCTCATGAAGAGGCGTTGGCCGGCGCGCCCGCCGCAGCCTCGGCCCCTGCGGGCCGCTGCCCTGGCGCGTCGTGGGCGGCGGGCCTCTCCGCCGCCGCCGCGAGGACCTCCGCCTGCCGCCTGCGGCGTTGCCGCGGCAGGCGTACGAAGAAGCTGGCGCCGTGGCCGCGGCCGGCCTCGGCGCGAATGGAGCCGCCCATCATCTCCGTGAGCTCGCGGGCGATAGAGAGGCCCAGGCCCGCGCCGGCCGTGGTGGCGCGTTCCTCGCTGCCGCGGTGAAAGCGCTCGAACACGTGCGGCAGGTCGGCCGTGGGGATGCCGGGCCCGTCGTCGCTCACGACCACGGTGGCCCACTTGTCCTCGAACCGCGTGCCGATGCTCACGGTGCTGCCCGGCGGCGAGAACTTCACGGCGTTGTCGACGAGGGCGCGCAGCACCTGGGCGAGCCGCTGCTCGTCGCACCAGGCGGTGAGCCGCTCGCCGTCCTCGACGGCGAGCGTGAGCTCCCCGCTCTGCGCCTGGATCTGGAACTCGTCCAGCACGCTGCGCGCCACGACCTCCAGGTCGACGTCCTCCAGCTCCAGCTGGAGCGATCCGGCCTCGACCTTGGAGAGGTCCAGCATGCTGACCGCGAGGTTGCGCAGGCGGTCGACCTGCTGCCTCATCAGCCCGAGGAACTCGCCCTGCTCCTCGGGGCTCAGGTCGCCTTCGTCGATGATCTCGAGGAACCCGGCCAGCGAGAACAGGGGGGTCTTGAACTCGTGCGAGGCGTTGGCGATGAGGTCGCGGCGGGCGCGCTCAAGGCGCGCCTGCGCGGTCACGTCGCGAAGCACGAGGATCGAGGTGAAGTCGGCGTCGCCGGCCACGGGGTAGGTCGTCGCCTCAAGGGTGGCGTCGCCCTGGATGAACACCACGTCCTGCACATCGCCCTCCCGGCGCGCCTCCCGCCACGCCTCGGCGACGTCGCCCGGGAAGCGCTCGTCGATGGTCGAGCCCACCGGCAGGGGTTCGCCCAGCAGGTCGGCCGAGGCGGGGTTGGCGATGGTGACCATGCCCTCGGCCGTGAGGCCGATGACCCCTTCACTGAGGTCGTTGAGCAGTACCTCGACGCGGTCGCGCTCGTACTCGACCTGGGCGAAGGCGCTCCTGAGGCGCTCGGCCATGATGTTGTAGGTGACGGCGAGCTGCCCGATCTCGTCCTCCACGCTCGCCGGGACGGTCGCCGAGAGGTCGCCGCCGGCGATGGCCTCGGCGCTGCGCTCGATGCGCTTCAAGCGGCGCGCGATGAAGTAAGAGGCCATGTACCCGAGCAGCAGGCTGATGCCCAGCGCCAGGACCGTGGCGAACAGCAGCTGGCGCTGCACCTGAGCCACGGCCTTGGCCACGTCGGTCAGCGACGCCGACACCAGCACCGTGCCGTACACCGTGCCGCTGGCCGCGTCGATGAGCGGCACGGCCGTGGCCGCGTACCGGCCCGACGACGTCTGCGCGACCCCCTGGGTCGTCCTTCCCGTGGCCAGCGACTCGCCGATGACCGGGTAGTCGCCGACGTCGAACACCCCCACGCCGCCCGAGTCGATACGTGGCACCTGGTTCCTCGTGAGGATCACGATACGGGCGTTGTTGCGCATCCCCACGAGCGAGACGGTGTGCTGAAGGGCGGACGGGTCGGCGATCGCCATCTCACCGTCTCCCATGTCGTAGACGAAGCTCGGCACGCTCTGGAGGATGAGGTTGACGTTGGCGCGCTGGTCGTTGAGCTTCTGCTGCTCGAGGCGGTTGGTGAGCGGAGGCACCACGTAGATGTACGCCACCATCATGGCCAGGGCCACGAGCAGCAGGATGAGCACGGTGAGCCAGTTCTTGACGGAGCGGAACATGTGCGGGGCGCTCAGGGCGCGCGAATTCCTCCGGAGGCGGGCGCGTCCTCCGCGGCGGCGGACGCATCACGACTAGTAAAGCAGGTCAGAACTCGCGGAACTTGTACCCGATGTTACGTACGGTGAAGATGAATTCCGGGTCCTTGGGGTCGCTCTCCAGCTTCTCGCGCAGGTGGCGGATGTGCACGTCCACGGTGCGCGCGTCGCGGTAGTCGGAATCGCCCCACACGAGCTGCAGCAGCAGCTGGCGGCTGTACACGCGCCCGGGGTGCGAGATGAGCGTCTTGAGGATCTCGAACTCGATGTAGGTGAGGTCGACCTTCGCGCCGCGCAGGATCACGTTGCGCTTGAGCAGGTCGACCTCGAGGTCCTCGACGCGGATGACTTCCTTCTTGGCGGCCTCTGCGCTACGGCTCATCTCCGCCCGCCGCAGCTGCGCGCGTACCCGGCTGCGAAACTCGCGCAGGCTGAACTTGTCCTTGGTGATGTAGTCGTCGGCGCCGATCTCGAGGCCCAGCACCTTGTCGAACTCCTCCGACTTGGCGGTGAGCATGATGATCGGCACGATGCTCTGGGCGCGGATGCGGCGGCACACCTCCATGCCGTCCACGTGCGGGAGCATGAGGTCGAGGATGACCAGGTCGAAGCTCTCGCGGGCGAAGGTCTCGAGAGCCTCTTCGCCGTCGCGGGCGGTGACCACGTGGTAGCCTTCCTTCTCCAGCGGGAAGCGCAGCAGCTTGAGGATGGCCTCCTCGTCGTCCACCAGCAGGATGCGGGCTCCGGTGTCCGCCATCACGTCTCCTCCTTCTCGGCACGTACGCAGCCGCGCGGGGCAGCCAGGCCGCGGGCGCGGAAGCCGGTGCCGAGCGCGCGGGCGATCGCCTCGCATCCGTCCAGGTCCGCGCCTGGGTAGTCGACGGCCGTCAGCGTCGTCTGGATGTCGTTGTGCACACACTGTTCGGCGAACTGGATGACAGCCCTGTGCGCCTTGGCGAACATAGGCCTGCAGATGTCTTCGTAGGCCTGTGGGTCGGCGGCGTTGAGGCTCACGGTGATGGCGTCAAGCCCGGCCGCCGCCAGGACCGCCGGCACGTCCACGTCCGGGTTGAGCAGGCGGCCGTGGCCGTTGGTGTCGAGGCGCGAGCGGATGCGGCGCAGGTGGAGCCACTCCGTCACCTCCAGCACCACATCCAGCCGCATCGTCGGCTCGCCGAAGCCACAGAAGACCACCTCGGCGGCGGGTCCGTCGTCGGCGAAGGCCCACTCGACGGCGCTTGTGACCTCATCCGCCTCGGGTTCGCGCGCGAGCCCGAGGCTCGCGCCGAACACGCCTTCGGCCCACTCGCGCACGCAGAAGCGGCACGAGCACGAGCAGCGGTTGGTGAGGTTCAAGTACAGAGCGTCGCCGCCGCGGTAGGCGACGGTGCCGGCGGGAGGAGGCGACGCGGTCATGAGGGGAGTGCGAGCGGGTGCATGGAGTGGGCCCCGGCGTGATGTGGGGCGGCGGTTCGAGTATAGCAGGGTAGAATCGACGGGCATGACCGTCCTCGTGAACACACATGACTGAGCTGTCCGGCACCGAAGCCATGCTCTACGAGCGCCTCGGCGGCGGCGACGTGCAGTGCCACGTCTGCCCGCGCGAGTGCCGCATCGCGCCGGGCAAGAGCGGCGTCTGCAGAGCGCGGCACAATGCCGACGGCACGCTCTATGCCATCACGTACGGGCGCGTGTGCAGCGTCGCCGCCGACCCCATCGAGAAGAAGCCGCTCTACCACTTCTTCCCCGGCACCACCGTCCTGTCGTTGGGGAGCGTGGGGTGCAACTTCGCCTGCCGGCACTGCCAGAACTGGCAGATCGCGCACGCCGACCCCGGCGAGGCGGCTCGCGACCTGCGCGACCTGCCGGTCCGCAACCTGCCGGTGCTCGCCGACCACAACGACTGCCAGGGCGTCGCCTGGACCTACAACGAGCCGACCATCTGGCTCGAGTACATCCTGGACGGTGCGCAACTCGCACACGAGCACAGTCTCTACACGGTGATGGTCACCAACGGCTACATCACCGCAGACGCTCTGGACGTGCTGGCGCCGCACATAGACGCCTACCGTGTGGATGTGAAGGCGTTCAGCGACGACCAGTACCACGAGCTCTGCCGCATCCGCGACATGGCACCGGTCCTGGAGGCGGCTGTGCGGGCCCAGGAGGTCCATGGCTGCCATGTGGAGATCGTGACCAACGTGATCCCCACGTTCAACGACGACGACGCGACGCTCACTGGCATCGCCCGGTGGATCCGCGAGTCGCTGGGCCGTGACACCCCCTGGCACGTGACGCGCTTCGTGCCGTACCTCGACTACGCCCACCTGGCGCCGACGCCGGTCGCGACCCTGGAGCGCGCCGTGCGCATCGGTCAGGATGCCGGGCTGCGCTTCGTCTACCTCGGCAACGTGCCCGGACACGAGGGCGAGAACACGGTCTGCCCCAACTGCAGACGGCTCCTGGTGCGCAGGACCGGGTACGCGGTTGAGGATGTGGCCCTGCGGGGAACATTCTGTGCGATGTGCGGGGAGAACGTGCACGTCCGCAGCAGTTGAAACTGACGGTGGTGGCACCGCCGCGTCCTGACGACGAGGACCTGAGCCCGTGAGCGACCTGGCTATGAGCGAGTACGTGAAGATCGACATCCCGGCGAAGGCGGAGTACGTGGTGCTCGGGCGGCTGGCTCTGGCCGGCGTGCTGCGTGGCGGCGGGTTCTCAGAGGACGCCGTGGCCGACCTCAAGCTGGCGCTCACGGAGGCGTGCTCGAACTCCGTGCGGCACGCCTACGACCACGACGAAGGCCAAGTGCACCTGGGCTTCACGCTGTACCGCGACCGCATCGTCATCGAGGTCCGCGATGAAGGCGCCGGGTTCCACGAGGACGACATCGACTGTCCGGACTGCCGGGCGATCCCCGGGCTCCCCGTGAGCGAGGGCGGCATGGGCATCTCCATCATCCGTGCGGTGGTCGACGACTTCGACCTGCGCCGTGTCGACGACGGCGGCACCGCCCTCTTCCTCACCAAGATGCGCGACGTGTGAGGCTGCGGCCGCCGCCGGTCTCCACGGCGCCTTCCGCCACTCGTCGTCCTGTGCCGCCGGTCTGCGCGAGCACGTAGGTGCGCTGTCGTGCGCGCCGGTGGTTAGCCGGGTCACGGGCGCCGGGAAAGAACCGCACGAGGCGCCCGGAGTCGCCTTCGGCCCTGCGGGCCCGACGAGGAGGTCCGTTGTGACGCCACGGCTGCAGCAGTCAAGGTTCGCACGCGTGCTCTTCGACGAGGCGCACGGCGAAGCGTGGTCCGTCCGCCCCGACGCGGCCGCGACCATGCGGCCCGATCATCCTGCGGCGGCGTCCTACGCCGACGCCGCCCGCACGCTCGAAGCACGCGACTTCAGCGTCGCGGCGCACGCAGATGGGCCGCTGACCGCGGAGGTGCTCGCCGCGGCCGACGTGCTGGTGATCGCCCACCCCTCGGAGCCGGAGTGGGAGGGTACGCTCGGCGGCTCGCCGGCCCTCACGGTCGCCGAGATCGCCGCCGTGGAGCGCTTCGTGCACGCCGGCGGCGGGCTGCTGGTGCTGGCGGAGACCGAGGAGGAGAAATACGGAGCGAACCTGAGCGAGCTCCTGGCGCCGTACGGGATGTCGGTGGAGAACACGACGGTGTTCGACTACGCGGGGTCTCCTGCCGCGCCCACCTGGGTGCCGGGCGACGTCGTCTCCGCAGCCGGCGGCGGTCTGCTCCACCGCGTCCGCGACGTGCGCTTCTACCGCGCCGGGTCCCTGGCCGTGCCACCCGGCGCCGGCGTGCTGCGGGCAGGGCCGGAGGCCGCGCCCGCCGGCGCGGTGCTGCTGGCGGCCGTGTCCCACGGTCGCGGCCGCGTCGCCGTGGCCGCCGACTCCGACATCTTCGGTGACGACTTCCTGCATCGCCTCGACCACCACCAGCTCTGGCTGAACCTCGTCTACTGGCTGGCGCTGCCGGCGTTCCGCGGTGCGGCCGCGCCGCTGGTCTCCGCAGCCGCGGCCGACCCGGCCTGGGCGCGGCTCAAGCAGGCGACCGGCGAGCTGCGCCTTCTGCAGGGTCCGCGCGGCGACGTGGACCTCTCCGTCGTCGACGTCACCCGCGCGCGCGCTCTTGTGCAGGCGATGGTGCAGCACATCGGGGCGCTCTCGGGCCGCTTCCCGCACCAGGCCGAGTACTTCGACCGCCTGCAGCGAGACCTTGTGGCGTGGGCCGATGCCGGGTTCACGAAGCCCGACTTCGCCGCCTCGCTCGGCGCCTTCCGTCCCGAACGCGAGCGGCGCGACGGCGTGGAGCACCTCGTCGTGTTCCCGCTGTACACGCCGAACGCGTCGCCGGACGTGCGCTTCGAGGCGCTCATCGTGCGCACGCCGTGGCCGGCGTTCGTCGCCGAGCTTGAACGCACGGAGTTCGACAACCGCAAGTTCGTCCCAGTGCAGCTGCTCGACAACACGGCGGGCTACGACAGCGAGTGCGCGGTGCTCTTCCCCGAGACGGTGAGCGTGGCACAGCGGCCGAGCAACAACTTCGGCGGCATCTTCTGCGACCGCGAATCGGCCCGCTTTCGCCGCTCGGTGGCGGCCGCTGCCGGTGCGCTGCGCCTCGACATCCCTCCCGACGCGGCCGCCCTCGTCGCCTCACCGGACCTCTCGCTCCAGACCTACATCCTGTGGGACCTCATCCACGACCGCTGGCACAGCCACGGCGAGCTGCCGTTCGACCCGTTCATGATCCGTCAGCGCTTGCCGTACTGGATGTACGCGCTGGAAGAGCTCCGCGTGGACCTGGCTACGTACGGCAGTGCCGCGGAGCTGGTGGACGACGGCTTCGCCTTCGCCAGGTACGTGCAGTATGCGATCCTGTTCGACCGCATCCTCCGCTTCCCCATCACCGGAGAGCGGGTGCGCAACTACGACGGCCTTGGGGGGCAGCTGTTGTTCGCTTTCCTGCACCGGCGCGGCACCGTGGTGTGGCGCGACAACCGCCTCAGCGTGGACTGGGACGCCGTCGGCGGCACAGTCGCCGAGCTGCGCGGACTCCTCGAGCATCTCTACCGGCGCGGCATCGACATGAGCAAGGTGTCCTACTGGGCGGCGGCCCACGACCTCATCGCCGAGTCCGTGGAGCCCAACGTGGCCTCGCAGTGGCGGCGCGAGGCGCGCGTGGTGAGCGACGAAGCCGACCCGCGGGCGTGGGTGGACCGCGTGCTGCCGGACGAGTTCCCTCTCAGTACGTTCTACCTGCAGCTGCGCGGGAGGCTGGAAGAGCGCACGCAGCGACAGGTAGATGACGCGGCGGGCGATGCTGCCGGCGGACGCCGCGTGTGAGCGCCGCGGCGGGCGGCGCTGTCGGCCGGCTGGTGGCCGGTCTCGACGCGCCCGAGGCGGTGGTCGCTGCTCTGGATGCGTATGTCGATGTCCTGCTCGCCTGGCCCGGCAACGTGACCGGGCTCAGCTCGCGTGAGGAGGTCGTGGCCACGCTTCTGGGCGACTCGCTCGGGCTGCTCGACGTGCAGCCCCTGCGAGCCCGCGAGAACGAGCCGTGGGTGGACCTGGGCGCCGGGGCCGGCATCCCCGGCATCCCGCTCGCGGCCGTCCTGCCCGGCGTGCGTGTGACGCTGCTGGAGGCGTCGTCCCGCAAGTGCGCGTTCTTGCGCTCCGCCGTGAAGGCCGTGGGTCTACAGGCGCGGTGCCGGGTCGAGAACGTGCGCAGCGAGCGGTACGCTGCCGCCGGCGCGCCGGGACGCGACGCCTTCGGCGTCGTGCTGGCGCGCGCTGTGGCGCCGCTGCCCATGCTCGTGGAGCTGGCGGCGCCGCTGCTCGCCGTGGGCGGAGTGCTCGTGGCCAGCAAGACGGGGCGAGCCCTGCGCGATGAGGGCCCGCGCGCCGGGGCCACGGCCGCGCTCTGCGGCATGGAGGCGCGGCCGCCGCAGGCGCTGGCGCGCTCGCCGCTGGACGACGCCGTCGCGGCCGTCTTCGAGAAGGTCGCACCGACGCCAGACCGCCTGCCGCGGCGCGAGGGCATGGCCGCGAAACGGCCGCTGCGCGGGTAGGGGTCGAGGGACGTCCCGGGCCCTCTCCCGCACCCTGTCGCACCTCCACCATCTGCTACTATCGGTGCCCCCCCAGAAGGAGCCCGGTGACCCGCGTCATCGCCGTGACCAACCAGAAGGGCGGCGTGGGCAAGACGACCACCGCCGTCAACCTTGCTGCCTGTCTCGCCGAGGCCGGCTTCGAGGTGCTGCTCATCGACATGGACCCCCAGGCGAACGCCTCGGCGGGCTTAGGCCTGCGCGCGGCTGACCCGCGCCTCACCACCTACGGTGTGCTCGGTGGGGCCGCCAGCGTGGGCGAGGCCACGGTGCGCACTGCGGTGGAGCACCTCTGGCTGCTGCCCGCCTGTCCTGACCTGGCCGGTGCCGTGGTCGAGCTGGCCGACGCAGACGGCAACGACTATGTGCTCGACTACGCGCTCACGGCGCGACTCGACGCCTACGACTTCGTATTCGTCGACTGTCCGCCCTCGCTGGGAGTGCTCACCATCAACTCGCTGGTCGCCGCCCGCGAGGTGCTCATCCCGGTGCAGAGCGAGTACTATGCCCTCGAGGGCCTCGCGCAGCTGCTTGAGACGGTCGGCCTCGTGCAGGAGCACCTCAACCCCGACCTTCGTATCCTCGGTGTGGTCGTGACCATGTACGACGGGCGCACGCGCCTCGGCCGCGAGGTCGCCGGCGAGGTGCGCGACAATCTGCCGCAGCACGTCTTCCGGACAGTCATCCCGCGCAACGTGCGGCTGAGCGAGGCGCCCAGTCACGGCCTGCCGATCTCACGCTATGATGCCACCTGCGTCGGCAGTGACGCCTACTTCGACCTTGCCAAGGAGGTCGTCTCCCGTGGCTGAGAAGAAGGCCCTGGGCCGGGGGCTCGGGGCGCTCATCGGCGACAGCAGGGCCGCCCTCGCGCGGTCCGGCGCATCCGCGCCGCGCGAGGGCCGTCTGCGCGAGCTCGCTCTCGCAGACATCACAGTGAACCGGCGCCAGCCGCGCCGCGTGTTCGCGCCCGAGGAGCTGGAGGAGCTGGCCGCGTCCATCAAGGCGCTCGGCGTGGTGCAGCCCGTGGTCGTGCGGCCGCTGGAGTCCGGCACCGGGGAGCCCGGCCCCGACACGGGTGAGGGCGGCGGCGTGGGTGCCGCCGACGGTGCGGCGGGCTCCGCTCCGCGCTTCGAGCTCATCGCCGGCGAGCGCCGCCTGCGGGCGGCCACCCTTGCGGGGCTGCAGTCACTACCTGCGCTCGTGCGGCCGGCCGATGAGGTCGCCTCGCTCGAGATCGCGCTGGCCGAGAACGTCGCGCGCGAGGATCTCAACAGCATCGAGGAGGCCCAGGCCTACGCGGCGCTCGTGGATGAGTTCGGGCTCACGCACGAGCGCGTCGCCGAGCTCGTCGGTCGCAGCCGCGCAGCCGTGACCAATCTGCTGCGCCTGCTTGAGCTTCCCGACGACGTGCAGCGCATGATCGAGCAGGGCGCGCTCAGCGAGGGTCACGGGCGCGCCCTCCTGGCGCTGCCGGACCACGAGCAGCGTCGCAAGACGGGTCGCGTGGCGGCGGCGCAGGGTCTCTCCGTGCGCCAGACGGAGTCGCTCGTGAAGCAGCTCAACGAGGAGACGGCCGCAGGCGCTGCGCCTGCGGCTCGTCGGCCGGCCGCCGACTTCTCCGACCTCGTCGACGAGCTCTACGGCGTGCTCGAGGCGCCGGTGCGCATCACCAGCGGCGCCCGCGGCGGCAGCATCCAGATAGTGTTCAAGAGCAAGGCCGAGCTGGAGCGGATCGTCGAGCTGCTGCGGACGCTTGCGGAGTGACCGTCAGGGGACGCTCGAGATGGTGGGCGACGGCGACGGCATCACCGTGTACGGATCGGTGACAGGGTAGTCGGTGGTGGTCGGCAGGGGCGTGGTGGTCGTGCCCGGCGTGGTTGTCGTCTCGCCGGACCCGGGCGTCGTGCCGGACCCGGGCGGCGGCGTCGAGCCGGAGGGGACGTAGACGACCGTGCCGTCGGCCAGCGTGTAGAACGAGCCCAGCAGCGTCCCTACGCCTGAGATGACTGCACCGTTCTGCACGTTGAGCTTCTTGATCTGGTCACCCTCCTTGATGATCACCTGCATCTCAGGCGTCCCCGGGTTGGTGACGATGGTCATGTTGTCCTGGGTGAGAAGCCCGCTGATGCCCGCGGCGGTGAGCGCTGCGACGAGGAAGCCGACGGCGAGAACGATAGCCACGTCCCACAGATTGACGATGCCGTCGAGCGGGTCGCCGTTGCGGTCTTCCGTGCCGATGCGCCGTCTGCGCATGTAGCGCATGCCGGGCGAGGCGACGTGGAAGACCGAGCCGGAGTCCTGGATGGATGCGTGATCGTCTGACGCCGTCAAGGGGATCTCTCAGCGGTTTCCGGATGAACCGGCCGCGTTCGACGCCGGATTCGCGGGCGGTCTGCTGTCGACCGGCCCCAGGTCCGCGAAAGGATCGTCGTCACGGTGCCAGCTCATGGCGGGATCGTCGAAGGTGAGGCCGGCCGCGTCGGCGGCGGCTCTGTCGGCCGCGGCGGTCTGCAGCGAGGGCGACCCGGCGACCACAGGCACCACAGGGGCGCCGTTCGCGACACGGGCCGCGGCGCCCTCGCCGCCACCGGGCAGCGGACGCAGGACCTGCGTCGATGCGGCGTCGCCCAGCGCAAGAGAGGCGGTCGCAGCGACGCCGGCCGCGTTCCCGTTGTCCTCGGCCACCGGAACGAGGGGTTCGATCGGGACCTCCTCCAGGGCGGGGACGACCAGCGTCTGCTCTACATCCTCGCTGTCCAAGACGTAGATGACGTCCGGCTCACTGTCCCACACCCCCTTCTTGTTGCGCTTGCGCCCCGACTTGAGGCGCACGTCGCCGCCCTCGAGCAGCTCGAGCATGTACTCCATGTCGGAGATGTCCTGCGAGTACATGCGGTCGCGCACGATGCTGATGACGAAGGCGATGCCGCCGATGAGCAGGCCGATGACCGTGACCGAGAAGGCGGTAACAAGGTTCTCAGAGAGCTGGGCGGTGTTGCCGGTGGCCAAGCCGATGAGGGCCGGCGAGAGCGGGATGAGCGTGCCCATGAGACCGAGCATGGGGCCGAGGCGCACGAGGATACGCGTGCGCTCGAGCCGCTTGAGCGTGTAGAACTCGTAGTCCTGCAGGAGTTTGAGCGGCTTGGCCGCGAGACGCTGCGTCTGGTAGTTGCGGATGAGGTCGAACAGGAACCGCGCCACGATGAGCGAGTAGTTGTTCTCCTGCAGGTAGCGATAGGCCGTGCGCGGCTTGCCGTCGATGAAGGCCTTGCGGGCGCGGAGCGCGCGGGTCTCCAGTGCGTCGAGGTCGCGATAGCGGAACCTCAGGTACACCTCGTACAGGAAGAACCCGGTCTCGATGAGCACCCACAGAAGGCACGCGACGGCCGCGATGAGCACGGGCCACAAGAGTACCTTGGAAATCTCATAGATGAACTGCTGGAGACCGTTCATACTCTCCCTGCCGGTTTGAAGATGTCCTTGAGAGAAGCCGACCTGAGCCTCAGGCGGTCCCAGCTGCTGCCGCCGCCGGGGAGGACGGTGCCCTCGCTGGCGGCGCCCAGCGCGTCTTCGCGGCGTCGCAGGACGAGATACGACGCAAGGGCGCCCAGAGGCAACATGGCGAGCAGGATACCACCCGCATATCCGGCAGCACTACCTCGGCCGCCCCCGCCGAACGGAGCGCCGGCCCCCGAGCCACCGTCCGCCGTACCCGTGGACTCGGCGGTGCCGCTCGTGTCGGGGCTGGCCACCGGGGTGCCGGAGATCGGGTAACCGCTCTCGTACGGTCCGGGCTCCAAGGTCGGCTCGTCGGTCGGCGAGTACACAGGGCCGGGCGTGAGCGTGGGGTACGGCTGCACGGTGCCCGAACCCGAGCCCGAGCCTGTCCCCGAGCCTGTCCCCGAGCCTGTCCCCGAGCCGGAGGGAACCGAAGGATAGGACGGCGGCGGGATGTAGGTGGGTTGGGGTCCGGGGGTGATCGGCAAGGGCTTGCTGACGACGAAGGTGTTCTCCACCGTCCTGACGTTGCCGGCGAAATCGACGATCTCGAGCTTGTACGTGTGGGTACCGTTGGGCACGTTGTTCAGGGTGAGGTGCAGGACGTTCCGGCGGATGTCGGCGGGCTTCGTCTGATCCTGCCCGTCGACGTGCACCCTGCACTTTTTGGGGTTCACGCCGGTACCCTTCACGCCGTCGGTGTAGGTGGCGCGGATGAGCACCGTGTTGGTGGTGGTGTACTTGGCGCCGTTGCGCGGCGATGAGCTGAGGTTGGTGGGTCTGAAGACGAACGACTTCAGCGCGGGGGGCCGCGTGGAGGGGTATGAGGTGAAGGGCTGGTCGCTCAGGGCGATGAGGGCCCAGGCGGTGGTCTTGAGCTCGTCGGACGACTCGCCCTGCCGCTTCTCGTAGGCTCCGGTCTGCTTCTGGAGCGCAGTCAGGGCGGTGCGGGGTGTGGACGCGGTGGTCTGCCAGAACGACTCATCGGGCTTCTCGCCGAGGGCGAGGATGGCCTGGATGGTGGCGGCGGTAGCCCATGCGTCGGTCTTGCCGCCGCTCTCGGCGGGGAACCCGCCGTCCGGGCGCTGGCTGTCTTTCAGGAACTGGCGAGCAGCCTGCAGGTCGTCTTCGGTGACCGTGACTCCCGAGGCGAGCTTGAGCGCCTGGATGGCGAGGGCGGTGGCCTCGCAGGTGGAGGGCTGCCCGGACTGCACCGGGAACCCGCCGTCGTCCTGCTGCTGCCTGACCAGCCAGCTCTCCGCGGATTTGAAGCGGTCGTTGTCGTCCACGCCCATGGACCTCATGGCGAGGATCGCCCAAGCCGTGGTGTAGACCGCCCTGAACTCGCGGTTGGAGCGCGCCGGCGAGAAGCTGCCCAACGTGGGCGATCCCGGGATGGTGTCCTGGTAGCCGTAGAGCTGCGCGAGGAGGTCGGTGTGGGGGGTGCCGGCGACGAAGACCCGGTCTTCCTGCCCGGCGGCGACGTAGGCGAGGATCGCCTGGGAGTAGTAGACGGGCGCGTTGTCCGAGTCGGCGCCGGTGGCCGCCCTCTCGTGGTCGTTTGCCTCAAGGTACGAGAAGGGGTTCTTGCCGGCGATGGCCCACATGGATGAGCCGATACGCTCGCCGCTGGCCGTGGCGCCGAGGATGACCCAGGTCGTGGCCGACATGGAGCCGAAGCCGCCGTCCGCGCCCTGGCGCGAGTGGAAGTAGTCCAGGCCTCTGGTGATGGGCGTCGGGCGGGGATCTGCACCAGGTGAGCGCTTGAGGGCGGCGGCCGAGGCAGCGACACTGACCGCGAGTGCCGCGGCCAGCGCCAACGCCAGCCAGAACTTCGTGCGCATGCGGGTCCTTTGTGTGTCGCGGGACGAACTGAAGCATCCATAGTAACGAGGTCGTAACGGACCGACCACCGCTGCCTCCAGGGACGGTACATCCGTCTAGACGGGTTCATTCCGGCGTCGGGGGGCCGACATCATGACTGTGGGCATCGCGATCGACAGAGAGTCCGCCGCCGACGCGCAGGTCGAGTTCTTCGGGTTCAGGCTGCGCGTGATGAACCCGCGCCTCGCGGCTCTGCTGACCGGGGACGAGGATGACGTCCAGGTGCTGCAACGGGACAGGCCGTGTGTGGCCGAGGCCGAGGCAGAGCAGGCCGCAGTGTCGTGGCGCGCGGAGCGCGCAGACTCAGGCGGGGTGGTCGTCCAGCTCCGCCGCCCCGCGCTCGGCCTCTGAGCCGCAGGCCGGCGCGCCGACCCACGGCCCGCTGCCCGTGACGATGTATCCTTGGAAGCCGACATGGCTTCCCTGCTCTCACTCGTCATCCCGGTCTACAACGAGGCCGACAGCCTGCACCCACTCGTCGAGGAGATCGACGCCGCCCTGACCGGGGCGGGCCTTCGCTTCGAGATCGTCTTCGTGGACGACGGCTCCACGGACGGGTCGTTCCAGGTGATGCAGGCCCTTGCCTCGAGTCGCCACGACGTGCGCGTGGTCAGACTGCGGCGCAACTTCGGCAAGGCGGCCGCTCTCTCGCATGGGTTCGAGGTGTGCCGCGGCGACGTCGTCGTCACCATGGACGGTGACCGCCAGGACGACCCGGCCGAGATCCCGCGGCTGGTCGCCCGCCTCGACGAGGGGTACGACCTCGTCTCGGGATGGAAGCAGAGCCGTCAGGACCCCCTGAACAAGACGCTGCCGTCGCGGTTCTTCAACTGGACTGTGCGCCGCACCTCCGGTCTGCCCCTGCACGACTTCAACTGCGGCCTCAAGGCGTACCGCCGAGAGGTCGTGGACACCATCCACGTCTACGGCGAGCAGCACCGGTACATCCCCGTGGTCGCCGCGCAGGCCGGGTTCCGCGTCACCGAGGAGCCGGTGCACCACCGCAAGCGCACCGCCGGCGTGTCGAAGTACGGGTGGCAGCGCTATCTTCGCGGCTACCTCGACCTGACGACCGTCCTCTTCCTCGGCCGCTACCAGCACCGCCCGCAGCACCTCTTCGGCGGCATCGGCACCCTGTTCATCCTCATCGGCGTGCTCGTCGAGCTGTATCTGACCGTTGACAAGCTCGTCTTCGGCCATCCCATCGGGCAGCGCCCCCTGCTGCTTCTCGGGGCGCTGCTCATCATCGTGGGCGTCCAGCTTCTCTCGCTCGGGCTCATCGGCGAGCTCATCGCGAACTCACGCGCCCGCGAGGGGCCGGACACCCTGCAGGTGGCTGCGTTGATCGAGCCGGCGGCCGCAGCCCTGCCGGCGCCGGGTGACGTGGTCGCGGTCGGTGTCCCCGGCGGGTCGCGCGCCACCGCGGCCTGCTCCGCCGACACGCCGTGACGCGCGCCGTCGCCTACTTCGGCACGTACGACCCCGACTACCCTCGCAACGCCGTCCTCATCGCCGGACTGCGCGAGCACGGGGTCACCGTCCACGAGTTCCGGGCGCCGCTGCAGCAGCTGACGGCGGCGCAGATGGCCACCCCGGCCGGGGTGGCCCGGCTCGCGGCCGGCGCGGCCGCGGCCCACGCGCGCCTGCTCGCGCAGCACCGGCGCGAGCTCCGAGTGGACGCCGTGGTCGTCGGCTACCCGGGGCACTTACTGGTGCCGTTCGGGCGCGTGCTGGCTGCGGTGCGGCGTGCGCCGCTCGTGTTCGACCCGCTCGTGTCGCTGTGGGACACGTTCGCCGGCGACCGCGGCCTTGTGGCCGGTGGAAGCCTCAAGGCGGCCGCCGTGCGCGCCGTGGACCGCGTCGCCTTCTCGTTGCCGCGGCTGGTGCTCGCCGACACGTGGGCGCACGCCGCGTACTACCAGGAGGACCTGGACGTGCCGCGGGTGCGGCTCGCCGTGGTGCCGGTCGGCGCTCTGCCCGAGCCGCGAGCCACCGGGGCCGCCCGTGATCTGGGCCCCGGCGAGACGCTGACGGTGTTGCAGTACGGCAAGTGGAGCCCCCTGCACGGCGCCGACGTGGTGCTCGAGGCGGCGGAGCTGCTGCACGGCGAGCCCGTGCGCTTCGTGCTCGTTGGTGAGGGCCAGGTCGCCGGCGACCTGCGTACAACCATCGCCCGGCGCAGGCTGACCAGCGTGGACTGGCCCGGGGCCCTGGACGCCGCGGCCCTTCGCGAGCGCGTGCTCGCCGCCGACGTGTGCCTCGGCGTGTTCGGATGCTCGGCCAAGGCCGCGCGGGTCGTGCCCAACAAGGTCTACGACGGGCTCGCCTGCGGCCGCCCCGTCGTCACCGCCGACAGCGACGGCGCCCGCGAGCTGCTCCAGGACGGGCGAGACGCGCTGCTCGTTCCCGCCGGCGACGGCGCCGCCCTCGCCGTCGCGCTCCGCCGCCTGCTCGACAGAGGGCTCCGCGAGCGCCTCGGTGCGGCGGGGCTGGGGCTCTACCGCCGCCGCCTCACGCCCTCCGCCGTGGCCGCCAGACTCCTGCTCGCGCTGGAGCACGTGTGAGACGCGGCGTGCCCTCGGACCGCCGCTCTTTGCATGGCCGCCGGGGGGCATCGAGCGACGGCCGCCGGACGGACGATCCCGCATCACAGGTCGAGGGCGCGCTCTCTCTGTCTCCGACGGCTGCGCCTGCGGCCGGCGGGAGCGGTGAGGCTCAGCCGCGCCGACGCCCGCTGTGGCTGCGCCTGGCGCAGGTCGCGCTCGTGGCGGCGGCCGTGTACTTCGTCGCCGCCTACCTGGTCCGCTCCTGGTCGAGCATCGCGGACTTCTCCTGGTCGCTGCAGCCGGCCTGGCTGGCGCTCTCCGGCGCGGCCTTCCTGCTCTTCTACCTCATGCAGGCCGTCGTCTGGTGGCTTGTCCTGCGCGGCGTCGCCGTACGCGTCGCGTTCCTGACGGCCGCTGCCACCTGGGCCAAGTCCATCCCAGCACGCTACATCCCCGGCAACGTTTTCATGTTCGTCGGACGCGCCTGGCTGAGCCACGACGCCGGCATGCCAGTGGACAGGGTGACTGCGGCCATGGTGTACGAGCAGGCGCTCGGTGTGTGCTCCGCCCTCATCACGGTCGGCCTCCTCTTTCCCTTCTGGGAGTACCACCCCGGGCTGACGGCGCTGGCCCTGCTGGGGATCCCCGTCCTCGTCGCGCTGCTGCACCCGCGCGTGTTCGCACCGCTGGCGCGCCGGGCGCTTCAGGTGCTCCGCCGGCCTCCCCTGGAGGTGACGCTCGGGTTCGGGGCGGTAGCGGGTCTGCTCGCGTACTTCGTGCTGAGCTGGTTCGTCGCCGGGGTCGGCGCCTGGGCTCTGGCCCGCTCGCTCACGGGCCTGGGGGTGAACGCCCTGCCCGCGGTGGTCGTCGCCAATGCGCTGGCCTACGTGGCCGGCATGGTCGCCTTCTTCGTCCCCAGCGGCATCGGTGTGCGCGAGGCGGTGCTCACGGCCTCGCTCGCGCGGCAGCTGCCCGGAGGTGTGGTGCTGGTGTGGGCCCTGCTGCTGAGGGTGTGGGTCACCGTGGTGGAGCTGGCGTTCGTCGGCGTCGTCATGGCCGTCGAGGCGGGTCTGCGGCGACGAGCGCGGACTGGTGAGGTACGGAGGACGTGACGGGAGACGGCGAGCAGGTGGGGCCGACACGCGGCGGCGAGACGGCGGTGGATGGGGCGGCGCCGGGCGCGGCGAGCGGCAACGGGACGGCGCAGCCGTCCCGGAGGGCTCGCCGGGCGGCCGCCCGGCTCGGCCCGTTGCGGCTCTCCCCGGTGGCCGAGCTCACGCGGGCCGAGCAGCGCCGGCGGGCGCGCCGCGCCGCCGCCGGCGTGATCGTCGGCGTGGTCCTGTTCACGGCGGTCTACGGCCTGCTCTCCTGGCTCAAGTACCGCGCCTACATGGACGCGCGGTTCGACCTCGGCAACATGGTCCAGGCCGTGTACAACACGGCGCACGGCCACTTCCTCGAGATCACGACCGGCGACGCCGCGCCGCGGCAGATGTCGCGCCTGGGCTCGCACGTCGACCCGATCCTGGCGCTGTTCGCGCTGCCGTGGCTCGTGTGGCCCAGCCCCACGATGCTCCTCGTGCTGCAGGCCGCGATCGTGGCGACCGGCGCCTGGCCGGCGTACCGCCTGGGCACACGGGTCCTGCGTGACCCGCGTGCCGGCGGCCTGCTCGCCGGCGCCTACCTCCTCTACCCGGCGCTCGGCTACCTCGTCCTCAACGAGTTCCACCCGGTGGCGCTGGCCGCGCCCCTGCTGCTGTGGGCCTTCCTCTACGTGGAGGAGGGGAGATGGCTGTGGGCAGCGCCCTTCCTCGTGCTGGCTGCCGCCTGCAAGGAGACCGTGCCGCTCGTCATCGCCCTCATGGGGCTCTACTTCGCGCTCAGGAAGCGCTCGCTCTGGCCGCTCGTCCTCACCGTCCTGGCCGGTGTCTACTTCGCCGTCGCGGTGTGGGTCGTGATCCCGCACTTCAACGGCGGCCAGAGTGCCTTCATCGCGCGCTACGGGGAGTACGGCTCGGGTGCCGTCGGGGTGGTGAAGCACGCCCTCACCGATCCCGTCCACACGGTCAGCGACCTCACGTCCGCTTCGAACCTCACCTACTGGCTCCACCTGCTGTGGCCGTTCGGGTTCGCCTCGCTCCTGAGTCCGCTGACGCTGCTCATCGCGGCGCCCGAGTACCTGCTGAACGGGCTCTCGTCGGTCGGGTTCCAGCGACGCATAGAGTTCCACTACACGGCGCTCGAGATGCCGTTCCTGTTCGTCGCCGCCGTGCTCGGTGTGGCGCGCCTCTGGCGCTGGCTCGGCGGCGGGATGTGGCGCAACGAGGCCGCCATGCGCGGTCAGCTCGTCTCGCGCAGCACCTTGGCCCTGCTGGTGCTGCTCTGCGCCCTGGCCGGCAACTACTTCCTGGGGCCACTGCCGTTCTCGCTGCCGGGCGCCGCCCTGGACGGTCGCGACTACGCGAAGACGTCCCACGACGTCGTGCTGGACAGGGCGGTCGCCATGATCCCCGCCGACGCGCCGGTGGCGGTCAACAACAACGTCGGCGCCCAGCTGGCGGCGCGCCGCGTCTCCTACGTGTTCCCGTACTACGCGGACGCCGACTGGGTGATCGTGGACACCCGGCACCCCTGGTTCTACGACAAGGAGGAGACCGCGCTGCACGAGCAGGCGCTGGCTCGGCTGGTGTTGGACCGGCGGTTCCAGAACGTGTTCGCGCAGGACGGTGTGTACGTTTTCAAGCGCATCGCGCCGGAGCCGTCCGGCGCATCTGCTACGCCACCCAGCTGAAGATCGCGAACTTCCCCGTGAGGAAGATGAGCGCGACGATGCCGCCGAGCATGCACGCGCGGTGCAGTCGCGGCCGGTCCCGGGTGTACACGGCCAGCGCCACGTACAGAGGGAACACCGTGAGCGTGAACCGCGGGTACGACATCAGCGGCACGTACTTCGAGGGGAAGAACAGCGGGTACGCGAGCAGCGCGAAGGCGTACCAGGAGTATGCGCGCGGCAGGCGGCGGGCGCCGTACCACAGCAGCAGGGCTGCGGCGAGGAAGAAGAGCAGGTTCTGCAGGTTGGTCGCAAAGGTGCTGTAGGCGGCGCCGGGGCGCGGCACGGCCCACAGGGCGTTGTAGAGCTCGGCCGCGACCATCTTGCGGATGCCCCAGAAGACGGTGACGAACGCCTTCGTCACAGTGTAGTTGGGGAAGGCGAAGCCGCGCTCCCACACGGCCTGCGCCGTGGAGAACACCAGCGGCTTGCCGAACGCCAGCGCCAGGTAGGTCATCCAGACGAGGATGCCCTCCACCACCATGAGCAGGTTGGCGACGTGCGAGTCGGTCTTCTTCCAGTCCCACTGCCGGCGTTCGTAGTAGTAGTAGGCCATCGGGACGAGCAGGATGATCCCCGTGCTGCGGGTAAGGGTGGCCAGCAGACCCATGACCCCTGCGAGACGCCAGCGGCCCTCGCGCGCGAAGACGAAGCAGCCGAGCGAGAGGAAGAGGAACAGTGACTCGGTGTAGACGGTCTGAAAGAAGAACGAGAGCGGGGTGACGGCGAGGTAGATCACGGCGCGCGACGCCGTCTCGTCGTCGAAGTCCGAGCGCACCAGACGGTAGAGCAGCCAGCAGGAGCCGGCGTAGCAGGCCAGCGAGATGAGCGCGCCGGTGATGACCAGGTTGCCGCCGAAGACGAGCCCGACGTAGCGGAGCAGCATCGGGAACAGCGGGAAGAAGGCGGTGCTGCCGTCGCCGTCGGCGTAGCCGCTGGTGGCGATCTTGATGTACCAGACGCCGTCCCAGTGCGCCCAAGGGTTCAGGAGGCTGCCGAGGAGCCCCTTGAACACCTCCGCGTGGGCGGGGAAGCGCCAGCCGATGGGTGACCCCTGGACGCCGATGAAGGCGGCCGCCGCGAACGCGGCGACGACGATGATGAGGCGGCTGCCCACCGCCCAGGCGACGGCGCGGCGGAGGGGACCGGAAGCTGCGCCGTCGCGGGGCGCTGCCGTCTCGCCGGCGGGGGCTTCGCCGGGCGCCTCGCCGGGCGCCTGCGAGCGCGCGCCGCCGGCGACGAGGTCGCCCGCGGCGGCGTCAGCTGCGGCTCCGGGCGGGTCAGGCAGGGCCGCTCGCCTCCCGGCGGCCGAGCACACCCTCGGCGACGAGGCGCGCCAGCACCGCGACGCGCAGGTCGCTGGCCAGCTCGCGCCGCTCGTGCGGGTTGTGCGCCCAGGCGTGCAGGCGCAGGCTTGCGCCGTCTGCGCCGAGCTCCTCCACGGTCACGAGGTTCGCGCGGCCCTCGGGCGGCTCGGCGAGCTCGTCGCCGACGGCCAGGACGGTGCGCTTCACCGCCTCGAGGTCGCTGCCGATGGGGACCTTGACGTCCACGGCGACCACGCTGTTGGGCGAGCCGAGCGTGTAGTTGTTGACCATCTGGCTGGCGAACGCCTCGTTGGGGATCACCACGTGACGCCCGTCGGCGGTGCGGATGTAGGTGAAGGTGAACGTGATCTCCTCGACCGTGCCGAACTCGCCGTTCACGCTGATGTAGTCACCCAGCCGCACGGGCTGCGCGAAGGCGAGCATCACGCCGCTGACGAGGTTGGCGATCGGTGCCCGAGCGGCGATTCCGATGACGCCGGCGACGATGGCTGTGGAGGCAAGGATCGCGCCGGCCAGAGTCTGGAAGACCGGGAACTGGAAGAGCGCCAGGGTGAAGCCGACGGCGAGGATCGCCACGACCACGAGGCGCCGCAGCATCACGTACCGGGTGCGGTCGGCACGCCCGGGCCGCTTGCCGAGGAGGCGCTCCATGGCTGCGTCACGGCGCTTGAGGAGGTAGTCCACCACACGTGCCGCGATCAGGGCGACGGCCACGTAGACAAGCGCCACGAACCAGTCGGTCTGGTAGAAGGCGGCGGCGACGAGATCCACGATGGGCGGCGGGGTCACGGGGCTGACGACGGGCTCGCCGACGATGTGGGCCTGGGGATGAGCTGCGAGGGCAGCAGGTCGTCGCGGATGTCGTACAGGAGGTGGCCGTTGCGGTAGTCGAGCATGCCCACGACCGTCTCGTCGGCGTCGGCGTCGGCGTCGGCGTCGGCGTCGGAACCGGTGCCGACGACGCCCTCCACCTGCCACACGAACTTGTACGTCGGCGTGACCGTCGACGTCACGAGGCGCCCATCCACCCGGTGTGAGAAGGTGTACGGCGTGGCCGCCGGCACGTAGAGGAGCTGGACCTCGCGCGGGTCCACGGATGTGCCCTTGAAGACCCAGTCCGCCTTGCGCAGTGCCATGCCCGAGGTCTTCAGCTGCGAGCTCCCCGGCACTCCCACGGCTGCGACGGCGAATGCCCAGCCACGCCACGGCCGGCGCACGAAGTCCATGCGCTGGCTCGCGGCGGTGTAGCGGAACGCCACGAACGCCGGGAACAGAAAGACGACCATAGCCGCCGCGGCTAGGGTGACCACGAGAACCTGGCGGCCGCGTTTGCGCGGACGGCGCGCGCCGGGCGCAGCCGTGCGCGCGCGGCTCTCTGCGTCAGTCATCCGCCGAGGTGTCCACGACGGCGCCGTCGGGTAGCACGTCGGACCGGGGGAAGACGGCACGGGCGGCCCGCTGCAGAGCCGCGTAGTAGTCCTCGTCGTGCAGCGGGTTCAGGTGCATGGGGACGAGACGCCGCACGCCGGCAGTGCGTGCGAGCTCGGCGACGGCCGATACCTCGCTGTGCGAGGCGTAGCCGGGCAGCAGGGAGGGCGGGGCGAGAGCGGTGCCGGGGTCGGCATCGTTGTACCAGGCCTCGTGGAACAGGACCGTGACGCCCTCGGCGAACGCCGCCGTCGCGGGATCGGGCTGGGTGTCGGTGGCCAGCACGAACGAGTCGTCTACGCGGTAGGCGACGCTGACGTCGGAGTGCTGTTGGGCGCGGATGCGCACGGTGTGGCCGGCGACCTCGTTGGCTCCCACGCGCAGCGGCGCCAGGCTGACGCCCTCGAGGTCCTTCCAGTCCTTCGGGTTGTAGGGCTTGCGCAGGATGCCAGAGACGGCGGCAAGGGGGTCGACGCCGTTGACCGCCTCCTCCGGGGCGTGGATGACGAGGGTGCGCCCCGGCAGCACCCCGGGCAGGTACGCGAGTCCGCAGACGTGGTCGAGGTGGTAGTGGGTCAGAAAGAGGTGCACGGTGCCCGACCCGGCGAGCAGGTGGGCGTGCTCCGGCTCCAGCAGGCGCCTGAGGCCGGTGCCGGCGTCGAAGATGAAGGTGTCATTGCCCGAGCGGCAGGCGAAGCAGGTGGTCTCGCGCCGATCACTCGGCATCCAACCCATGGTCCCCAGCGCGGTCACGTCCACGGCTGCCCGCCTCCCTCGACGACGTGTGCAAACGAGAATGTTCCCCACAGCATAACGGTACAACTGTGGGGTAGAGGCACGATCGACTCGGCCCGGAGGCTCGCATGGACTCTGATGTGCTCGCATTCGCGGAGCGGCTGGACCTCGATCGCGGAGCGCGAGGCCTCTGGGATGCGGCCGTCCCGCATCTCGCGGCGGCCGTGCGCGGCGAGGACGCGGGGTTCCTCGGCGCGCTCGAAGGCGTATCGCACAGCGCCGCCCTCTCGAGCGCACAGCCACTTGCGGCCCTTCTGGACGCGTACAACGAGGGGTGCACGCAGCTGTGCCGGCGGCTCGAAGAGTCGGGCGCGAGCGAGGCGCGTGACATCTGTCTGCGTCTGCGGTCACTGGACAAGGCGGCCCTGTCGCACATCGCCACGGGCTTCTGCTCCGGCCTCGAGGAGACGCTCGAGCGCCTGCGGCGCGCAGCCGAAGCCGAGGCGCCGGCGGACGTGGAGACCGGGGCGCTCAGACCGCAGCAGCTGATGGCCAGGGTGGCGCTCGAGGCGGACCGCTGTCGCCGCGCCGACAGCCCGCTCGGGCTCGTCGCCTTCGGCCTGGTCCCGCGGTCGGCGTCGGAGGGGCGGCGATCCCTCGTCGCCCGGGAGGTGGCGCGACGCCTGCGCGGCGGCCTGCGCTGCTACGACAGCCTGGGCACGACGACGGCCGGCGACCTGGTGGTCGTGATGCCGGACGTCGGCCGTCACGGCCTCGTGGCCGCCGCCGAGCGACTCGTGCGCGAGGTCGGGCGCCCGAGCGGACGCGACCCCGCGCCCGAGATCGTCTGCACGTTCTTCCACTACGATGAGGTGGACACCGAGCCGCCGGCCATGCTCGCGAACCTGGGGCAGAGCCTGGACGCGGCTCGCAGCGCTCGCGGTCGGGTCGCGTCCTGAGGGTCAGGAGTCGCGCCGCTCCCCGAGGGCGTCGGCGGCGCGACGCACCATCTCGCGCTCGTTGGGGTACGTCATCAGGCGCAACGCCTCCGGAAGCGGGACGAACCTGGCCTCGCTGACCTCATGGTCGTGGTTCGCCGTGTCGCCGCCGGTGGCGTGCATGAGGAAGTAGTGCACGGTCTTGTGGATGCGGCCGCCCTCGCCGCGCGAGTAGAACGAGTAGTCGATGGACCCGAGCCGGTCGTCGACGACGGCGTCGATGCCGGTCTCTTCGGCGACCTCGCGCACGGCGGCCTGGGCCGGCGTCTCCCCAGTCTCGATGCCGCCCTTGGGCAGGCCCCAGACGCTGCGCCCCGTGGGCCGGATGAGGCAGACCTCCACCGCGGCGGCGATACGGACGACCACGCCGCCGGCCGACGTTTTCTCGCGTGTTCCGGGCACGTCTGCCACGCTTTCTGACACGGGTGCGGACTTCCACACAGTATAGAGAACCGGGCGCCGCGGACCTAGCGCCAGGTGGCCGTATCCGCCCGCCGGCGCCCGCCGCGCCGCCGCCGTCTGCCTGTACGATGGGGCGGTGAGCCGCACGCTCGACACCCTCGGCGCCCTCGGCGAACCCGAGTTCCGCAAGCTCTTCATCGGCCAGGCGACCTCGGTGGTCGGCTCCATGTTCCGTGTCGTGGCGCTCCCGTTCGCCGTGCTGGCCATCGGCGGCAGCGCCACGGACATCGGCCTTGTGATGGCCTCCGGCCTCGTCCCCCTCGCGGTGCTGGTGCTCGCGGGCGGCGTGTGGGCCGACCGCCTGCCACGCCGCGTGGTCATGATGGTCTCGGACCTGGTACGCACCGTCCTGCAGTTGGCGGCGGCCGCCCTGCTCGTCGCCGGGGTCGCCGAGGTGTGGCAACTGGCGGTGCTGCAGATGGGCATGGGAGTGGCAGAGGCGTTCTTCGGCCCCTCGTACACGGGGCTGGTGCCGGAGGTCGTCAGCGCCCCACGCCTCCAGCAGGCCAACGCTCTGCAGGGTCTGGTCTCGAGCGGGTCCATCACGCTCGGCGCCACGCTCGCGGGGCTGCTGGTAGCGGCCGTCGGTCCCGGCTGGGCGATCGGCCTCGACGGACTCAGCTTCCTGGTGAGCGCCGCGTTCCTGTGGCGGCTCAGGCCCGAGCAGTTCCGGGGGACGAGGACACGCCGGCCGGCCGCCGCCTCGGGGCCGGCCCAGGCGCCGGCGGGCGAGGGGGTCGCAGTCGGCAACTCGACCGGCGAGCATCCGCGCGGCTTCTTCCGCGACCTCGCGGAGGGCTGGCGCGAGTTCCACCGGCACACGTGGATCTGGGTCACCGTGATCGGCGCCGCGGCCTTTCTCTTCGCCGTCGACGGACCGCTCCAGGTCCTGGGGCCTATCGTGGCGGAGGAGGTCTACGCCGGGGCCCGCACCTGGGGCCTCACGTCGGCGGCCATGGGCCTTGGGCAGATCGCGGGCGGCCTGCTGGGTCTGCGCTGGCGTCCCAGACGGCCGATCCTGGTCATCTGCGCCGGCATGTGGCTGGCCGGGCTTCCGGTGGCCTTTCTCGCGCTCGAGGTGCCGGTGTGGGCCCTGCTGGCCGCGATGGTCGTCATCGGCGTGGAATGGGGGCTGTACGACCCGTTCTGGATGACGTGCATGCAGCGGGCGGTGCCGCCGGACATGATCTCTCGCGTGTCCGCCTACGACTGGTTCTGCGTGCTGGCGTTCTACCCGGCGGGGCTGGCGCTGGCCGGGCCGCTGGCTGACGCTGTGGGCCGCCCGGCGGTGCTCTGGGGGGCGGCTGCGGTCGCCGTCGGCGTGAGCGTGTTCCAGGTGCTCTGGCGCGATGTACGCGCGCCGCACGCTATGGGGCCGTCGCTCTCGGCTGCGTCCGCGGCGGTACCGCCGTCGTGAACGAGGCCCGCGGTCCGAGCGCGGTCGTCCACCCCGTCCGCCGCCGCGCCGTTCAGACCGCCTGTCCGGTCGCCTCCCACTCGGCGTACAGGCGCGCATAGCGGCCGCCGGCCGCGACCAGGACATCGTGCGTGCCGCGCTCCACCACGCGGCCGGCGTCGATCACGAGGATCTCGTCGGCGTACCGCACGGTGCTCAGGCGGTGGGCGACGATCACGCTGGTGCGCCCGCTGAAGAGCACCTCCATGGCGCGTTCGATGCGGCGCTCGCTCTCGGCGTCCACGCTGGAGGTGGCCTCGTCGAGGATGAGCACGCGCGGATCGGCAAGCAGCGCGCGCGCGAAGCTGATGAGCTGGCGCTGCCCGGTACTGAGCCCGGCGCCGCCCTCCTGCACCTCGGTGGCGTAGCCGTCTGGGAGCGCCGCGACGAAGTCGTGCACGCCGACGATGCGGGCCACGCGCACGACCTCCTCCTCGTCGGCGTCGGGCCGCGCGAAGCGGATGTTGTCGAGGATCGAGCCGCTGAACAAAAAGGCCTCCTGCGGCACGACCGCCAGCTGTTCACGCAGCGACGCCATGGTCACGCCGCGCAGGTCGTGGCCGTCGATGAGCACGGCGCCTGCGGTGGGGTCGTAGAACCGTGCAAGCAGCTTGATCGCCGTCGACTTGCCGGCGCCGGTGGCGCCGACCAGGGCGACGGTCGACCCGGCGGCGATCGTGAAATCCACGTTGTGCAGCACCGGGTTCGCCGGGTCGTAGCCGAAGGTCACATCGCGCAGCGCCACCTCGCCGTGCACGTCGGGCAGCGGGACGGCGTCGGGCGCGTCCTGCAGGTCGGGGTCGGTGTCCAGCACCGTGTAGATCTTCTGCACGGCCGCCATCGACGCCTGGAAGGTGTTGTAGAGCTGGCTGAGCTGCTGGAGCGGGTCGAAGAAGCTGTTCAGGTAGCCGATGAACGCCACGAGGACGCCGATCTCCAGGGCCTGCCCGTTGACCAGGGAGCCGCCGTACCAGAGCACGATGACGACGGCGGTCGCCGACATGAACTCGACGAAGGGGAAGTACAGGCCGCTCTGCACGACGGTGCGGTAGTTGACGTCGCGGTAGGCGGCGTTGGCCTTGGCGAGCTGGCGGTAGTCGGCGTCTTCGCGGCGGAAGGCCTGTAGCACGCGGATGCCGCTGATGGACTCCTGCAGGTGGGCGCTGACGTCGCCGATGCGGTTGCGCACGAGCGCGTAGGCGCGCGCCGAGCGCGAGCGGAAGACCAGAGTGGCGACGAGCAGGAACGGCAGGATGCTCAGCGTCGCCAGCGCGAGCCGCCAGTCCAGGATGAACAGGAAGATGATGGCGCCGACGAAGGTCAGCGAGTTGGTGACCAGGGAGGTGACGCCGTCGGTGACGAGCTGGTCGAGCGCGTCGATGTCGTTGGTCAGCCGGCTCACGATCCAGCCCGTCTTCTGGCGGCTGAAGAAGTCGAGCGAGAGCTTCTGCAGGTGCGCGAAGAGGTCCCGCCGCAGGTCGTAGATGATGTGCTCCCCGACCCAGCTCGTCAGGTAGGTCTGCAGGTAGCTGGCGCCCAGGTTGATCGCGCTCACGGCGACGAAGGCGACGATGACCCGGGTGAGGACGTCCATGTCGCCGGCGGTGATGCCGCCGTCGATGGCGACCTTGAGCAGGTACGGAACGGCGAGCGTGCTGAGCGTGACCACGATCATGGCCACCACGCTCAGCAGTGCGCGGCGCCGGTAGGGGTAGGCGAGCCGCGCGAGCCGGGCGAGCTTGAGCTCGCGCGCGAGGTGGATGAAGGCGCGCCAGCCCTTCAGCTCGTCGAGGCTGGCGCCCGAGCCGTGCGGGCCGCTGTGGTGGCGCGAGTGGGCGGCCATCAGCGCGCCTCCCACTCGCCGCGCACGGCGCTGTCGCGCTGCGCCCCGGCCGCCGCCGGCTCGTCCAGCTCGACGCGGTCGAGGTCGACGTGCTCGGCCTCGGCGCGGCCGAACATGCGCGCGTACAGCGTGCCCTCGGCCATGAGCTCCTCGTGCGTGCCGCGTTCGACGATGCGCCCCTTGTCCAGCACCACGATCTCGTCGGCGAGCGAGATGGTGCTGGGGCGGTGGGCGATGATGAATGTGGTGCGCCCATACGTGACCTCCTGCAGGGCGCGGCGGATCTTGAGCTCGGTCTCCACGTCCACGCTGGACGTGGCGTCGTCGAGGATGAGGATGCGCGGGTCCATGACCAGCGCCCTCGCGATGGCGATGCGCTGGCGCTGCCCTCCGCTCAGCGTGTGGCCGCGCTCCCCGATGACGGTGTCGTAGCCGTCGGGGAGCGCACTGACGAACTCGTCGGCCTGCGCGGCCTTGGCCGCCACGCGCACCTCCTCCGCGGTCGCCTCCGGCCGCCCGAGCCGGATGTTGTCGGCGATCGACGCGCTGAACAGGAACGGGTCCTGGTTCACGATGCCGATGTCCGCACGCAGGCTGGCCAGCCTGAGGTCGCGCACGTCCAGGCCGTCGACTGCCACCGTGCCGGCGGTCGGGTCGTAGAACCGCGGCACGAGGTTGGTGAGCGTGGTCTTGCCGCAGCCGGTGTGCCCGACCAGCGCCACGGTGCGGCCCGCGGGCACCTCCAGGCTGACGTCGTCCAGCACCTGCCGGTCACCGTAGGCGAAGGAGACGTGCGCGAACGTGACGGCGCCGCTCGGGCACGCCACGCCGGCCTCGCACGGCAGCGCGACGGCGTCCGGCCTCTCCGTCATCTCTAGCGGTGCGTCGAGGATCTCGTACACGCGGTTGCCGCTGGCGATCGCCCGCTGCATGAGGCCGGTGAGCCAGCCGATCACCTGCGCCGGGTACACGAACATCATCAGGTAGCTGTAGAAGGCGACCAGGGCGCCCAGGGTCATCTGGCCTTCGATGACCCGCCGGCCGCCGTAGTACAGCAGGAACGCCACCGCAAGGTTGGGGATGAAGGCGATGAGCGGGATGTACACGGCGCGTACGCGGGCCGCCGCCACGCTGGCCTCGAACACGCGGTAGCTGCGGCGGCTGAACTTCTCGAGCTCGTCGTCCTCGCGCGCGAAGATGCGCACGATGCGCGAGCCCACCACGTTCTCCTCCGCCGCCTCCGTCACGTCGGCGATCTTCTGCTGCACGTCCTGCAGGATCGGGCGCAGCTTCTCACTGAAGCGCAGGGTCACGATGAGCAGCGCCGGGAGGAAGGCCATCGAGAGCAGGGCCAGCTGCCAGTCGAGCGCGAACAGGATCACCACCACGGCGACCATCATCACGATGTTGGTGGCGAAGAAGACGAGCCCGTAGCCGAGGAACATGCGTACGTTCTGGATGTCGGCCATCAGGCGACTCATGAGCTGGCCGGTCGGCCAGCGGTCGAAGTAGGAGGCCGGCTGGCGGAGCAGGTAGGCCCAGGTGCGGTTGCGCAGGTCGTACTCGATGCCGAGGCTGGCCTTGCCGGTGGTGATGCGGCGCGCGGTGCCGACGACGAAGCGGATGGCGGCCACGCCGAGCAGGATGAGGCCGTAGGTGACGAGCTTGCCGCTCTGGCCGCCCAGCAGGGCGTTGTTGATGGTGAGCTCGGTGATGCGCGGCACCACGAGGCCGAGGCCCATCTGCACGAAAGCCAAAGCGAAGCCGGCGGCCGTGAGCCACTTGTAGTCGCCGAGCAGCTTGGTGATGCGCCAGAACGTCTTCATGCGTCGGGAACCTTACCCGTTGGGAAACAGGCGGGTAGGATGCAGACGTGAGCGGATCGCCTGGACAAGACGCATCGACGACGGCCGGGGTCACGTTCCTCGGCGCCTCGCCCTGCGCCGACCCGGTGGCCGCGCCGCCCGGCTTCGCCTTCGTCGGCGCTCCCTACGTGACGCCGTACCCGCCGGATGCGGACCCGCCGTTCGGCGTGGGCGTGACGGCCGGGGGCCCCTTCATCGGGCTGTCGGCGCCGGACGCAGTGCGCGCCGCCTCCCAGGTCTACGCGACGTCGCTCGACCACCACGACTTCGACGTCGGCGGCGCGCTCGAGGAGCCGGGCTCGCCGCTTCCTCTGGTCGACTGCGGCGACGTGTTGTGTCCGGCCGGCGACCCCGCCGGCAGCTCGGCGGCGATCACGGCCGCCACACACGCCGCCGTCGGGGCCGGTGCGGTGCCGCTCGTGGTGGGCGGCGACCACGCCGTGCCGTTCTTCGTCGTGCGCGGGCTCGACGATCGTCGGCCGGTGCACGTACTGCAGATCGACGCCCACCTGGACTTCCGCGACGAGCTGGGCGGCGTGCGCGACGGCTACTCGAGCCCGATGCGCCGCCTCCGCGGCCTGGACAGCGTCGAGACCATCGTCCAGGTCGGCCTGCGCGACATCGGCAGCGCGCGTCCGGACGATGTCGCCGCCGCGCAGGCCGCCGGAAACGTGCTCGTGCGCGCCGACGAGGTGCACGAGTTCGGCGTCGACCGCATCCCGCTGTTGTTTCCGGTGGGCGCCCGCCTGTACATCACCATCGACGTCGACGGGCTTGACCCGTCGTGCGCGCCCGGCGTGCTGTGGCCGGCGCCGGGCGGTCTGTTCTTCTGGCAGGCCGCGCGCCTCATCCGCGCGCTGGCGACGCGCTGCCGGCTCGCCGGCATGGACGTCTGCGAGCTCGTGCCGGCGCGCGACCCGCAGGCCCTCACGGCCCTGACCGTCGCGCGCCTCTTCATGATCGCCCTCGGGGCGTCGCTGCGGCGGTAGAGCGGCCGGTGCATTGACCGGTGGTCCGTGGCGGACGTACTGTCCAGGCATGAACGACGACCGCCTGCCGGCCTGGCTCGAGCCGTACGTGCCTCTGTGCAAGGCCGTGGCGGCGCTCTTCCACCCCCTCGTCCAGGTCACCGTCCATGACCTGCGCCGAGACCGCGTCGTGGCCTCGTGGAGCGGCGGCGGCCGCGGCGCGCGCAGCGCCCCCGCGCCTGCTCTCGCCGAGCTCGCCGCCCGTCCCTCTCCCGCGGGCGTCCTGGGTCCGGTCCCGGTCGAGCTTCCGGGCGGACGCACCGGGACGGCCGTCGGTGTGCTGCTGGTCAGCGCCAAGGGCGCCCCCCGGGGTCTGCTCTGCGTGACCTTCGACCGCTCCCCGCTCGACGAGGCCGTCGCCCTGCTGGGCAGCTTCGCGGCGCCGCCGCAGACGCAGGCGCCGTCTCCCGCCGCCGCCTGGTCCGAGCAGTTCGGCGCGGTCGTCGACGAGCAGTGCCGCGCCGCCGGCCTGCGCCGGGACCGGCTCACGCGCGCCCAGCGGCTCGCCCTCGTCCGCGCCCTTGACGACCGCGGCCTGTTCGCCACCCGGCACGCCGCCGCCCACGCGGCGCAGGCCCTGGGCGTCTCCCGCACCACTGTCTACGACCTGCTCAAGGAGGTGCGGTCATGACTGCGCTGCGCACGTTCAAGCTCGAGGAGTTCCTGGGCGCCTGGGAGTTCCAGGCCAAGTACCATCTCACCGCCTCGGATGCGCAGAGCATGACGGTGGACGAGCTGCTGGCGCTCGGGGGTGAAGCCCAGCGCGAGGCCTTCCTGGCCCTGCCGCTCACGTACACCGAGACGTGGGGCGGGCGAGAGGTCCGCGAGGCCATCGCGTCCTCGTACGACCACCTCGACGCCGACCACGTCCTCACCTTCGCCGGCGCCGAAGAGGGCCTGTTCTGGGCCATGCAGGAGCTCGTCGGCCCGGGCGACCACGCCCTCGTCACCGTCCCCTGCTACCAGGCCATGGAGACGGTCACGCTGGCCACGGGGGCTGAGGTCACGCCCCTCCCGCTGCGGCCCGAGAACGGTTGGGCTCTGGACATCCAGGAGGTCCACACCCTCCTGCGCCCCACGACCAGGCTGATCGCCGTCAACTACCCTCACAACCCGACCGGCTACGTGCCCGACGAGGTCGACTTCTGCGAGCTGGCGGCGCTCTGCGAGGTGCGCGACATCCGTCTGTTCTGCGACGAGGTGTATCGCGGCGTGGAGCTCGACCCCGACGTGACCATCTCGCAGGCGGCCGACATCTCGGAGACGGCCGTATCGCTCAACGTCGTCTCCAAGTCCTATGGCCTGCCGGGCCTGCGCGTGGGCTGGCTCGCCAGCCGCGACCGCGCGCTCCTGGAGCGCCTCGAGAAGCGCAAGCACTACACCACCATCTGCAACGCCGGTCCGGCGGAGTTCCTGGCCGCCGTGGCCCTGCGCAACCGCGAACGCATCTGGGAGCGCAACCGCGGCATCATCGCCGCCAACGTGCCGCTGTTCGACGACTTCTTCAGGCGCTGGCCCGACGATTTCGAGTGGCAGCCGCCCCTGGGCGGCTGCGTCTGCTTCCCCCGCTACAAGGCGGGGGACGTGGAGGACTTCTGCGCCCGCCTGCTCGCCGAGGAGGGTGTGCTGGTGCTGCCGGCGAGCATCTATCGGTCGGAGATCGCCGAGACGCCGATCGACCGCTTCCGCATCGGCATCGGCCGGCTCGGCTTGGGCGAGGCGCTGGAGGCGTTCGACCGGTTCATGCGCAGGCACGTGGCTCCCGCCGCCGGCTGACCCGCCGCACGCGGCCTGCGCCGCCGGCCCACCTCGTCACGGCGGCTCCGCCGCGGGGGGTGTACACTGTGCGCTCCCTCCCCGCCCCCCCGCGAGTCGCTGTAACTTCTGTCGCCATGACGCCGTCTAACCTCCACAAGTGGGCCTCGCTGCCCGATCCGTCCCCCGCCGACCTGGCGCGGGCCACGGCCGGCGACACCCAGGCGTTCACCCTCATCGTGGAGCGGTATCAAGGCATGGTCTACTCGGTCGCCTTCAACGTGCTCGGCAACCACACCGATGCCGAAGACGCGGCGCAGGAGGCGTTCCTGCGCTGCTACCGCAAGCTGCCGCAGTACCGCAGCGAGGCCAGCTTCAGCACCTGGCTCTTCCGGCTTGCACTCACCGCCGCCGTCGACTACCGGCGGCGAGAGAAGGCGCGTCCGGAGCCGGTCGACGTGCCCGACGTGGCCGGCGACGCGACGCCCGAGCTGGGCGAGGGCCTCGACGCGGTCACCATCGTGGCCGCGCTGGGCGACCTGCCTGAGGACTACCGCGTGCCCACCGTCCTCCGCGACGTGTACGGGCTGCCGTACCAGGAGATCGCGGAGGTCACCGGGCGGCCGCTCGGCACCGTCAAGGTCATGGTGCACCGCGGGCGCGCGTCGCTGCGCCTGAAGCTCAAAACCGCCCGGGGGGAGGCCTGAGTGGACTGCAGCTACTTCCGCAAGCGCATCAACCAGTACGTGGACGGCGAGCTGGGCTACCTCGAGGTGGCCGAGCTGCAGGCCCACCTCAGCTTCTGTCCGGACTGCGCCACCGAGCTCGCCCAGGTGGGCGCGGTGCGCGGCGCGCTCGCCGGGTGGGGTCGGCTCGAGCTGGCGCCGCCGCCCGCCTTCGGAGAGCGCGTCACGGCGGCGGTCGAGCGCGAGCCGGCGCCCGGCACGCAGAAGCTCCTCGGGCAGGTCTTCGAGGACGTGCTCCAGAAGCTCGACGACACCCTCGGTGCGGTCCCGCTCCCGGGTGGGCGCACCATCCCCGTCAAGAACCTCATCGGCTGGGGGCTGGCCGCCGCCGCCGTCATCATCGGTATCGAGAGCGCGCATGGCCGCCGCTCCAGGGAGCTGAAGCCGCTGTGAAGCTCGACCGCGCCCAGATCGAACGACTGCTGCCGCACCGCCCGCCGTTCCTGCTGGTGGACGAGGTCGTGGAGGGCGAGCCGGGCGTGCGCTGCGTAGCGCTGCGCACGCTGAAGGACGAGGACTTCTGGTTCGCCGGGCACTTCCCGGGCAACCCGGTCATGCCCGGCGTGCTCATCGTCGAGGCGCTTGCCCAGGCCGCCACCATCGCCGCGGCCAGCGGCGCGCTGCGCGGCGGTGCCGCCGCCGGCGCCTCTGCCGCCGACCCGGCCGCCGCCGCGAACGGTCCGGCCGCCGCCCCCATGGCCGGCAAGATCGGCCTCTTCGCCGGCATCGACAAGGTGCGCTTCAAGCGCGTCGTGAAACCCGGCGACACGCTTCGTCTGGAGGCCGAGATCATCATGTTCCGCGGCCCTGTCGGCAAGGCCGCCGTGAAAGCCACGGTCGACGGCGACCTGGCCTGCCGCGGCGAGCTCATGTTCGCCGTGGTCGACGCCTCGGCCATCGCCGCCGGGCAGGCGCAGCTGTGATCGGCCTTCGCCGCGGCCTTGTGTGTGGGGCGCGGATCAGCGCCCTCGGCGTGTACGTGCCCGAGCGCGTCATGACCAACGACGAGATCAGCACGTTCCTGGACACGTCGGACGAGTGGATCAGCACGCGCACCGGCATCCGCGAGCGCCGCATCGCCGCGCCCGAGCAGGCGGCGAGCGACCTTGGCGAGGCGGCCGCGCGCCGCTGCCTCGAGTCGGGCGGCCTCGACCCGGCCGACCTGGACCTCGTCATCGTCACCACCATCTCGCCCGACCACATCATGCCGGCCACCGCGTCGATCCTCGCGCACAAGATCGGCGCCACCAAGGCGGGCGCCTTCGACGTGCAGGCCGGCTGTACCGGGTTCGTCTACGGCCTCGCCATCGCCACGGCGTTCGTCTCGGCCAACATCTACAAGAACGTCCTGGTGGTCGGCGCTGAGGTACTCAGCAAGATGGTCGACTGGACCGACCGCAGCACGTGCGTGCTCTTCGGCGATGGTGCCGGGGCGGTGCTGGTGCAGCCCACCGACAACGGCAGCATCTTCAGCTTCGACCTGGGCAACGACGGCAGCGGCGCCCCCAACCTCCTGGTGCCTGCCGGCGCCAGTCGCATGCCGGCGACCCACGAGACGGTGGACGCCCACCTGCACGCCATGCACATGACCGGCAGCGAGGTGTTCAAGTTCGCCACCCGCACGGTGGCGGAGTCGTGCGCCAAGGTGCTCGACGACGCCGGCATCACCGTGGAGGACGTCGACCTCTTCGTCCCGCACCAGGCCAACATCCGCATCATCGAGTCTGCCTCGCGGCGGCTCGGCATGCGCGAGAGCCAGGTGTTCGCCAACCTCGACCGCTTCGGCAACACGTCGTGCGCGTCCATCCCCATCTGCCTGCACGAGGCCGCCGAGACCGGCCGCCTCAAGAAGGGCGACACGCTGCTGCTCGCCGGCTTCGGCGCCGGGCTCACCTGGGGCTCCTGCCTGACCAAGTGGGAGCTTTGAGGCGCTCGTCCGGAGCGCCCGTTCGCGATTTCGGGTAGGCACGGTGGAGCACACACCCTCAACGTCCGGGAGGACGTCATGAAGAAGCTCGCGCTCATGTTCCCCGGCCAGGGCTCGCAGGCGATAGGGATGGGCTGCGACCTGTGCGCCGCCTACCCGCAGATGCGGGAGACCTACGCCGACGCGTCGGACGTGCTCGAGTTCGACCTCGAGAGCATCTGCGCGGCGGGCCCCGCGGAGCGGCTGGCCCGCACCGACGTCACGCAGCCGGCCCTGCTGGCCAACGCCATCGGCATCTTCCGCATCCTCAAAGACGAAGGTCTGCGCTTCGACGCCGCCTTCGGCCACAGTCTGGGCGAGTACTCCGCCCTCGTCGCTACGGGCGTCCTCTCGTTCGAAGACGGCCTGCGGCTGGTACGCCGGCGCGGCCAGGAGATGCTGCGCGCCGGCGAGGCCGACCCGGGCGGCATGGCCGCCGTCATCGGTCTTGACGACGCCAGGGTCGAGGAGATCTGCACCGGCCTCGACGACGTCTGGCCGGCGAACTTCAACAGCCCCGGCCAGGTGGTCGTGAGCGGCCGCCCGGCGGCTCTGGAGGGCTTCGCTGCCGCGGCCAGGGAGGCGGGCGCCCGCAAGGTCATCCCGCTGGCCGTGAGCGGCGCCTTCCACTCGCCGCTCGTGGCGAGTGCCCAGGCGCCGCTTCGCGCTGAGCTGGAGGACACGGCGTGGCGCGCGCCGGACCCCGCGTTCTTCTCCGTGAGCGAGGTCGGCTTCGTGGACGGCGGCTTCGTCGAGGTCCTCTCCCGGCAGCTGGTCGTGCCGGTACGCTTCACTCAGTCCGTGAAAACACTTCATGCAGCGGGGTATGATGCGTTTCTTGAGGTCGGTCCGGGGAGTGTGCTCAGCGGCCTCGTGCGGCGCATCACTCCGGAGGCGTCGGTGGCGCGAGCCTCCGATCTCGACTCCATCGGGGCGCTCCGCGACGACGCAGAGTACTGGGAGGACGCGTGACCGTAGAGCTTGATCTGACAGGGGGCGTGGCGCTGGTCACCGGCGCCGGCCGCGGCATCGGCCGCGCCATCGCGCTCAGCTTGGCCGCGGCCGGGGCGGACGTGGCCGTCAACGACTTCGCCGACGAAACGGCCTGCGCGGCCGTCGTCGGCGAGATCGAGGCCCTCGGCCGCAAGGGCTGCGTCGTCATGGCCGACGTGGCCGACGCCGACCAGGTCACGGCCATGGTCGACAAGGCCGAAGCCGATCTCGGGCCGCTCACCCTCGTGGTCAACAACGCCGGCATCACGCGCGACAACGTCGTCATGATGATGGACCCGGCCGAGTTCGACAGCGTCATCGCCACGCACCTGCGCGGCACCTTCCTCGTGAGCAAGGCGGCGGCGCGCAAGATGTTCCGCCGCCGCGCCGGCTGCATCATCAACCTCTCCAGCGTCGTGGGGCGCCGCGGCAACGCGGGCCAGGCCAACTACGCTGCCGCCAAGGCCGGCATCATCGGCCTCACCAAGTCGCTGGCCAAGGAGTTGGGCGCCCGCGGCGTGCGCGTCAACGCCATCGCCCCCGGGTACATCGACACGCCGATGACCCAGGCCCTGCCCGATGAGACGCGCAAGCTCATCGTGGACAACACGCCGCTCAAGAGCATCGGCACCACCGACGACGTCGCCTCGGCTGTCGTCTTCCTCGCTTCGCCGCAGGCAGGCTACATCACCGGCGTCACCCTGCCCGTTGACGGCGGGCTCGGCATCTGAGCACGGACGGGACGGGTATGACAGCACAGCGCAGAGTCGTCGTCACCGGCCTTGGGGTCGTCACCCCGCTGGGCAACGACGTGGACACGTTCTGGCGGCGCCTCGTCGCCGGTGAGTCGGGCGTCGCGGAGATCACCCGCTTCGACCACAGCGACCACAAGGTGCACATCGCCGCCGAGGTCAAGGATTTCGACCCCGAGCAGTACATCGACAAGCGCAAGGTGCGCCGCCTCGACCTGTTCTCGCGGTACGCGGTGGCGGCGGCCAAGATGGCCTCCGCGGACGCCGCGCTCGACATCCAGGCCGAGCCCGAGCGCATCGGCGCTGTCGTCGGCAGCGGCGTGGGCGGCCTGCAGACGCTGCAGAGCGAGATCGAGAACCTCATCGAGAGGGGTCCGGACCGCACCAATCCCCTGCTCGTGCCGATGATGATCCCCAACATGGGGGCGGCGCACGTGTCGCTCGAGCTCGGCACGACCGGGCCGCTGAGCGCCACCTGCACCGCCTGCGCCGCCGGGTCCGACGCCATCGGCTACGCCGCGCGCATCATCCGCAGCGGCGACGCCGAGGTCATGTTCGCCGGCGGCAGCGAGGCGCCGATCAGTGCGGTCGGCGTGGCCGGCTTCGCCGCCGCCCGCGCCCTGAGCCTGCGCAACGACGATCCGGCCGGCGCGTCGCGTCCCTTCGACGCCGGCCGCGACGGCTTCGTGATCGGCGAGGGCGCCGGCTGCCTGGTGCTCGAGGACCTCGAGCACGCCCGGGCCCGCGGCGCGCACATCTACGCGGAGCTGGCCGGCGCCGGCATGAGCTCGGATGCCTTCCACATGACGCTCCCCGACGAGAGCGGCGAGTCGCAGGCCCGTGCCATCACCGTGGCGCTCAAGCAGGCCGGCCTCGAGCCCGCCGACGTCGACTACATCAACGCCCACGGCACCGCCACGGCAGTCGGCGACATCGCCGAGACCCGCGCCATCAGGCGGGCGCTCGGCGAGCGCGCCCCCCAGGTGCCGATCTCATCCAACAAGTCCATGATCGGCCACTGTCTGGGCGCCGCCGGCGCCATCGAGGCAGTGGCCACCGTCCTCACCATCGTCAACAGCCTGATCCCGCCGACCATCAACCTCACCGACCCCGATCCCGAGTGCGACCTGGACTACGTGCCCGGCGAGTCGCGCTTCGGCAGGGTGGACGTGGCCGCCAGCAACAGCTTCGGCTTCGGCGGCCACGACGTGGCGCTCGTCTTCAGCCGTTTCGACGGTTGAGCGGAGCGCGTCGCGGCGCACAGGCTCGGGCCGAGGGCCCGCTCATGAACGTCACCGTCGAGATAGAGCGCCGCGACAACGCCCCCGGTAAGCCCGAATGGGTCTGTCCGTCGTGCAAGGGCGAAGCCGGGCTGGCCGACGTGCGCGCCAACCTCATGGTCTGCCCGCTGTGCTTCCACCACCTGCGCATCGGGGCGCGCGAGCGCATCCGTCAGCTGGTGGACGACGACACCTTCCGCGAGCTGTGGGCCGGCCTGCTGGCCAGGGACCCGCTCCGATTCGTGGACCTCGAGACCTACCCCGAGCGCGTTCGTGAAGCGCAGGCCAAGACGGGTCTGAAGGAGGCCATCGTCACCGGCACCGCCGAGATCGACGGCACGCCCTGCGTGCTGGCCGTCATGGACTTCGACTTCATGGGCGGCAGCATGGGCAGTGTGGTGGGCGAGAAGCTGTGGCGCGCCAGCGAGCTCACTGCCAGTGAGGATCTGCCGCTGGTGGCCGTGTGCACCTCGGGCGGGGCGCGCATGCAGGAGGGCATCCTCAGCCTTATGCAGATGGCCAAGACCACCTGCGCCGTGGACGTCATCAACGAGGCCACGTCGCCGTTCGTCACCATCCTCACCGACCCGTGCACCGGCGGCGTGGTGGCCAGCTTCGCCTCGCTGGCCGACATCTGCATCGCCGAGCCGGGCGCGCGCCTGTACTTCACTGGACCGCGCGTCATCCAGGAGACCACGCACGAGGCGCTGCCCCAAGGCTTCGGCAGAGCCGAGCGCAACCTGCTGCTCGGCCACCTCGACGCCGTGGTGCCGCGCAAGGACCTGCGCGTGAAGGTCGGCAACTACCTCCGTCTGCTGGGAGGAGGTGAGGAACCTGAGCGAGCCACCACAGCCGCCGGACGAGCGCGAGGCAAGGGTGGGCTGGCTGCGACAGCGCTTGAGCGAGCTAAAGCTCTTGCAGCGTATGCCCGGCGTGCACCTGAGCGAGGAGATCGAGAAGCTCCAGGGCAGGCTGAAGAGCCTCCAGCACGAGAGCCGGAGGCATGACGCCTGGCTGACGGTCGAGATCGCGCGGCACAAGGACAGGCCGCGCACGCGCGACTACATCGGGTACCTCATCGAGGGCTTCGAGGAGCTGCGCGGCGATCGCCTGCGCGCCGACGACCCCGCCATCGTCGGCGGGCTCGGCTGGTTCGAGGGTCGCGCGGTGCTGGTGGTGGGTCATCAGAAGGGCCGCACCCTCGACGAGCAGGAGCACCACAGCTGGGGCATGGCCAAGCCCGAGGGCTACCGCAAGGCCCAGCGCCTCTTCGCCCTGGCCGAGCGGCACTTTCTGCCGGTGCTCACCTTCGTCGACACGCCGGGCGCGTACCCGGGTGTGGCGGCCGAGGAGGGCGGCCAGGCGCGCGCCATAGCCGAGAGCATGCTCAAGATGGCGCGCCTCAGCGTGCCCGTGGTGGCCACGGTCATCGGCGAGGGCGGCTCCGGCGGCGCCCTCGCCCTCGCCGTGGCCGACAAGGTCCTGATGCAGGAGAACGCCACCTACTCGGTCATCACGCCGGAGGGCTGTGCCGCGATCCTGTGGCGCGACGCCGCCTTCGCGCCGCAGGCGGCGGAGTCGCTCAAGCCGACGGCCTCGCAGCTGCGCGAGCTCGGCGTGATCGACAAGGTGCTCGAGGAGCCGCGCGGCGGCGCCCACCACCACCCGGAGGTTGCCGCAGTCACCGTCGGGGCGGCCATCAGCGAGGCGCTGGCCGAGCTGGCGCCGATCCCGCCCGATCAGCGCCGGCGCGCGCGCCGGCGCCGCTTCCAGAGCCTCGGCGACTGGGCCGATCCGGAGGCGCCGCCCGGCTCGCTGTCGCTTTTCGGCGGGTACGTCGCGCCCTGACGGGCTCCCGCCGGCCGCCCTCGCCTGCGGCCCGGTCGGCGATCCTTCTCGCCTGCGGCCGCGTCACCCTCAGGTACGCACCGATCCTTTCGCCTCGTCCCGCGCCCGCCGAACGGCGTCGTGCGCCCACAGCCGGGTACCTCTTCCATCAGCATGCCTCCTGTCATCGTCGCTCAGCACCTCCACAAGCGCTACAAGGACTTCGTGGCCGTCCACGACGCGTCGCTGGACGTGCACGAGGGCGAGATCTTCGGCCTGCTCGGCTCCAACGGCGCCGGCAAGACCACCACCGTCGAGATCCTGCAGGGCCTCAGGAAGGCCGACGGCGGTGAGGTGCGCGTGCTCGGCCTTGACCCGGCCTCCCAGGGACGCGAGCTGCGCTGGCGCATCGGCTCCCAGCTCCAGCAGTCGGCCCTCCCCGACCACGTGCGCGTGGGCGAGGCGCTCGACCTGTTCTCCGCCATCATCCCGGGAGGGCACGACTGGCGTCACGTCATGGAGCAGTGGGGCCTGGCCGACAAGCGCAAGGACTCCTTCCACGGGCTCTCCGGCGGGCAGAAGCAGCGCCTGTTCATCGCCCTCGCCCTGGTCAACGACCCGGAGCTCGTGTTTCTCGACGAGATGACGACCGGCCTCGACCCGGCCGCCCGCCGCGTCGCCTGGGACCTCGTCCGTCAGGTGCGGGACATGGGCACCACCGTCGTCCTCGTCACGCACTTCATGGAGGAGGCCGAGCGCCTCTGCGACCGCATCGCCGTGATGGACGCGGGGCGCATCGTGGCCGAGGGCTCGCCCTCCAGCCTGGTCGCGGAGCACGCCGAGTTCGTGACCGTGGCGTTCTCCACGGACGCGCCGGATGTGAGCTGGCTGGAGGACGTGCCGCACGCCGACAAGGTGACGCGGCACGGGGCGCGCGTGGAGGTGCGGGGCGGCGGCCCGGTGCTGGCGCACGTCGGCGCCGCCCTGGTCGCGCACGGCATCACTCCCTCCGACCTGCACGTCGAGCGCCCGACGCTCGAGGACGTCTTCCTCACGCTCACCGGCCACGCCATGGAGGAGTAGAAGTGAGCCCGGCCGCCGTCCGCAAGGCACATACCCGCGTCCTGCTCAAGCTCACGTGGCTCGAGATCAAGCTGCTGGCGCGCGAGCCGGTCACGCTGATCTTCTCGTTCGTGTTCCCCATCCTGGTGCTGGTCCTGCTCGGGGGCATCTTCGGCGACGACCACATGCACCGCGGCGCCTACGCCGGCATCAAGATGATGGACTGGTACGTGCCCGCCTACATCGGCCTCGTGATCGCGTCCATCGGGACCGTCTCGCTGCCGGTGCACCTGGCCTCGTACCGGGAGAAGGGCGTGCTGCGCCGCTTTCGCGCCAGCGGCGTCTCTGAGGCGTCGCTGCTCGGCTCGCAGCTTCTCGTCACCCTGGGGGTGGCTTTCATCGGCGCCCTCATCATCACCATCGTCGGCATGGCGGCGTACGGCGCGCGGGAGCCGGCGTCGCCGGCGGAGGTGGCGCTCGCCTACATGATCGGCGTGTTCTGCTTCTCGGCCATCGGGTTGCTGCTCGCCTCGCTGGCGCCGACGGCCCGCGCCGCGCAGTCCATCGGCCTGCTGCTGTGGTTCATCCTGCTGTTCGTGAGCGGGACGTCGGCGCCGCTCGACAGGCTGCCGGACTGGATGGTGACGCTGGGCAAGTGGCTGCCGCTGTACCACGTCGTGGTGTCGCTCGTGGACCCGTGGGTGGGACGCGGCACGAACTGGGCACAGCTTGGGATCGTGGCGGCGGCGGGGCTGGCCGCCACGGCGGTGAGTCTCAGGTTCTTCCGCTGGGAGTAGGTCAGAGCTCCTTGAACACCGCGAGCAGGCGCTGCTTGACGGCCGCCTGCACGCGCCGCAGCGCCGGGTCGCCGTACAACCACACCTGGCCCACCGGGTCGGCCGCCGCCACGACGCTGCCGCCGCCCTCGGCGGGGATGACGGCGATGGGCAGGAGCAGCGCCACCGGTGCCCGCGGGTCGAGCTCGAAGCTCCGTGCGATCGCTGCGGGCGCGCCGACGTGCAGCAGGACGTACTCCTCCGGCAAGTGCGGGTCGATCTGCGCGCCGGAGAGCTTCGCCACGATGGTCAACTCCTGCGCGAGCAGCAGCTCGGCGAGGCGTGCCTGGGCCGCACGCGGCGGGACCGACAGCGACTTGGACCGCCGCCAGGCGCCCCTGGCGGCGTGCTCGTCGGCGTCGCCGGGGCGCGGGTAGGTCGTGCGCAGGTACTCCAGGGCGTCGTCAGGTTCGACGTAGACCTTGTCGCCGTCCTGCAGCACGGGCACGCCGCTCTGGCCCGACACGGAGACGACCTCGGGCCGCTGCTCCTTGTCGGCAGCGACGTTGACGGCCGTGTAGGTGAGGCCCAGCTCAGTGAGGAGTTGGCGGATGCGGTGCGAGTCGGGGCACCACTCCGTCTCGTACAGGGTGATCACCGCCGTCAGAGCTCCTTGAGCGCTTCGGCGAGGCGGGACTTCACCTGGTGCTGGGCCTTGCGCAGCGGGGGCGCGCCGTACAGCCACACCGCGCCGACCGGGTCGGCGGCCGAGACCGTGCAGGCGCCGTCGCCGTCGGGGACCACTGCGATCGGCAACAGCAGGGCTGCCGTGGCCAGCGGGTCGGCGGCGAACGCCTGCGCCGCCGCCTCCGGCAGCGCCACGGAGAGCAGTACGTAGCCGTCGGGCAGGGCGGCGGCGATATCTTCGCCGCGCGTCTCGGCGATCACTGCGAGCCCCTTGCCGGCCAGGACCTCGTGCAGCCGCGCGAGGGTATCGGACGGCGCCTGGGGTACTTGGCGCGAGAGGCGCCAGGCGCCGCGCCTGACGTGCTCCGGCGCGTCGGCTGGTGCCGGGTAGGTCGCCGTGAGGTGCGGGAGGATCTCGACCGCACCGACGTACGCGTGCCCGCCGTCGTCGAGCACGGGCACGCCGCTCTGGCCGGAGACGGCCACGACATCCGGCCGGTGCTCGCGGTCGGCAGCGACGTTCACGACGTCGTAGCTCAGGCCCAGCTCGGTCATGGCCTGGCGCACGGTGTGGCACTCCGGGCACCACTCCAGTTGGTAGAACCTGATCATGTCTCCCGGCTCCTCGCGGGTGGGTGGTATGAGGTGAGCGGCGCGACCGCGCCGCAGGTCAGCGGCCTCAGCCGTAGGACGTGTTGCAGGCGGGAGCGCCGCAGTTGGGATCCGAGAGCGGACCGTTGCGCAGGTAGCTGCCGAACGTCTGCTTGATATCGGCGCTCTTGCACTTCTGGCATGTCCGCTGCGGCCCCTTGATGGCGCTGCGCGTGACGAGCTGCCACTTGTGGCCGCAGCTCTTGCAGTTCAGGTCGAAGACGGCCATCAGGAGACCCCCACTTCGTCGCGGACCCAGGAGAACACGCGGCACACCTGTGTGCACACGCGGCACTCGGTGCACTTCTCGTCGTCGATGCGCGGCGCCGAGTAGATGTCCGGCTGCACGATGGCGCCCTCGGGGCAGGAGCGTACAGCCGGGCACGGGTGGTTCTGGGGGCAGAAGTGGGCGTTGACCTCGATCATGCGATCTTCTCCTCGTGGCTTTCCAGAAGGTGGGCTTTGTCCGCCGCCCCACGCCCGACGATCTCGTCGATGAGGCGGCAGGCGTCGGAGAGGCGCTTGTCGACGACCTCCCACAGCACGCGGCCGTCCTGGCGCGAGCGCCTGACGAGGCCCTCGCGCTGCAGCACCGAGAGGTGCTGGGAGACGTTGGGGCGGCTGACCTCGAGCGCGTCGGCCAGCTCGCTCGGCGTCAGAGGCTGCTCGCACAGCAGGTGCATGAGCTCGTGCCGCGTGGGGTTGGCAAGCGCGGCGAACACGGCCGCGTGGATCTCGTAGCGCTGGCGGTCTGCAGTCATGGCGCTAGTATTGCCCGAGTTTCGAAATTTCGCAACATGGCAATCTGTTGGACAGTGAAATCGGGCCGGCCCGCCGAGGGTGTGGCCCCTGGACGATGGCCGGAGGCACGGACGATGGCGGACATGAAGATCTACTTCCCGGGCGGCAAGAGGGTATACGCGGACTACGGCGACTTCACGATCGAGACCGACCAGCCCGCGCGCGGCGGCGGCGACGGGTCCGCGCCCGCGCCCTTCGACCTGTTCCTCGCCTCCATCGGAACCTGCGCCGGCATCTTCGCCCTCGGATTCATGCAGCAGCGCGGCATCGACCCCACCGGGTCCGGCATCGACATGACCATGGAGTACGACCCCGAGAAGGGTCTGATCGGCAAGATCGGCATCGAGCTCACGCTGCCGCCGGAGTTCCCCGAGAAGTACAAGGGCGCCATCGTCAACGCCATGGAGCTTTGCACGGTCAAGAAGCACATGCACACCCCGCCGGAGTTCGCGGTCTCGGCCGTGGCCGCCCTGCCTGGGGCCTGACGCCGGCGAAGCAAGGAGACGAAGCGATGGCTGACGCCTTTCCTCACCAGCACGGCCCACGTCTGGCGGCGCCCGAGCGACTGAAGGCGCTGCCTCAGGCGGACGTCGTCCGTCTCCTGCAGCTTGATGGCGACGAGACGGTCGTTGACTACGGCGCCGGCACCGGCGTGTATACGGAGGCGGTGGTCGACGCGCTGCCGCATGGGCTGGTGATCGCCGTCGAGGCCGTGCCCGAGCTCGCTGCCCAGCTGCGCGAGCGTCTCGGGTCGGACGTGCTCGAGCGCATCAACCTCGTCGTGACCGCCGACAACCACGTCCCTGTCGAGGACGGCTGCGCCGACCGCGTCGTCATGGTCGACGTCCTGCACCACCTGTTCGACCAGCCGGGGGCGCTCGACGAGGCCGCCCGGCTGCTGCGCCCCGGCGGCCTCTTCGTGGTCGTCGACTGGGGCGACAAGAACCGTGAGGTCGGCCCTCCGCTCGACCATGTGCTCGGGCTGGAGGCCATCCGGAAGATCGCGCGTGACATGGGCCTGGATGAAGTCGAGGCCCATGACCAGGGCGACGGCCTCTGCTGCCACGTGGTGCTCGTGGCGCGGAAGCCCTCGCCCGCCGGCTGAGCCTCCCAGATGGGCTCGGCGAGGGGCGCTTCCCCAGTGCGCTCCTCAGTGACCGGCTCCGCGGCGGCGGACAGCCCCCCACCTGCCGCCGCGGGGCCGTTGTCGTGTCTCGCGGCCGAAGCTCGCTGAGCACGCCGGCGCCGCGGCGGAGCGGTCAGTTCGCGCCGCCGCCTTCTCCGGTCCCGCCGGCATCGCCGGCGGGCTGCTCAGGCCGGCCGGGGTCCGCCGCGGCGCCGGAGTCTGACCCGCCGGCCGGCTGACCCGTGTCGGGCGCACCGGTGCCGGCCGGCTCGCCCGATCCCTGGGCGCCGCCGGTGTCGCTGCCACCCGTACCGCCGGGCGCCGTCGCTCCCGACTCGCCCTGTGCCCCCCCGGCCTGTCCTCCGCCGCCCCGGTCCATCGGTCCACCTTGGCCAGTCGCTCCGGCGCCGCCCTCGCCGGTGGCGCCCGAGCCGCCGGGTCGTGTGGCCGAGCCCGCGCCTGCTGCGCCCCCGGCACCGCCGGTCCCGCCGCCGGAGCCGGTCCCGGTCGGGCCTCCGGCGCCGGCTCTCGCGCCGCCCTGTGCGCCGTTGCCCGAGCCGCCCGCGCCCGCGCCCGAAGCGTCGCCGTCCTGGTTCCCGGCGCCCGCACCCGCGGCGCCGGGCTCCGGACCCTGCCGGGCGAAGCTGCCGCCTGCTCCGCCCCCGCTCGGAACGCCGCTCGCCGTGGCTGCGCCGTTGGGCGAGGCGGGGGCCCGGGGCGGAGGCGTGGTCGCGGCCACTGCCGCGCCACCCGCGGCGATGACTGCCGCACCGACCACGGCCGCAGCTTTGAGCCCGAGCACGCTGCCTACCTTGGCGAGCAGGCCGGCTGCGGGCGCGGCCAGAGGGGCCGCCGCAACCGGGAGCGCCACGGCCGGAGCCAGGGGCGCAGCGGATGCGGGGACTCCGGGAGAGGCCCCAGTGGGTGGGGACACGGTCCCCGACAGATCGGGCCCTGGGGTCCCCGGGGCAGACGGCGCCGGCAGCGCCGCGGCCGGCACCGGCGCGTGGAGCCCTGGCGGCACGGGGAGCGCGGTCAGCATGGCGAGTCCGGCCACCGGGACGCCGCCACCGGCCGGGGCGACCTCGCGGAACGCCTTCTTGAATGCAGCCCTCGACCGGTGCAGCAGGACCCGCGCCGTCGGCTGCGTCACGTCCATCGCGCGGGCGATCTCGTCGGTGTCGAGCCCGTGCAGGTCCTTGAGGACCAGCGCGGTGCGGTAGCGCGGGGTCAGTGTCCCGAGCGCGGACTCGACTGCGCGCGTCGTCGCGGCCGCGGCGAAGCCGTCGTGGAACGCCGCGATCTCTCCGGCCGCCTCCAGCGGCGCCGTCGGCCTCACCTTGCGCCGCCTGAGGTGGTCGTAGCAGGCATTGACGGCGACCCGGTAGAGCCAGGGGCTCGGGTCGTCCGTCTTGCGCACGTCTTCGGCGTGCGTGAACGCCCGCAGGAAGACCTCCTGGGTGATGTCGGCGGCGGCGTCACGGTCGCCGACGACGCGGGCGGCGAGGTTGTAGATGCGCGCGTGGGCATCGGCCCACAGCTGATCGAACCACTCGGCGCCGTCCGCGTCGCCCGTCCGGGTGCGTCCACCACCGGCGCCGTCCGGCCTGTCCGTGTCTTTGCCCTCACCAGCGCGCGCATTGCGATCCACCTGACCTGCCCTTCGTTCTCCGAGGCGTCCGTGCCGCTGAGCGCCTCCGTGTCCTGCACGCAGGTGGACGGCGGGCGTGGTGAGCCCGCCGTCCACCTGCGGATCCCGGTCTTCGTCAGGCCGCCACACAGGTCCCGTCGTGGAGACGCTGGCGGTCCTGGGTGCCGGTGCCGCTGCCGGCGTGCGAGCGATTGCGAGAGCCGTTGCGGTAGGCCACCGTGGTGCAGCTGCCGTCCTTGAGCTGCAGGCGGTCCTGGTCCTGCAGGCGGTCGCCGTTCTGCGCGCCGTTCTGCGCACCCTTGGCCGCGACGGTGGTGCAGCTGCCGTCCTTGAGCTGCTGGCGGTCGCGGTCGTGCGTGGCGGTGCCGGCGAACGCGGCTCCGGCGACCATGAGGGAGACGGCTCCGGCGACCAGCAGTGTCTTGAAGAACTTCATGGGGGTCCTCCTTGGGGTTGCGTTGACCCGCTTGCACTCCCCTCTACGCAGCCGGTGACGAAGTGTTACATCTCCGTGAGGAGGGTAGCTCACTGCAGTCTCTCCACGAGCCACGCGCGGACGTCCTCGGGCGAGAAGCCGTACTTGTCCTTGATCTCGCGCATGGGCGTGCCGAGCTCATCCACCGGGACGCCGAAGACAGCGCTCAGCTCCTCGCCGGGCACGCCGGTCGCGTCGCCGATCTCCTGCAGCGACATGTAGCCCTTGATCAGCATCGGGTCGAACGTCCCACCGGACGCGCCCCCGGTCTGCGCCATCGCCTCCGCGAGCCCGGGCTGCCGCCAGGCGAAGCTCCCCGAGAGCGTCGTCACGCCGATCACCCCGACCATCACGGCCACGACCACACCGGTCGCAGCGAGCGCGGTCGCCTTGCGGCCGCCGGGGGTCTCCACCTGCAGCGCGCCCTTCACCGGGCAGACGTTGACGCACTCGTTGCACGAGATGCACTCGGCGCTGGCCACGACGTCGGCCACCGCCACGTCGATGTTCATCATGCAGGCCTTGTCGCAGCGGCCGCAGTCGATGCACGCGTTCGGGTTCCTGTGGATGCCGAGCACGCTGAAGCGCGAGAGCAGGGCGAGCAGCGCCCCGGCGGGGCACAGGTACTTGCAGAAGAACCTCTCGTAGGCGAGCGAGCCTGCGAGCGACACGACGAGCACGATGAAGCCGATCAGGTATGTGCCGAACAGGTCGGCGGAGGTGAGGTGCGCCCAGGCGACCCAGGGGTCGTAGGGCCGCAGGACGAGTTCGGCGGCCTGCCACGTCCACACGCGAACCAGGCGAGCACGACGTACTTGAGGTAGCGCGCCACGCGGTCGATGCCGTGCGGTACGACGAGGCGCCGCCGCAGGAGCCTGCGGCCGGCGGCGCCGAAGATCCCCTGCAGCGTGCCGAGCGGGCACAGGTTGCCGCAGAAGGACCGGCGCCAGATGATCGCCATGAGCAGCATCCCGGCGAGCAGGATCACCGAGCTCACCGCGGTGTGCTTGAGGAAGCCGTCGCCGACGAGCAGGGAGTAGAAGGTCTCGAGCCCGCCGAAGGGGCAGAGGAAGTCGACCCCGGTCCAGCGTCCGGAGCCGCGGCCCGTCTGGTGCGCCGTGACGAGCAGGGTCATGCCCGCCAGGACGACCCCGAGGATCGTCCACCGCACCCAGCGGGCCCGCTTCCTGCTGCCCGCGTCCGTCCGCTCTGGTGCCATACGCCGCTCCCTCCGTGTGCAGGGCGCGCCGCAGCGCGGCCCCTCCGCAGTCTGTCTCCGAGTCTAGAGAGCGGTTGTGGAGCACCTTTGAACCGCTTGTGCGGAAGTTGTGAAGGGCCGGCGCCGGCGGCCGAAGGCGGCTGCCGGCGCCGGCCCGCGTGCGGCCGGAGGAAGTTCCGGGGTGTGGCCCGGATGGGGTAGAGGCCGCCCGGGCCACGGCTCAGAGAGTGCCGAGCAGCCGCTGGAAGGCGCGAAGGTGGTTGTTGCTCGCGCGCAGGAGGTTGCCGTACACGGCCTTCAGGTCGGCGCGGTCGGTCGCGGCGATGCGCGCCTTGAGATCCGCGACGTCGCGCTGCTCGATGACCACGCCGGCCTGCAGTGCGCCGCTCAGCGACTGGGCGCCCTGGGCGGTGAGGGAAGTGTAGAGCTGCGCGAAGACGGGGTCACTGAAGCTCCCGGCTGCCGCACCGGCGATCGGGTCGGGTACCGAGTAGATGCCCATCAGACGCTCGATGGCCGCCATGTGCCGGCTCTCGGAGCGGGCGATGTTGGCGAACGCGCGCAGGTCGTACTGCTCCGCGAACACCGCGTAGACGTCGTGCGCCAGCTTCTCCTCCTGGCTCATGTACTGGAGGCCGGCGGCGTCGGCGGCCGTGAGCGGCACCGAGGGGTCGGAGGTGACGTGTGTGCCCGCCTGCGCGGGGCTGGGGCCGTGGCCGCCGGACGGGCCGGCCGCCGCAGCGGGGCCGGCGCCCAGCTGGATGACGGCGGCCGCCGCGACGACCGCCGCCGCGAGGACCAGTCCGCCTGTGAGGATCGTCAGTGCTCTCTTCATCGCTGTGCTCCTTGTGGGTGGTGCCGTACACCACCTCTTACGCAGCAGCGAGCCAGACGTTACAGGCGCGGGTGATAGCGTTGCGCGGCATCCCACAGCTTGCGCCCGGCACCGAAAGGAAGCTCATGAGCACCGAGAGCCCAGACCTGACCGCCTGGAGCGCCGAGGTGAAGGCACGGCCCGAGGCGGCCGGCATCGGCTTGCTGCTCTCCCACCAGGGGATCGTGCGCGGATCGTCGCGCTCGGGCGAGCCCGTCACCGGCATGGAGCTGAGCGTCGACCGGGAGCGGCTGGCGGCGGTCCTGGCGGAGGCCGCCACCTGGCCCGGCATCGTCGCGGTGCGCGCCTGGGTGAACGAAGGCTCGCTTGCCGTCGGCGACGACAGCATGAAGGTGCTCGGTGCGGGCGACATCCGCGAGCACGTCTTCGATGGGCTGCAGCGGCTGGTCG
>Ga0172371_10000690_pt1 | contig 53278 bp, 45 predicted proteins | sample Lak12m_FD_114543 | JGI IMG/M metagenome (GOLD analysis project Ga0172371, IMG submission 114543) | Freshwater microbial communities from Kabuno Bay, South-Kivu, Congo - kab_022012_12m | ecosystem: Environmental > Aquatic > Freshwater > Lake | place: Democratic Republic of the Congo: South-Kivu... | reverse complement strand
CCAGAAATTATCAGTGCACGTCCACCACGTCCTCCCATTTGCGATTGGAAAAACTCACGATCCACGTCTTCTCGTCCCTCTCTGCAAATCCCACCACGAGCTGCAGCATGCGGTAAATGAGAGGTATAGGGAGGTACGGGAAAAAGTGAAAAATAGAATGAGAGTGTATGCGAAAATGTAACGTAAATGAAAAGCAAAGTAGGGTGCGACGATGAAATTCGGTGTGAGGTGCGGCGCGTGGAGGGGCGTGAGGTGCGTGGATGCGGTTTTATTTTCGCGCTCTGAGTTTGATGGTCAGGTCGGCTAGAGTTTTTATTGTGTGGTCGATGTCTTCTTCCGTCGTGTATTTGCCGAGAGTAACGCGAATGCTGTTTTGAATCAGCTCCTCAGGAAGCCCTATGGCGCGCAGAGTGTTGCTTGGTTTGGAATTGCGGACGGTGCAGGCTGCGCCGGTGCTGACGAAAATATTTGCGGCGTCCAAATTAAGTAGCATGTCTTGTCCGTAAATTCCCTGAATGCTGAAGTTTGTGTTGTTTGGGAGACGGGGAGCCGATGTAGTATTTAGAGGATTTGGTCCATTGAGTTTTACGCCGGGAACTTTTTGCAGTACTCCTTTGATCAATTGATCGCGCAGTTTTGAGAGTCGTGGAGATTCTTTTTCGGCTTCGGCGATGATGAGTTCGAGGGCTTTGGCTAGGCCTACAATGCCCGGTGTGTTGCGAGTGCCGCCGCGTAATCCGAATTCGTGAGAGCCTCCGTGAATAATCGGTTCGATGGAAGTTCCTTTGCGAATGTAGAGAGCTCCGGAGCCTTTTGGCCCGTAGATTTTGCTGGCGTTTAATGTCATGGAGTCGATGTTTAAAGTTTCGACATCTAGCGAAGCCGCGCCCATGGCCTGACAAGCATCGGTGTGAAAAATTATTCCATTTTTGCGGCAAATTTTTCCAAGATCGGCGATAGGTTCGATAGTACCGATTTCATTATTTGCATACATTAAAGAAACGAAAATTGTGTCTGGACGAATTGCTTTTTCCAGTTTTTCCGGATGAATTATGCCTTCGTGATCGACGGGTAAATAGGTGACTTCAAAGCCTTCTTTTTCCAGTTGCGTGAAAGGCGAGCGAACTGATGAATGCTCTATTGAGCTTGTGATTACGTGCTTGCCTTTGTGTTTGTTGGCGCGGGAAATTCCCAGTATCGCGAGGTTATTGGCTTCGGTGCCGCCGCTGGTAAAGATAATTTCGTTGCTTGAACAATTGAGGATTTTAGCGATTGTTTCGCGGGCCGAATCTATGGCTACGCGGGCGTTTTGGCCTTTTGTATGCAAAGCTTCGGAGTTGCCATATTCTTCTGTGAAGTATGGCGTCATGGCTGCAAGTACGCGTGGATCGACGGGAGTGGAAGCGGCGTAATCGAGATAAATTTGGTGAGGAGTATTAGGCATTAGAGTCGCGGATTAAGCGGTGATTTTGTGTTCTTCGAGATAATTTTTTGCCAGGAGTATGCCGGTGACGGATCCCAGATCTTTTATTTTTTCTTCTTTGAGCATTTGCAGAGCTTTATTCCAAGCCGTAATTTCCACTTCCAATTCTTCATTGTCATCAAGTTTCTGGTCGGCGATTTTTTTTGCATTGAAACCAATAAAAAAGTTTACGTGGTTGCTCATAAACCCCGCGGAAGAAAAAGTTTCCTGAATTTTGGTAAGAGATTCGGCTTCGTAACCGGTTTCTTCCAAAAGTTCGCGTTTAGCGGCTTGCATGATGTCGTTTTCGAACGGTTCGATGAATCCGGCCGGGAGTTCATAATCGGTGGAATGTACCGGATGACGGTATTGATTGATCAGGATGAGTCGCATGTCCGGTGTGAAAGCTATAATAATGGCGACATTGGGACGATGGACGGTATAATAATTTTCGATTATTTCGCCGTTGGTTTTTTCGCAGCGATCTTTTTGAACTTTAAAAAAATCGTTTTCGAGAATAATTTCTGATTTTAGAGTTTTCCAAGCCATGTGTGAGTAATCATAGAATTTTGAGAGGGGGGAGTCAAATTTGTGAAATTGAGCGTTGGTTGTTGACTTCCAGCTCTTTTTTATTTTGAATATTTATTCAGTGGCGGCTGTGAGTTGAGCTTTCAGGCCGGTGTTTACTAAAAAAGTGAGGATTATGATCATCGGTGTCCCGGCATTTTCGAGTTGCTCGGATACGGTGACTTCATTCATAATGTCCGCTACTTTGAAAATTCTGCAAATTTCTGAAAGGTTGCCGCTGGCATGTGGATGCATGGCTTTCCACAATTTAAGAGATTCTTGAAATAATTTGTTGAGATCTTCAGCCGGTGTAGTTTGTAAAAATTCGATAACTCTTCGAAGAAATTGACTGACAATGTAGCGTGGGTTTTCTGTCCAATCCGGTTGTCGGTCATGGGGACTGAATCTTTTTGTGTTTGCTTGGCCGAATCTCGCTGCAAATCTGTCGATAAATCTTTTAAGGTTGAGTATTCTAGGTTAGAATTGATTGTTTGGCAAGATGTGTTAAGGTGGGGCTGATCTGCAACGACGGTTGACATAATTTTTTATTTATGTTATTTTAACCTGCTCAAAATTTATCAAAATGTCTAATATTGAAGGATCAAAATATGGGTTTCCAGAAGTGATTGAGAGAGCTATGGAATGTCCTGAAGGTCTTGATGAAGGAGATCAAGCTTTGGTGGTTCATATGGGAAGGTATTTTGATCGTAGAGCTGCGGAAACTTTAAAGATAAATGGGTATGGAATATCTTGTATGAATGGCATGATTATTTCTCCTTTTGGTTTGATGAATAGTGTTACCGGTAATATAAGTCATGCTTTTCCTCAGGGGAGGATGATGGCTCCGTATAGAGGTTTGAAGCGAGGTGGTGCGCTCTTAGAAAAAGGAGCTGATTTAGGATCTATTTTAAGTGAGGTGATTGTTTTAAGAAATCCTGATTTTTTTGATGAGGCACCAGACAGCATTTTTATTTATGATGGAGATAAGAGGATTAGAAAGATTGTTTATGATCATAAAACTTTTCAAGTTATTGAAGATAGGATTGTTCGTGAAAACGTTCATTCTTTGAATGATCTGGCCGGTTTAAAAAAGACCTGGTGGGGTAAGGGGTTGTGGTAGCGCCACGGGGAATCGAACCCCGGTTTACGGGATGAAAACCCGCTGTCCTAACCATTAGACGATGGCGCCATGGTGGGTGAAATTTGCAGTGCTTAGTATAAGGATTAAAGGGGCGTTGTCAATCTGGCTTTTGCTTGAGTGTGCGGAATTACAATACGACTAGTCGTTTTGTCAGGTCGTTTTTTTTTGAAAATCGATCTGTTGTCATCATAATGATTTTTAGCCTAATAATTAACCCTCACTATATTATGGGTAATCGATCTATTTCCTTTCGGCTGTTTAGAAAAGCAGTCTCCGGGTTGGCGATGACGGCGTTGTTTTTTACAACGTTTTTGTCGTTTGCTCCAAGTACTTTTGCAGCCACTTTTGCTGTGAATAATTCGGGTAATTCTTTCCCGATGACTCCTGTCAAAGGGACCTCATCTCCCGTTGGAGCTTTGAAGTTTTCCGTGCAAGCTTCTACTGCCGGCAAGGTTTTACAGGCCGCGACGGTTAGTTTCAGCGGTTTTGGTTTTGATACCACGGACTTGCTGGCCTTGGACGGCGGAGGAAGTTCTGCTTCGTCAGGCGTTGCTTTGTATCAGGATAATCCCGGTGCAGGTGTACAAGGTTCCCTAGATATTGCAGATACTGTAGTAACGGTGAATGTCCCTACTTGGTCTGGCGCGAATGTCACATTGACGCCATCAACTCCCGTGAGTCTTTCAAATAGTTCGCCAACGATTTTTTTCGTTGCAATCAAGACTTCCGGTACGGCTTCTAATAATGACATGATTACTCCAACTCTTGGGGCAAATGCAATTATTACAGATGATGGAAATGGTCCTTCGGCTCAATTTTCGGGTAATTCATTTAGGGTTGATACACAAGCGCCTACAATTGCTTCAGTTACAGGTTATGCTGGAAGTTCCACTATAACGGTAAAATTTACTGAAACTGTACAGAAATATGCACCTGGTGGAGGAGCACTGATAGGAGGTGATTCGCCTTTTACGTATGTGGATGGAGGTGGAAGTGCGCAAACAATTTCTTCTATTACTCATAATCCGGGACAGGATGTGGCTACTTTGACGATGAGTGGCAATCTTGATGCGGGTGACGTGGATGGTAGTCCGGCGACCATAGCGGCAGGAAGCAATAAAATTGCGGATATGGCTGGTAATGTGATGAGTGATACGTCTGCGAAAAATGTAGTGGCTGGCTTGACGATTTCTACAAGTAGTTTGCCGGCTGGTGCTGCCGGTTTGAATTATAGTTCCGGATCAATGTCTGCAATTGGCGGTACTGCTCCGTATACTTGGGATGTAGGTGGTGCGCCTGATACGTCTCTTTTGACGGCTCTTGGACTTTCACTTAATTCAGGCACGGGTGCTCTTACCGGTACGATTAATGCAGGAACCGCAGGAAACTATGCATTGAATTTAAAAGTTACAGATAGTACCGGTGGTACGCCGCAAACCGCTACTAAATTTTTAAGTATAAATATTTCAGGTGGTATGGGCCAGAGTGTGCCGGGTATTTCCAGTGTGAATCCTGCCAGTGGCATACAAAACACGGCCAGTATGTCAGTGACTCTTACCGGTACGAATACCAGTTTTACAAATAGCAGTACTGTGCAATTTTTGCTAAATAATGCAAATGATACAAATGTGGTTGCTTCATCAATTGTTGCCAATAGTGCGACCTCTTTGACTTTTAATGTGGCGATTGCGGCCGGTGCTGCGACCGGTGTGAGAGATGTGAAAGTTACAACCGGTAGTCAGGTGGTAACTATGGTGGGTGGATTTGGAATTGCCGCTGCTTCGATGGAAAGTGGTCTTAGCCTGACTTGGCCTCCGGTGGATGGAACGAATGTAGGTATGCCACCGAATTTTACAATTCAGCCCAGTTCAAATGGTGCTGTAAATAGTTATAGGCTTACGGTTAATACTACGGCCAATTTTTCCGGAACCACTTTATGGGATTATGCTTTCCCTAAATTTGTTAGTGGTAATGGAAGTCCGTGTACAGCCACTGTCTGTAATTTGGGTTATGGTGCCGGAGCTTTCAGGATTCTTACTCAGCCAACTCCACTATCTCCCGGTGGAACCTATTATTGGCGTGTGACGACATATTCTGAAGCTGTTAAGGATATAAATATTTCTTCATCTACTCCGCTGGAATCTACCAGTATCAGAGGGTTTACTACTAATGCTTCTTTGAGTGATGTGCAGCCTCCACAGATTATTCATCGTCCAATATTTAATGCGAAAGCAAGTACGGCACTGGAAATTATTGCCAGAGTGACTGATAATCTTGCAACTGATACGACAAGCCCTGCTCTTACTACAAAGATTTATTATTGTCAGGGTAGTGGTTGTAGTTTGAATATTTCCGGTGAAGGCGTGAATACTAATGCTGCCGGAGTAAATCTTGGAAATGGTTATTATAAATTCACCATACCGTCAGGTGTTACTGGAATAGGTGCGGCGGGAACTGTAACCAAATATTATTTGTGGGCTAGTGATGGATCAAATACTTCAAGGTTTAGACAACCGGATGATTCTCCTTTTAGTTTAACTTCTGTTGCTGCGGGAGGTTTAGCTTCCACGATTACGGGATTTGTAAAAGAAGGTGGAACTTGTACGTCTGGCGTACAGAGTGCGATTGTGTTTGTGGATGGATTTGGTAGTAACGCGACAACGGATGGAAGTTGTGCGTTTACTTTATCCAATTTGCCAACCGGAACGAACGATTTAATCGCGTTTAAAACTGCGTATGGAGATAACAGAATAGATGGTGTGCCTGTTTCTACGACCGGATTGACTTTCAATCTTAAGGCTGGTGCTGCCGGTGGTGCGAGCGGTAGTGCTACTGCGCCGAGAGTTAAATTTACCGGTCCGCCGGAAGGAATGAGTAATATTCCAGGTGGTGATTCTAATTTTAAGGTTTTCTTGGCGTTTGATAGAGATATGAGTCAGTCGTCAGTAACCGCCAGTGGAAACATCACAGTCAATACTTTGAATTCACTTAATGGAAATTTGACGGATATTACAAGCAGAGGATCATGGACATTTTATCCTTCCAGCTCGGGAGTACCGGCCGGTCTTCCTCCGGAAAATAATTTAGCTGTTTTCTCATTTACTGCGGGACAAAATTTTGGTGATAATAAAACAATAGTTGTTAAAGTTTCTTCAAGTGTGACGGATACTTCCGGAAATTCTTTGGGTGGAAATAATTCCGATGGAAGTTATTCTTTCAGTTTTACGACAGGCTCTACGACGACTTTTAGTGGAAATTCTATAGTGGGTGGTACTTTCGGCGCGGGGCAATTTATCCCTCCTCATGTGGTGGGGACAAATCCTCCTCAGGGTATGTCCGGAGTGCCGACAAATATTAAGTACAGCATGACGGTTTCTGATCCTTTGGCCGATGACGGTGGAGGATATGTTTTGGCCAGTAACGTAAAATTATTCTCAGTGGTAGGCGCGGTAGAGACTGACGTAACGTCATCCGCGATCTCTTCGGTGAGTCTCGATTCCACAAAGACTGTTGCAACTTTGAATCTAAATCCAGGATTTAATAGTGGTCGTTATGCTGCCAATACAAAATATAGAATTAAAGTTCTTGGTGGTGTAAAGGCCGCAAGTGGAATTACTATCGCTCCTCCGAATCAAGTTTCGAATGTGATGTTTATGGGAGATTTTACCACTGGAAGTGCTGCCGATACATCTGCGCCGACAATTCTTGGTACATATCCGGTGGATGCCTCCACCAGTGTTCCGGTAAATTTGGGTGCGGTGAATGTGGCTTTCAATAAAGATATGGATGGTTCTACGATTACCGCTTCGACGATGTATCTTTCTGTCGGTTCGACGACGGTAAATGGTACAGTCGAATATAGACCAAATGAAAGACAAGCATATTTCATTCCGAAGTCCGCTTTATCTCCGAATACAACTTATACACTTAATCTAACTGCCGGAATTCAGGCGGCCAATAGTCAGGCTTTAGTTGCGGTCACAAAGACATTCCAGACCGGTTCTGCTGACACCTTGTCTCCTAAAATTGCGTTTGTAAATGCAGATGATTCTTCTGTGGCTATTACATTTACGGAACCAATGAATTCCGCTAAGGCGACAGATACTTTGAATTGGGCGACGAGTGTGCTTAATCCTGCTACGATAGCTTCAGGAACTATTATTGATTCAAATCCTCCAAGTCCACAATTTTCCTATGATCCTGTCAGCTATACTTTGTTGGTTAAAAATTTAACTTTGACTGCAGGGACTACATTTTCTGTAGCTTACGCTACGGTGGGAGCTAATGTGGCAAGAGATCTTTCAGGTAATTCAATTACAAATGGAACTTTTACCACGACGATAAAAAATAGCGCCACTACTCAAGGTCAAATTGTGCCGGGAATAGTAGATACTTTGGGCAAGCTGGGCTTGGCTGTTCCTCAAAATTTCAGCTCTTCTACTTTCGGTTTTGCTCCACAAGTAGATGTGAAACCTTTTAGTATGATGGCCGGTTTAAGTACTATTTACGGAGTGAGATTGCCAATATCTTCCCAGATTCCTGCAGGTGGTAGTGTGGTGCTTACTTTCCCGGTTGGTTTTGATGTTTCCGGGGCTAAACAAGATGTGAATAGTCCGATGAAAACTGATTTGAATGGCCCGGGAAGTGGAACAGTGAAATTTAAATGTAATACTTCAGCGGCTGGAGGGAAAGAATGTTCCAGTGATTCTACAGTGACCGGAGATTCGAGTGGAGGTGGAGATGCTGCTACAAGAGGTGGTTTGGCTGATGATGGTATCGTGGTAAATACAGCAGCGAGAAGTGTAACTGTTTATTTGTCTGCGGCTACAAATGCGGAAGGTCATGATTTCTTGTCTTTTGATATTGCCGGTATCCAAAATACTTCTGTACCAAAAGATTTTAATACTTCAGGTTATACAATTGATATCAAGACTCAGAATGCTGCCGGTACTTCAATGATTGAGTCTTTAACTTCTTCTCCATTCTTTATTCAGGGAGTGACCGGTTCGACCTATACTTTGAGTGGAACGGTTACCGCTACCGCTAATGATCAAAGTGGAACAATGCAGGTTTATATTATGAGTCCGATGACCGGTTCAATGGCTGCAACCACAGCGGATTTTGGTGGTGGTACCACGGCAAATTATTCTTTCACGAGTTTGCCTGCAGGAGAATATTGGATGTCGACTGATCCTCAGGTGGCTCTTGGTATTAAAGAATTCCAGGGATTGCAACCGGCGAAAGTATTTGTAAATAGTGCCGTTGCTGTCGGTGGAGTGGTGGATCATGATTTAACTATCAGCCAATATAATGCTTCCGGTACTGATGTTACGGTAAGCGTGGATGGTCCGGCTAATGAACCTGTCGAAGTTTTTGCCAATAGTCCTAATGGATTCAGAGTGAGACAATTTACTTTGGATGGTAGTGCCGGTGCGGAAAATTTACATATTTTCCTTCCTAATGGACAATGGAATGTAGGTGTAGGTCCACAGATGCCAAAAGGTATTACATCAGGAGGTATGCCTGCTCCAAGTTATTTGCCTCCAAAACCTATACAAGTTGGAGTAGCTGGGGCTACGGTTACTGAATCAAGCGGCACGGCAAATGATGGCGTTATTTCATTCACTTTAACTGCCACATCAAAGACAATTAAAGGTGTGGTTAAAGATGGTAATGATAAGATTGTGGCTGGTGCTCATGTGTTTGCTTATTCTCCAATCGGAGGTTCTGGAACAAATGCTCAGACATCTTCTGATGGAACTTTCTCATTGGGAGTAGCGGATGGAATTTACATGGTTGGTGCGGAAGTTCCAGGTATGCCTCGATCAGCTGATGTTTCTGTGACAGTGACCAATGATGCTACGACATATCTCTTAATTAGTGGCGCGCAAACGGCAATTACTCCTGCGGCTGCTTTATCAAGTTTCGTATTGAAGATCGCCAATACTTCCAGTACTACAATTTCCGGAAAGGTGACCGATGGCACGAATGTAGTTCAGGATGCCGGTGTGTATGCTTACAAGGTAGGAGCGCCAGGACATGCTGAATCTCAGACCGATGATTCAGGAAATTATAAACTTTATGTTGGTGATGGTACTTGGAAGGTAGGTTCTTTTGTTCCTGGTTATGGTCAATTATCAGAGATTACAGTTGTGGTGGCCGGTTCAAGCGTGACAGGTCAAGATCTCGCGCCTACGGGTACAGGTTTAACTTATTATGCCGTAAGTGGTACGGTTACTTCTAATGGTAGTCCTGTATCGGGAGCATCAGTGAGAATTTCCGGTAATAGCACTTTCAATGAAACCAAGACTGACGCGAGTGGTAATTATAGCTTCAATGTACCAAGCGGTAATAATTATGTAATCAACGCTTTTGCTCAAGGAATTCAGTCTCCTCAAGTTGGTCCGTTTAATGTGACCGGTACGACTACAGGTAAAAATATTACGATAGGAACTTTGAGAACGGTTGCGTTTACTTTTACGGCTACTGTGCCTGAGGCTTTTGTAAGTTTGTGTTCAGCAAACGGTTTGTGCGCAAATAATAAAGTTACAAATTCAACCACGGTGAGTTTGTCTGTTCCAGATGGAAGTTATTCTTTGAAACTTGGTGTTCCAGGACTTAATTTGGGAACATCCTCAGCAGCCGGTACCAGCGGTACTGTTTACGATACGACCACTGGAGTTTTGACTGTTGATAGCAATGAAACAGTTTCAGTTACTGTTCCGACTTTGAGAACTATTACTGGTACGGCTACCGATGGTTCCGCAGGAATTGCTGATGCATGGGTGGAAATTTCCGATCCAACTTCAGGTATTCATGTAGGCACCAAGGCTGACGCAAGTGGAGCTTTCTCAATTCAGGTTCCCGATGGAACTTATCAAATTAACGCAATGAAGCCGGGATATTTCAGAGCGCCGACTTCTTTGACTGTTAATGGTTCAACTGGCGCTCAGACTTTGACGCTTGTGGCAGGGTCAGCAACTATTTCAGGAACAATTAAAGTAGGCTCTACCGGCGTGGCGAATGCTTTTGTAAAAGCCGATAATCAAAATGGTGGTACTGTTACAACTCAGGCTGATGCAAATGGTAATTATACTCTTAATGTTCAACCCGGTACTTGGAAACTTTATGCTCAGGCTGATGGTTATGCACAGGTAGCATATGCTTCAAATCCGTTGGTGGTTTCAACTACCGCGACAGGTAAGGATATTACCTTGAGTGCCTTGGTTGCTTTAGATGCGCCAATTGTTAATCCGTTTGCTCCTGCAAATGGTGTGACTGTAGATAATGGCAACGGTTTCAAGATTACAATGCCTCCTAATGCTGCCGGTACATCTTCGTCATCAGGTCTTTTGCAGTCAAAAGAAACAAATAATGTTGTAGGTACGGCAACGGCAAATGTGGTTGGAAATGCTATTCAGATTACAGCTGCAGATAACGATGGTACTCCAATTAAGAATTTGAATTCTTCAATAACGCTTGAAATGTCTTATACAAAAGCGGAACTTGCTGCTGTAGCCTCTGCGTCAGATACTTCTATAAACAGTTTGGCTGAAGCCGCGGCTTTGAAGATGGCTTATTACGATGATACTGCTGCAAATTGGGTGACAGTGCCAACAACTATTATTTTCAAAGACGCATCAGGCAATGTAATTACCGATCAATCGACAATAGCAACGGCCGGCGGATATGATACTAATGTCGCAACGATTGTGGTAACTGGAACGACGGACCATTTATCTCTCTATGCTCCAATAGTTTCTACAAATGGTTTGGCTCCCGCTACGCCATCCGGTTTGGCTGCTACCGCATCATCTACATCTGCAATTGGTTTGTCATGGACTACCGTGAGTGGCGCTACCGGATATGACATTTATAGAAGTACAACTTCAGGTGGCACATTCTCAAGATTGGGTAGTGAACCTACTATCTCAAGCGGCGCGACTGTGACATATTCCGATACGGGACTTTCAGCCGGTACAGCTTATTATTATAAAATTTCAGCGATAAATGATGCCGGTGAATCTGCTGCCAGTTCAGAAGTTACTGCTACTACCAATTCCAGTTCTGGTGGCGGCGGCGGCGGCGGAGGTGGCGGAGGTGGCGGGGGTGCTTTGTCAGCACAACCTAAAAAGCCAGCAACTCCAGCGACTCCAGCAACTCCAGCAGCTCCGGCGACAACCAAAACAACTTTTGTTGATGTGAAGAATCACTGGGCTGTTCAATATATTTCCGATCTTTATGATCAGGGTGTTGTTTCCGGAAAAGATGCTACTCATTTTGATCCGGATAGTAATATTACAAGAGCGGAATTTATTAAGATTGTTTTGAAGACTCTTGGTATTGCTATTGATGAAACCGTTACGACTTCGTCGTTTAAAGATGTGAAGAAAGGTGAGTGGTATTTGCCTTATGTGGCAGTTGCTCATTCGAAAGGAATTATCAATGGTTATAAAGATAATACTTTCAAACCAAATAGTCCTATTACCAGAGCTGAAGCGGTGAAGATCATGCTCGTGGCTGCGGGAATAAAACTTTCTGCGACCTACACTTCTGATTTTACGGATGTGGTTAAAGGTGAATGGTATGAAAATTTTGTAAATTATGCCGCGGCAAAAGGTTTAGTAAATGGCTATGGCAATGGCAAATTTGGTCCAAACAACAAATTGACCAGAGCCGAAGCTGCCAAGATAGTTTCTCTATTGAAGAAAAATCTTCCCAATCTTGTGGGAATGATGATGGGGATAATTGGAGAAATTAATTAGAAAATCTAAAGAAAAGCCCCGCCATGGCGGGGCTTTTTTGTTATTTGATTTTGTTATCTTCCGGAGTGATGTAATTCTTGGTTTCGGATTTTTGCATGTCCGAGACTTTGTTGTTGCCTTCGAGATTATTGAAAGAAGTGGAATCGGTGACTTTGGTGGTTAGTTCAAGCTTCTCGGTTTTCAACTGTTGATTTTCGGTTTTTAGTTGTTGGAGGGTGTAGCCTTTTTGAGCGCTGTTGTTTGTGGTGAGCATGAAAACCACGCTTAGAGCAATAATCATTGTTGTAAGCGTAATTATCAGCAAACGAATGGTGCGATGAGCTTCATGCTTCAAGGTTTCTTTGCTGCGAATTTTACCGTGCTTTAATTCGTAATCGATTAGACTCATTGAGTTTGGGTTGAATCTGGATTGTAGACATGATACTCAACTTTAGCGATTCCGTCGCTGGGAGAAGCAATTTTGGCGAAGGCTTTTTTGGATAAATCGAGTATGCGTCCCGCGCCAAAAGGTCCGCTATCGGTGACTTTTACTTTTACTGATTTGCCATTGGCAATATTGGTAACTTCGACAATTGTGCCCATAGGCAGAGTCTTATGAGCGGTAACCATTAAATCTTTGTCATATTGGTCGTTTTCTTTTCCGGTGATGCCAAAATAATAAGTGGCATTGCCATAGTCATATCCTTCCTTGCTCAATAATGTGCGATAAATGATTTCCGCCAAATATCCGCGGGTCATTATTTGATTTGGATTGATGCTGTTGTCTTCATAAATTTGGACCAAATTATGAGCTCCGGCATAACCCGTGTATTCCGTGTACCATGAATCAGGCGCAGTATCCAAAAAGTTTACGTTTATGCCGTCGTCGAAATTAATGGCTTTCGGATCCACGCTTTTTACCGCTTCAAAATACATCTTGAGACTTTCCGCGAGGTTGATAGGGGAATCCGGTTTGAAGCTGCCGTCAGGATAGCCATCGATGATTTTTTTGGCTTTGGCTGCCGCGAGATAACCCGTATACCATTGATCGAGAGCGGTATCGGTAAAGGGAGCTTGTTTTGGTTTTGGCATATCGTCTTTGAAGACACCGCTCGCGAGAGTGAGCATTTTTAGCGCTTCAGCTCTGTTGATTTGCTGATTTGGTTTGAAACTGCCATCGTCGTAACCATTGATAATATTTTTTTCTTTGAGATAAGAAATGGCTACGTAATAAGCGTTTCCTTCACGCACATCCGTGAAATTATCCGCTGAGACCGTGGATAAATTGGTAGTGGCGAGAAAGATAGGGATGAGTAACGCTGTGGCAATAACTTTAGTGTTACCCATGATGGTTTAAGCTTTAAGTTTTATAACAATGTGTCTGCGATCACCGTCTCCTTCGCTTGAAGTTTCGATGTCGTCAAAGCCCGCGCCCATGCAATAAAGGTGTATTTTGCGGCGGAAATATGGAGACATTGGTGGTAAAATTTGTTTGCGGCCTGTTTTACGGGTTGCATCCACTTTTCTTTGTGCCAAAGCGATTACATTGTCCTCCTGGCGTTTGCGGTAATCGTCAACGTCTACAAGAATATTAAATTTTTCACTTTCACATTTTTTCCAAATAAGCACTTTGAGCAAATGTTGAAGCGCCTGGATATTTTCTCCATGGTAACCAATGAGTAGACTCGGTTCATCGCTCTTAATATTAACGAGATAACTGTCTTTTTCATCTTCGTTAATAATGATTTTTGTGTAATTGGTTCCTAATTTTTTGAGAATCTCTTCGAGAGTCTCTTTTAACAAATCTTCAATGTCCATATATTTGAATTAAGGATATTAATTGTTAATCACTTTGACGGTGGGCTCGTTTGGGTCTTTTTTTGAGCCACTTTTATTGACGATAATTTGTTGTACTATGCCATAAAGCGTGGAAATTCCCCAGTAAATTCCTACACCGGCAGGGAGAGAAGCGGTGAAAATTGCGATCATGACCGGCATCATGTAAGTCATCATATTGTTTGCCATGGCCATTTCATTCTTTTGAGTCTCGGCTCCTTGTTTCTTAGCATTTCTGATAAATGCCAATTTCATTTGGATGAATTGGAGTCCGCCGATGATTAAAGGGAGAACATAGAAATTGACTGCGGTTAGATCAAGAATACCAAAGAAATTGGTACTGATATCGGTCAAAGTAAAATTGCTGTATTGAGTATAAAGCATGAAAGTATTATCCGGATTGAGGCCGTTTTTGATCACATAGAAGAGAGCGATCAAGAAAGGGAATTGCAGTAAAATCGGCAAGCAGCTGCCAAACGGACTGATTTTGGCTTCTTTCCAGACAGCCATTGTTTCAGCGGCTATACGCGCTTGGTCACCTTTATATTGTTCCTTAATTTTATTGAGACGAGGTTGTAGTTCCTGCATGCGACGTTGTGACTTCATGGATTTTTGAGAAGGCACCAATAAAATTGTTCTGATAATAATGGTGAGCAGGATTATGGCTATACCCAAGTCGTGATTTGGTGCTACTTTAGCCAAGAAAATGAGTCCATTATAAATAGGACGATAGAAAAGACCGGTGAATAATTGTCGAATAATTCCTTCTTTTACGACAGTAAATTCATTTGAAGTAAAAGTGACGGGCTTATTGCCTATTGTAGTATTGAAAGAAATCTTGAAGCGTCCCATTTCTCCGAAAAGCGCGTTGTTCCAATTTGTATAATCCACCTTAGTGTCTTTGCCCGGTTCGATTTTCAGATCTGTGGCGTTTTTACAGTCTAGTTTCGGATTGGCCGTTTTTTGTATCCAATTATTGTTTTCAAATTTGTAAACATCAAATGGTTCGCCCGGACATTCTTTAGGGAGAGTAATAGTTTCTTTGCTGTCATTGAAAATGTCCATCGTTACCACTTCGCGACGGCTATATTCGTTGTTGGTGGTTAAAAAAGTTACACTTCCGGGATTTGTATTTAATTGAGTGGCTTTACTTTGGCAACTTTGAGCAACGAAGTTGATGATCAAAAAAATGATCGCAAAGGTCAAAACATTCTTGAGTATTTTGTTAAATTTATCCATGATTGCTATTGATAATATTGTTTTTAAGATCCTCTTCTATGGCTTTGTAGGAAGCTTTTGGGGCGCTCTTTTTTGCTATAAGAATTAAATCCAGGCCGGAATCGCTGTACTCAGGCAGATTTAGACGAATTGCTTCGTAGCTTTGTCTGCGCACATGATTTCGCTTTACCGCTGTAGGATCAACTTTTTTACTGACAATTATTCTGAAACGACTGAACTTTTCTTTGTTTGGCTTATACCTCACTATAAATAGTTTGGTGGTATATGATTCGCCTTTCTTTAGAATATAATCAATATATTGCCTAGGAACGCGGTATTTTGTGGCCAGCATTATTTTTTAGAATGAATTGAAACAGTCAATTTCTTGCGACCTTTTGAACGACGTCTATTAAGTACTTTTGCCTTTCTAGTGAGGAATCCGTGAGTTTTTAGACGACCTCGTTTTTTTAGTTTTTCTAACATATTTAAATTATGATTAAATTTAGGCTTTTATGTGAGCTCGTTGATTCTATCCGTAAGGCTATTTTTAGTCAATGCCGAGCGGACGTGTAGCTTTCTCTTGATAAAAATGGCTTAGGCTAGTATATTTGGCCCAGTTTAATATTTAGAAAAAATTATGGCAGCACTCAAGGCAGGATATGAGTTTTTGTTTGTTGGACGCGATGATAATAGTTTTCTCGAGAATTATGCCTATGATCTTTTTCAGGATCATGGAGAAAAAAGCGGGCAAATTTTTATTAATTTGGAAATTCAAAACAATCCTGTAGACGCGGAAGAAATCGCGCAGACTGTTTTTGAAACAATGCAAAAGGTGTTTTTTGAAGATGTGTCCAAGGAGCCTTATGCTCGTTTTGAGGCTTCATTAAAGGCCGTGAATGGCATTTTGGCGAAATTCAAAGCGGAGAAAACGTCAGGATATATAGGAAATTTGAATGTGATAGTGGCCTCAATAGTGGGTGATGAATTGTTATTGTCTCAGACTGGAGATGCTGAAGCTTATCTTATTCGTAAGCGTTATATAAGTATTGTGAGTGAAGGCTTGAGCGAAGAAAGTAATGGAGAGGATGTGTTTTCAACTATCGCCAATGGAAAAATAGAAGAGGGCGATGTGGTGATGTTCTCATCTACAAGACTTATTCGTTATATTGGGAAGAGTGATTTGGCTGAAGCTGTACATCGTAAGGATGTGGCTCAGGCGCTGGCGAATGTACGCGATATTATTGCTACGGAAATTTTGGGTAGAGTCGGTTTGACCGCTATATCTTTTACTAAAGCTTCTCAAGCTGAAATGGCTTTTGCGGCTGATGGAGAAGATCATATCAGTGGTGGAATGCTTGAAGCGAATGAAGTTGGTGTTTCAGCAAAAAGAAATGTATTAACCGGTAAATTTTTGAGTTTCTTTAAACGCGATTCTGCAAAAAGAAGTGTCGGAGGTGGTAGAATTGCCGGAGATATGGCTGCGAAAGTGGGAGGTTGGTTTAGTGGATTTAAGGATGGTCTTATGGGTAAGGGATTTGGTAAAAATAAAATATTGGCTTTATTGGTTGGAGTGATTGTGGTTTTGGGAGTTTTGGTGTTGTTTGCCAATAGTAATCGGGTGGAGAAAGAACAATTACAAAAATATGATCAATTATTAAGTGGAGTTCAGGATAAATTGACTGATGCCACTACTAAGAGCGCTACCGATAAACAAGCTGCCAAAGATGTTTTGGATAAGGCTTATTTGGATGCCAAGTCTGTTTTGGATTCAGGTTTTTATAGAGATAAAGCGACAATTTATCTTCTTCAAATCGAAGAAACTCGCGATAAATTGGATAATGTGAATAGAATTGTAAATCCTACAGTGGTGGCTGATTTGGCTACCAAGAGAGCTGATGTGAACGCTTTGGGCTTTGTAACTTTGGGTGACAGAGTGTTTGTGTATGAATATAACGCTTTGTATGAATTGGTTTTAGATCAAATTCAGGCTCCGGTTACGATTGATAAAGATGAATCAGTGATTGCGGCTGCGGGTTTTGATGATCAAAAATCAATTATTTTTCTGACAAAGAGTGGAAAAATGGTTCAATTCAAGGACGGTACGATGAATTTCATGGATAGTGATGATGGAGCTTTCCATAAAGGGTCAGCATTGGCGACATGGAGTAATAAGGTTTATCTTTTGGATACTGCCGCCAATCAGATTTGGAAATATACTTATAAGGGAATCAGCAATAAATTCAGTAAGGCTGAACCTTATATCACTGATAAAACAGATGTTTCGAAGGTTCAGGACTTTTCAATTGATGCCAATATCTGGTTGTTGCAGACTACTGGCGAGATTTTGAAACTTTATGGTGGCGCCAAGGCATCTTTCTACGTTAATAATGCCCCTTTCAATAACATGGTTGATCCGAGAGTTATTTATACCAATGATAAATTGAATAAGGTGTTTGTTTTGGATGGAAGAGACGCGAGAGTTTTGGTTTATACAAAAGATGTTCACAATACAGGTAATTTAAATTACACCACTCAATATTTGTTTGATGGAGTTGGGGATTTGAGAGATTTGTATGTAAATCCGGACGCGAAAAAGCTCTACGTACTCACAAAAACCAAGATCTTGGAACAAGATTTATAGTTTCCATGGCGATTTGTTTTTCTTCGTCGGTGGGAATTACCAGAATCTTTTTGATGTGGAGAAATTTGAGATATGAGGTGACTTTGTCGCGGATGTAAAAAGCGTTTTCTCCGATTCCGCCGGTAAAAATAAGGGCATCAACGTTTCCTTTCATGGCGGTGGCAAAAGCTCCGCAGTATTTGGCGATTTGATAGGAAAGAATTTCCAGAGTGAGAATTGCCCGGGCATGGCCTTTTTTGCTTTGAGCGTAAATTTCCCGCATGTCTGAGCTGATATTTGAGAGAGCGAGGAGGCCTGATTTGTGGTTTAGAAGTTCATCAATTTCCTTGGTGGAGAATTTTAGATTATTGGCTAAATGGAGGATGATTCCCGGATCTATGGAACCGGAACGTGTGCCCATTGGTATTCCTTCCATTGGGGTGAAGCCCATGCTTGTATCCAGGCATTTGCCGCCGATGCTCGCGGTGATTGAGGATCCATTGCCGAGGTGGCAGGAAATTATTTTTGCTTGAGGTTTTTTTAGAATTTTTAAAGCTTCATTGGTGACATATTTGTGACTGGTGCCGTGGAATCCGTAACGACGTATTTGGTGTTTTTTGTGAAATTCTTTTGGAATGGCATAGAGATAGGCTTTTTCCGGCATGGTTTGGTGGAAGGCGGTGTCGAAAACGGCGATTTCTTTGGCATGAGGTAGAAGTTTTTGTGCTGCGCGGATGGAGGCTAGATTGGCCGGATTGTGCAGAGGTGCCAGCGAAGAAAGCTTTTCGATTTCTTTGATAATTTTGGCGTTCAAAATTGTGGATTGCGTATATTTTTCTCCGCCATGAACCACTCTGTGTCCCACGGCTTTTATTTCATCAAGACTTTGTAGACATTTGGTCTTTAGTAAAGTTTCCAAAATCAGTTTTACTCCGGCTTCGTGGTGAATGATGCGGCATTTTTCACTATTTTTTACGGTAATTTTTGTCAGTTTGTCGAAAATGAATTTGCAGCTTTTGAGGCCAATGCCATCAATCATCGCTTTGGCTATTTCAGTTTGTTTTTCTTTGCCTGACGCGGATTTGCTAAAGTCAAAAAGCGTGGATTTTATTGAAGAAGAACCGGAATTTATGACAAGGATTTTCAAGGTGAGAATGGCTTATTGATGAGGTAATTTCGAGGTAAAAGTCTGCCCGGGCAGACTTTTATTGTGGGCGCTTCGCGATGTATGCGTTTCATTCTATTACTTTGTAAACTGGTGAACCAACGGTTGGTTTTTGTAAAACTTTTAGGCCGATTTCGCTGCCAGTGGTTGCCAGGGTGATGTCTTGACGATCGAGCTGCATCGATTTTATTTCTTGTTCAAAAAGGCCATCAGGTTTTTCAAAAACAATGCTGTCGCCGACGCGTAGGGGACTAGTCACTCTCACAATTGCCACTTCGATTTTTTCGTAATAACCTTCGCAAACCCCACAGGTTTTCATTTCTCTGAATGCGGATTTGCGTGGTGTTGGTGCATCATTGAAAGGATTAGGAAAAATTTCCTGTGATGGTAGCACATTGGTTTGAATGGAAATTTCTTCGATGGTTGCGGAGGAGGAGTACGGATAATTTTTTTGTGAAGAAGCGCGTTGAGTTTTTGCGCGATGAGATTTTTTTTGCTTCTTGGCTTTGATGGCTCTGTCTAAAGCTGTTTCTAGATATGACGGTTTCTTTTTTGCGCGAGCGGCAATGCTGCGTTTTCTTTGGTAGGCTGGAATGTTTATTGGATCTGGGAGTTGGTTCATGGGGAAGTTATGTAGGTTGTTCGTCTCACGACGCTCGCTGCTGCTCGGCTTCGCGAACGTTAGACTAGCACTACGTGCTTTGTTGGCATTCGCACACGGTAAAGGCTGCGACGTTTACGATGTCTTGCCAATTACAGCCACGGGAAAGTTTATTGACCGGTTTTTTTAATCCTTGAAGAAGTGGTCCTATGGCTTTGACTTTCGCTAATCTTTCAACGAGTTTATAAGCGATATTTGCCGCTTGCAGATCAGGAAAAATCAAGACGTTGGCTTCGCCTTTCAGTGGGGAATTCGGACATTTTCTTTTGGCGACTTGGGGTACCAAGGCGGCGTCCACTTGGAGTTCGCCATCGACTAAAAGATCCGGTCGGCGATCTTTAATGAGAGCTACGGCTTCCACGACTTTATCTACCAGCGGGTTTTTTGCGGAGCCTTTTGTGGAGAAAGATAGGAGAGCGATTTTTGGCTTAATTCCAAACATTTTTGCTGTTTCCGCGGTGTCGATTGCAATGTCTCTGAGGTCGTGAGAATTCGGTTCAATGGTGATGGCGGCATCGGCGAAAAGTAACGGTTTGTTGTTTAAAACCATGAAAAAAATTCCTGAAACTTTGTGAAATTTTTCTCGTGTTTTGATGATTTGAAGAACCGGTCTGATGGAATTTGCGGTGGGATGAGTAGCTCCCGTAATCATGCCGTCGCCATCGCCCATTTGGATCATCATGCTGCCAAAATAGTTTGGATCTTTGATGAGAGCGTCTGCGTCTTTTTGGCTTATTTCTTTGTCTTTTCTGAGGTTGAAAAATGCCTCACTATATTTTTTTCGCAAAATTTTGTCTGAGGGATCGATAATTTTTATTTGTTTCCAATCAATTTTTAGTTTCAGCTTTTTGCTGAAATTTTTGATCTTATTTTTATCTCCGATTAGAATTGGTTTGGCAAATTTTTCCTGCGTAATTTTTGCGACTGCACGTAAAATTCTTTCGTCATCAGATTCAGGAAAGACGATACTTTTTGGATCTTTGCGGGCAATAGATTTTACTTTGCGCAAAAAATTTTTCATTCGAAATTAGGAGAGGGAATTGCTTGTAGTATAGAAGGTTATCGCGATTTTTTCAATTTTGCGCGATAATTTTGCCAATGAATTTGCAGCATGAAGCGTGCAATTTTGAAGTAACTTGTTGGATGAGTGTGAATTTCTATTTTATTTTCACGAATGGCTTTGATGATTGAGTATGGCTCTTTTTTGGCTTCGACAAGGGTATAACCAATATTCAATTCTTTAAGGATATGGCAGTCTGCGGTGGCCACAAGAGGTTTTCGCCATCTCTTTGCGAGATTGATGGCTTCTTTATTATAATTTTTTGTTTTGGTATATGCCCAGGAAATTTCTATCGCATCAAAAAGTAAAATATTATTGATGAGATCTTTTTTCAAACACTCGTTTGTCGGAAAAAAAGGATGAGGCGCGATGATGAGCGTCTCGGGATGTTTTTGGCGGTAATAAGCTAATTTTTTGAAGTCATTAACGTCCAAAATGTCGGCATGCGCGTTTACTGCGACGATGTGTTTGTTGTTTATTTCAAATTCTATGCCCGGAAGAAGCAGCAGATTTTTTTTCGTGGCGTATTTTTGAATTTTTTTATTGAAAAATAATTTTCTATGCAAAGTGATGCAAAGAACGTCATATTCCAATCTTTTGGCTTCGTCGATAAGCTCTTTTGGGCTGTAGTTGATATGATCAACAGGATCACCCGAACAGTGGCAGTGAAGTTGTATTTTTAACATGGTTTATTTTGCTGGAGTCTGGGTGTTGGGACTATCGGTAACTTTTTGAATGGCGTCGGAAGCGTCTTTAATTTTTTTTGCGGCGTCTTCAATGTCATTTACTTTTTGAACGGTGGCATCTTTTACATTGTTTACAGCTTTGGCGGCGTTGTCGTAAGTGTTTTTGCTGTCATTGATAAATTTATCGCCTATTGCCTTGGTTTGTTTGCATCCCGTGGCTATTATCAGAGATAGGCAAGTGAGGCCGATTGCTGAAATTTTTGTAATTTTATTCATTTTTCGTTTGGAAAAAGTTTTTTAAAATCTCCGTCAAAATTATTTAGGAAAATTTTCAGATCCAAAATGTCGTTTGGAGAGATTTTATCAGGATGGAAGCTGCTTAGGACAGTTTCCTTGTCAGATTCCGGAGTGAGAACGACGGTCATAATGCTGGAGGCATGACAGGTGTTGCAATGCATTTCAAATAGGCCTTCGGCTTTTGTCGTAGCGATTACATTGACGTCATCCATTTGGTATGAATTTTGGCAATGCAGACAGGTAGTGGTTTTGAGAAGATGTTTTAGCGCGTTTTTGATTTCCGAAAATCTCATATTAAATCTTGTTAACTGCTGTTTCTATTCTTTTTAAGGTTTCCTCTTTACCGAGTACCCAAGCGAGTTCAAAGACTCCAGGTGAGAATTCAAGTCCGCTTAATGCTGCGCGGAGTGGCCAGAAAACCTGACCGTTTTTTACTCCCAGGCGAGTTACCGTGTTGGTGAGGGTTTCCTGCAGAGTTTTTAGGTTCCAGTCGCTCAATTTTTCCAAATCTTCTTTGCCTGATTTTAGAGAAACTTTTGCCTGATTTAAGTCTACTCCCATTTTGGCATGAGTCAATAATTCTTTGGCGTATTCTTTGGGAGTAAAATAGAAATCAATATGCTCTTTTATATCTTTGGGATCGCGTAGAATTTTTTCTTCGACCGTTAAAAGAGCTTTCAATAATTCCTCATTATTTGAATACTCTTTTGGCAGATAATTGTTACAAATTTTGAATAGTTTTTCGCAGCGATTTTGCAAGAATTTTTCTTCGTTTTTTGAATCTTTGAAAGTGTATGAGAATTGATCTTTGCGTGGCTCGGAAATCACCACTTCCGGATCGATTTCTTTGGCTAATTTCTCAAGTTCGGCATTGTAAATGCGTTTTTTCCAACGCCAATTAAACCAATCCAGTTTTTCCAGATTGAAAATGGCTCCGGATTTATGCACTTTTTCGATGGAGAAAGTTTTTTCCAATTCTTCTAAACTGAAAATTTCATTTTCTTCGCCGTGTCCGGGATTCCAGCCGAGGAAAGCCACGAAATTGATGATGGCCTCACGGAGATAACCTTTTTTTATGTATTCTTCTACGGCTACATCGCCTTGGCGTTTAGAGAGTTTGCTGCGATCGGCATTTAAAAGTAATGGTAAATGGGCAAATTCAGGAGGGTTCCAGCCGAAAGCTTGATAAAGTGCGATGTGTTTTGGCGTGGATGGCAGCCATTCTTCACCACGAATTACGTGAGTGATTTCCATGAAATGGTCATCGACCACATTGGCGAGGTGATAAGTGGGAAAGCCGTCAGATTTTATTAAAACTTGATCATCAATTGTTTTGCCGTCGAATTGGACATTACCACGAATTAAATCTTTAAATTTAATTGATCCATAAGGCATTTTTTGGCGAATTACAAATTTTTCGCCGTTTTTTAATTTTTCTTCAATTTCCGATTGAGGCAAATCCAAACATTTGCGGTCATACATTGGTGCCAATTTCTGAGCTGCTTGGCGTTCGCGCATTTCATCCAGTCTTTCTTTGGTACAAAAGCAGCGATAAGCCTGGCCCGCATCCAAAAGTTTTTGCACTTGTTCCTGATAGATTTTCGTTCTTTTTGATTGAATATATGGTCCCACTGGGCCTTTTTCCAAAATTTCGGAATTTTTATCTTCGTAATCTTTTTTGAAAGGACCTTCGTCATAGGTGATTCCCACCCAATGGAGAGTATCTATGAGATTTTCCAAAGCTCCCGGAACAAATCTTTCTTGATCAGTATCCTCAATGCGCAAAATAAATTTACCGCCATTTTTCTTAGCGAAAAGATAGCAATAAAGGGCGGTGCGGAGACCTCCGACATGGAGATATCCTGTAGGTGATGGTGCAAAACGTGTTTTAATCATGCGCCAAGTATAGCGAAGGCGAAGATTTCTGCAAAGCTTTTGACAATAAGTTGTTTTTTGTTATAATTCACGACTAAATTTTGAACATTTTATGGCATTGAATTTGCTTCCACGTTATACAGTTGAATCTTTTGAAGGATTGGATCTGGTGAAACATAGTACTTATGGTGCTGTGGATAAAGTGGCTGATGTGGTTTTGCTTTGTCCACATGCGGGAAATTCGCGTCAATTGGTAAGGAAGTTGGATGGAGCTTTTGAAGATGATTCTGATGTAGTGGAGGAATATTTGGGAACAGATGTTGATTATGGTTCGGATGCTTTGGTACATGCTATTGCCAGAGATATTACCGCGGTGAGTGGAGATCTGAGAACTGATGTAGTGGAGGTGATGTATGAAAGAGGAATTGTAGATCCGAATCGTGTTCCAAAGGAGGCGAGGAGAAATGTTTTAAGCTATAGTCAGATTTCTAAACATGCAGATTTTTTGGGAAGGATGCATGATAGGACTTTAGAAATTGTCGATAGAGTCTTGGCGCAGATTGATAAAAGTAAGGGACTTTTTTTGGATGTGCACAGCATGGCGCCTTATTCACCAAAGGATGTGATGGGTGAGCATCCCGGGCGTTTGAAAGCTTATAATTTTGCTTATGGCAGATCTCATCGTGGAGCTAGAAGATATATAGATCTTATTACGGCTATTCCGGGAGAGGGGACGATTGCAAATCCGATTCTTTTTGGAAATGTGCAAAGTGCTTTGAATGATGCAAGTATGGATTTTAGACAAAATAATCCTTATCCGAAGCCTGGATATCCGGCAAAAAATGTGATGGGATTTAATTATATGTTGGATCGCCCGGGTTTGGCTTTGGATTTTCCGAAAGATAATTTGAGCGTGGGAGAGGCGGAGAATGATCATTGGAATATTGCCAATTTGGAAGTGGATGGAAATAAGGTGGAAAGAATTGCCGAAGTGTTGGCAAAAGCGGTTCTTAGTTCTTTGCAGAAAATTCGTGCTCGGGGCTAGCCAAAAAAAGCTTTTTTAGCTATATTGTTGAGGTAAAAAAATCTTAAGTTCCTCAATAGATGAGTAGGAGACATAGAAGACGAAGGGCGGCGATGACCATAAGGGTCAAGCCTTCTGTCGCAAAAGAAATTTGGGCTATAATTTATTTGGCACTTGGTATTATTTCAGCCGTCAGTCTGAAAAGTGATTTGAATTTGCCGGGAACGGGTTGGGTTTTTGATTTGTTGGCGCCGGTTTTTGGTTGGGGAGTGTTTTTGGTGCCGGTGGTCTTTTTTATGATTGCGGGCATTTTGTTTTTTTCAAAGAAAGTTAATTTTGGTACGGCTAGATTGATGGGTCTTATTTTAATGCTATTTTCAGCTCTAAGTATTATTCATTTGTCTGTTCCTGCGGATAAAATTCATGATTATGCGGCTTTGGGTAAATATGGCGGATATGTGGGATTTGTTACCAACTTTTTGGTTTTGGATGTGCTTGGCGTGGGTAGGGTAACGGCGACAATTATTTTTGTGGCTACTTTTTTGATTTCAATCATGCTGGTTTTTGAACTTTCATTGAAAGAACTTTTGGGAGTAATTATTCCCCAGATAAAAATTGAAATGGTGAAAGAATCAAAGAAAAAGATAGATCCTCCTTCAAGAGGTCTTTTCGGTTTTGCTTTTGGTGGCAAGAAAGCGGCGGCGCAGGAAGTAGAAAATGAAGATGAGCCGGAAATTATGATTAGAAAATCTCATATTACCAGTGGTAATAAATTGAAAAATGGTGGTGTAATTTTTGGTGAGGAAAATGAAGATGAGAAGCCAAAGATTGTGATCAATGAAGATAGAGCTAAAGAAGTGGAAGCCGAGCTTTCAGCCGAAGAAAAACAAACTGAAGAGGAAGAATATGAGTGGGAATTTCCTTCTCTTGATTTGCTTAAGAGTGGAGATAGCAATGTGACAGTGGATGATGATGTCTTGATGGCGAACGCGGATAAGATTAAGAAAAAATTATCGCAATTTGGGATTGAAGTTACCATGCATGAAGTGAATGTGGGACCAACGGTAATTCAATATACTTTGAAACCTCATGAAGGCGTGAAGTTGTCAAAAATAACCGCTTTGAAAAATGATTTGGCTTTGGCTTTAGCCGCGGAGAGAATTCGTATAGAAGCGCCGATTCCCGGAAAGTCTTTAGTGGGAATCGAGGTGCCGAGTGAAAATAGGGCTACGGTTTATTTGCGTGAAATTTTAGAGTCCGGTGAGTTTGGTGACGCGAAATCCAAATTGAGTTTGCCGCTGGGTAGAGATGTCGCTGGTAAGCCAATTATTGGCAATCTTGAGCTCATGCCGCATTTGCTTATTGCCGGTGCGACAGGTAGTGGAAAGTCCGTGGCGATGAATGTATTTTTGACAGCACTTTTGTATCAAAATTCTCCACGAGATTTGAAACTTATCATGGTGGATCCGAAACGTGTGGAATTAAATTCTTATAACAGTGTTCCGCATTTACTTACGCCGGTGATTCAAGATCCGGAGAAAGCGGCGATTGCTTTGCGTTGGGTGGTGGCTGAAATGGGACGCAGATACAGTGAACTTTCTCATCATCGAGTGAGAAATATTGCTGAATTTAATGAGCTTTCCGGTGTTAATAAATTGCCGAGAATTATTGTCGTAATTGATGAGTTGGCGGATTTGATGATGGCTGCCGGTAAGGAAGTGGAAGCTTCGATTTGTCGTATCGCGCAGATGGCGCGTGCCGTAGGTATTCATCTGATTATCGCTACGCAAAGACCTTCCGTGGATGTAATCACGGGTCTTATTAAAGCGAATATTCCTTCCAGGATTTCGTTTGCGGTGAGTAGTTCGATTGATTCGAGAACTATTTTGGATGGAATTGGCGCTGAGGATTTGCTCGGTCGTGGAGACATGCTTTATTTGCCACCGGGAATGAATAAGCCAATGAGAATTCAGGGTATTTATGTTTCTACGGAGGAAATTGAGCGTGTAACAAATCGCGTGAAGCTTACGATTGAGCCAAAATATGATGAATCTATTACTTCACTCGAAACAGCAAAACAATCTTTGGCGGGTGTGCCTGCGTCTAAAATTGCTGGGTCAATGGGCGATGGCGCTGATGAAGATGATATGTATGAACAGGCTTTCCAGCTCGTAGTGCAGACCAGAAAAGCGTCTGCTTCATTGCTACAGAGGCATTTGAAATTGGGTTATGCGAGAGCGGCGAGACTGATTGATTTGCTCGAAAAAAATGGAATAGTGGGACCAGCCGATGGCGCGAAGCCGAGAAGAATTTTGGTGGAATAAAAAATTGCGAAGCAATTTTTGTCGAGCGCATTCTAAGCGCGAGGCTAATGCTCGCGAAGCGAGCAACCATTAATCATTTGCTCTGGAATCCTTTTAGTGTGCTTTGAACGTAGTGTAAACCTACGAAGTAAATGATGGTTCCTATGATGATTGTGCCGAGCATGCTCCAGGCGATGAGGCGTGAGTAGCTTCCCGGCGCTTTATATTTGATGGCGAGAAAAATTAAAATGGCGCAAAGCAAAAGTCCTATCCAAATTCCCGGTATTTGAAAAAGTCTTACAGTCATGGCGAAAATTACGCTGGTGAGCAAAACCCCGAGGAGTACTAGAGTGAGTTTTGTAAGGAAGTTTGTTTTGGTGATTTCGTGCGAGGTGAGGATTGGTTCCATGGGAATTTATTTAAAATAATTTATTCCGTTTCTGAGAATTTTTAGGCCGTCGCCTTCGGTTGGAAGTTTTGAAGGGTCTTTGCCTTCGCGGATTAATTTTTCTTTTTTGAGTTCCCAGCCATCTTCATTAGTCCAAGAATTAAAACGTTCCGGATGTGGCATTAGCGCGAATACGCGGCCTGTAGGGTCGCATACGCCGGTAATGTCTTCCATCGCGCCGTTTGGGTTGGCAGGGAATTTATTATTGGCCGGAGTGCCATCTTCGTTTACAAATTTGAAAACTATTTGGTCATTGGCTTTCATTTTGGTGAGCGTGGCAGGTTCCACATAAAAATTTCCTTCGCCGTGGGAAATTGGCAAGTGCATCATGTCGATGTCGCGGGTCCAAATGCATTTTTTGGAAGTGTTTTTTACGTGTATCCAACGGCATTCGAGATTTACATGGAGATTGCGCATAAGGGCGGCTTGGCGTTCGCCGTATTTCATGTCGGTAGCGGGAATAAGGCCGAGGTTAGCCATAATTTGCATGCCGTTGCAGATGCCGATTACGAGTTTGTCTTTTTTGAGGTAGCTGAGAAGGTCGTCTTTTAAATTGTTTCTGATTTTGTTGGCGAGAGCGTTGCCGGAGCCGGTGTCGTCGCCGTAAGAAAAGCCGCCGGGGAAAGCAATGATTTGGTAGTCGGAAAGTTTTTTTGCAGGCGAAGAAATGATTGATGGGCCGGAATTTCTCAGGTCGTTCACGTGTACTATTTCTGCTTCGCCACCAGCCAAATTAAAACACTTTGCGGTTTCTTCTTCGCAATTGATGCCGTAGCCGGTGATGACGAGAACGCGTGGTTTCATGGTTTCAAAATCTATTAAATGTTTTGCGATAAAATTGGTCGAGGGTGGCGATGTTTGTTTTGATTACGGTCTTGTCGCTGACTTTTATTACGAAGTTTTGGTCTTCGGTGATTTTGCCAATTTCGGCGAAGGTTAGGCCGGCGAAATGTTCTTCAAATTCTTTTTGTCTCTTTGGATCGATTGTCACGATAAAGCGAGATTGAGTTTCTGAAAAGAGCAGGTGATCGAGGCGAGTGCCGGTTGTAGTGTTTTGAAAATTTGTAAATCCCGGAATTTTGGCTAAATCAATTTCCATGCCGAGTTGTCCGGCGATGGCTTTTTTTGCCAAAGTAATTCCGAGTCCTCCGAATTGAGGGCTTAGACTTGAGGAAATCAGACGTTTTTCTGTAGCTTCATGGAATTTGCGATAGAGGGCGATTGCGGATTTAGCGTCGACTTTTGGCACTGAATTGCCAATGGAGGAATTTTTTGCGAAATATTCACTGCCACCGAGTTCGTCTCTTGTTTCTCCTAAAATATAGACTAAATCTCCGGCGAATTTTGGATCCAGTGAGACGGCACGAGTGAGGTCGTCTAAAACACCGAGTGAGGAAATTAAAAGTGTCGGTGGTACTGAAATCTTGATGGCTTTTCCTGATGCGTCGAATCCTTTGAAATCGTTAAACATGGAATCTTTGCCTGAAATATATGGTGTGCCATAAGCGACGGCGTATTCGTATACCGCTTCACAAGCGGCTTTTAATTGTCCGAGTCTTTCCGGTTCATTTGAACTGCACCAGCAGAAATTATCCATCAGTGCTAGATGATCTATGGTTCCTCCGATAGCAATGATATTGCGCACAGCCGTATCGATCGCGCAGGCCGCCATGTGATAAGTATCAATTTCAGAATAAATCGGATTGAGTCCCTGAGAACAAATCACGCCTTTCGTGCTTTCCGGAAGTGGCTTGGTGACTGAGGCTACGCCATTTACGCGACCTTTGCCTTGCAGCGGTTTTACTACAGTGCCACCTTGCACGTTATGATCGTATTGAGTGCTGATGTCTTCGTAGCTGCAAATATTTGGACGAGAGAGCATGTCGCAAAGAGTCTCAGTGAGATTTGCAGGTTCATTGAAATTGGGTTCCGGATGAGAAACTTTTGTGTAAGTAGTTTTGAGAATTTTTCGTGGAAGGCCATCGTGCAAAAATGGCATTTCCAGATCCATAATCACTTTGTCGTTGAATTTTACAATGGTATGTCCGCTATCGGTGAATTCGCCGATGACGGTGGATTCCACTCCGCGTTTAGCCATGAGTGTTTCAAATTCAGCTAGTTTTTCAGATGGAATGGCGAGAGTCATTCTTTCTTGAGATTCGCTAATCCAGATTTGCCATGGAGAAAGATTTGGATATTTTGTAGGAACTTTTTCGAGATCGACAATGCATCCGCCAGATTCTTTAGCCATTTCTGGTACGGAACAGGAAATTCCTCCGGCACCGTTGTCGGTGATGGAATTGTAAAGTTCGAGTTCGCGAGCTTCTTTTATTAAAGCGTCAGAGAATTTTTTTTGGGTGATAGGATCGCCGATTTGCACGGCGGTGGCGGGACTTCCGGAGCTGAGAGCTTCAGATGAAAAAGTGGCTCCGTGGATACCATCCATGCCTACGCGTCCACCGATAATTACAATTTTATCGCCTTTCTGTGCTTGTTTTTCCCAAGAATTTTTGCCATTAATTTTTCTCGGAATTAAACCTATAGTTCCTACGAAAATCAGTGGTTTTCCTTTGTAGCCATCGTTAAAATAAACAAAACCTTGAGGAGTAGGAATGCCACTGCAATTACCGCCAGCGTTCACTCCTTCGATTACGCCTTCGAGAATTCTGTGTGGAGAAAGAGCGGGATTTGTGAGCTTCGCGTCGCGGTAAATTGGTTCTTTATCAAAAGGGTTTCCGACACAAAAACCATATTTATTGATGATAGGTTTGGCGCCTTTTCCAAAACCGAGACAGTCGCGATTTACGCCGATAATTCCGGTGATGGCGCCGCCAAACGGATCGAGAGCTGAAGGACTGTTATGAGTTTCCGCTTTATCTGTAATTATCCAATTTTCGTCGAAAACAATTCCTCCAGCGTTGTCTGAAAATACGGAAACGCAGAAGTCACGATCGCCTTTTGCTTTGCGAATATCGTTGGTTGCGCGTTTGATGTAGCCTTTGTAAAGTCCGTCATTATTATCATCAATTTTGGCGGCAAAAATGGTGTGTTTGCAGTGTTCGGACCAGGTTTGAGCGAGAGATTCGAGTTCGATGTCATTTGGTGCGCGCCCTTCTTTTTCAAAATATTTTTTAATAACATCGAGCTGATCTTTTTCCAAAGCTAGTGGTCCGCGACGAGTACCGTCTTTGTCCAAAACTCCTTCTTTTCCGAGTTTTAATAATTCTTCTTCGGAAATATCCAAATCAACTTTGTCGACTTCCGGATGACTTTTTAGATGAACAACCGGCACGACCGCTCCCATTCCATTGTCTGCAGCGAATTTATCGTGAGATTTGATGGTAATACGTTGGATTAGACTGTTGGCCATGCTATTGCCGGTTGCCTCAACGTCTTCTTCTCCGAGTTGGCCTTTAAGAAAGAGCAGAGTAGAGCTGTGAACGCTTTCGTCAGGTCCGAATTTGATTTTAAAAAAGTCTTCGATAGTTTCACGAGCAGTGTTGGCAATATTGTCCGTAACACCAGGGAGGAAACCTATTTCGAGGGCAAAGTCGAAAGGAATTTCGTTCTGCGCTTCGTCGATGAGGAATTTCTGGCTTACCGGATTGGAAAGCATTTCGGCAATATCTTTAAGCTCGTTTTGTTTGAAATCCTTATTGATGACGTAAACTTCGACGACTGTCGCGGAGGAAATTTTAAATCCCCAAGATTGCAGCTTTTTGGCCATTAATTCGGATTTGCTGTCGTTGACCTTGGTGAAAACTTCGATGCGATGCGCCATTGATTGAAAATTTAAAACTTATGCCCATCCGCAAGATAACATTTTTCAGATGGCCTGGCCATGGCATTTTTTGAATTTTTTGCCACTGCCACATGGGCAAAGATCGTTGCGGCCGACGTGGCTGTAATCCGGGCCTTTGTCGAACGCTGATTGGCCGCTGTTGTTAGTGGAAACTTTTACGATCACCGGGTTGCTGGAGTCTTTGCCATTGAGAGCAATATCTTCTTTGGTAACGGCGGCTTCAATTTGAGCCTCGTTTGTTTGCATATTTCTGATTTGAGGCTGCGCGATGATTTGTTGCGGTACGATTTTTGCAATTTCAATTTTGAAGAGAGCATTTACGGTGTTTGCGCGAATCATAGCGAGCATTTCCATAAACATTTCGTATGATTGAGATTTGTATTCCACCAACGGATCTTTTTGAGCGTAACCGCTGAAGGCGACATTCTCACGCAATTGAGTCATGGCGTCGATATGGTCCATCCAGAGAGCGTCGTTATTGCGAAGGAATAGAGATCTTTCGATTTGGCGCAAAATTTGGGGATTTGGTAAAGATTTTTCTTTTGCTTCGTAAGCGTCTGTGAGATATTTTTTGGCGAATTCGATGAGCTCTTCCTGAGAATTATAAGCCTTGAGTTTTTCTTCTGTTATTGGATTGTTTTCATCTTTGTGAATGGAATTCAAGCTTTCGCAAATTTCTTTGAAATTCCAGTCGCGATGAGCGCGAGCCTCGGAATGATTGCGGACGATATTTTCGGCCATTTCTTCAATCATTTCCAAAATTTCGGTTTTCAAATCTTCTGTTTTGAGAAATTTTTGGCGTCTCTTGTAAATTACGTTTCTGTGAATGTTCATCACGTCATCGTATTCCACGAGGTGTTTTCTGATGTCAAAATGATGACCTTCCACTTTTTTCTGGGCGCTTTCGATTGAGCGGGAAATGATACCGTTTGTGATAGGCATATCTTCAGGCACTTTCAAAACGTCCATCATTTTTTTGATGCGATCGGCTCCGAAAAGGCGCATCAAATCATCTTCCATTGAAATATAAAATTCGCTGATACCCGGATCTCCCTGACGTCCTGAACGACCGCGGAGCTGATTATCAATACGGCGCGCTTCATGACGTTCACTACCGAGAATAAATAAACCTCCCAAATCTTTTACTCCTTCGCCGAGTTTGATATCGGTACCACGACCGGCCATGTTTGTCGCGATTGTTACTGCGCTTTTTTGCCCGGCACCTGAGACGATTTCCGCTTCGCGTTCATGGTATTTTGCATTTAAAACATTGTGTTTAATTCCTTCCAATTTCAGCAATTGACTTAACATTTCTGATTTTTCCACGGAGATTGTACCAACCAAAACCGGCTGACCTTTTTCATGCAATTCTTTTACTTTTTGCACTATGCTTAGGAATTTTCCTTTTTGAGTTTTGTAAATTACGTCGGTGTTATCTTTACGTTGAACCGGACGATGAGTAGGGATGGTGATTGTGTCTAGGCCATAAATTCTATAAAACTCTTCGGCTTCAGTTGCGGCGGTACCGGTCATACCGGCAAGTTTTTCGAATAAGCGGAAATAGTTCTGGAAAGAAACGGTGGCGAGAGTTTTTGATTCGCGTTTTACTTCCACATTTTCTTTTGCTTCGATGGCTTGATGCAAACCGCTTGAATAGCGGCGGCCCTGCATGAGACGTCCGGTAAATTCGTCGATAATAATAATTTCGCCGTCTTTTACCATATAATCCACGTCTGATTTGTAGCAAGCTTCTGCGCGAAGGGCTTGTTCGATATGATGAACTTCGGAAAATCCCGCTTCGGTGTAAATGTTTTCAAGACCGAGAAGTTGTTCCATTTTTGCGATACCTTCTTCTGTAAGTGTCGCGGTTTTTAATTTTTCGTCGATATTGTAATGAACGTTTTCTTTGAGTTGGGAAACAAGGCGAGAGTATTGTTGATATTTGCTGGTGGATTCTTCAGCCGGAGCGGAAATGATGAGAGGCGTGCGGGCTTCGTCGATCAAAATTGAGTCCACCTCATCGACAATGGCGTAAAAAAGATTTCTTTGAACTATATCTTCCGTGCGTGTGACCATGTTGTCACGGAGGTAATCAAAACCGAATTCGTTGTTTGTGCCGTAAGTGATGTCGCAATTGTAGGCTTGTTTTTTCTCTTCCTGAGATTGTCCATGCACGACGCAGCCGACTGAAAGACCGAGATAATTGTAAAGTCCGGCCATCCATTCGGAGTCGCGATGGGCGAGATAATCGTTTACAGTGACTAGGAAAACTCCTTTTTCTGTCAGCGCGTTAAGATAAATCGGTAAAGTACAAACTAAAGTTTTACCTTCACCGGTTTTCATTTCAGAGATGTTGCCTTGATGCAGGACGATGCCGCCAATGAGCTGAACATCATAAGGAATCATGTCCCAAACGACCTCTTTTTCACGTACCAACCAGGATTTACCCTGAAGGTGCTTGCAGGCCAGTTTTACCAGAGCAAAAGCTTCAGGCAGGATTTGATCGAGTGTTTCGCCATTTTTAAGTCTGTTTTTGAATTCTGTGGTTTTGGCGAGGATGGCATTTTGATCGAGAATGGTAGCTTCGTATTCAGGATAAATTTTCTTGATTTTATCCAGAATAGGATAGATTTTCTTGAGAGCTTTGGTATTGTGATCGCCGATAATTTTATTTAGAAGTTTAATTAACATATAAGGTTTTTCTTTATTTCTGGTGGTGAGATTTTAACACTATTCCGAGATAAAACCGAGCTTTGATATTGACATATATATAAAAACTGTTAAAGTCGATGGCCGTAGTTTTTAATTTTTTTGTATGGCTATAGAAACTTTTGATGTCACATGGACTGATGGTGCGAAGCAGTTAAATGGAGGAACTTATGTTTGCCCCGATAATGGAGGAAATTTTGATCCTAATGGAATTGGAAGAGGTGAGAGACTAAAAGTTGAGGCTTCTGCTAGACCGCAGGTGGATCCTTTGCTTAATCATGAAGTTGAATTGGGTGATGGACGAGATTTTGTTGATTTAAGACATTCTCGTGGCGGTATGATTGATGCTTCTGACGTTGCTCAATTGGGATATGTATCACCTTGGGATGTGGCAGGGGATATACGTCAACAATTTGGTATGGATCCTGATTTAATGAGGATATTTGAAGGTTTGGATGGACCGGTGGATTTGAATTTGGATGACGCAAATGGTTCCGACCTCACTTTAGGTGTTTTGGCTGGGCCGAAGATAAATTTCAGAACTTTCAATAGTTAGAAGGGATTTCTATTCCTTATACCCTTTCGCGATCACGCCTAGGGTCCCGAGGATGATTTTGAGGTCGCTTAAGATGGACCAATTTTCGATGTAGAAACGGTCGAGTTTTGATTCTTCTTCAAAGCTTAAGTCGGAACGGCCGCTGATTTGGGCCAGGCCGGTAAGGCCGGGCTTGATGTTGAAAACGAAGTGGTGTTGTTTTTGATATTTGGCTACCTCTTCAGGCAAATGAGGACGAGGGCCCACGAGGCTCATGTTTCCTATTAGCACGTTCCAAAGTTGTGGCAATTCATCGATGGAATATCTCCTGATGAATTTTCCTACGCGGGTGACGCGAGGGTCGTTGGCGATTTTCATTAAGGGGCCGTCTTTGCGGAGGTTTTTGTTTTCCAAAGTTTTGCGAAGATGATGAGTATCTTTGAACATTGAGCGAAATTTGTAGCAGGTGAAAAGTTTTTCTTTTTGTCCTACGCGGCGGGCAGGGGAGCCATCTTCTAATTTACTGAAAATAATCGAACCTTTGGAATCGAGTTTGATGGCGATGGCGGTGATGAGAAAAATTGGCGAAAGGATGATCAAACCCAATGTTGCGCCAATGATATCGATAAACCTTTTAATCACTTTTCCCCAGCCATCGAGTGGAGTCGGTTTGAGACTGATGATGGGAATGCCGCTGATGGTTTCGACGTTGATATTTGTGCGACGCACTTCAAGCAAATCGGGAATAAAGCGATAATCAATCTGATTTAATTCGCAAAATTCCAGGATTTTTTGATCCTGAGCTTCGTTTATATAGGATTTAGTTTGGATGATTTCGTCGACTTTATTTTTTTTGAGAATGTTTTCCGTTTCAGAGATGTTGCCGAGATTTTTGATCTCGCTTTCCGGATTTTTATTGCCAATAAGTCCGAGAATTTTATAGCTTGGATTTTTACTTAGGCTCATGGCTATTTCCTGAGTAATGCTGTTATTGCCAATGAAAATCAGGTGACATTGACCTACACCGATGTGCAAAAATCCTTTTTGAATTACGCGAATGATAGCGCGCCCGAGAATTGTAAAAAGCAGGGTAAGTCCCCAGCTGTAAAGTATGGCCAATCTTGAAAATGGGAAAATTCTGGTGAAGAAAAAGTAGGAAATTATGAGCGCGGCCCAGATTACGCAAAGAGTGATATTTTTGCGAATTTCAGTGGAGAATTTTGAAGTTGTTTTGAGAGTGTACATGCTGTCAAGTCCGAAGACGATGATTAAGGCAGCCGCGGCTTTGGTACTGAAAATAAAATATTGTTGAAGGGTGGGTAATACGGAAAAATCTATGGCTTTGGAAAATCCTTCGATAGGTTCTGTAATGAGACGGAGTTTGTAGGCCAGCATGAAGGCCAGAACAGTCATTAAAAAATCCGCAGGGATTTTTAGGAGACCGAAGAATATTTCAAAACGCTTCATGCAGTGTAGTTTAAGGTCTGCTCTTAAATAAGTCTTCATAAGCCGAATTTTGTCGTCGCGAGGGCCGTGAGGCCCGAGCGAGTGTGATCATCTATCTCGTATTTGTTTGGAGATTCTTTAGTCCTTTCGGGCTTTGGAATCACGTTTACAACTTGTTGCGGTGAGAAAGTTTTCAATCATTTGGGAGAACAAAAACTTTTCCATCTTACCTTGCACCTCGTAGGGTTTACCAATTGCCTTGCGGCCTTCCCGCTGAACGGGACTTTTCACCTTTTGTCCAGCCTTGCGGCGGGACTAGTATTGTCTCTGTGGCACTTTCCCTCAAAGGTTTTCTTCTTGCGAATTATGGCCTTTGTGGCGCGCTGTTAGCGGCTACGATTTCCCTTGGTGTTCGGACTTTCCTCTCTGACTTTGCGGCCTAAGCTGCAAAACCAAAGCGATCACTCGGACTCATTTAAGAGCGGGATTATTATAATACATATGCGAAAAAAAGCAATTCACGTTCTTACACATTCATAGCACGTCTGGCTTGCTCTCTGGCTTCTAAAATCTTATTGGCCAGCTCGGAGCCGTACATACTTAGCATAAATTCATTACTTTGGTCGTCCAGGGGACCATGGTAATTTCTTAAGTCGAAAGGCAGTGAGGTGAAAGGATATTTGCCAGCTTCAAACATCGAAAGATGAAGATGGGGAATTGGTCCCACCCAACCTGTAAGACCGGTGGTTGCGAGTACTTGGCCTCGAGTTACGCGTTGTCCTTTTTCGACCCTGATACTTTCAGGATCCAGATGTTGCATAAAAGAGAAGGCGTTGAATTGAGGGTGCATTACTTGAATTGTCGTAGCCCAAGCCCTACGACCCAAATCAGGATTAAAACCTCTATAGCAACTATTCATTTTAGTGATATCGTCAATGACGCCATCAGCTACCGCCTGTACCGGAGTTCCGGGATTGAGAGCAAAATCCAGGCTGTGAGTGAGATCCGTCGAAATTCTTTTATTGTGACTGAACGGAGCGTCAAATCCTTGGGATATTACTACCGGATTTCGATTTTGGTCGAAAGGTAGTTCAATGATAATTCTGGATTCGTTTAAATCAGACATAAAATTCGTTTAAGCCTTCATGATGGCATTTAAACGATGTGGAGTCAAGCTTTCTTGGACGGTTTTGAGGCTTGTTTGAGAGCTACTTCGAGGATTTGTTCTTCTTTGAAATCGAGTGTAAGTTTGAGATATTTTCTATAGTCTTTGGCGCAATCTGTGAGGGCTTTTTGTGGGACCAATCCGATAATTTCACTTTCCAGAATTTCCACGTCTTCTTTTTTTGCTTCTTTTTTGATGAGATCGTATACCTCTTTGATGCCGGTTTCTTTGTAATTTGTCAGGTTCATGGAGACTTGTACTATGCCGCGATCGGCAAGTTCTAGGCCAAGAGCTTTTACATAAGATAATCCGCCGTTGCTTGCACGAATTTTTCTGGCGATCTCGCGTGCGAGGAAAATATCGTTGCTGTTTAAGTTTACATTGTAGGCAATGAGAATTTCACGCACACCGATTGCCGTGGCTCCGGCCGTGGTGAGCTTTTCCGGGCCAAAATCAGGTTTTCTTATAGGATTTTCGCCGATTTCTTCGCGTAGTTTTTCGTAGCCGACATTACGAACTTCGCTGAGATTTTCTCTTTCGGGACGAGTGGCTGCCTTTTCGTAAAAATAGATTGGAATTTTTAAGTCTTTTCCAATTTGTGCGCCCAGTTTTTTTGCCAAATCGATGCAATCTTTTATGGTAGCGCTGTGTAATGGCACAAAAGGTAAAACGTCGGTGGCTCCGATGCGAGGATGCACGCCTGTGTGGTCATTTAAATTGATGATTTTGGCGGCTGCTTTTACCGCTTCGAAAGCGGCTTTGTAAACATTTTTCGGTTCGCCGACAAAAGTGATCACTGTACGATTGTGATTGGTGTCACTGGTGGAATTGAGAATATGCACGCCTTTTACGCCGCTAATCGCGTCCTGAATTTTTTTAATTTTTTTCGGATCGCGTCCTTCACTGAAATTCGGAATGCATTCTATGAGTTTTGCCATGAGTTTACTTTATAGTCGATATTTGTGAAGTTGCAAGTGTGTTGTTTGGGGATTTGTGTTATAATTGCGGTGTTCTCAAATCTGTTTCAAGAAATGAGACTGGTGGACCTAGCGGGGAATCGGCCCGAAAAAAGCTCTCTGCGCACAGAGAGCTTTTATTTTGCAGATTGGTGGACCTATGGGGACTCGAACCCCAAACGACGGGTGTTAACCTCATCGTGCACACCATGTGCTAGGCCCATTTGTAATCTGCATCCTTGTTGTAGCAAACAAACCTTAAATTTTCTTAAAGTTTTGTTAAATTAATTCTAAAATTCTTAAGTTTTTGCATAGTTTTACGTGAATTGCGAAATTCAGTCTATGGCTTATGAAAAGCACTTTCGATCTGGAAATAGAGTTCGTATAAGCAGCCTTAAATCTCTGATTTTAAAGAGTGAAACGACTTATGTAAGCAAAAAAATCGACCAGAATCTGTGCGCACGCACAGATTTTTATGCGAACTTTTTTAAATAAAACCGGCTAATTATCTTTGTTTTGAGCCCTAACTTGAATTTCGCAATTCACGTGGTTTTAAATTGCCAATTAAGTTTTAAGTTTGTGTATTTATTTTGCCTGATAAAAAATCGGGCTGCCGCCTTGAAGGCAGTTTGCGGTGTTTTGCTGGATAATGGAGGCGACGTTCGCGTTGTTCGCGTATTTTTGTAAAATTCCCAACATTTGGGTGTTGTTATCTACCGGAAGTTTGTATTTCGCATAAAATCCATCAAGTTTTTGCTGACTTTCGGCGGTGTTTGCGGCGAGTTGGGAATCTTTCATCAAAGCGCAGACGTATTCAATATTGGCATTGATGAAAGCTGAATATTCTTCAGCATCGGAAGTGATTGTCTTGGTGCGGGGATTGCAGCTTTTTAAGCCGAAAATAATCAGCACGATAATCAGTACGAAAACAAAAAGGACTATGAGGGTTTTTTTATTCATAGTCCAAGTTTATCTGAAATTTATTTACGTGCCAAATTATTCACTCTTTTTGTTGCGAAGTTTTTCGTATTCTCTTTGAAAAAATCTTACGGCATTGAGGCATTCTTTGGCCTTTTGATTGTCCGGTTCGATTTGCAAAGTTTTTTTGAAAAGAAGAGCTGATCTGTCGAATTCTTTGTCGTTCAAATAACAAACTCCGAGATCGTTTAAAATCAAAGGATCGTTTGGAGCGAGATAAAGCGCTCTTTCGAGAAGGATGAGACCTCTTTTGGCTTGGCCTGAATGATACATACTCCAGCCCAAACATCGGAGAATTTCCGGATGATTAGGGTAAGCGTGATCGGCTTTTTCCAAAAGGTTTACAGAATCATTCCAATTTCCCGTGCAAGAATAAACAAATCCTAAAAGATAATTCGCGTTGGCACTGTTTTTATTGTATTTAAGCGCTTGTTTGAGAGCTTTTTCGGCTCTGTCATATTTGCGAAGACTTAAATAATTGTCGCCAATTTCTTCGTAAGCTTCCACACATGATAGGTCCCCCGCGAGAACTCTTTCGCAAAGAGAAATGGCCTCAACGTGTTTACCTTCGTTTTTCTTTTTGTCCGCTTCTTCTATTAAAGGATGTGTTTTTTGATCTTGCATATGCTTGTTTTTATTTTTTTGATAAGCTCGGCTTCACTCAGACCTCGCCATGGCGAGGATCTTCGTTTTGCCTGCGCCCTCGGGCTTTGCCCTCGGTTTTTGTATCTAGGTATAATACCAAAAATTCCCGACTTTTTCAAGTTGGTGGGGAGAAGCGAGTTGACGAGTGGTTATTTTGTATTGTGGGAAGGGGGCTCAATTAATCAAGCAGAATGTCCAAATCTATTTTTAAATCTTCAGTTCTTTTTTCAAGTGCTTCTTTGCTATCTTTTACTCCTTTGTTGTAAACGTCGCCTCCGACTGTCTGTAAAAAGAAGTCTAGTATTTCTTCCGCTGCGATTACTCCAATTTTTTCATCTCTTTCTTGTTTGAAGAATGTAATTATTTCTTCAATAGAAGACTTCCTTTTTTCATTTGTTATTCGATCCCATTTACGTTTTATTTCTTTCATAATTGTGTGGGTAATTTTGCATAATTTTTTTTGTTTTTTGGGAAGGGTAGATGGAATGTTTGAGCTCAAAACGCCTAATTCGAAGTAATTAATTTTTCTATTTCTTTAAATAGTGGTTTGAAATTTATAAAGTCTGTTTCTGTACCATTATTAATCATGTGATCCTTGAATTTGTTTTTTTTCAGACTAGTATGTATTCCTCCGTCTTTTTTTGATTCTGTTGAATAAAATTCATCAGTGAATAAGTTTTCTGGAAACAGATTTTCAATTCCATTTAATACTTTTGTATTTGCAATATTTTTATCAAAAATAAATGGCGTTGTATTATTCACACTTGTTAGTAAAAACGTGACATCGCAATCCCATACACATAGAACTTTTTTTTCATGAGGAACCTTACTAAAAAAATCGAATATTGTTTTCAGCTGTGTTTTCCCTGAATTTCCCTCGGCTCCAGTTATGATTTCAATTTTTTCTTTGTTACTTCCCCCAAAAAAACCTAGAGCCTTGGTGATAAATTTTGTATTATCCCCCTCAGTGATTATTGATATCTCTTTTTTACTAATTTGATCGAATAGTTTTAGGCCTTCATCAAGGGTCGCATATCCTTCAGTAAGTATTGAAAGTGCTTCATTGGCTGTCTTTTTTTCGATTCGGTTTTCTCCATCTTCATGTACTACAAAGATAGCTTCTTCTGGGGCAAGGGCGATTGTTGTTGGAGAATGACTAACTAAAATAATTTTTACACCCCGTTCGAGAAATATACCTTTAATGACATCCAATAGATTTTGGATCATCGATGGATGTAGTGATGCGTCTATTTCATCTAGTAAAAGTATATCAGGAAAATGATTGTCAGATGAAGATTTATATATGCAGGCAACCAAAGCCATGAGTATGCGTTCACCTGATGATAAATCAGTGAATTCAGGACTAACCGTGGGCTTTTTCAAATGTTTTAGTCTGATTTGAAAATTACTGTCCCTATTGAGTCCCTCTGGTGTATTAACTCGGTAGTTTAGACTATTAAAACTTTCTAATATTTTATTTACTAGCTCCCATGGTTTTTTTCCATGCACTTTGATAAAGTCTTCGTTTGAAAGCACATGATGATTCTCTTTGTAATCAGTATTTCGATAACTATTGTATTGGTTTAACTCATACTTTGAAAAATAATCTGTAAATACTTTTCCCAGCTGAAAAGGTAGAAAGTCATTTTTATAGGAAAATGGTTTATAGAGGTCAAGGAATGATTCTTCTTCAATTTCATCTATACTTTTGGGTAATTTTTTTATTAAAGTTAATATTGCTTGAGCCTGTTGATTTCCTTTCAGATTATTATTGCGAAAATAGGTGCTAATATTTTGTTTGTAGGTTTTTAGTAGATTAAATGTTGTTTCATCGTTAATATCTGTTTTTTTAAGCTCCCATAAATTTTTACCAAAATTGTCACAAAGCTCAGTTAATTTTTGGTAATTTTCTTTTAAATTTGATTTCCATGATTGAATATTGGTCTTAATATTATTGTTATAAAATTGCCAAGCTGCTTGTCTTTCTGATGATAGCTGTTGTGCGTTAAAAGCATTTTCGTTTTCTAATCTGAAGGTTTCATAGTTAAAAAGTACTGTGTGTGAATTCTCTAAGCCTTCAAGAGAAACTTTATTCTGTTCGATTGCTTGTAATAAGTGACTTTTTCCTGAACCGTTTACTCCGGTCAATACTGTAAGATCTGGAAATTCAATTGTATTGAATTTCGTAATAGATTTGTGGATTTCTTTGAAAATTAATTTAATCATAACTATTTTTACTTAAAGTGTTTCCGTAAAGTAGCGGAGGAAATGTATTATATTCCCCTATATGAAAAAAAGAAAAATAAAATCGGCTCCCCCCTTCTACCTCCTCAACCACTTCAAAAATTTTAAATATTCACCACTCAGTTCCTTATGTTTCAATGCGAAGTGGGTCACGGCTTTGAGGTAGCCGAGTTTGTCGCCGGTGTCGAAGCGGGAGCCGGAGATTTCGTAGCCGTAAATGGGTGAGTGTTTGATGAAACGAGACATGCCGTCGATGAGGCGGATTTCTTTGTCTTTGGTGCCGGATTTGGATTTTTCCAGATCTTTTAATAACTCGGGCGTGACAATATATTTGCCGATGATGGCGAGATTCGAAGGGGCGTTTGCCGGTTTAGGTTTTTCTACCAAGTTTTTTACTTGGTGCAAAGATTTGGTGTGTGAATGCTTTTTATTTTCGACGCATTCGATGATGCCGTATTTGTCTGAATCCTTTTTATCGATCTTGTGCAGGCCGATAATCGGGGTATGTAATTTTTCGAATTGTTGAATCAATTGAGCGATTGCCGGAGGTTTACTGTCGTAAATGTCGTCACCGAAAAGTACGGCGAAAGGTTCGTCTTTTACCAAATGTTTGGCGCAGAGAATGGCATGACCGTCGCCGAGAGGTTTTGGTTGGCGCACGTAGTGAAATTTGGCCATTTTTTCGATTTTTTCCAGCTCACGAATGGCTTTCAATTTTCCGTTTTTTTCGAGGTGAGAAATTAATTTTGGGGAAATATCAAAAAAGTCTTCGATGGATTTTTTGCCTTCGGCGGTGATGATAATAATTTCTTCGATGCCGCTTTGTACGGCTTCTTCCACGAGATATTGAATGCAGGGTTTGTCTACAATCGGCAACATTTCTTTAGGCTGAGATTTGGTTGCAGGTAAAAATCTGGTGCCAAGTCCGGCGGCTGGAATTATTGCTTTGCGTATCTTCATGGAGCTTGAATTTTGATAATTTTTGTTTGTTCTACTTCGCGTCTTGGAATGCGAATTTCCAAAACATTATTTTCAAATGAGGCTGAAATATTTTTTGCGTCCGCTTCTTCGGGGAGAACGATGGCGCGGGAAAAATTTCCCCAAAAACATTCCTGAGTGTAATAGCTTTCTTCCGGGACGGTTTCTTGTTGAGGTCTTTCGCCCTGTATTACCAACACATCATCGGTGATGGAAAGTTTTACATCGTCTTTGTTTACGCCGGCGATGGGCGCGACAATGACGATTTCTTTCGGTGTGCGATAAATGTCTACCGAAAGCTGTCCCACCTCTTTTTTGAGAGGTTCGGTGTCGTTGTGTGGAAGCGGGTGAATTTTTATGCTGGTTTGTTTCATGAACTGTCTAATATATACGTTTAATTTTTGTTTATTTCAATGCCGAGATTCGCTTTGCGAATCTCGCGGAAAATGCAGATGACTATTCGTCATCCGCATGGGCATCAACTTTAACCGCGGAAGTTTTTTCAGGGATGGCGACGCCTTTGAAATATTTTTTCAATTCATCTCCGCTGATATTTTCTTCTTTGATCAAATCTTCGGCGATTTCTATTACTATTTTCTTGTGTTTGGTAATGATTTCTTTGGCTTTCTCATAAGCTTTTTGCAAGGTCTTGTTTATGAGATTGTCGATTTTCGCGGCGCTTTCTTCGGAATAATTTTTTGTGTGACCGAAGTCGCGACCGAGGAAGATTTCATCGTTGCTATCACCGAAAACTATAGGTCCGAGAGAACTCATTCCATATTTTGTAATCATTGAACGAGCGAGTTTTGTGGCTCTTTGTAAGTCACTGGAAGGTCCGGTGGAAGTTTCGCCGAAGAATATTTCTTCCGCTACGTATCCGCCGAGCATCATGGCTAAGTCATCTTCAAAATGGCTTTTTGAAACGTAATTTTTTTCTTCATCAGGACGAGACCAAGTCACTCCACCGGCCATACCGCGTGAAATAATAGATACTTTGTGAATAGGATCGCAGCCCGGTAGCAAGTGTCCGATGACGGCATGTCCCACTTCGTGATAGGAAGTTAATTTTTTCTCTTTGATGCTCATAATGCGAGATTTCTTTTCAGGGCCGAGCAATACTTTTTCAATGGATTGTTCAACTTCGTGAGAAGAAATGGTTTTTTTATTGGTTTTTGCGGCGAGAATAGCGGCTTCATTCATCAGATTTTCCAGATCGGCACCACTAAATCCTATCGTCCCTTTGGCCACTTTTTTGAAATCAACATTTTTGGCGATAGGTTTATTGCGGCTGTGTACTTTGAGAATTTCCTCACGCGCTTTCAGATCCGGAGAATCGACCACTACTTTACGATCGAAACGTCCCGGACGGAGCAAGGCCGGATCGAGAATGTCCGGTCTGTTTGTAGCGGCAATTACGATCACGTTTGTGCCTGTTTCGAAGCCGTCCATTTCGGTAAGAATTTGATTTAAAGTTTGTTCGCGTTCGTCGTGGCCACCGCCCATACCAGCGCCTCTATGGCGACCTACGGCATCAATTTCATCGATAAAAATAATACATGGTGCATTGCGTTTGGCTTTTGTGAAAAGATCGCGGACGCGGGAAGCACCCACACCTACGAACATTTCCACGAATTCAGAACCGGAAATATTGAAAAATGGCACGTCGGCTTCACCGGCAACCGCGCGAGCGAGCAATGTTTTACCTGTACCCGGTGAGCCTACGAGCATTACGCCTTTCGGAATTTTTGCTCCCATGACACGATATTTTTCAGGATTTTTTAAGAAGTCTACGATTTCCACAAGTTCTTCTTTTGCTTCATTACAGCCAGCTACATCTTCGAAAGTGGTTTTTTGTTTACCTTTGTCATAAAGTTTTGCTTTGCTTTTGCCGAAAGAGAGAGCTTGATTGTTGCTGGATTGAGCTGAACGCATCATGAAAACAAAGAAGCCGATGATGAGCAAAAACGGAATCAAACCGACCAAAAGATCGGACCAAAATTTATTGCCTTCGGTGTTTTCGACGGTGATGGGAAGTTTGGCGATGGTGGTTTTGTCCACGCCGGCTTGTTCCAAAATTTGATAAACGCTGGAGCCGAGTTCTTTGTAAGTGTAATATTTGCTGCCGTCCACCAATTGAATAGATATTTTATTGTCGGAAACGCTTAGTTGTTGAATATTTCCGGCTTGCACTCTTTCCACCAAAGTATTCAAAGTGATTTCTTTCACTTGTGAATCGCTGGCGTTACTGATTAATAAAACCGCTGAAATTAAAAGCGCTATTATGATTAAGGTAAGTATTCCACCTTTTCTTCGTGGTGAGCTAGGTAATGTAGGCATGAAAGTATATTTTAAATTTTTTTTGAATTAGCCCGGATATTATAGTTTTAAAGGTTGTAAGGGTCAAAGTCTTAAATCAGACTTATGATGTTATTTTTTAAAGAAATTGTTAGTTGGCCGAATTTTTTCTTTTTGTTGCCGATGTTTTTATTGATGAGGGTGAGGGCTTCATCCAGATTGGAACTTTGAATATTTTGGGTGTGGCCGAAAAGCTTTTCGTAGATTTGGAGAAGCAGGATTTTTTGGAAAGCTTTGGGTTGTAAGCGGAAAGATTTTGCGTCGAAGGATGTGAGGGTTTTTTGATCAGTGGTTTTAGAATTTTTTTTGATCCAATTTTGAGCGGAAATTTTGAGAAATTCGTTGATGTCGTGTAGATTTTCAGTGTTTTTTGCGAGAGTTTGGGTGATATTCGGATTGATTTCTTTGAAAAGAGGAACGATTTTGTGGCGAATAAAATTGCGCTTGTAGATCAGAGATTCGTTGCTTTTATCAATGTGGTATTTGATTTTTTTTGCGCGAAGAAAATCGTTGATTTGTTGTTTTGAAATCGAAAGTAGAGGACGGAAAAGTTTCGAATTTTTATTGATGTTTTCAATTTCCTGCATGCCGGTGAGGCCTTGCAGACTGGCTCCGCGGGCAAAATTTAAAATAATCGTTTCCAAATTATCGTCGGCGTGATGGGCGGTGAGGATAAATTTCGCGTGATGTTTTTTTGCTAAGTTTTGGAAAAAATCATAGCGAATTTTGCGGCCGGTTTCTTCCAGGCCAGTCTTTAATTTTTGGCTTAGTAGTTTGATGTTTGCGGTGAGGGAGGCGAAGAGAATGGTGGCGGCGGCGAATTTTTCCTGTGAATGTCTTGTGTAAGCCGTTTTTTGGTTAGACAGGTCTGCACGTGCAGACTTTGGTTTGCATAAATTTTCGACAAACTTTTCGTCGGCATCGGATTCTTTTCTGAGTTGGTGATTTATGTGGGCGACAATGATTTTGATTGGCAATTTTTTTAGCATTTCCAAAAGAAAAATAGAATCGGGACCGCCGGAAATGCCTGCGATTACGGTGTCGCCGGTTTTCAGGTGGCGTTTTAGAGTGGTGAGAACTTTATTTTCCAATTTTTTGGATTCTTGTGGGTTCATGGGCGGATGGCTTGTGCAGGTCTGCACGTGCAGACTTTTGTCTTGAGTTTTTGGCTTGTTAGAGCCGTTTTGGTTTTGGTGGATTGTTCATGGAGCTTAATCTGATTATTTCGTCAAAATTGTCGTCCGGGGCGGCTTTGTTTACCATAATTTTCTTACATTTACTGCATTTATGCGAAATCATCCAGCCTTTTTTGCCGTCTTGGAAAACAGATTCGGGGCTCATCAGTCCGTGGCAGTTGCTGAGGCGATCTCCCGGGCTGTTTTCGTCTACGTGTAGAGAAAATAGGCACTTGGTGCAATGATTTCGGCAACTTCCGGGCAATTTCTCATTGTGAGTGCTGCAATTTTTGCAGTCGAATTCTTCGTTAATTACTGTGAAGCTCATGAGGAGACTATAGCGTGGATATGTTGATTTTTAAAGGAAAATTTGATATAATTCAAAGATAAAAATAATAAAAACTAAAATAAAACAATATGAAAAGAACTTCATTTCTGCTCTATCTGGGCGTCGCTGCGTTGGCAATTGTCGTGATTTATACGATTTATGCCTTTTGGCAAAGGTCTTCCACTTCAGATCAGTTAACGGTTTTGGATAAGTCCATTGCTGAGTATCAAGCTAAAGTTACCGAAAAAGAAAATGCTCAAATTACTCAGGCGATTAATGCCAAGCAGACGGTAAATGATCTGAAAAAGGGGACTATTGAATGGTCAAAAGTGATCAATAAAATTCGTGCCACTATCCCAAAATCCGGCAGCACACCTCTCGCGGAAGTTCTTTCGTATTCCGGATCTTCTTCAAATGATATTTCTTTAAACATGCAGACGCTTTCTGCAAGTGATAATCCTTATCTCGATGTGGCGGCGGTAATTAAGAGTTTTTCAGATGAGAAATTGTTCGCGGATGCTTTTGTGCCTTCGATTTCTTCCGGTACCAATGATGCCGGTAAGGATATTTTGACGTTTACTTTGAGCGCGAAATATGTGGCTCCGACAGATCAGCCAAATCTTCAAGATTCGCTTTCAAATGTTTTGGATAAGAGTCTTGATAATAAGGCAGAGACTTCAGCTCCGATAGCCCGTTAAAAATAAAAACTAAAACAAAAAATATATGAACGAACAAGAAATACGCTTTGCAGATAGCTCTAATAAAACTTCTTTAATCGGAGTTTTAACGATTGTGCTGGCGATTGCCGGATATACTTTCATGAGCAGGCCAATTTCTGGTCAATTGGATACTTTGCAGACAGATTTGACTTCCAAAACAACGACCTTGAATGGTTTGAAAACTCAGCTGGATACTTTGAATAAGGCTGAGCAGGATTTGCAGCTTACCAGCGAGGTTCAAAGACAGGAAAGCTTGAAAGCCGTGCCGGTGGGAGTAAACGAAGATCAGGTGATAAAAGATGTGATTCAAGTCGCGAAGCAAAATAATGTGACTTTGCATTCTATCAGTTTTGCCAAAGGAAGCGCGGAAAAAGAAGGTATCGCTTCTTTGAGAATTTCTTCCACTTTCGAGGGAAACTATCAGGATTTGACGGGATTTTTGCAGGCATTGGAACAAAATGGACGTATTTTTAGAGTGGATTCTATCAGTGTTCAGGTCAATAAATTGGAAATTTCCGATGTGGAAAGAGCGAGTTTCTCTCTTTCAATTGATACTTACTTTCAACAAAAATAAATATGGAATTTGATGATTTAAATGAGAAAAAACAGTCGGAGGTGGTCGCCGATTCCGATGAGGGCGGCGATATTCTCAAGAAAATTAAGCATCTGAATGAAGCACCGACAGAAAAAGTAATTTATGGTGTCTACAATAATTCCGATAAAGGAATGTGGGTGAAATTCAATGATTTTTTGATTGATCATTCAAAAATTACTTTGAAGGATAAGTCCTATTTTTTTCATATGTTGGCGGTAATGGTGGATGCGGGAATTCCTGTAGTGCAAGCGGTGAAGTCTCTTGCTGATCGTGCCGAAAATCAACATTTCAAACGTGTTTTGGATACTGTCGCTTACGGCTGTGACGCGGGAGCTACTTTGTCTGACGCGATGAGTCGTTTTGATAATATTTTTAATGAATTGGAAATTGGTATCGTGAAATCCGGTGAAGCTACCGGTAATTTGAATACCATGCTTTTCAAACTTTCCGAGCAGCTTGATAAAAAACATGATTTGACAATGAAGCTCTGGGGTGCTGCGGTGTATCCTATTGCCGTATTGGTGGTTTTGGTACTTGTGGCGACAGGTATGCTGGTGTGGATTTTTCCGAGTTTGCTTTCTTTGCTTAAAGAAGGTGGAATTTCCGGTGGAAAGTTGCCATTTGCGACTCGTTTATTGATGGGTCTTCAGACTGCCGTGACTGGTTATTGGTGGGTGATTTTGTTGGTGATTTTTGGAATTTATGGATTATTCGAAATGTATGTTAATAGCGCGGATGGCGCGGTGAGTTGGGATTATTCCAAGCTGAAATTCCCGATTGTCGGCCAGATGATCAGAAGAGTGCAAGTGTTCAATTTTATCAGTATGTTGGGAATTTTGGTTGATTCCGGTTTGCCGATTATTACTTCTCTGAAAATTACCGGAAATTCTCTGAGTAATAAGGTTTATAAATTAAAGGTTCAGGATGTTTTGAATCAGGTGAAAAAAGGTTCGAAAATTTCTGAAAGTTTGAGAGATAGCGAATATTTATTTCCGGGTGAAATCGTGGAGATGTTCGCGGTAGGTGAAGCATCGGCAAGCGTGGCTAAGGTATCCGAAAAAATAGCTGATCAATATCAACGTGAAATAGATAATTCTTTGAAGAAACTGACTTCCATTTTTGAACCGGTGATGATTTTGGTGGTTGGTCTTTTTGTGGCGCTTTTGGCTTTGGCGATTATGGCGCCTATCTTTAATCTGGGCAGTACGATTGGTCAATAAACTTAATTTATGAAGAATTTACATAAAAATAGTTGCTCGGGATTTACTCTGGTGGAGATTTTAGTGGTGATGGCGATTGTGGCCATGCTCAGCACTTTGGCGGTAAACGGATATTTATCTTATAGACGCAGTGCTTTGCTGGATTTGGGAGCGGATAATCTGGTGTCTGAAATTGAAGCGATGAAGGCCAAGGCGATTTATGGCAGCAGCACTGACGCGAAATTTCAGGAGATTAAAAATGAATTGGCTACGAAAAAACTGACAGTAAAGCCTACCGAAAGTATTCCTCAATGTTATGGAGTGATTTTTCAAAAAAGTGCGAATATTTTTACGGTAAATGGTTTCGCAGTGAATTTTGCTAATACCAAGGTGTGGTCCGGTGATAACTGGCAATATCAGGGTTGTGATAAGCTTGATGTTTCCAAAGGATTGACCGCGCTCAGCTCCGACGCGCAAATGCATATTGCGGATATTTCGGATGATAAAGGATTGAAATACCAAGGTTTGATTTTGAGATTTTTGCCGCCGGATGGGAAATTGGAAGCCATTGATAATGCCGGAAAAACTATTCAGGCAAAAGTTTTGAAAATTACCGTAACGTACGGCGATACCGTAGATCCAAATTATCAGCGAGAAATAGCTTTGGATTTGCGAAATAGCAGTTTTAACGTCAATAAAATTGAAAATGTTAAATAATTTGAAAAAAATCAGTCGAGATGTAAAAGGTTTCACTCTGACGGAAGTAATGATAGGAATGATGATTTTGACAGTGGCGATAGTGTCGGCGACGAATCTTTTGACCGGAATTATTGATTCAAACAGAGATAATTTAACTACTTTACAGGCCTATTATTTTTCACAAGAAGGGTTGGAAATGGTGCGTAATATTCGTGACACGAATTGGTTGCATAATAGAGATTGGCTTGGTGCATCTTCGGCGGGTTTATGGGGTGATAAATTTGAAATTCCAAATAAATATGCCGTAAATTTGAGTTATCATGGGATGACGATATTGGCTCAAGAAACGCCAAAAGGCACAAATGTGACTTCGGTGATGCTGGCCGCGGCGAGACCATGGATTGTTCAAAATAGTCCAAGTGGCGCGAAGATTTATCGTCATGCGGGTGTCGGTACTGCGTATTTTGATTCGGATATTACCGGACGAGATACTGGATTTAAGCGCACGATTATTTTAAAACAATATGATTGTAAATATTTACCTGTGGGACTTTGTGCCGACGGGAAATATGTTTTGGTGCAGTCAGAAGTGGAATGGGATCTTGGAGCGAAGCATCGAGATTTTGTCTTATCGGAAGTTTTAACCAATTGGAAAGGCGGAGCGTTATAAAAAATTATGTTCAAAAAAAATAAAAAACAAAAAGGATTTACGTTAGTGGAAATGCTCATTTCCATGGCTATTTTCATGACTTTCACGGGAATTTTGATTAGTTCATATACCGGTATTATTCGCTCTCAGCGTGATGCCAATGCTTATCGCGATATGTATGTGCAGGCGCGTCAAGTGATGGAGACGCTGGTCCAGGAGTTTCGAGATGGCATGGTGGATTATGCAAAACCTTTGGTGGTGAATAACGGTTTGGCCGATGGCGAAATGTTTATTATTTCCAGGGATGCCACTCAGCGCAGTCATGTTTGTTATGATGCAAAAAATGGAATCGTGAAGGTGGATACGATTCGATTGTCGGATGATTTTTCACTGAAAAGCGCGGGAGATAAGGCCTGCGGCGCTTCGGGGTTTATTGCTTTGAATGACGCAAAGGATGTGAAAGTATCAAAATTCCATATGTATTTTTCTCCAAAAGTTGATCCTTATAATCCGGCTAAAGTGAATTATGATACAGCTCAATTTCAGCCAAGAGTAACGATTTATGCCGAGTTTATGAAAGATCTTGGCAATGGAAAATCTTATTCCATGGATTTGCAGACTACGGTTTCTTCGCGCATTTATAATCAGGTTTATCCGACAGATTATCTCTATACCAATATTAAATAATGAAAGCCAAATTTATTAAAAATAGGAAAGGCACAGCCCTGATTGTGGCGCTTTTGGTGATGGGAGTACTTATGGCTATTTCTTTGGCTTTGTCGGCTTTGGTTTTGAGAGAATCGATAGTGACGCGTGAATTTTTGGATGCGGGACAATCATATTATGCCGCGGAATCGGCTTCAGAAGTTGGTCTTTATGGCGTAAAAAATAATTTGCCGGGATGGGAACCTGCCGGTGGTGTAATTCCAATCAGTGTTGCGGAAAATGCGGTTGCGGAATTGAAGGTGAGTAATAAATGTAAGGCTTATCCGTGTTTTGAAGGTGGCTATGATGTAAAGACAGCTGCTCCAAAGGCTTTTTATGCGAATTTGGGCTTGAATGAATCGGTGACAATTCCGTTGTTTGTCATCGGTGATAAGGGTGAACCTATGCCGGTGACGGATTTTAACGTGGAGTTTTATGCGAATTTTAATCCTTCAGATATTAAAATTACTCAAAACGGGACCAGTGTTTCCGATTGGGATATTTTGCGCTGGAAAATTGTCGGATTAAATGACGCGATAAAAGGTAAGGCTCCGGTCACTGAAAGTATCAGTGATTTTACGGCCGTGACTTCTACTACGACTGGAAATTTTACTGATGCCGTGATGCCTTCATGGTTTGGAACAAAGCCTTGTGACAATAATAAAGGTCGTTATACGGATTCCATTAAATGTCAGCTTTATACCGTGATTTCCGCTTCTCAGAATGAAAATTGCAGTCAAATGGAAGCGCGTGAATTTTATTTATATAATTTAGTGGATGGAGAAAGAGTGAATGAGGTGAAGCATTGTTGGCCTTTGTCGAGGTTTGTGAAAGATCATAAATTGAACTATCTGACTTTGACGAATTTGATTAATCCTTCGATTTTCAAATCTCCAAAATTGAGTGATAAGCAGACGACAATCGCGTATAGAGTGGAGCTATTTACCGATGGTAACGCGACCGATTCGGTGCGTGATGCCGCGGACATTACGGCTGACGGTTATAGTGGCAAAAGCAAGCAGAGTGTGAATGTGAAAATTAAACGTGATTCATTTATGCCGGTATTCAATTTCTCGTTGTATAGTACGTATATGACGAATCAGGTTGGTGATGATGGGAAGATGCATAATGAAGAGTATTGGTACGGAAAAAAGACTTCCGAGCAACAGGCTTTGCCTCAATTTTAAAAAGTGTCATGAAATAGTCTGCGATTTTAGTTTTTGAAATTATCGCGAAATAATTTGCTATTTTAGCTACTGCGAGATCTTTGCCTTGTGTTTTCTGAAGGCTCGGGCTTTGTAAGTAGCTCTCAAGATCGTCGTGAATATTTGGTGAGTTTTTTGGCATTGTTTTACGGTGAAACTATTCGCTGTTTTTGGCTACAGGAAGATCTTATTTTGCCTTGAAGGTGAGTACGCACTCACCTGTAATTATGGCAGAAATTTAATCTTTGTTTTTATGGAAAATAAATTAGGAAAATGTTTGGTTTTGGCAGGTTTTAGTTATGCAAAAGTTTCGAATTCAGGTTTTTCAATTTCATCAAGCTCTTGTGGTCTCTCAAAAATCTCAGATGAAAAGTTGTATGACCTTTGCAGAACTTTTGGAGCGCGTGTGCTGATTTGGCGACAGAAATTTATCGGCCTTTTGCCGGAAGTGTATCGAAGAAGGCTGTTCGAGAAAAAAGGTTTCAAGTCAATCTTTCATTTTGCAAAAAAATTGGCAGGCTTGAGTGAAAAACAGGTGAGGAGAATTTTAAATTTGGAAGAGAGATTTGAAGATTTACCAGAATTGAAGAATCTACTGGTGAATGGAGAGGTGAGTGTAAATAAGTTGGCCAGAGTGGCTTCGATTGCCAATGAAAGTAATCAGGCTTTTTTGGCAGAAAATGTAAAAATTTTGTCTCAAAGTGCGGTTGAAGCTTTGGTGAGAGACGAAAAGCAAAATGGCTTAAATAAGCCTTTGTTTGAGTGTAAAAGTGTGCGCGCGCACACTTTGAACTTGTCATTTGAAGTTGAGCAAAAATTGATTGAGTTGCAGGAAAAAGGAATAGATATAAATAACCTTCTGATGGAATTCTTGCGAAAAAGAGAAGAGGAAATAACACAAGAAAAAGAGCACATCAGCCGAGAAGTTTTGCAAAAAGAGCGAGAAAAACGAGCCAAAGGTGAGAAGATTTCCAGATCTAGACCGGTTAAAGTTCAAAAGATTTTACAAGAAGAATATGGCACGAAATGTTCTATTCAAGGTTGCCAAAAATTAGCCGAACAAACTCATCATGTAACTAGATTT
>Ga0172371_10000689_pt1 | contig 53279 bp, 39 predicted proteins | sample Lak12m_FD_114543 | JGI IMG/M metagenome (GOLD analysis project Ga0172371, IMG submission 114543) | Freshwater microbial communities from Kabuno Bay, South-Kivu, Congo - kab_022012_12m | ecosystem: Environmental > Aquatic > Freshwater > Lake | place: Democratic Republic of the Congo: South-Kivu... | reverse complement strand
TGAAAAAATGCCAGAAATCGTAGGTGAATTTTGCTTCAGATTTTCCTTTCCGGAAATCTTCGATAATCCGCATGAATACTTGGAGAGGTCCCTTACCCTTGTACCATTTGACTAGGTATACCCTGCGAAAACCCGCATTAATGGCGGGATTTCGGGTGTTATGATGTGTACCCCGTTTGGTGGACCTGAGGGGACTCGAACCCCTGACCTCCTCCATGCCATGGAGGCGCTCTACCAGCTAAGCTACAGGCCCATAGATATTAAAATACTGTTCCTAACTTTTCTTCCGATTCCTGATTTATAAAATTTTTCTCTTGCCAAAGCATCTTTTTTGCAATGATAGCTTTCGAAATAGATTAGCCTAAATGGGCCGTTTTGTCTAGACCAATCGTTAATACCACTGTTATGCTCCTGCAATCTTTTTTCTGGTTCTTTGCTAGTCATTCCAGTATAGATTTTCTTGTTTTTGTAACTTTTTATAAAATATACGTGATACATTTATAAAAAATTAAGCCATGGAGGCGCGCCCTACCCCCGCCAAAGGCGGGTCAGCCTCTGGCTGAAGCTAAGCTACAGGCCCTTTCAATTAAAAGTGTAAAAGTAGAAAGGTGGAAAGTAAGGATACAAATACCTATACATTAGTTACACAAAAATCTTATTAACGCAAGGATTTTAATTAACTTCTATAGCCCCAATGCCACCATTCCGGCAAATGGGGTTGGAAGTTCGCTTCCGACATGACCTTTTTCAATAATCTTCTATTATCTCGTATTTTTCTTTCTCCGGGGTTTAGAGGTTCTTTATTTTCAAAATAAAGAAGATTGTCTCTTTCGTTTAGGCTAACCCCTCCCATATCTACCTCCCGACCTCCTTTTGCAAGAGTCAAGTCTATGGCGAAGCCGGAACGATGATTCATAAAAGATAACTTATCGATTTTCAGTTCGGAGTACCCGCCAGTGTATTTGTTAAGTAATTCTAGCCAATTTTCAGGATGTTCTCTCTTGAACTGTTTCTCGTGAATTTCCACTATCCTTTTTTGAGTAGCCAACGATCTCAAGCCGTCTTTTACTTTAAAAGTAAAAGATTTGGGCAAAACTTTTTGAGCTTTCAGTAAAGCATCGGCCGCGGATTTGTTCAACAAGATCGTCTTGCTTTTTGAATAGTTTCTAAGCTCTTTGATGTCAACCCAGAAGCCGTACTTTTTCAAATCAACTATTTCCTCTTTTGTTCTTCGCATCCCGGGTTTTTATTTGTAAACAGAATGATCGCCTACATAGTAGAATCTTACGGTCTTCTCGTCTTGAAAGTCGAAAATAATTCGGTAGCTGTAATTTATGGAAAATGACCAAAAGCCCGTGAGTTCACCCTTTAATTTATGGGTTTTTAAACTTTTTTCGAAGGGGTCGCTCCGAAAAATTTTTTCTTTTTTCTCGGCTTGAATCTTTACTTCCAGGGGCAGTCTCTTGTATTGTTTAGCGAATTTGGGTAAATATAAAATTTTCATCCGGCTAATTTCTTAAATCTCTTAAAGACTTAAGCATCTTACCCTTACCAGCTTCAAACTCTTTTTTATCTTCGCTTAACTCGCGAGCAAGTTCTTTTTCTTTCCAAAGCCTTAAGAGAAAACGAAAGAACTCACTTTTGGAAGCATAACCTCCTTCCTTTACTTCTTTTTCGACCACCTTGTTCAGGGTTTTAGGTAGAGAAATATTCACAATATTGCGCATGTTTATAAAATTTAATTGTAACAATATTTATTACAGCTCTATAGTATTCTTTAGCGAAATAAGATCTTAGTCAAATTAATCTTCGATCCCATATTAAACTAGGATATAAGTTTCAAAGATTAGAGAGCATGATTACCTAAGCGTCGTCTCGAAGTGGCTGAATTTTACGCTACGGTCTTGAGTGCAATCGGTCACGGGTTGGTGTTCCTGATCGGTAATTTTCAGTTCCAAAGAGTGTTCGCCGGGAGTCAGTTGGTTAATGGGAAGCGAGTAGTCGGCTTTAAAATCGTTGGTGAAAAAAGTTTTCAAAGGAGTTCCGTCCAGTAGAGGCTGAATATAGCGGTAATATTTCACGTTGGCCTTAAAATTTATTTGCAAATTGATCGGTTCCGGGCTCAGATTAACCAAGCGCATTTTCGCTCCATCGGCAGCGCTTCTACCCTTGCTGTTGCCGGTGCCTTCCTTGGGTCCCCAACTCTCGTTTACTCCCGTGTCTAAAGCCAAAAAATATCCCGTTTTTTTGTCTTGCGGCACGGCGTAGGCTTTTAATAAATTATCCTCGTAGTAAGGCGACAAGTTCAGTTTCTGCTCAATGTAACTTACTGTGTTTCGGAATTCCTCCGGGCCAAATTTTTGGCCGGTTTGTATTTTACTTAAAGTTACGTAGCGAATGTTGTAAAAACTCAGTACGGAGGCACCAAGAGATGTGTAATCAGTATTTATTATGTCTCCTCCACTGCCGTCTTTATGGTCGTTGCCGCCGGTCGGTAAACTGTAGAGCAGACTTTCGATGATGGGAGTGCTGCGTTGGAAGGTCCAATGGCCTTTCTCCGTTCGCGCGAAATCAATACCGTCAATTTTGTTTTTCTGGTGGATCCTTGCCGTGTATAGAGAGTAAGAACCAAAATCGTAACTGGTAGAACCTGGAATTTCCAAGATCGAGAAGTTGTCCTTATTTTCCGCCAATTGATCATAAAACTTCGAGTAACTGAGGTCAAGATTTGGAACGGGAAGGGACAAAAATTCCAACGGCAGACCAATAACAAACACGGCGGTAGTAAGCATAATCAATCCTGATCTTGCTCTTGGTAAATCGGCAGAAGCCCGTCCGGTATCTGTTTGTTTGTTAACTTCCGCTACCCGATTCAGGTAAAAGCGTTCTTTTCGGCTCAAGGTGTTACCCCTTCGCATTTTTGAAAGGGGTTTTTCCCGTAATTTTCTAAACCAGTCGCTCCAGTTGTAAGGCAGCATTCTGTAATATTGCTCAAGATATTTGGCTCCGATGCCGACTAAAAACGCCCATCCCAAGATAACGACAACAAAGACCCGACTGGTGGTGCGAATATAATTCCAGTAGGGAATGTGGTTGTAAAGCCAGGTGTAAGGAAGTTTTCTTTCCAGGTAAACACTGCCCCCGAAATGTAACGATGGTCCTAAACTCAGGATTAGAAAAACCACCGTAATGGCTGTCCAAAATATTACCCATTTGCGCTCCACCCTCCTGTCATCTTTGTCTTTCTTAGTGGCTTTTCTGAAGGTACCGAACAGTCCTAGCAAGAAAAGAAGGATGGCTAAATATCCCAAGTAGAAACTTTGCCTCCCTTCCGGGTTAGAAGAAGTGTTCTCTCTCAAGTAATTGAATTTTTCTCCCCAAAAGGTTTGAAAGCGGGCGGGGATAAGAAAATCCACGGCGTCAGCGGAGTAATCTTCCACTTGGGAATAGGGAGGTTTCAGATAGTTATTGGCGGAATGGGCGATTCGCCATATATTGTTAAATTGGACCGCTCCGGCAATAAAAAGCACTGCTACTCCCAGAATGATCGCTGTCCAAAAACGCCATTTTTTTAAGTTTTCCGGATACAAAAAAACAAGGAAGGGAAAGAAAAAAATGAGGAATATTATCGTGAAGGCTAGCAGCTGATGTTCTGTCGCGATAATCAAGAGAACGGAAACAGCCACTCCCATAGCTGATCTCCAGGAATTCCCGCGCATGAAGCGGTGCAGGAAAAAGGCTAGCCAGGCTAGCCATTCATAATGCATGGTTCCAATGTTGGTAGCTACCGCTTGAGAAAAATGAAAGGGCGCGAAAGCGAAGATGAATCCGGCTGCTGTCGCCGCCCAATCCGACTTAGTGATATCTTTGGCGAAAAGCCACATTCCCAGGAAAGCCAGAAAGAAAGAAAACAGCCACCAAAGATTATAACCGGCCAACTGGCCGATAATCGCTTGGGCGTATCCAATAAGGGGAAGAATTCCCCAAAAATTAGCGTCTTTTTGCCAACGGAAGGTATTTAACCAACCGTCGCTCTCGATGTGTTGTTCGACCAGGACCGTGCGGGCGATGGCTTGGTAAGTATCCGATCCTCGGCCGGGAATGCCGGTGAAGAAATGCCAGATGACGGGAAGAGTGAGCAAAATGGTGAGTATTAATCCAAGATACACAGCCTTTTTAATATCCAAGCTTTTGTTGGTATTTTCAGACATAACGTAATTAATTTGAAATTTGAAATTTGAAATTTTTATTCAATTTGAAATTTTTAATTTTTAAACAAAGTATAGGTTTCTCGATCTATGCTACGTTTAGAGATTTAGTCATTAAAAATTGATTTAAAATTTCAAATTGGCTTAGTCAAAAAACGAAGAAGTATCGAAATTTGATATTTTATCCAAGTTCATTTTTTATCGCCTTCTCAATTGCCGGTGCTATTTGTTTTTTGCGGGAAACCACGCCTCTCAAGATCAGATTATCTCCTTTTATCGTTATATCGGAAAAGGACTTCATCACAACTTGCTTTTCTTTCTCGGAGATCAAAAATAATTCCGTTTCATTTTTAATGATATCCACTATTCCCAAGTAAGCCAAGTCTAAGTTTTCTTTCTCCTTAATTTTTCGCAACTCTTGTTTCAACTGTTCTTCGAGTTTGACGACATTTTCCGGTCGAACGGTTTCCACCACCCCGATGCCTACTTTTTTCGTCCCGAAGTCAAAATTTTTATAATCCAGTTTAACAATTTCCTCCGGAGTGAAGGCACTTAGGTCGGATTTCGCTTCGAATAAACTGTCGGCAAGTTTATTGGTGTCTTCGCCAGTTTCACTAGCCAATTCAGCTAACATTTTTTTGTCTTCCTCGGTGGTGGTTGGAGAGGTCAGATTCAGGGTATCGGAAATGATTCCGCAAAGAAGCAGCTTTTTCAACTCCGGAGTTAGCTCCACTTCTTTTTCTCGATAAATTTTCGCTACTAGCGTACTGGAAGAACCGATAGGCTCGACTCGAAACAAAATGGGCTCCTCAGTTTTCCAGTTGCCGGCCAGTTTGTGATGGTCAATAAGCCCCAACAGTTTTATCTTGGCGGGATCAAGCGGCGATTGGCTTTCTTCGTTAAAATCCACAAAGAAGACTTCCAGATTTTCCGCCGAATCTTCTTGGGAAAGGTCTTTTATTTGCCCGCCTAAATTTGTGTAGTTGAGAGCCCACTCACTTTCCTTATTCAGAACCCCCTTTTTATAAGCTGCCGCTTCCTTCCCCTCTTTTTTTAAAAGATTGGCCAGGCTGATCGCAGCGGCGATATTATCCGTGTCGGGGTTTTCGTGGCCGATTACGATAATTTTAGACATAAGTGTTTTTTGAGTGACTTAATTGTTATAATTTTTAATTTAAAATTTGAAATTTTTATTCAATTTACAATTTTTAATTTTTAAGCTCGAACCTAGTTTGTCGGGCCATTCAAAATTTCAAATTAAAAATTGAATAAAAATTATAAATTAAAAAGTTCAAATTACCTTCCTCCTTCCGACAACACCAAAATCACGTCTCTCACTCTTTCCGGATGGGGAATGCCTTTAAACAAGAAACGTTCTCGCTTACCTGCGGTTTGCACGTATAGATCACCGAAATCAAAAAAAGTAGGGATTACCCCGGATATTTCCGTGGTGAGGTCCTGAACGTTTTCCAGACGCAACTCGGATATTTCCCGCCGAAAAAGCCCTTTCTGCTCGATGTTTACGATCCGCTTGTTAGTTACGACCCATACGTCCAAATAGTAATCGATAAAAACTATAAAAATAAAGGCCCAAAGAAACAAGCTGAAAATAGCCGCCGCGAATTGAATTAGGTGGCGCTCAATGGGAGCAAGTGACTTGGGTTCCAATAAAAAAGAAAACGAAAGAAAAGCCGCGCAAAGAATGATAATCACGGCTAAAAAGGGAAATAATTGGATGAATAAATTAACCCAATGCCGCCTGAGAAAAATGATCAGGTGTTCCTTTTCTTCATCATTTCCGATAATTTTTTTGATGTAAAGGCCGACTTCAGAAACTTCCCTTTTTCTGGCCAGAAAAAGGCTACTTTTTTTTACGCCGTCACTGCTAATAAGTTTGCCTAGATCAATGAGTTGGTTCGACACATAATTGTATTATAGGTTACTGTATTTGCTTAGCGTACAAGTCGGCAAATTTTAATACCCGATCACCATACCAGCCAAAGCTTTCCCAATTACCTCCTGCCAGGTAGATGCTGGCGGCTTTATGTTCCGCCTTTCTGTTATGGCTAGTCACTCCCTCGACCTTGGATAGTTTCAATCCCATCGCGGTTAAGGCATCCCTTAGATTCCAAGGATCGGGTGGGTTATGGCCGGTAACTTTTGCCACTTGGTCTTTGTAGCCCATCCAGGTGCTAGGCATGAACTGGGCTGGTCCCATCGCTCCTCCCCATCCGGTACAATTTCCCGACGAGTTGCGATAACAAGGCTTGCGGGAAACCGGCCGGTCATTGGGGTTGTAACCCAGCTCGGAACAAATGTTTTTAAATCTGTCCCATTGCACCGGGTTCATGTCGGATTTATAGACTCCTCCGCCCACATTGCTTCCCATGTTTGATTCCACTTTTAGTACTCCCAGCAGGAATTCGGCGCGCACACCGGTAAGTTGGGCCACGATTTTCGCTTCCTCCAGAGCTTGGCCGAAATCTATTTTGGTGCCGCAGCTTTGCAAGGCAGTTATTTCAGCGGTTAAACGGCTTATTACCTCATTCCCCTTGTCCATTAGCCCCTGGATTTGATTTTGCTCGTTCTTTGTTTCCAATAATAAATCTTCGCGATCTTTTTTGTCTTTGTCGAGCTCGATTTTTTGTTCTTCCTGCATGGCGTAGAGGGCCGCCTGTTCGTTTCGAGCCTCCTCGATACTGGATTTTTCCGTAATAAGATTGCTTTTGGCGATATTTAATTCTGCCAATAATTCCTGAAGGCGTTGCTCGAAAGCGACGATACTTTCCATTTCTTGAAAATAGTCAGAAATACTAGGTTTTTCCAACATTATTTCCACGACGCTTTTTTTGTCCAAAAGATCCAGTTTTCTCATGTACTCCTCGAGAAATTTTTTCCTTTTATCAATGTTGTCTTCCTTGAGGGTTATTTCGTGGTCCTTGTCGTTTAGAGATTGTTGAATGGCGGCCAGCCCCTTCTCGGTTTCTTGCAAAGAGGTTTCGGCGCCTTTTATTTCGCTGTCCAGTATGGCCAACATGCTTTGGAGGGTATCGGTTTTTTGATCCAGAATACCCGATTTTTTTTCAAAAGTGTTTACTTGACTTTGAACTGAGTTTAGCTGCTCTTGTTTCTTTTGAATCTCTTCCTGGCGTTTTTTGAGAGCGGCGTTGGCATTTATATTCGAGTTGGCGTCAGAACCGGCGCTTGGCGAGTTGACGTTACTGTTGGAACTGCTTGGATTAGCAACTTGATCAGCCGCTGATGTATTTGTGAAAAAGTAAAAAAATAGCGAGGCCATTATGCCCACTGCTAATAGAGCTGAATTGGAGGTTGTTGCTTTTCTCAAAAAAACCATTCTTTATGGGAATTTCAAATTTCAAACTTCAATTTATTTGTTGTCAATTTTTATCTTTGCCAATATTTCTCTCAGATCTTCTTTTAGCTTCTCTTTCTGCTCTTCGGAGACTCTCGTGTTTTTATGAGCGAAAGAGGGTTGCGGCGGGAATTTTTTTTCTTTTCGATTTTGTAGAGCGATAGCTCTTTGCCTTCTGATTTCCCGCAAACATTCTTTGCAAAAAATTTCTCGGCCTTCTTCGGGCATAAAGGGAACTTTGGTACCTTTACCGCAACGGTCGCAAACCGCCTCTTGCCAGACGGTGGGAAGTTTCTTGTTCTGTTGAGCTTTATTATCTGAATCTGAAGAAGTATTTTGAGGGGCTACCGCAACTGTTGTCATTGTCATTGGTTCTCGAACTTTGCCTGAAGAATCTGGTTCATCGACCGTGGCATCGGAAATCCGGCTATATCGAGCTTCGCTTTGCCCGCCCCTTTTTTCTTTTTGGTTTATTTCTTCGTTGGGAATAGTCGAAGCTACTGCGAGGTCGGCTGGAGGATCGGAAACTTGTTTGAGTTGAGAATTTTCCGGTTTTTGTGTCTCATCTTTCCCGCCTTTGGCGATTTCTTGTTTTATTCTCTGCTCCACCTTTTCGCTTCCCTGGTCCGAAAAACCGACAATTTGTGAGGGGGACATGAATTTTTCTGATTCTGAAGGCTTTTGTTTTTGAGAATCTTCTCGCTCCCTCTGAGGTCTCCTTACCCTTTCACGCGGCTCTCTAGGAGGATAGTTCACTTCTTTTACCATGTTGGGCGTGGCAGGTTTATCCACTCGGAAATCATTCCCCATCCATTTGTGAATTTTGTCTTCCACCTCTTTTCTTGGCCTTCCGTAGCGCTCCTGGGAAACTTTAGTAACTTTATCAGAGTATGAAGCGGATGGAGTGGTAAATGGAGGTAATCCCTTTGCGCTAAAGGCATTTCCGGTAACGCCATCAATCATAAGCTTCAGATAAATTTGGTACTTCGGCAAGTTAATAAGATCGTTCATCATTACCATCGGCTCAAATTCCTTTTCCATAAATTCGGCATCGGACGCACCCACGCGGAAAGCAACTAAGGTCCCCACGTTTCCAAAAACGGCATCGCGCACTTCTTCGGTCAACTGGGTGATATATTGATGAGCCACAATAAGACTCAGACGGTATTTTCTTGCCTCCGAAAGAATACTGGCGAATGATTCGGTGGCGAAATTTTGGAACTCGTCAACATAAAGAAAGAAATCGCGCCTATCGTTTTCGGGTATGTCAACCCTTTCCATAGCCGCGAGATAAAGGCGGGTTACCACCATACCTCCCAGCAGCGACATGGCTTCTTCCCCGATTCTACCCTTGGCAAGATTGACAATCAGGATTTTCCCCTGGTCCATTATCTCCCGCATGTTTATTGTAGAGGTGGTTTGACCGACAATATGTCTTACTATCGGCGTGGAAACGAACTGTCCAACTTTGTTCTGAATCGCGGCGACGGCTTCCCGGGCGAAGCGCTGGTCCCATTTTCCGAATTCATCGATCCAGAAAGATCTAACGATGGGATCACGAATTTTTTCCACCACCTGGCGACGGAAAGATTGGTCCCCCATCATCCGGTTTATCCCAAGCATCGTGCTTTCAGGGAAATCCAAAAGGGCAAGGATGGTGTTGCTCAAAATATATTCCATGCGAGGGCTCCAAACGTCGGGCCAGATTTTTTTGAACACCCCCATCATGCCCGAAGCTATTAAATGTTTGTGGTCCTCGTCAACTGCCTCCAATATGTTAAAAGCTACCGGATTTTCGAGGTCGGCGGGATTGAAATAAACAACGTCGTTAATGCGATTTTTCGGTATAAAATGAAGAATTTCTTCCGCGCTGTCCCCATGGGGGTCGATGAAGGCCACGCCTCTTCCCTTGATAATATCCTGAATTACGAGATTCTTAAGCATTACCGATTTTCCCATTCCGGTCTTTCCGATAATGTACATGTGGCGTCGGCGATCGTCCAATTTTATGCCGAAGGGCTTTTCTTCCCCTCGAAAATTGGTTTTCGCAAAGATTGTAATGTCATCCTCCTTAAAGATATCCATATCGATAGAATTTTCAATTTTCAATTCACAATTTTCAATTTAGGTGTCCGCCAAGCGGACGATAATTTACTAATCCACACCATACTTGAAAATTGTAAATTGTGAATTGAAAATTGAAAGTTAATCTGGCTGGTGCCGAAGGTGGGACTCGAACCCACACGGGTTATTCACCCAAGGGATTTTAAGTCCCTCGCGTCTACCAATTCCGCCACTCCGGCACGTCGTTTGCGAACGACGTGCCTCCGGCATTCGACCGCCGAAGCTTTAGCGAAGGCGGCCATTGGTAGACACACTCTTCAACAAAGGCGGACACCGTCGTCCCCTATACTATTAGACTATAGCTACTTTTTTGGCAATAGTCCATCCGTGGTTATCCTTTTATTAGCTTGCTTTTTTTAACTCCATCAATTACTTTGAAACCTAGTTTCTCGATTTTTTTACGGATCTTGTCCGCTTTGGCGAAATTCTTATTTTGGCGGGCGGTTTGGCGGTCCGCAAGGAGTTTTTTGACATTAGCGGGAACGGTAACTTTCTTTTTCTTGGGCAGTTTTTTCGGTAAAATTCCCAACACTTGATCCCATTTTTTGATTAGGTTCACGGCAATTGAAATTTTATCGGGATTTTTGTGGGCGTCCTTGATAACTTGCAGCAGTAACGCAATGGCTTTGGGGGTGTTGAGATCGTCATTCATCGCGGCGTTAAACTGCTTATTCCTCTTAGCTGTGTAGGTATCATTGTCATCCTCGGGTGAGCGTAGCGAAGGCCGGGGATCCAGGTGTTTAGAATCTGGACATCTGGATTCCCGCTTGGGCTTCGCCAAAAGCTCCAGCGAGGCAAGCCTGCGCGGGAATGACAAAGAATAGAATTCTATTATCTTGTGCCAATTCGCCGAGGCCTCTCCCAAACCCTTCCAAGTAAAATTTAGCGGACTGCGGTAGTGGGCGGTAAGAGTCCAAAAGCGGTAAGCTAGAGGGTCAAATCCTTTATCAGCGACATGCCTCAAGGTGTAAAAATTACCCAACGATTTTGACATCTTTTTGCCGTTCACATCCATAAGACCGGTATGCAACCAAAAACGGCTGAACGTTTTTCCGGCATAAGTCTCACTCTGCGCGATTTCTGATTCGTGGTGAGGAAATTTATTGTCTTCTCCACCGGTATGGATATCAATCGTTTTTCCGAGATAGCGCAGAGCCATGGCCGAACACTCAATGTGCCAGCCGGGAAAACCGTCTCCCCATGGACTATCCCAATGTAACGTATGGCGGCGATTTGCGCCCACCCTCTTTTTCCACAAGGCGAAATCAGCTGGGTGTTTTTTGTTGGGGTTGACTTTCACTCGCGCGCCTGCCAGTATTTTGTCAGGGAGATTGCCCGACAGTTGGCCGTATTTTTTAAACCTGGATATATCAAAATAAACTCCGTCTTTAGTGTCATAAGCATAGCCTTTTTTCAACAGTCCCTTAATAATTTTTTGAATCATTTTAATTTCTCCGGTAGCTTTGGGGCGGAAATCCGGTGGCAGAATATTCAAGCTTTTTTCTTCTCTAATAAAAGCCTGAGTATAAAACTCGGCAATAGCTAGAGGATCTTTCTTCTCCTTTTCGGCCGCCTTTTCCAGCTTGTCGACGCCGTGATCCTCGTCTTCGTCGGTAAAATGGCCCACGTCGGTGATATTTTTCACCGTTTTAGTTTTATGGCCGGAGTATTTCAAGTAGCGGATCAAGAGATCCCAGGCAATGTAAGAGCGAAAATTCCCAATATGAGCATAATCATAAACCGTGGGACCGCAGGAGTATACGGTCACTGTCTTTTTATTGATCGGCCTAAACGGTTGTTTTTTGCGAGTGAGAGAGTTGTAGAGCCTTAACATGGTAAAATGGCAAAATTTTTAATTCGAAATTTGGAATTTTTAATCAATTTTCAATAAGTTAATTTTTAAACAGACCCAGATCTTCAAATTTCAAATTAGCCTATCCTATATTTTCTACTTATTTTTTACAAAATTATCAATAAATATAATATTGAATTAATTTATTTATGGATTCGAGCTTTGACGTTTTAATATTTTGCCGTATGATATTAACTGATTGTTGACTGTTTATAAATTTTCTGTAATAACAAAATAATACTTGTTATACATTACTTCAAATATATGGCCGAGATAAAAGCGCCAAATGTTGAAACTTTTGCTCGTATTAAAGTTGTCGGTGTCGGAGGGGGCGGAAATAATGTTATTGCCCGCATGAGAGAAGTGGGGTTACGGGGCGTGGAATTGGTTGCTATCAATACTGACGCCCAAGCTCTCCACCAGAGCGGGGCTGACGAGAAATTACATATTGGAAAAAATTTAACCAAAGGGTTGGGAGCCGGTATGAACCCTGAAATTGGCCGCCAAGCGGCGGAAGAAAATCGTGACGAAATCCAAGACGCTTTGAAGGATGCCGATATGATTTTTGTTACCTGCGGTATGGGGGGCGGAACGGGAACCGGAGCTTCGCCGGTGGTGGCCGAAGTGGCCAAAGAATCCGGAGCGCTAACCGTATCCGTAGTGACCAAGCCCTTTAGTTTTGAGGGAATGCAAAGAGCGATGATCGCGGAAGAGGGACTGGAACAATTAAAAGACAGGGTGGACGCTTTGGTGGTAATTCCTAACGACAGGCTGCTTCAAGTGATTGACAAAAAAACCAGCCTACTTTCAGCTTTCAAAATAGTGGACGATATATTGAGGCAGGGCGTGCAAGGCATATCCGACCTGATAACAGTTCCGGGTGTGGTTAACGTTGACTTTGCCGACGTTAAAGCAATTATGCAGGATGCCGGATCGGCTTTAATGGGTATCGGAAGAGCCTCGGGAGATAACCGAGCCGTGGAAGCCGCTCGTCAAGCAATCAATTCTCCCTTGCTTGAAATGTCCATAGAGGGAGCCAAGGGAGTACTGTTCAATATGACTGGCAGCGATGATCTTACCATGCTTGAAATAAACGAAGCGGCTAATGTCATAACCGAGAGCATTGATCCTAACGCCAAAGTTATTTTTGGCGCGGTCAGCATGAACGACAGCGACATGAAAAAAGGAGAAGTAAAGATTACCGTAATCGCGACCGGATTTGAGGAAGCGGAATTGGGCAATCGCCATTTTGCCGCCAGAGAAGAAATTGTTCCGGAAATCAAAGAGCCTGAGGTCAGGAGAGAAAGTTTTGCCAGACCAAAATCATTAATCGAAGAACCACCGATCGAAACCTACGATGATCTAGAATCTGAGATTGAAGAAAAGCCCCTCGTTCATTCGGAGAGAAAATACACCCCTCTTCCCTTCAATGTCGACAACACAAATATTTCACCTATTACCAAAGAAGAAAAAGAGGAAACGTCCGAAGAAGAAGATGACTTAGACATACCGGCTTTTATCAGGAGAAAAATGAAGGATCGGGAAGAAGATAAATAAATTTAAAGTTTTAAATTTTAAATTTGAAATGAATTTTAAATGATTAAGTTTTATTGTCTGCCTGCAAACGTAGGTAGGTATTAACATTTAAAACTTAAAACTTAAAACTTAAAATTTTGTCTAATGTGGGCAGTGATTGAAACCGGCGGGAAACAATTCCAGGTCAAAAAGGGCGATGTTCTGGAGATCGAAAAAATTGAAGGAAAAGTGGGGTCAAACATCTCGTTTGACTCAGTTTTACTTTTGAGTAAAGACGCTAAAGGGAAAGAGCTGAGTTTGGGAAGCCCTTATCTAAAAAACGCCGCGGTTGAGGCGAAGATTATCGAATTGGGAAAAGGAAAAAAAGTCACGATGTTAAAATATAAACCCAAAAAGCGCTACCGGGTTAAAAAAGGACACCGGCAGCCATACGTTAAGGTGGAGATTACTGAGATTAAGGCTTAATGTATAGCATTTATCATTTACCATTAGTCATTCATTTATCATTGACCATTTAGCAGGAATCCGACAATGATAAAAACTTAAATGAAAAATGAATGGTAAATGAAAGATGATAAATGACAAACGAGCAGACTATTTTCAAAATAATACAAAATGAGAATACTATTAACCGGCGGCGGCACTGGTGGACACCTCTTTCCCTTACTGGCCGTAGCCAAAACGATTCAAAAAAACTCTAAAGATCCGGTAAAATTCCTTTATCTGGGACCTACCAACAAATTTACCAGGGAAATTTTTAAGGAAGAAGGAATCAAAACCAGCCACGTGATAACCGGTAAATGGCGTCGTTACTTCTCTTTTATGAATTTGATCGACATGATCAAATTACCCATCGGTATTGTTCAGTCCCTCATCAAAGTTTTAATTTTTATGCCGGACGTGGTTTTTTCCAAGGGAGGATACGGCAGTGTACCGGTTGTCCTCGCCTCAAGAGTTTATTGGGTTCCTATCGTAATTCACGAGTCAGACGCCGTGCCAGGCAGAGCGAATCGTTTTATGGAACATCTGGCGGACGTTATAGCGGTTTCTTATGAGATGACTTCGAGCTTTACCAATCCGGCTAAGACTTTTTTTACCGGTAATCCGATAAGAGAAAAAGTTTTAGGCGGAGACGTCAAAAAAGCTAAAGAAACGCTAGGAATCAAGAGTAGTAAACCGGTACTATTGGTTTTGGGAGGAAGCCAGGGAGCTAAAAACATTAACGACGTAGTGATAAAAATACTGCCGCGGTTACTCATGACCTATGAAGTGGTTCACCAGTGCGGAGAAAAAAACTTTGAAGAAACCAAAGAACTGGCGGGAAAAGCGGGAGTAAAATTGGGAAGAGAAGGCTATCGCCTTTACCCTTTTCTTAGTGACAGCAACGAAGAAATGAGAAACGCCCTAAGCGCCGCGGACTTGGTTTTGAGCCGGGCGGGAGCGACCGCTATTTCTGAAATATCCGCCTACGGAAAACCCAGCATTCTTATTCCTATCAGAGGATCCGCCAATGATCATCAGTTGCATAACGCTTTCGAGGTTGCCAAGCAGGGTGGAGCCATCGCGCTTAAAGAGGAGAATTTAACGCCGGAACTACTGCTAGGTAAAATCGATATTCTAATGAATGACGCGCCGCTCCGAAGCGCTATGGGAGAAAGAGCCAGATTCTTTTATAATTCTGACGCGGCGCAAAAAATAGCGGAGGCCGTACTGAAACTGGGAAATAAAGAGAAACTAAAGGATTAACCAAGAGTGCAAAAGTACAAAGGGGTAAAGTACAAAGAAGCAAATAAAGTACAAAGCGCAAAGAAATAAATCCTGACCTGATTATTTAGAAGTTTATCTGTTCTTTGTACTTTATTTTTACTTTGTACTTTGTCGCTTTGCACTTTTTAGCTTCTTCTTATGTTATTGAATCTACTAAATAAAAACCTCTTCCGTCTTGCCGAAGTCGCAATCGTACTGGCCGTTCTGGTTAGCGGTTATGTTTTGTTCGCTTACGAGCGGAAAAATCACGATCCGGATTACAACAAAGACTGGGTGGCTTTTTATTTTGTTAATCCCGACTCTCCGGATAAAGGTGTCGCGGCAGAAAACCATTCAGGCAAGAACACCGACTTCAAATTTTGCTTAGTACCTGATAACAATGACCTGATGGAACCAAAGGACTTGTCTTGTAACGTGGGCTCAGTCGTGGAATCGTTGGACAAAAATGTCCCCGCCGGCAACACAGTCGAATGGGAATATAAAGTTCCAGAGGCCAAGGGAAAATATTGGGTCGTTCTGGAATATAAAGATGGTGACGTCCTAAAAAACAAAGACTTATCTTTCGCTTTATAGGAACTAATCCGCGCAGGAACATAGCGTGCTATGTTCCCACTATTCCTCCTCTATTCCCCTTTTATTTCGCATCTATTCTTCTATTCTTTTTCTATTTCTCTATTCTTCTTCTATTCCCTTTCTATTTCGCATCTATTCTTCTATTTTTCTGTTATCTAGCAAACACGTCGCCCCAAGTGTAGCGGCAGGAGGGCTTGGGTTTTTTGACGCAGCGAGTTTCCGTATTCTCCTCGGAGGTGAAATCTTTTCCTTTGATGAATTTTTTCTCTCCGTCCCGAGCTGTCAACAGACCACTTTCTGTCAGTTTAAGTTTATAAACCGCGAGAGTTCCCATTATCTTTTTATCGGAGACCTCAAACATCTCAGCTTTTGTTCCTTTGAAGAAATCGTCGGGTGTCGTGTCTCTGGTTACCGCGAAATAACTTCCCTTTTCCCACATCGGATTGTGGGAAAAATAATAAAACTTTTTCTCGGAATCGATATTTGAGAGCAAGTACAAGATTGGCCGGTAGTAAAAAGAAGGCGCCCAAATAAAGACATAGTTTTCTGGATTGTCTTGGGCGGACTTTTCTTCAATCCACTCAGCAATCGCCTGTTCCTGCTCAAGTGTTACCGGGTAGTGCTCGTCTTGAAACAGTATTTGGTCTTGGGCGTAGTTTCCGCGATCTTCCACTGAAGCGCTTCTGGCTATATTAAACCGAGTGTAAGTGTTGAAAATATTGGACGCGAGAACAGCGCCCGCTACCAGAAAGGCCGCTTTTTTGCCGAATCGGTGACGAGAAATTTCTTTAAAGAAGATTCCCGTGATTATCCAAAACGGGACAATGGAAAAAAGAAAGAATCTGGGGCGGAGAGTGAAAGACAAAGAATAAAACGACCACCAGGGAATCACAATCCAGATTGTTAGCAGTGCTAAGAACTCCCACTCGGTAATAAGTTTATTTCCCACGGGGCTGGTTTCTTTTAATCTCACGGCTTGTTTAGTTTTTCTTATCAGAGCAATAATAAACGCTAAAGCTGCGATAAGGAAAATTATAGCGGCTGCCGTGGTTGTCGACAAGCTGGCACGGCATTTGTAATCACAGATGATATCGAGGTTAGGCCTTTTGAGCCAAACCGGGAAGTCTACGCCTTGCGTGCCGGTTAGAGTAATGAAATAACCCTTGGGATACACCCAGAGGTTTTGGATTAACTTCTCGCTGCTATTGTGCTTTTGGTCCTTACCTTCTTTTTTGGAAACGGTGGAAAAAAGTTCTTTGGTGTTTATTCCCTTGCTTAGATATTCGTTAAGAATAATCGGGGTTTGGAGAACTGCGAAGACGGCTAAAAATAGCAGGATTTCTTTGAATATATTTTTAAGGTATTTTTTTGCTAAACCGGGTTCAAAAAATTGGCCTCTCAGCCAGAAAGCGGCAGCGCTCAGCAGTAGAATGATGGGAACGGCTACGAAGGCGACAAAGTGCAGTTGGGTGAAAATGCCTACCGCAAGCGCGGTTAGCGCCACCCACTTTAGGGCTGATCGGTAATCCTCTTTTCTTTTGGCTTCGAAGAAACGTAGCCAGCAATAAATCGTGGCCGCGGAAAAGAGTGGCATTAAATTGGGATTCCAGCTGAAGCGGTCGTAGATTATCAAGAAAGTCGAGCTTACGGCCAGAAAAGTTAAAACGAGAGACCATCCTTGGTCGAAAAGTCGGCGGGCCAGGAGATAAAACATTGGCACGAAGGCGATACCCCCTATTATTTCCGGCAGGACGAAAATTATCGGGTGAAAGCTTCTGGTTACCAGTACAAATAGGTACATCAGGTAATAGTAAGCCGGTCCGAGCCGCAGAAAACTTCCGCCTGCCCGCGGACCCAACAGCGGTAACTCACTTACGCCTCTTTGGACCACTTCTTTGATCAAAAGCGAGTCCCGCGATTGATCCAGTTGAAAATGTAACCAGTCGGCGAGGTGGTAGGTTCTGAAAAATAACGAAACGACAACAATGGCAAGAACGGCCAAAGTGATTTTATTTTTGATAAGAAATTTTTTCATGTCCTATTTCTACCACAAAGTTTTATTTTTGCCTTTTCCTTTATAATTTTATTTTCTTAAAAAAGACTAATAAAATTTTTTCAAGTAACAATCATATTATGAATAATTACGAGAAACTTTTAGGTAGCACCGATAAACAAAAACAAGAAAAAGACCCCTTGTTGGAAAAGGGGGCGTTTAAAAGGATTGAACTTAGATCGGTAGAGGATATTAAGAATGAGTATCTCGAGGAATATGATGGCGACTTTAACGAAGAATATTATTATGAAGTCGAAGAAGATATTGAACAGGAACAGGAAGAGAAAGAAATAAAGCAAGCGATAAACTATGTGCCATTCGACTCAAAAGAAGAATTTAGAAAGATCAGGGAGGGAAAAAGCATACATACTATCTTTTTTGGGGAGCAAGAAAGTGGTGAGGACATTCGCAATTACTATAAAGAGCAAGCCCAAAAAACCAAGCGGAAAATATCGGAGATCAGAGAGAACCTGATAAAACAACAAAAGGGTATCTCCGCGGTGTTGCGCCTTCTAGAAAGGACAGTCCGGTCCCATCCTGACATTGGAAAGGAAAAACTTTTTGACCTGGTGAAGAAAACCTCAGCCCAATTCAGGTTTAGCAAAGGACAAATAACTAATTTTTATTATGGAATAAAAGAATTTCAGAGAAGACATGAAGCCGTGGAAAAATACAGAAAAGCGTATCCTCGAGACGAAGAATTGTTTCAAACTTGTTTTGGAGGAACACCCCAGGGGGAAATAACCGTTATTAAAAGACCGATGACTCTGCATTTTGTATGCTACGACAGAAATGACTACAATTATGCCTACACCTATGCGATTAGGAAAGCTGCTAATGTGGCGAGTAATGAAAACAAGGAAGAAATTGATCGGGAATATGAAAAAGCTTTAAAAAAAGCCGCTGAATCTGCGGGGGCTGTTTTTTCCAATATCGGTATCGGAGAGTTATATAGAACCATTACTTTGGAAGCGGCTAATCCAAACCTTGTCTTATCCGATGAAACATTAATCCATGAGGAGCAGCACCAGTTCAATAGTTTGTTTCAACCTCGTGATGCAAGCAGGCTTCTGATTGACGTTCTCAAACGAACCATAGCCGTTAACAGCAAGGACGGTACTCAAAATTCCAATCTAAAGAGCCGATTAATTCATGAGCTGGCTAGATGTGAGAGGAGATTCAGGGTGGATAACTATGCCAGGGACGAAATCATAGCTTATTATAAGGAAGGATCCAGACCCAATGAGATTTATCGTATACTTTCCAATTCTTCGCTTTATGATTATAGAAAGGATTTTGAAGCCCAAATTGGAAAAGATATCCAAGATGACATCAGGTATAATCTGAGTGAGGTTTATTACCAAAAAAAGAAACCACCCAGTGATCTTTATTGGGACAAGAACGAATCCGGCTACTTAGTTGGCTTTGGACCGATTATTGTAAACGAAGAAGAAATTAGTCAATGGACGAATCTCGTTCTCGGAGATGAGTATAAGAAGGATTTAGAGCAATGGATAAACTCGATAAGTGATTTAGAAAAAATGGGATATTCTCGAAATGATATTATTTCTTTCCTATACCAAGAGCCGGTTAATAAGTGGACCTCTTTAGTGCGTAGATTTAAGAAAGTGAGAATCGAAAAAGAAAAATCCAAATAATTTTTACTATTAAAATTTAATCGATGAAGGAGAAGGAAACGTTGGTACCGGTGGAAATCTCGGCGCGACACATACATTTATGCCGGGAAGATGTCGAAGCGCTCTTTGGCAAAAAATATAGGTTAAAGCCGATTAAGAAATTAAGCCAAGGAGAAGATTTCGCGGCGGAAGAAACCGTGGACATTGAATACAGCGAACAAGAAATCAGAAAAATAAGGGTGGTAGGACCGGAACGGGAGAAAACCCAACTGGAACTGACTTTAGCCGACGCTTACAAATTGAAAGCGGATGTCCCCGTACGATTGTCGGGCAAAATCGAGAAAACGCCAGGTTTTAGAATTATTGGTCCGGCCGGCGTGGCCGTGAAAAAAGAGGGCGCGATTGTGGCCAAAAGACATTTGCACGCTTCGCCGAAAGACGCGGAAAAAATGGGATTAAAAAACGGCGACACCGTAGCGGTACGTTGCAGTGATGGCGGTGAAAGAGAAATCACCTTTCACCAGGTTATCGCGCGGGTTCAAGAAGGATTTAAACTGGCAGTACACGTCGACGTAGACGAAGCCAACGCCGCGGGGATCAAGACGTGCGGAGTGGGTAAACTTTTAGTCTAAAAAAATAGAAGGAGATTCGAGAATAGATACAAGATAAAAAGAGAATAGAGAAATAGAGAATAGAAAGGAAATAGAAAGAGAATAGAAAAAAGAGGAACCAAACCTATTCTTCTTCTATTTCTTCTCTATTTTCCTTCTATTCTTCTTCTATTTGTACTTTACAGTCGGCTTTCCTCTATTACCGCTTCCATAATAACGCTGTTCACTTTGCGCCGGATCTGCGGCAAAGTGAGTAGCCCTTTTTCCGCCCCGAAGTACATAATTGCGGAGCCGGAATTAGCCATTCCCCAAGCCAAAGCCTTTTTCAATTCGTCCGGTTCGCGAATCCAAGAAGCGAGAAAACCGCTGGCGAAAGCGTCACCCGCGCCGGTAAGCTCTACTCTTTGGGGAGAAAGAGCTGGAGCTTTCAAATAACTGTAGCCGTCGGTGGCGATTGACCCCTTTGGACCTAAAGTAATAATTACTGCCCTAGGTCCAAGAGATTGCAAAAATTTCAAAACCACTTTTTTGGAAGGAGTTTTGGAATGGTACTTATTGGCAAATTCTTTATCGCTCAGAACAAGTTCTAGAGCCTCATCCCAATTGAGAAACAACAAAGAAAGTTCCCGTAAGAGCGGTGAAAGAAAGTGAACACCGGCTTTAATTTGCAGCCTTCCCGGATTGATGGCTATTTTTGTTCCCTTTTCTTTTCTCAATTTCAGCAGTTGACCCAATTTATTCTCCCAACCTTCAGTCAGGGATGAGACAAAAACCCATTCAGTTTTCCATTTTGAGATGTCTTTGAGTCTGAGGCGACTGCCGGTGTCGCGGTTATAAAAGATGGTCCGGTCGCGGCCTATTGGATCAACCAAAATAATAGAGCGATCACTTTCACATTCGTGGACAATCTGGCACAAGCCGGTATCCACTCCTAATTTTTGCAGGCTTCTCCTAAGCTTCTTTCCTATGTCATCTCCACCGACGGCCACGCAAGCTTTTGAGCAAACCCCCAGTCTTGATAATCCGACGGCCACATTCGCTCCGGCGCCTCCAATACAGGTTTTTATTCTGCCAATAGGGATCTTCGCTCCATACTCGAAAGACAGCAGCTTCGCACAGAGAGCGCTTTTTCCAGGAAGGATCTGGCTTTCATTGGCAAGGAACAATAAATCTTCGGTAACTGAACCGATGGTTACAACTTGAGTTTTTGGGGGCATTTGTATTGGCTAACTAAAAATGTAAAAACTAAGAACTAAGAGCTAATAGCCAGAACTTAAAACTCAAAACCGGTTTTAGATTCAAGCTTTTGGCTATGACTTTTAGCTATTGCATTTGAGTTCTTAGCTTTACTAAGGTATAACTATAGTATAATCAATTGGTATTAAATAATCAATTGATCACTAAAATGTAAATTCTAGAAACATGCCGATCTCCGACATCAAATACTTCAGAAAGAAACTGAAAAATGGTTTAGACCTGATCGTGGCTCCAATGTCCGAAAGTCCCACGGTGACTATCTTAGTAATATTCAAAGTAGGCTCGCGGGACGAGCAAGCTAAATTTTCCGGGATATCTCATTTTTTGGAGCATATGGTTTTTAAAGGCAACAAGATTTACAAAACTCCCCGAGATATATCAGTCGCCATTGACAGTTTGGGCGGGGTGTTTAACGCTTTTACCGGCAAAGAATACACCGGTTTTCACGTGAAAGTCGGTTCCCAATTTGCCCCTCTGGCTTTGAAATGGTTGGGCGCGCTGGTTACCACTCCCCTCGTTCCTTCAAGAGACGTTAATCCCGAAAGAAACGTGATTTTGGAAGAAATAAACATGTACAACGATACTCCGCGTCAACAAGTGGAAGATATATTTGAAGGATTCTTATTTTCCGGCAGCTCTTTAGGCAGAAGCATAATCGGTACCAATAAATCCCTGTCGGGGATAAGAGCCGGGGAGCTCCAGTCGTATTACGGAAAGCACTACACTCCCGATCGGGCGATCTTATCGGTTTCTGGCAATCTCGATAATCTGACTAAAAAAAAGATAACTTCTGTCAGCGGCTGCTCGCCAATAGAAAAGTTAGTGATTAAAGATTTTAAATTTAATCATGAGCCGTTTTCCAAGAGCGTTATTTCTAAAGTTAATGGTGAACAGAAAAATCGAGTAAAGGTTAAATTTAAAAAGACCGGCCAGACCCATTTGATTCTGGGGGCCAGAACTTTTTCCTTGTTTGACAAGCGGCGTTATCCCCTAGCTCTTCTCAGTACCGTTATAGGCAGCGGGATGAGCTCCTGGGCGTTCACGGAGATCCGAGAAAAAAGAGGTTTGGCTTATTACGTTTACAGTTCGATCCAGCTTCACCAAGATGTTGGTTACTTCTCGATTAATGCCGGTTTAAACAACGATAAATTGTCTTTAGCCGTTTCCGAAATCATGAAGCTTTTTAAAACCATTCGGAACAAAAATCTTTCTACTAAGGAATTGAAAAAGGCCAAAGATCAAATGATAGGCGGGATGCTTTTGGAAAGAGAAACCAGCAGCGATGTAGCTTTTCTTCTCGGAGCGGAAGCAGCCTCCCGGGGAGAAATAACACCCCTGTCGAAGGAAGTTAAGATAATCAAAAGTATCGGAAAGGATGACGTGCGACGGGTGGCCGAAAAATTTTTTGCTCCTGCCCAGCTGCGCCTGGCCTGCATTGGCCCCTGGAGAAAAAACGACGGGGAAAGATTCGCGAGACTAATGAAATAATTCATTAATTTTTTATTTAAAAACTTGGCTAAAAAAATAATCATTATTGGCGCGAAAGGAATGTTGGGCAAGGATTTGGTTGCTTTGTATAAGCAAGAAGAGCCCAACGAAGTTTACGCCTGGGATTTGGAAAATATCGACATTACCGATCAAAAAGCCGTCCGCCATAAAATAAAAGCAGCCGGCCCTAATTTGGTGATCAACGCGGCTGCTTACAACGCGGTAGATAAAGCCGAAGAGGAAGAGGGGTTTAAGATAGCGTTAAAAGTTAATGCCGAAGGACCCAGAAACCTAGCGGAAGCTTGCAAAGAAATTGACGCGATTCTCGTCACCTATTCCAGTGACTATGTTTTTCGGGGAGACAAGGAAGAAGGTTATCGCGAAGAAGACAAGCCTGATCCATTAAGTAAATACGGATTAAGTAAATTCGAAGGAGAGAAAAATATCCAATCAGTGGGTGGAAAATATTATATTATCCGCACCTCGAAACTTTTTGGCCAAGCAGGCACGGGGCAGAACGTGAAGAAAAGTTTTGTTGACACGATGCTGGAACTCTCCCAGAAGCTGCCGGAGCTGAAGGTGGTGGACGAAGAGATGAGCTGCTTCACGTACACTCCAGATTTGGCTCAAGCCACCAAATCTTTAGTGGAAGGCAGTTATTCTCTGGGAATATATCATATAACCAACGCCGAACCTTGCACCTGGTATGAATGCGCTAAAACTTTATTTGAAATGGCGAGCGTAAAAATCAATCTGATTCCCGTTCCGGCTTCTGAATTTCCCCGGCCGGCTAAACGACCGCAGTATTCCGTGCTGATAAACACCAAACTACCTCCACTCCGCCCCTACCAAGACGCCCTAAAAGAATACTTGAGTAATTTATAGAAAAAAGCCAGTTTGATATTATAGTGTAGTATAATTTTTCTCTAAGTGGAACAAGCTTTGAGATTCTTTTTCTATCGTCTGCGTCTAGAAAAAAATCTCAAAGCTTGCGGAACTCATTTTTTTGATTGAAATTGCATTATCAAAATATACTTACGTAATTTTACAGTTCCGTTACTCTCGCCGCTTCCGTGATACTGGTTTCTCCCGCGGCTATGTAGAGAGCGGCGTCTTGCGTCATGGTAAGCATTCCTTCTTCCATGGCTTTTTTCTCGATTTCGGAAGTGATCATGAAACGGGAAACCATTTCTTCAAGAGTCGGCGTCATAACCATTATCTCCGCGACGGGGAATCTGCCGCTAAAACCAATGTTCTTGCACTTTTCACAACCCACGGGTTCGTAGATGTGTTCTATCGGACCGGGTGATTTAAAGCCGGTAGCCGGCTGAATAGTATTTAGGACTGATTCCAGTTTCTCTTTGTCTTTCGGTTGGGCGGCCACCTTCTTTTTGCAATAAGGGCACAATCGGCGTACCAGCCGCTGGGCCATCATGGCGTTGGTGGCGGTGGCAATGTCGGTGGGGTCGATATTCATATTGATAAGCCGCTGGATCGAAGCGACGGCACTGTTCGTGTGCAAGGTGGAAAGCACCAAATGGCCGGTGAGGGACGCCTGAATGGCGATCTTACCGGTTTCTTCGTCGCGGATTTCTCCAATCATCATAATATCGGGATTTTGACGCAGAAGAGCCCGCAGAGCGGAGGCGAAGTCATAGCCTTCTTCTTCGGATACTTGAGTCTGTAAAATTCCCGCCAGGCGATATTCAATCGGGTCTTCCACTGTTATGATCTTGACTTCCGGTTTATTGAGTCGGTTAAGCAGCGAATAGAGCGTCGTGGTTTTTCCGGAACCAGTGGGTCCCGTGTTCAAAATAAGTCCGTTGGGTTTTTCAATCTCCCGCAACAATCTTTCCATTAATTGGGGACGGAAACCGATTCTTTCGGTCTCAAGGGCTTGAGCGGATTTGTGCAAAAGGCGCATCACCACGGTTTCTCCGTAACCGCCGGTGATAATGGAAACACGAACGTCGATTTGTTTGTTGGGAATGTCTTTGATCGTTTCTTCCAGGCTGATGCCGAAGCGGCTGTCCTGCACGGCTTCGTGGGAGTCGGTTTTGAGTCCGGAAAGCAGTTTGATCTGGCCCAGGATAGGCAGATAGTCCTTGCCCTTGATTTGGGTGATGTCTTCCAGAATGCCGTCGATGCGGTAACGGATCTTAATCACGTCTCCCTGGGGCTCCATGTGGATGTCGCCCGCGTCAAAAGAAAGTCCTCCCGCTACCACGTAATTTAAAATTTCCTTGTTGTTGGCTTTCTGGATAAGATCGGCAATTTTATTTACATCGAAGCCACATCCGAGAACTCCTTTGATTTGGGGAGAATTAATTTTCAATTGGAGAGAAAGCAATTGTACCATCACGCGTTCGTAAATTTCCTGGAGATACTGGCCGGTTCCAGTGACTCGTTCCACTTCTTCCATCGAAGTGATTCCCTCGATAGCCTTCAATATGCCGTCCTGAAGCATTGTAATCATACCGCTCTCCATTGCCGCGGTGAGCAAGTCGGAAGCCGGGGCCATGTCCAGCACTAATTTTTCCGTGTCTTTGTTAATTTCAAATACCTCGAAAATGCCAATTCTTCCTTTATATCCCAACCCTTTACATTTGGTACAGCCTTTGGCGCGGAACAAAGTGGTTATGTCTTTGGGTATTTCCACTCCGGCTTTGGGCGAAATTATTGACAGGAAGCGCCCCATGGTTTCCAAGGTTTCTTTGGCGGGCACATATTCTTCCCGACAGTAAGGACATAGTTTTCGCACTAAGCGTTGGGCGATTACCGAGTTAATGGCCGGAGTTATCAAAGTCGGTCGGATGCCCAAATCTACCAGCCGGGGAATAGCGCCGGCTGCCGAATTGGTGTGCAAAGTGGAAAGCACCAGGTGGCCGGTTAAGGAAGCGTGAACGGCAATGTCACCGGTTTCTTCATCGCGAATTTCCCCCACGAGAATCACGTCGGGGTCTTGACGCACAATGGCCCGCAAGCCGTTGGCAAAATCATACCCTTTTTCTTTGTGCACCTGAGTCTGGGCCACTCCGGGCAGGCGGTATTCGATCGGGTCTTCGATAGTGATGATCTTTGTGTCGGGAGTATTCACTCTCAGGATGCAGGCATAGAGAGTGGTGGTTTTTCCGGAACCGGTAGGTCCGGTGTTAAGAATCATGCCGTTAGGTTTGGTGAGCTGGCTGGTCAGCTGTTCAAAAGCCCTTCCCCGCAAGCCCAAATCTTCCAATTTCAAGCCTACGGCATCCTGGTTAAGTAACCTTAAAACGATATTTTCTCCGTAGTTGCCCGGTAAGATGGAAACGCGCACGTCTATTTCCGATGAGCTGGTTTTTATGGTAAACCGCCCGTCTTGAGAACGGTCTTTGATATTGAGCTTTAATCCCGCCAACATTTTTACCCGAGACAGCACGTAGGGATAGTAGTTATAAGGTATATGGACAATGTCATGGAGCACCCCATCCAATCGGTAGCGGATGCGGACATCGTCTTTTTGCGGTTCAGTGTGGATGTCGCTGGCATCTAACTTAATGGCGCCGGCAATAACCACGTTCAAAACTTCCGTGGTGGGCAACTCTCGGATTCTTTTTTTCAGGTCAATAAGCTCTTTGATGTCTTTTTCGAATTTTTCCAGATCTTTGCCGGAAAGAGTCAACATCATGTCTTCCAGCGAAGTGGAAAGGCTTATTTGTTTATAGCGTTCCCAGGTTCTCTCCAAACTGGTGCGGGAGACAATATAGATTTTACAGCGGTATCCTTCCTCGTTCTCAAGTTTGTCTATGACTTCATTGCTGGCGGTGTCGTTGGGGTTTATTAGGCCTATCTTTAGATCTCTTCCCGACTTTTGGATTACGGCCAGTTTGCCGTAGCGGGAAACCTCTTCAGGGATAATGCTTAGCACTTCGGTGCCTACCGGAAAAATATTGAGGTCTAGGTATGGCAATCCTGAACCGGCGGCTCGGATGGCGGCTTGCTCCTCTTCGGAAGCCCGGCGCAATCTTGTCGTGGTGTCGCGCAGGGTTATTTCTTCAAATTCCTGTTGGCTGCTTCCTTTAACTCTTTGAGCGAAAGGCATAATATTTGTATTTATTAACTCGAATTGTACTTTTGCCAGTATAGCATAAAAAATAAAATTCAATCAGTTTGTCTTGAGAGAAATAAAAATCCTGGATATCTTAACTAGGTGAAACCGCGGGTATAGTATATCGGTATTACACGACCTTCCCAAGGTTGAAAGACGGGTCCGACTCCCGTTACCCGCTCAAAAATTATCTCAATATATTTTTTAGATTCTGATTCTCTTGGAATTATTGTCCTCGATTTGGGCTTGCAGTTTACGTCTTGCGCCTTACGACCAGAAGGGCTTGACACATTTCGGGGCCGTGTTACAATGGGGCACAATTATTGTCTCGCGCTTCGAAATTGGCGAATAACAGCATAAATAAAGAGCAATTTACGATAAATAACTAGCCTAAAATTAATAAATCAATAATATGCAAAAAAACAATTCTAACTACTTGTTGGCGGGGCTTCTGATTATTCCCGCTCTGGCTGTCAGTTATTATTTTTTAACCGCCGACAGCGGAAAGGCGGGACTCGCTCAGGTGGAAGCCAAGAGCAAATCTAAATGGCAGCATCTGTTGGAAAAAAACGGCATTGACATCGCTTTCTGGAAGAAGTACCTGCCTTATGTGCGGCGTAGCGAGTACAACAAAGCCATGAGCGCTTATCAAAAAAGCCAAGGATCTTCCACGACGGCGCAAGCCAACATAGTTGCTCAAAGTGACAGTAGCAGTAGCCCTTACCCTCTCCACAAGAACATCGTCACCACTTATTTTTGGGCGGGAGAGGATGCCAGCGGAGATAACTATGGTATCAGCAACAATAGCAGTTGCTGGGACGAAAATTGGGACAAACACTGCAAAAATGAAAACCAATTTTACTTCGCCTTGCCCTACAACGATCTGGACGACAACGGAAATCGAAAGAAGGAAGCTGCTCAGGTTATTCCCTGGGCCGGCGAAAAAAATTGGAGCGATTCTGAATCGATGTGCAAAAACCGTTGGATAAAGATAACGCATGACGGAAAAGTGGCTTACGCTCAGTGGGAAGACGCCGGACCTTGTGATGATGCGGGCGGCTGCGGCGAGAATGACAAAAACTACGTGTTTAGCAATGCGGCGCCTAAATTTCAAGTCGGGCTGGATGTCTCCCCGGCGGTAAAAGACCATCTTGGTTTGGACGACGAGGATAAAACCGATTGGCAATTCATTGATGAGAAAGACGTTCCTAACGGCCCGTGGAAAAAAGTGGTCACTAACTCGGGATTGAGTTGGAATTAGAAACCGGGCAACAACCTCTCCCATGGTCGTCCCCTCCTTTAAAGGAGGGGACGTTTATTTTTGCTTGATTTTATCGATATTTTAGGTTAAAATAAAACACTAAGGAATAACTATGTCCAAAGATTCTGAATCTCCTGTTTTCTATGACCCCACTCAGCACCGTTGGCGCTATTACAAATTCCTGGTGGCGGCGCTGAGTCTTGCCTTGTCGGTGGCTTTTATCGCGACATTGTATAGTGTTTTTACCCGAGATAATCTGCCCGGATTAAATATTCAAAACCCGGCGCCAACCTATCGTGCCGGTCCGCTGGCCTACAATCCCGCTACTCGTTTTCAATCGGTGATATCCAGCCAACCTCCCGCTAACCCCAACAGTCAAAATCTGGTTTCTCAAAAAACTAATAGCAAGGCGATTAAGAAAATCTTGCCGCAGAGCGTGGAAATTCCTGTCCCGCAAAACTATAGGTCAAAAACAATCGGCTTTTACGTTAACTGGGATGACACCAGTTTTACGTCGCTTAAAAAGAACGCGGGGAGCTTGGATGAACTTATTCCCGAGTGGCTCCATCTAGCCGACGCCAATGGCAACATTGTTATTGATGATCAAACAAGGCAAAACGAAACCCTGAATTTTTTGAAGAGCAATAATTATAATCTGCCCATAGCTCCTTTGATCAACAACTATAGTTCGGATGAGCAGGGGTGGGACGGAAAAACGTTGGCTAAAATGCTTTCTGATCCTAATTCTAGAGCAAAAAACATCGATAGTTTGTTGAATTTCGTCCAAGATAATAATTTTACCGGAATCAGTATTGACTATGAAAGTATTCCTAAAAATAGCCAAGCTGATTTTTCTCAATTCATTAAAGAGTTGTACGCCAAATTTCACCCCTTGGGCTTAGAGGTGTCCGCGTCCATACCCGTGGTGGACAGTTCTTTTGACATGAATACGTTAGCTGCCAACACCGACTTTCTGATTTTGATGGCCTACGACGAACATTCGGCGGAAGACCTGGCCGGGCCAATTGCTTCCCAAAACTGGTATGCCAAAAGTCTCGCCAACAAATTCGGCAAACTGGATCCCAGTAAGGTTGTCGTGGCTGTTGGCAATTACGGATACGATTGGATAGACGGCGAAACTTCCAATAATACTTATTCTTTTCAAAGGTCGGTTACGGTGGCGAGAGAATCGGAAGGCCAGATCACTCTTGACCCGGGCAACCTGAATGAAACGTACACCTATTACGACGAAAATGACAAGCTGCACAAAGTTTTTTTCTTGGATGCCATCACGGCCTTTAACGAGATAGTGGAGGCGAACCGGTACCGGCCTAAGGGTTTTGCCCTGTGGCGACTGGGCTCAGAAGATCCTTCTATCTGGCAAGTACTGGCTGATCGACAGAATCTGGGACAAAGCACGGCGGATAAAATTAAAACTCTCGACTATGGCTACGGGATAAACTATGAAGGCAGCGGAGAAATTTTAAAGGTTTCCGTGGCTCCCAGTGTGGGGAATCGCGAGCTTTCTTTAGATGATAAGTTAGGCCTTATCACTCAGGCAAAAGTTACCGTTTTTCCTTCTCCTTACATAATCAATCGTTGGGGGGCAAATGATCCCAAGAAAATTGCCATCACTTTTGACGATGGGCCGGATCCGGTTTTCACGCCGCGAATTCTTAATATTCTAAAAAAATACAACGTTCCGGCCACTTTTTTTATTGTTGGAGTTAACGCGACGCAAAATCGTGGCATAGTTGAAGAAACATTGGCTAACGGCAATGAGATTGGCAGTCATACTTTTACCCATCCGGATATCTCCACCGAATCGGATGGCGCTTTCACTTTTGAGCTAAACTCAGTACAAAGTTTTCTGGAGAGTACTATTGGAAGACGCACTCTACTTTTCCGACCGCCCTATTCCGAAGATGTCGAGCCGGAAACTCCTGATCAGGTTCATCCCCTGACTCTGGCTACCCAACTCGGTTATTATACCGTGGGAATGCACATAGATCCTCAAGACTGGAGCCAGCCGGGGGTTGACAAAATCATCCAAAACGTCATGGACGGAGCTGATTCAAACGAAGGAAACGTGATATTGTTGCATGACAGCGGGGGAGACCGCTCCCAGACGGTAGCGGCTCTGCCCAGAATAATTCAAGAATTACAAAGCCAGGGTTTTCAGCTGGTTCCAGTTTCCAGTTTAATAGGAGTGTCTTCAAATGACCTGATGCCTCAAGTTTCTGGAGCGGAACGTTTTGTGGCGACGCTGAGTAATTTCGCCTTTTTAGTTGTGAACTGGGTGTTTTACTTTCTTGGGATAGCTTTTTCCGTGGGGATTTTTCTGGGAATAGCCAGGTTTATTTTTATCGCCACTCTCGCGTTGGCGCAAAAAATTCGTGATCGGCACGCGGGATATTTGTCTTCCACGGATTTTCAACCAAGAGTTAGCGTAATTATTCCCGCCTATAATGAAGAAAAGGTGATACTAAGAACCGTGCGTTCAATTTTGAATTCCGATTACCCTTATTTTGACATAGTAGTGGTTGACGACGGCAGCACCGACTCCACTTACCGCAAGGCGCGTAGGGCTTTCAAGAACAATCCCAGAATTAGAATATTCACCAAGCCCAACGGAGGGAAGTCCACCGCTTTGAATCTTGGAATAAGCAAAACCAAGGCGGAAGTAATAATTACTTTGGACGCGGACACCCTCTTCAAGCCTAATACCGTCTCGAAACTGGTTCGCAATTTCGATAATCCGAAAGTGGGCGCCGTGGCGGGGAATGCCAAAGTGGGTAACCGTCTTAACCTACTCACTTTTTGGCAAGCCCTGGAATATATTACCAGCCAAAATCTGGATCGGCGGGCTTTTGCCATTATGAATTGTGTCACGGTGGTACCAGGATCGGTAGGTGCTTGGCGCAGAAAAGCGGTAATCCAGGCGGGCGGTTTTTCCAGTCGCACCCTGGCTGAGGATGCCGACCTCACCTTTTTTATCATCAGACTGGGCTACAAAGTTATTTATGAGGACGGAGCGATTGCTTACACAGAGGCGCCTGACACGGTGAAAAATTTTATCAAGCAACGTTTCCGCTGGATGTATGGCACCTTGCAGACCGCTTGGAAGCACAAAGAAGCGGTAAATTGTCCCGGCTGCCGGGCGCTTGGGTTGGTTGCTATTCCCAACATCTTTATTTTTCAAGTTTTCTTTCCGCTAATATCTCCCTTCATGGATCTCACGATCATTACTTCCTTGATCTGGGTGGTCTTTCAAAAATACCACCATCCGGTCGATTATTCCGCTACTTTCGCCTTTAAAAAATTATTCTATTTCTATTTACTTTTTTTACTGGTTGATTTCGTTACTGCGGCAATGGCTTTTTTTCTGGAGAGAAAAGAAGATTGGTCTTTGCTTTTCTGGATGTTCTTGCAACGCTTTTTCTATCGCCAGCTGATGTATTATGTGGCGATAAAAGTTACCCTTACCGCGATAAAGGGCCGCGTGGTCCGTTGGGGAAAGCTCGAGAGAAAAGCGACCGTGACCTCATGAAACCTGTAACATAAAACTTGTAACATGACATGTAACGTGAAATGTTGCTAATTTTGATAATGTTTGCTATTAATTAACTATCCGAAATGAATAGAGAAATCCTCCCGTGAACGCGTGGAGGTTTTATTTTAGTAGAATTTTCAATTTCTAATTTTAAATTTTTATTAGGAGAGAGTAGGTTTGTTTAAAAATTAAAAATTAGAAATTGAATAAAAATTTCGAATTAAAAATTAAAAATTGGATTTAACTACTAATAAAATCTATGAATCAGGACAAACAATTCTACTCCGAATCTCAAACTGGCCACCTAAGCGAATGGGGTGCGGCTATCGCTCAAATTTGCGAAGAGAAAGGAATTTCCAAAGAAGCCATGGTTAATGTTATCGGCAATGCTTTGTCGGCTGCCTACAAAAAAGAAACCAATCGTAAAGGGCACATTGTCCGGGCAAAGTTCGACGAAAAAACGGGGAACGCCAAATTTTACGAAATCTATCGGGTAATCGAAAAAGAAGAGAGGGATTGGTCCAAAGAATTACCCGTTGAAGAGTTCGACAAGTCGGTAATTGAGAATGGTCGCAAGTCTTTGGTTTGGGAAGAAGAAAAGTTTGAAGAGAGAGAACAAAAGGAAGATAAAATGCCTTATTTTCGTCCGGAAAGAGAGATGTTGGTCGCTGAAGCCAAAAAATTTCTTCCTAAAATAAAAACCTCCGAATACCTGGCTATCCCGGTCAAAGCGCCGAAAGATTTTGGAAGAATCGCTGCTCAGACGGCTAAGCAGGTGGTACTCCAGAAAATCAAGGAAGTGGAAAAAGAGATAATCTACAATGAATATTACAAAAAGATTGGTGAGGTTTTGCCCGGAGTAGTGCAGAGAATCGAAGGAGTTCAGGTCCACGTTGATTTGGGAAAGACCATTGCTCTTCTTCCTCGAAAAGAGCAGGTGATCGGCGAAAGATACGATCAAGGGCAAAGGCTTAAGGTTTACATTTTGAGAGTTGATTTTGACTCTAAATCCTCAATGGTGATAGTATCGCGATCTCACCCCAGTCTGGTTGAGGGATTATTTCGCTTGGAAGTACCGGAAATATTTGCCGGCACGGTGGATGTGGTCAAAGTGGTTAGAGAACCGGGGCAAAGAGCCAAGGTGGCAGTGATGAGCAAAGAAGAAGGTATTGACCCGGTCGGTTCTTGTATCGGCCAGAGAGGAACCCGGGTTCAGGCGGTAACCGATGAGTTGAGAGGGGAGAGGATCGACATTATCGAATACAGCGACGACTCAGTTGCTTTTTTGGAACGTTCCCTGTCTCCCGCCAAGGTTAAGAAAATTGAAGTGGTGGACGAAACCGGCAAACGCGTGAGAGTGTTTGTTGACAAAGATCAACAGAGCATCGCGATTGGCCGAAGCGGGCAAAATGTCCGTCTGGCCTCCCGACTGACGGGATACGAGATAGATATAGAGTTGTGGGAGGGGACGACAGAAAAAGAAACGGAAAGTAAAAAAACGGAAGAAATTGAGCCGGAAGCTAAACTTTCCCGGCAGACGGTCAAAAAGACTGAGCTAACGGCAAATGACAAAACGGGTTCTTCAGAAAAAACCAAGAAAGAGGAGAATAAGAAAGATACAAAGAAGACAGAAACGAAAAAGAAACCTAAAAAACCAACTAAGAAAGTTGTAAAAAAGACAAAGAAAAAGGGAAAATAGTTGGCGAGAATGACGCTAATGTTCTTTTCCAATCCACCATGGAGGCTAAAGATGGAGAAAGATGAAATAAATAGGAAATTCGAGCGCTTGGTCGATCGCGTCAAGCCACTAGCGGACTGGTTTAAGGGAGCCATTCAAAAGATCAGAGAGGATGGACTTATCTGGGCCCTTCCTTACTCCTTGAGAGTCTCGCTTCTGGTTTTAGCGATACTGCTGCTGGCTTCGATGGCAGGAATCGAAACTTTGTTTCTTGGAATGTCGACCGCCTTTTCCTTTTGGTGTTTTAAAGGGAAGACTTTTCCTAAGATTGGGCTGGTTGGCGAAGGCTGTTTTCAGACCTCTCTTTTGTATTCAGCCGCCCTCCTTATTATCCTGCTTATCCTAATGATAATTTCATACAGGAGAGCGCGCGGTGACTATTGGGGAAAAGACCAGAGACAGGAAAAAATAGTTCGCTTAGTTTCAAAAGATGGGCTACTGGTTGAGGTTTTGATCAGTAAGCTGTCCAAAGTACTGGATTTTTACGGAGAACCTTACTTCAGATTTCACACCTGGGTCCATCTGGCCGTTTTTCTTATCAGTGCCATTGTGATCGCGGTGGGTTTTTAAACGTTTGGTTTTAAGCATTTATGATTTTGGCTTTGCCCTAGGGCAAAGCCTCTTTTTTGTTTTTACGCTGATAAAGCCGCTAATAAATCAACTATTTTTTTCCGACTTCTTCTCTTGCCGAGCGCTCGCCGTATTTTCGCTTCGGACAATTTTTTCTCGGTAAACCATCCTGGGAAATTCATAAACGGCGGTTTTAATCCGGTTCCAGCGGCGAGGTTCTTGAACCAGCCGAAACAGCCATTCGATATTAATATTTCGCAATGGCTTTGGAGCCCGTTTGATTTTGCCACTGAGGAAATCCAGAGAGCCGCCAATTCCCAGAGCCAGCCTAACAGAAGGCATTTTATCCAGGTTACGGAAGATCCACTTTTCTTGGTAGGGATGTCCCAGGGCTACAAACAGAACGTCAGGCTTAGCCTTGTTGACGATTTCAACTAGCGTTTCGTCCGGAATACTGTCCTTGGGAAAGCCCCCTTTTATGCCCGAAATCATTAAGTCGGGAAACATTTTTTCCAAAGTGAATTTTGCCGCTACCGGTGTGTCTCCTTCTCCTCCCAAAATATAAAGAGAAAAGTCGTTTTCCGAGAGTAGTTGGCAAATATCTAATATCGCGTCTGCTCCAGACAAGCGTTCCGGGATCGGGTCACGGACGGATTGAGGATGAATCAGGTTCAGTGCCAGAGTCCAGAACAATTGATTGCGGATTTTTCTTTTGCGGTATTCTTTTTGTTTTTTGGGCGGAAATGTTTTCGATATGGCGACCGGCCGGTTGAGAAAATGACTGGCCCAGATTATGCCGTTTCCGTCAGCGATAGACAGATCGGCCAAATTAATTATTTTTTTAAATTTTTCGTCGCGGCTTGCCAGAGCGATAAACTCGGAGTTGGTGGTGACTATATAATGTTGCTGCCCGTTTTTCAAGAAGTGCATTATTTTCTTGAGAAACTCTTTCTTGCTCAGAGGGTGAACATTGACTCCGAGAATGTTGATTGGCTCAAGATTTTGTTTTGACGGACTTTGCATACGATTCCTTTATAAAAGAAACTTTGGGGCGAATGAATGCTTTTACATATCCCTTTAACTACCGCAACTCATCTACTTTTACCCAAACCAATTTTTCCGGCTCCTTGTCCAGCCTGATCCCGACTTCTTGAGATAAAATTTTTATATTATCGATTACTCCCTCCCCCGAAGAAATTCGTACCCGATCACCGACACCCGGCAATTTAGAGCGCATTTTTTCGTAGGTGGCTTGCTCGAAAGCCAGACAACACAGCAATCGGTTGCAACATCCAGACAATCGCTCATTCCCCCGATGGCTTATTTGTTGAAAACGAGCCATTTCCGTTGAAATGCTTTGCATGGCGGTAATGCCCGAGAGACAACAAAGTGGTCGGCCGCAAGGCCCGATCCCACCTATCATCTTGGCTTCATCCCTGGAACCCAATTGCTGCAGGCGGACTGATTTTTGGAAACAGCCGGCTAGTTCCCTCACCAAATTGCGGAAATCGATTCTTTCCTCCGCGGTAAAACCGAAAATAATCCCGCCGCCGTCAATGGAAATGTCTACTCCTACCAGTTTCATCGGCAATTCATATTTCTTAATAAGAGTTCGACATTTTCGCATCAAATCGTTTCTCTTGGGACCGTCAAGAGCTGCCTTTTCCTTCTCCAGATTAGTAGCCTTGCGAATAATAGTTCCTTCGCCTTCCCCTTCTTTTGTCATTCTCTTCCCGCAGTGACAATTAGCGGTTTCTTTGGCAGGGCCGCAAATTGTGCCCAAATGTCTGCCAAAACCCAGATCAATTACCACCCGATCGCCCTTTTTCAGAGTGAGCTCTGAGGATAATTCTCTTTGCTCGCCCCATTCAAATAATAAAAGTGAATATTTCATCAGTTGATTTCAAAATTCAGTTGGTATAAATCCCTCGGTGTTACAAAGTATACCTCTTTTTTCCCCTCGTCCACTTGAAAATCAATCGCTTGACCGAGGCTAATGTTTTGAGCCTGACCTTTTAATTTCCCGCTTTCCTTTTCAAAAACGATAACCCTCTTTTTTTCCGGGTCGAGAAGGTAAAGATTTTTGTATTCAGGTTTGGTGAAAAGAGCCAGTTTATCTCCCTGAAAGGAAGAGCCAGGCCTTTCGGCATTCCAGGAAGTTTTTTTCCCACCGGATAAGCGCAGCAGGTTACCCTTTTGAGTTACCGCGAATATGCTGCCATCGATACTCATACTGACGACGGTATCGTCCTTAAAGTCCTCTTCTAGATCTTGTTTTAGCCAGTCGCGGCTTAGTTTTAGCTCGTTGTTTTCCAAAGAGAATTGTTTTATTTGAGTTCCCGGAAGATTGAAAAAATAAATGGCCGAATCGAAAGAAGCCGCGGCGCTGAAAGGGCCTTGAGCTTCCTGACTCAACTCTTTTTTCTCGGAAACCTTGCGAGCGATTGGATCAACGATAAAATAAACCCTGTCTTTAGATGAAGAGAGCCAAAGCCCATTTTTAGTCGAGAGAAGCCAGCACTTTTCTTGCGGAGATTGACCGCAATTAATGCTTACGTCGGCCAGCTTATCGGCTTGCGGATTATCCGTGCCCGCTTTTACGCTCCAGACGGACTTGCCCGCCACTGCCAGGATATTCTGGTTGTTTTGCAAACTTATTTTTATCAAACTACCCTGATCTTCTGGAAGCGACCAAATCTTTTTAGTTTCCGTTGGTTGGGCTTTGTCTAAGGTGGCTAATTGATCGTTTAACTCTTGACGCAATTTTATTGCTTTGATTCCCCATTCTCCCGAGGTGGAAGCTTGCTCCAGCAAAGAATCGGCCTGCATCAGGCTTTCGCGGGCCTTGTTTTCGTCTTGGTAGATAAGGGCCGCCGAAGCTTCTTCTCTGAGCTGTTCCGCTCGATCGTAGATTGCCTTAAAATCAGTCTTAACCGGTTCAGCGGTCGGAGGTTGGTATGTCAACGAGCGGACAAGTAATCCTGCAAACGCGACAAAAAACACCAAGAAAGAAAAAAGGATCGCCTTTCTAGCCAAGGAAAGAGAACTAATTTTTTTCGCAAGCGGCCTAAGCAACCAAGCGAAGAATTTGGTTATCGGATGTCCTACGTTGGGAAGTTTCTTCCAGAAAGCGCTAAGAATTTCTTTCCAAGGTACTAAAGGAGAAGAAACGTTTATCTGTCGGGCGATAGGGTTGAATTCCCGGAAATGCAGTTCTCCAATCCGGGCTTCTTTTAGCTTTCCCTCCAAAGTCGGCTGCAACTGTTCTTCCGGTTTATGAAAAGGAACCACGTCGCCCAGAATGAAAGCCGCGTTTTTGGGAGAGCCAGCCACTTCCAGACTTCGGACTATGTTGTAAAAAGCCTGTGTCAATTCGGAAGGAACGGCCAGAGAAGAAATTTCTTCCCGGGAAAATGATTCCATGATTTCCGCCGAAGCGAATATTATTCTGTCTCCTAGCTTGAGGGACCCGCCGGCCAGTTCTGAGAAGGGCGGGGAAAATTGAGGTGAACGCGGGTAACTCAAATTTTCGTCAGCCAAAATAATCTGATGACTACGAAACAAGAAGATTCGCGCTTTACCCAAGCGGGCGAAATAAATAGATTGGGGAGTCGCTACGGCGATGATCAAACTGATATCACTCCAGTTATCTATCTGGGTTTGGCGGCTCCAAGTGGTCAGGAACTCGTTACCGATTTTCAAAATCGCTTCACAAACGTATTCCGGATTAGAGAAACCTTTCTGATTAATGGCTAGTTCGTTAGTGTTCGCGCTGACTACTTCCCAAAATTCTTTGCCCAGCTGTCGGGTTTCCGCGTCAGTCCGACCTTCCAGCAAAAGGAAAAGGTGCAGTTCTTTTTCTTGGTTTTGCTTGATTCTTTTCCAGAAAACTAAGGGCTTTGGAGAGGAAGGAGAAAGGTTCTGAATCTCCGGAATGACCTGGATTTTTTGGGGTTGCATGTCGAGGGATAAATATTTTTGTTTTTCGCGCTTAATCTATACTAATTTAGTTGGATAAATACGGCTTTGTCCAGTCAGCTTCAGTCGCAAGCTTTAAGCGGTAAGATGTAAGCGATGTGCCGCAATTATAAAATTGAATTAGAATTTCGCTGTATTTACTTACAGCTTCGACTTTTAACTTAAAGCGGATGAAAATTGTCATTCTTGCGGGAGGGAAAGGTACTCGGCTCTGGCCGGTGAGTCGAAAAGGCAAGCCCAAACAGTTTCAATGTCTCACTTCGAACCGGACGATGTTGCAGGAGACTTACATGCGGATGAGAAAGGTAGCGGAGCCAAAAGACATATTTATTTCAACAAATAGAGAGTATGTGACCGAAATAGAGAAAGAAATATTGGAATTTCCCAAAGAGAATATTCTGGTCGAGCCAGAAGGTCGTGGTACTGGTCCCACCATAGCTTTAGCGGCAGCAGTGATTTCGAAAAAATTTGGAGATGAAGTTATGGGAGTTTTCGCAGCAGATCATTTTATTGAAAATCCGGACCTACTGCTAGAGGCAATTAAGCAGGCGGAGAAATATTTAAACAATAATCCGAATTATTTGGTCACCTTCGGCATTAAGCCGACCGCTCCGGAAACTGGTTATGGTTATGTTGAGCAAGGAAAAATGATCGTAGAATCGGGGAAAATAAAAATCTATAAAGCCAAGCGTTTTGTAGAAAAACCAAATTATGAAGTTGCTAGGAAATATCAAAAAAGCGGTAAGTTTTTTTGGAACAGCGGAATGTTTTTGTGGAAGATCAGCACTATTATTGATAAGTTTGGCCAATACACCCCCGACATTTATAAACGGCTAGTAAGGATTAGTGAAGCAACCGGCACAAAAAAATACGAAACTGTGCTAGAAAAAGAGTTCCCTCAAATGGATAAGATTGCTGTTGAGTATGCGATTTTAGAGAATGAGCCAGATGTTCTGGTGATCCCATTGAAGCTCAAGTGGAGTGACGTGGGATCCTGGACAGCGCTCAAGAACGCGCTTACGGCTAATGGCAAGGATAACTTTGTGAAGGGCGAACACATTAATTTTGGAGGGAAAAATTTACTGGTGTACGGTTCCAAAAAATTGGTCGCCACTATCGCGGTTAAAGACCTGGTGATCGTGGATTCCGAAGACGCCATTTTGATCTGCGACCGCAAAAAATCCCAACTGGTTTCCGACGTGGTGAAAAAACTGGAGGAAACGGGGAGAATCCAACACTTGTAAACATGTCATCATGTAAACATGTGATTATTTTATAATATCGCCATGCAAACATGTCTTAAAGGTCAACACGCCCGTGTGTTAAAAATTTGCATGATCCAATGATCCCATGCTTACATGCTCACATGATCACATGGTTCACGCTCTCTCGATAAACGCTATGCCGTTTAAGTGGTCGATCTCGTGTTGCAGAGTTCTGGCCGCGAGGCCGGAAGTCTTTAGTTTTCGGGAGCGGCCCTTTAGGTCTTGGTAAACAATTTCTATCTCCTTGGATCGGGAAATGTCGAGAAAGACGTTGGGGAAAGAAAGGCAACCTTCCTCCACTTTTTCCATTTCGGGAGATTGCCAGATGATCTCCGGATTGCAGAAAGATTGAGCGTCTTTCCCAATTCTCGCGATGCAGAAGGCGATACTTTTATTGACTTGCGGCGCGGCCAGACCCAACCCGTCATTGGTTAGGAGGGTTTCTTGCATGCCCGCGGCGAATTCTGCCAGGCTTTTATCGAAAACCTCTATTTTTTGAGTTGGCCTGAATAAAACAGGTGCTTCAGGTTCGCGAAAAGTGATTATTTTAAACATGATGGCAGTAACGACTTAAGGGGGATTAATGCTTCCCCTAAAACCATACTACAAAAACTACCCGGAAGTCAAAGTTAGTTATTGCCTTCGTTGTTACTGCCACTGTTACTGTCGTTGCTATTATCGTCTTTATTTTCGTCATTACTGTTATTATTTTCGCTAATCCCATTGTCATTTTCATTTTCCGGTTTCGCTCCCTGGGGGTCGGGCTTGGGATTAAGTCTCTCTTCCACATATTTTGTTATTTGCTCCAAGAGGGAATCGGCCGCTCGGGAAGTATCCGACTCTTCTTCCGCGGAACTGCTGTTGGGTGGGGAATAAGTTGTTTCTTCGGGAATAGGCGGCAACGCCTCCGTGTTCGAGGTAGCGTTTCCATTTTCCGCCAGAGGAACTTGGATGTTGGGAAATCCCTCGTTTCTGGTATTGTCGGTGACATTTAAATCCCAGTTCCAGGGATATTCGTTGTTACCGCCGTCCCACCTTGAACCTGTGCCTGCATATTCAGGATACAAGGTATTTTGCAATTGATCGGACTCCTCTTGAGTTACTTGGTCCGGGCCCAGTCTTACTCCCGAGCCCGAAGGCTGCAGGCCCTCAGACCGATCGGCCTTGTTATCGTATTCGGGTGCCGACAAGCTGCTCAGACTGATAGGTTCTTCGGAGGGTTCCGCGTAGATTGAGGGCAGTTGTAAATCTTGATCCGTTCGCGTTTTTTCAGTTTCTTCCATCCTGTCTCCGCTAGCGGACCACGATCCAGGGTCATCGGTAATCATCGGCTGCGAAGCAGGTGTGGTTGTTTCAATATTTCCCGGCGGTGTAACTTCATTGGATCCGGGATCTTTCCCCGGTAAATCCTCGGGTCCGGCGTAAGAAAATGGCTCGTTCCTCATTTTCTGCTCGCTCTCCGCTATCTTGTTCCTGGTTTCCTCGATATCTCTTTTGAGCTGATTGACTTCTTCTTCGGTCAAAGGCGGTGAATAACCAAAATTATGATCCTGTAGTCTTGTTTCCAGCCCTAGTAATCTCTCTTTTTCGTTATTGAGATCCCAAATGGAGGGAGAGTTATTATCTTTGTGGCTCTGGAGGTTTTGGTCGGAAGTATGGTTCAGTAACTCCCTGGTAGCCATTTCGGCCGCTGTCCCTAGCGCTAAACTGGCCAAAGGAGTGCCGAACATACCTGCCGCTGATCCTACAGTGAAAGCTCCTGCTTCCGCCTTATCTCTCGGGATGCTGGAATACATGTTGTCCAATAACATTCGGTTAGATATTTCCTGTTGACCTTCGAGTATACTTTCATATTTTCTAAGAGCTTCTCGCAGTTCCGGGGAGTCGACACTGCTTCCATTCAACATATAATCAATATAATCAGGGGGAATATTACCGGGCGCGGGATTATTTTTAACGTAGTTTCTGAAATATTCCCTTGAGCCTTCATCGGGAAGATTCCGCTCTAGTTCATTAATGTATTCTCCAGTTCGATCGTATAATTGTTGGGAAATCCTTTCGTTCACTTCTCTAGCAGTTGCAAGCGGGGCTGCTTCCTGCGCAGTTTGTTCTTGGGTATCGGTAGGCGCGCCATGACCCTGTCCGTTTCTAGCCGGAGCTTCCCATCCTTGATCTTCGCCGTTTTCTTGCTGTTTGTCAGCCGCAGTTGGTTTTCGACCCGTAAAGTTATCGTTAGGAATATTATCAAGTTCCAAATAAGAAGCAATACCTGCTTGTATTTTTGCTTTATCGGCATCACTGATTTTATCAGCCACCCCGTTGCCGCCCGGCAGATCTTGTCCCGGGAATAGCGCGGGATCCTCTCTTAGTTGTCTCAGATAATCCCTAAGAGAGTTGGTGAATCCATCGTTATCTAATATTCTGTCCATGGTTCCGGAAAGATTATCTGAGCCATTAGCTTTGACATAATCATCTAGCCTGCTTTTCACATATTGATTGATTTCGTCATCAGTGTAGCCCAAAGCTCGCAACTTTTCCATGTCGCCCCTAAACATGGTGTTGAGCTTTTTAATCTTGTTTCCTCCATTATCTCCTACTAATTTGTCTGCGTCGGTTCGAGCTATGTTCAGTACTCTATTCGCAAAGCTGTCCAACAAGCCCACCGTGTCAATATTTTGTCCATTTGGAAGATTAAGTGTGTATACCTCTGACGGTTTCCAGGTGGATGACATTGGACTGGTATCGTTAAATCTAACCGTATCGTTTCTATCGAGCCTAAAAATAGAACTCGGATCAAAAATATCATTTGTTTCTTGAGAGAATGTTTCATTGAATGGTTTCTCTGGGGTTCTCCCCTGGTTCAGTAATCTTTCTTGCCGAATTTCCGGGCTTAAGGTGTTTAAATCCGTGCGGTTTATGTTGCCAACCAAATAGTTGTCTTTGTCTAGAATTTGCCTAACCCCATCTGTTATTGGAATTTCTCTTTTAACTTCACCGGTTGCCGCGTCCCTGACTATTATTTTATCGGCATCGGCCATTACTCCCCTGGCGAGAGATCCGTCTAAAACCTGGCCCTCACCAAGATACTTTTCAATTTCAGGAAGAGTATTTCTAACTGTATCCTTAAATTTGTCTAGCTCTGGTCCGGTTAATATATCAGACGAATACTTCTTGCTCTCATTGGCCGCTTTAGATGCCTGGCTGTCCGCGACCAACGCTATTGGTTTTTTTTGTTTGTCTGTGAGAATGCCAAATCCAGAGCTATCAGGATTCGTTTCTGTAAAAAACCTTCTCTCGCTTTCACCTGCTGGTTGTATGCTTACTTTTTTTTCTCCAATAAGGGTCGCAAGCTTACTTTTTATTTGTTCGGTTATTGGGCCTACTGCTTTATAACCATTACTACCTGCCTCTCCAAGGACTTCGAACAAGATTGTTAACGGCTTAGATTTTCCGCCTGCCAAAAAAACTGTTGCGGAATTTTTTTGGAGTGTCGTATGATCCGAGGAGATGCGGCTTTTTTCAATGTAAAAAGCTACTGAAGAATAAGCGGCCCAGTAGAACGCGAAACGTATCAGCAAACAAAGGATTACCAAGACAACGATTTTTGCTTTATGGTTTGTATTTTTGTCTTCCATTTCGCAGTTCAGGTCTTTATAGGCCTTCGATTAATTTTTCCAATTTATCTAGGTTATTATCGGCTTCTGCTATTTTTTTGAAGGTTTCCTTGCCAAAAGTTTGGTCAACAAGATGGCCTAAATTGATGATTTTTCCGGTCATAATGGATTTTACAAATATGTCGAATATTTCTTCTTTATTTTTGAATCTGTTGTTGTTTTTATTTTTTTGATAAATTTTTTCAATCAGTTTGCCTAGAGCGACTCTTTCTCGTGTCCTTCTGAAATCTGCGGAATATAAATTGTTTTCTTGGTCAGAAGCAATGTAAAATTCGTTGCCGTTAAGTAAGGGTCTTCCATCAGTGTCCGTCTCATTCGATAGAAGCTTAATAATTTCTTCCGTCTGCTCAAATTCTTTCTTGAAAAGGGAATTATCCCGTAATTCTTGCAATACTCTAATAGTCAGTTCTTCTACTATTGCTTCATTGAGATTGCCGAAATACGGCTCAAGATCATCTTGTCTGGTGTAATTTTTTAAACCAAAACCGTAGACACTGAAACTGTCGGAATTTTCTAATTTTTTTAAGGAGTTTAAATGTTTGAAATGCAACATCTCGTGAATAAGATTTTTCGCGAATGTAATTTTTGAATCGCGTAACTCCGTGATTTTTGGCTCGCGAACAACAATAAACTGGCCAGCGGGGTTATAGTAGCAGTCCGAATCTAATTCTTCAGGCCAATCAGTATCTTTTACTAAGTATACATTTTCTGGAGGAACATTTAAATCTAAAAGTCCGAACCTCCTTCTTAATCGGTTAGTTCTTTTGTTGATAATATCTATTATTTCCAGCTCTTCCGGTGTTTTTGACCTCTCAAAAAAAATAGTTCTGACTGCGGGGGGAATATTCTCAACACTTCCAAAGTCTCTTAAAAGATTTTTTTTGAGTTTTCCTTGGTCTTCAAATGTCTCTTCAATGTGTTTGAAAACTTTTTGTCTTTCTTCTTCGCTTATACCCTCATATTTCCTACCCAATACCCTCGCAATTGAAGTAAACGCTTCTTTGTTTTTTGGTTCTGGTTCGCTTTTAATTTTTGGCATTTCGTTGCGGTTCATTGGTATTTTGTTATATAGGCTAGCACGGCAAAACGATTAGATTGTTAGATGTATTTATTGACATTAAATGACGTTTATTACACAGCGTCAATCCGGATCGACCTACCTGGCTTATGGTTGTGTTTGACACGTCTCTTTTTGCCTATTTATACTGAAATAGTCAAAAGTCGTAAAGTCGTAGGTCGCAAGGCCATTCCGGAGCCTATCTCGGGAACTGACTTTTGTAGACTTTTCGACTTTATGACTTAAGACTGACTTGGAGAGGTCGCATAGTGGTCTAGTGCACCACCTTGGAAAGGTGGCGTGTCGCAAGGCACCGGGAGTTCGAATCTCCCCCTCTCCGCACAATATTTTCAGTATCGAGGGACCGACCCTCTTTCCGCATGGTTAAGCGGTATTACGGCTGTTCCAAAGCCAATCAAAAACTTGTCAAAACGTAAAAAAGAGCCCGGGATTCGAACCGGACTTTTGTTATTTTAGACCCACAATGTTGTCATTCCAGCCTTTGATCCGGGATCCAGACACATTTATTTTTTCAACGACAGTACCTTTTTACTTAGGATCAGCTTGCTTTTTAGACTGGCCAGTAATTCTCTTTTTTCTTCAATCCCGCCTTCCTTAAGCACGTATCTGGCATATGTTTTGATATCGAATTCTTTTTCCTTATTGATTTCACTTTCCTTTCCATTCATTTTTAGTACCATGCTCTGGAACTTATTGTAACGGTCAACCTCTTCTTGGAACTGTTTTTTAAGTCCGATTTCGTTGATATCCAGATCCTCTATTATCTTTATCATCTGCTTAATCAGTTCCTCTTCCCGGATATAGCCACATTTGCAGTGTAAATCCCTAGATCGGGTACAGCCGTAATAAACATATTTTACCACATTGCCGTTCTTTAGCTTTTTGTACTTTTCGTCGGCCGTGACCCCTGATCCACACAGCCCGCAGGTGATCAGCTTGGTGAAGGCGAACTCTTTGGTTTCCCGGACTATCCGGTCCCGTTTCAGCTGTTCCTGTACGGCCTCGAACAGTTCCTTGTTGATCAAAGGATCGTGTTTTCCTTGGTACCAATTGCCACTCCCTTGGGGGTACTCGAAGGGCCCGTAGTAGAAGCTGTTCTGGAGGATCAGGTAAATATTGCTCAAAGATACGTTTTTGTTTCCCTTGCTCTTGAAATTGAGTTCGAATTTGAGCCAGTGGTAGATTTTCCGCCCGCTCCATTTTTCGTACGCCACCTTTTCAAACATCTTTTTAATCACCGTGGCTCTTTCAGGATCGGGCACCACAACGCATTTTTTCTCGTCGTTTCGGATATTGATGTAGCCGGTGGGAGCGCAGGTGGGCCAAAGCCCCATTTCGCATTTCATCCGGAGTCCCCGCTTCACGTTGATTCCCCTGTTATCGTTCTCCAATTTTGCCTGGGATCCCAAAATCATTAGCAGGAACTTTTCATTGGGGGAATTGGTGAAAACCTGCCCGTAAGTCCGGATTTCCTTCAGGATACCGCTGTCCATGAGGTCAACCAGCGATCCCAAATCTCCCGCATTCCTGCTCAATCTATCAGGAGCCCAGGTGATTATCCCATTAAACCTTTCTCTTTTAATGTCCTCCAGGAGCTCGTTGAACACCTTCCTTTCTCCCGAATCCTTGGCTGAGTGGCTTTCTCGGCGGATATCGATGATGTTGAGCCCCTCCCGCTCGGCTACGTGAAGCATCTCTTTTACTTGGGAGTCGATGGAAAGTACCTGCCGTTCCTCCGATTCGGTGCTTTTCCTTGCGTAGAGACAGTAATTCAGCACTTGAGGCTCCGGTGGCTGTTGGGGAGCGTGATTAATCCCGATCCCCGTTTGCACCTGTTGGGTCGCGACATTCATTTGTTTTTCATTAATGATTATTGTAAACAAAGGAATGACGCTAAGCTTAAGTTAGTCAAGGTGAAAAGCTCGTTATCCTCAATAGACCCTCAAACATTGGTAAAACCGCTCGATGAAAAATAGCCCCGAAACTACCACTTAAAATTTCCCTAAAAGCAATACCTATGCTACATTGAAGCTACAATTTGGCAGCCTAGACTGTACCTAAACTCGATATTTTACTGTCGGGCATGGTACTTTCTAGGACAATCCTCTGCAACAGAAACGGTCTCTTGGCCGGTATCTTGTTGCAGAGGTCAGCTCCCCGAAAGGGTTGCTGGGCGGTTTCCGCAAGGACTCCGTCGCCGGTTCAAGGGACCCTTTTTGTTTTTTGGCCGGCGAAATCCAGATTGTCCCTTAATATGTAAACCGGCCAAAATGAGCATCATAGTATCAACAAAAGAAGGAGGAGCCCAAAAAATCGATAAATCCGCTTTTGAGAACGAAGATTACCTACAGAATTATATCCACCAAAATCCCGAGTCGATCCCAGTTTATGAGATAAAGGAGGACAAACGCCTTTTCGTCGTCAAAAGAGAATTTTCTACCGGTTCCGGTCCAATCGACGCCCTGGCCTTGGACAAGGACGGAGACATTTATATAGTAGAAACAAAATTACACACCAATACCGACCGGAGATTTGTCGTTGCCCAGGCACTCGACTACGGCGCTTCGCTCTGGAAGCATATAGGAGAGTTCAATGATTTCAAGAGCATGCTCGAATTGGAAATTAGAAAAAGGTTCAATATGGCCTTTGAGGAGAAAGTTAAGGAGTTTTTCGGAATAGAAGACGAAGAATTCAACTTGATGATGGATTCAATGAGAGCCAACTTGCACGATGGGAACATAAAGTTCGTTATTTTGATGGACTTTATGGAGGAAAGGTTAAAGGACATAATACTCTACATCAACCAGAACAGCCAGTTTGACATCTATGCCGTCCAATTCGAGTATTATAAATTCAAAGAATACGAAATAATGATCCCGAAAATATTCGGGGTAGAAGTGAAAAAGAATATTAAATCCTACTCCAGCACCAGAAAAACTTGGGAAAAGGAAGAATTCCTCAGCGAAGCGAAGCAGAAAGACAATGGACGGAGCTATAAAACAGTTATAAACCTATTAGAATTCTCTGAAGAATATGCCGACAGGGTCATTTTTGGAACTGGGAGCGAAGGCGTATTTTCGTTCAAGGTAAAAACTTCCCAAGGAGAAAGGACTCTTCTGCGAGTATATTCGGACGGCAGGATTAAATCCACGCCGGATCTTAGGCTTCAGGGCGAACCGGGGGAGAAGATAAACGAAATTATCGAAAGTTTTAGGAGAATTAAAAATGTAAAGGAAAATATTTACCTCGAAAAAGGCGTAGAATACAAGGATTTCGATTTTACCGACCTGGAAGACGGCGGCATCGAAGAACTCAAGGAAGCAGTCAGGAGGTTTATAAATAAGTAGCTCCAATAATGAAACAATTTTCCCACTCAAAACTCCAAGTTTACGAGAGGTGTCCGCTCCAGTACAAATACCAGTATATAGACCGGATCAAGCCGGTATCATCCGAGGATACGATTGAAGCCTTTTTAGGAGGGCTAGTCCATAACGTAATGGAATTCCTCTATCTGGGCTTAATGAAAACCAAAATAACTTCCCTTGAAAAGCTTATCGAGCTCTATGAGGAAAATTGGAAGAAGGAATGGAACGACTTAATTGTGATAAACAACAAAGACTTTGAAAAGGAGCACTATTTTGAGCTCGGCAAGAAATGCATCTCCAACTACTACGAAAAATTTTATCCTTTCAACCAAGACCAGACCCTGGGAGTGGAAAAGAAAATCCTGCTCAGCTGGGGAGACTATGAGATAGTTGGCTACATCGACCGTTTGGCTAGAAACAAGCCCGGCTTATATTCGATCCATGATTACAAAACCGGATCCATCATGGGCCAGGAATATGCCGACAAAGACCGCCAACTGGCTTTGTACTCGATGGCCGTCAAACAGAATTTCCGGGAAGCCAAAAAAGTTTCCCTCGTCTGGCACTACGTGGCTTTCGGGGAGGACGTAATCTCAGAGAGAAGCGACAAACAGCTGGATGAACTGAAAGGGGAAATATTAGAAACCATTTCCGGCATTGAAATAGCTGAAAAGAACAACAATTTCCCAGCCCGGGAGACCAAATGTGAATGGTGCGGACATTGGGAAAGATGTCCCAAGAAGAAACATCTTTACCAAATCGCCAGCCTCCCGGTAAACGAATATTTGGAAGAAAGCGGAGTAAAACTGGCCAAAAAGTACATAGAATTCTACCAAAAACGATCGGTGATCAATAAAAAAGCCCGGGAAGAAGCCGTTGTTGTCGAGCGGGAAATCAACAAGATTGAAGAGGCTATTTTTAAATACGCCAAGAAGAACCAGTTGGAAGTCCTTTCCGGCGGAAGCCATCTGGTATGCGTGAAGAAAAACAAGGATTACGCTTTCCCCAGAAGATCATCCGAACCGGAGAATTACGAAAAACTGGATAAGCTTATGCGGGACACACGGTACTGGAACGAGGCATCTGAGGTATCTTATCCCAAAGTTAAGAAGCTTCTTGATGAGGGTATCTTAGAGAAAAAATTGGAGGAGAAAATCATTGAGATTTCTCCCCCAACCGAAAAAACCAGCCTGTCTATCAGGAAAAACTATAATTAGAATCAACCTGCGATAAGCACCCCCGCTGTAGGCCTCTTGGCTTTCTTCTGAATTTCGGTAAGCACGATTGAGAAGGCATCGGCCAAGTCGTCGTGTTTTTCAATTCCAAAATTTACCAATTGTCCGATAAGGATTTCTGCTCCTTTCTCAGGAAAAAACACTTTGCCTGCTTCAACCAATCCGGAAATCATTGACAATCTAGCTCGTTTGTCCTGCCCGTGAATTTCAGCGCCTTCAGTTTTTAATCCTTTGCTTTTGAGCATTTCAATCAATGCTCCCTGGTAGCCTACTTTTTCTACGAAGACTTGGGGAATAAATTTCAATTGCAACAATCTGTCCGCAATGGATATAATTTTCTGCTGGGTCTGAAGTGCCGTCAATCTTTCGTTTACAGGGCATGGTTCAATGTATATTCTCAAATCATCACCGTAACCGTACACATGAGCAGTAACGATTGCCGTATAATCTGCCGTTTCCTTTTGGGAAATAGCAAGGTCAACTCCAACGGCGGTGAAACGGTAACCTAGTCTTGGATCTGGTAGGCTGCCATAAGTTTTAATCCAACTTCTTTGAATAATCCGGTCACTATCTGGCAGTATTGTTAGGAGGAACTCCCGGCTCCACGCTTGTTCGCTCCCGACCCTACTTCTGGCCAGTTCGATTGCTTTCAGGTCAGGAAACTTTCCCGGCCACAGGCACTTGCCACAACTATCAATCAGAGGATACTCTCGATATATCCCGTTCATTCCGCCTTCCTCAATATCCTTTTTTAATCTCATTAAAGTGGAGTCTTCGTGGAGGAGGTTACCGACTATAATTGTCTTGGTATTACTGTCACCAAGAGGAATCACTTCACCGTTTATCCAGTTGTAGGTTTTATCCCGACCTTCATGGTTCCTAACAGAATTCAAATCCTCGATGTCGTCGCAGATTATCAAATCCGGACGAAATTCTCGATGCCTAATACCTCTTATGCTTTGTTCGCTGGAAGCGGCCATGATTTTGGCTCCCAGCTTTGGGAACAAGATAGAGCTTGTTCCCAAATTCCCCTTTTTGCTCGTAAAAGAGCCGAAATCGCTTATTAGCATCTCGTTGCTTTCAAGCTCAATCCGTATATTTCTGAGTATCTGCTTGGCCTGCTCATAGTTCTGACTGAGAATCAGAACGAACTTGCGCTTTCCGCTCAATACTGCCCAAAGCGGATACGATAAACTGATTATCGTGGACTTAGCCGATCCACGAAAAGCCACGATAACTGCCATCTTCATGCCATCATCCTCGGTAATTCCGATGATTTCTTTTTGGAAAGGAGCCGTCTTGTCCTTCACATAATGCGGGAAGTAAGTATGAAAAAACCACAAGTGGCTCTTCTTAGCTATTTCTACTCTTGCCTTTCTGTCTTTTATTAAAAGACTGTCTATGTTTACTAACTTTGTCATTTCGTTTCTTGTTTACGGATATTAGTCCCGCGAGCTGAAGCGCCCTCCGCACCGCTTCTTCCTGCTCGTCGGTTAGTTCTCTTTTCTCTTCGCTCTTTTCTGTGACTTCTATTCTGGTCTTATAAGACTCATGTCTATGTTTGAGCCAGAATTTGGCGGCCGACATATCTTTATTACTGATGGCTGAAATGATGCTGTATTCAGCCAGGTCGTTAACGATTTTTATTCCTTCATATACTGCCTTATCCGCCTTTTCGGCAAACTTTTTGTCCTCTTTCCTCCATCGGTAATATGTGGCCCTGCCGATTCCCACTTTCTTGCAAACTGCCTGGATGATCGGTAATTCTTTTAGCTTTCTCAAAAGCAGTTTCTTGAAAAGAACCGTTCTCTCGGCAGTTAAATTATTGGCCTGTTCCATCGCTTTCACTTAGCTGGTTTATTTTCTCTGCTTTCCTTCCGCTTAGTTTCTCGTACCTTTTGATAATTACTCGACAGTAATCTGGGTCGATTTCCGCCATGAAGCATCTGCGCTTGGTCTGTTCGCAGGCAAGGAGCGTTTGCCCCGATCCGCCGAAAGCATCATAAACCGCATCGCCCACTTTGGTGCTGTTGAGAATTAATCTCCTTAGTAATCCGACTGGCTTCATGGTAGGATGCTCTTTGCTTTTGCTTGGTTTGGGGCAGACCAGTACGCTCTTGTCTTTGGATTTTCGGAATTTGTGTTTTCCAATCCAGCCGTAAGCAATCAGCTCGTGCTGGGGCAAGTAATCCATTCTTCCAATGACGGCATGGGTTTTGACCCAGATGAGCAGTTGGGCGAATTTACAGCCCGCTTCCATCATTCCGCCCCGCAGGGCAAAAAGCATCTTGTCGGAATTGAAGACATAGAAGGAATTACTGGCCGCTAATTGCGGCTTAACCGCCTCAATCCAACCTTCGGTGAATTTGCGGTACTCCTCTTCGCTCTGTTCATGGTCATTCTGGATAACTTTTCTTTTTCCTTCCGCTTCGTAGAATCCTTTCTTGCTTTCCACATAAGCTACGCCGTAAGGCGGATCGGTCACCACGGCCGTTAACTCATTTTTTCCTACTAGCTTCTTTACTAATTCGGGATCGCGCGCATCGCCGCAGGCCAAAAAATGGTCTCCCAGCTTGAATACGTCTCCCTTTTTGATTAAATCTTTTTTCATTGCAGTAAATTTACTTGATTAATCGGGCTTTCCTGCCCGTCAGCAACTCGTATCTCTTAACTATCACATCACAAAACACAGGGTCTTTTTCCACCGTGAAACAGACTCTTTTCATCTGCTCGCAAGCGATCAAGGTTGATCCCGATCCACCGAATAAATCAACAACCAAGTCCCCTGGCTTGGTGCAACGCCTAAGCGGTTTTTCATGGAGCGTGGGAGGTTTCTGAGTGGGGTGCTGGTACTCTTGGCTTGGCAATCTTTTTACAAGCCAAATGTCCAGCAAGTCCATAATATCGTCAATCGCTCTATTACCCGAGCTGATTTCCTTATTAAGTATTTCTCCCAGATTTTTAACGTCAGGAGCAAGGTAGGGGTTGCCTCGTACGGCGTAAACGCACGGCTCATAGGCCTTGTTGAAAGCAATCTGCGGAGTGACGTTGAAATTATTCTTAATCCAAAGGCACACCCGCTTGTTGTTGAGCCCCGCCTTTCTGAATATGCTTTGCACCAGTCCCACATAATTTTGGTCTGACCAGTAAAAGACGTGGCAGTCCTTTTGGGCTGCATTGAGTCCGTTGGCCAGCGTCTTGGCCAAGAATTCTCCGTACTCTTTTCGACTCATATTGTCTTTGGTCTTCCCGCCATAATTGCTTTTGTTGCCAACTCCCTTGTTGTAATCAAGGGAAATGTTATACGGGGGATCACAGTACAGCATTACTGCCTTATCTTTGCCGACCAGTTTGTCTACTACCTTCGGTTCGGTCGAATCGCCGCATACTAGGCGGTGGTTGCCCAACTGGTACAAATCCCCTGGCTTTGTTTCGGGATTCTTGATTTCCGCTATCTCTTTTTCCAAATCGAAATCGTCGTCTTCCGTTTCCAAAGCATCGTCCCAAATCTTTCCCAGGTCGGAATCGTCGAACCCCACGTCCAAGAGTAAACCCATGTCAAAAGACTTGAGGATTTCCAGATCCCATTCGCCAGTGTTGCGATTTAACCGCAGATTGAGTTCCTTCTCCTTGTTGATATCGGGAACATTGACATAAACAACGGGGATTTCCTTAAACCCCATGTTTCTGGCCGTAGCCAATCTGAAATGGCCTCCGATCACCACATTCTCACGCCCCTCGGCGCAATTTGCGATTATCGGATCAACAACACCGAATCTCTTTATACTCTGCTCTAATTTCTTTTCCGCCCGCCCATCCCACTTGCGCGGGTTGTACTCGGCGGGTTTTAACGCACTAATTTTTACATAATCTACTTTTAGCTTCTTATCGCCTAAATCCAGGCATTCTGACTTCTTCATTTCTTGTAAGGTTTAGCAATTTAATGCTCCTTACTCTTTCCTCGTAACTTTTTCTCTTTACTTATTCTGCACTGGCAGCGGCAACTTACTGCGGTTAAAAATTATTTACTTGCAAATTTCTAACAGTCTTTTTCTCTCCTTACCCGTTTCTTTCATGTAAAGCATTTTGTCCAAGATATCTCCAGCTTCTTTCTCAAGCTTGGCAGATAAATTTACATACACTACTGGAGCTACCACTAAATCTTTTTCCGAATACTTGACGTTAACCCAGTAGAAATATGGTCCGACGACGTAATTGTATCTCTTCGGGTTCTTGTTTACGATCAGGGGATTGAAATGCGCTATTTGGATAGGTGCAGGCAATCTGAAATACATTTGGTCGATTCGATCTTCCGTCCACTCAATTAAATTCATGCGGTAAAGCGGTGTTTTGAGCGAAGATATGGGTACGTATTTAACCGTAAGCTCCTTGCCAACACTAAGCACTTTTATCTTGAAACGGCTTACTATCAGGGACGAGTCGTCAGTTTCAGCTGGCTTCTCATCTTGTTTGGCTTGCATTAATCGAACATTTTCGTTTGTGTTTGTGTTCATTTTTGTAAATGACTTAAAATTAAAAACTCTTTCTTTTTTCAAACTCTCCTCCAAATAAAGCTAGGCAGACTTTGTCTTAGTAATTTTGCCTTTTCCACAGGAACTTAATGGTTATTTATTCAAACCCTCTCCTCGGCTATTTTTTGCCCTATTAACAAAAAAAACCTAAAAAATAATTCCATACCCGTACTTAAACGGGGATGAAGTGTTTTTTTAGGTTTTCATTTAATTTGGGGGATTTCCGCTACTCGTCAGCAATGAGCAGAAGGCGGTATAAAGTTGTGTCCGGATTGTTAAACTGCTTTCTTTACCATGAAGGTTAAATTCACTGCAACTATAATATCATACTTTTACAAAACCGCGCAAATTTTGTGCTGTTGCAGAGTTAGGGTTACCTTTTGAGGCTGGGTTAGCTGGTAAATATTTGAAAGGGACAAAAGCATGGTCCTGGCTATCCTTTCTCTCGGCGTCATTCGGTTCATGCC
>Ga0172371_10000685_pt1 | contig 53341 bp, 55 predicted proteins | sample Lak12m_FD_114543 | JGI IMG/M metagenome (GOLD analysis project Ga0172371, IMG submission 114543) | Freshwater microbial communities from Kabuno Bay, South-Kivu, Congo - kab_022012_12m | ecosystem: Environmental > Aquatic > Freshwater > Lake | place: Democratic Republic of the Congo: South-Kivu... | reverse complement strand
GACGAGATCGATGGCATGATGGTTGCCGGGAAACCTCAATATGTCCCGGAACTACTCTCTCACTATTCGGCGCACATGCAACGGGCCACTGAGCTGAGAAATGAAGCTGCTGCCAGTGGTGAGAACCCTTCCCAGCTGGATGAATTGATTGCGGCAACCAGTGCCCGCCATGATGACCTGCTGAAGTCCCTGAGCGGAGAGCTGCCTGACGATGTCCGGCGGGCGGTCATCGACGCGGGTGAGGGTGAAGCCATGGAGGACGCCGCGCCTGGCACGGAGGACTCTGGCGCGGTGTGTCCGTTGCCAGCAAGCGGTAACCCTGATCAGAACGTTAGCGGGAACCCGGACGATGAAACCGAGTCGCAGTCCGGACATGGACAGTCGTGGCCTGAGAATTCCAATGGCAATGGTAACGCGGGAGAAAGCGGCACCCCGTCAGATCATGAAGACGAATCTGATTCCTGGCAGCCTCCCGGAGCGTCCGATGAGGACAACCAGAGCTATCAGCATCAACGTGATTCCCGGGATTCGCAGGAAGATTCTCACCAGTCCGAGGCGGAAGCGAGCAGCGATCAACCGCACGAATCCGCGCTCCATAGTGCCCCGCCAGCGCAGCATCAGAACTGAGCCCGGCAAGTGAGTCTGCCAGGCTCACCAGAAGAGCCTGGTCGATTTTCCCCCTGATTGCGGTTACAATGCTTAGTTGGATCGTAATGCGGTCGAGACTGACGTCACGTGCGCTTAAGCGCTTATCCGCATTGATTCTCTGTGTGAATTAGTCCCACGCACTATGTGGGGGGCGTGAAAGGAGCAGGATGTTTGGACTTAGCGAACTTATGACGCCGACGCACTTGTTTTTCGTGCTAGCTGTTTCTCTGCTTATCTTCGGCCCCAAGCGGCTGCCGGAAATCGGTCGCGGCCTGGGTAAGGGGCTCCGTGAGTTCAAGGGTACAATAACGGGCATCGAGGGCGAGAAAGCGGAAGCTGAAGTCAAGGTGGAGAAAAACAACGGCTGATCTTCCCAGGATGATTTTGGTTATTTAAAAGCCCCGCGGCGCGGGGCTTTTTTTATGCGTTATTTCTTCAGCTCGGCCATCTTTTCCAGCAGGAGCGCGTTCTCCGCTTCCGTGCCGACGCTCAGCCGGATGTATCCCGGACAGGATAGTGGTCTGCCGGCGCGCACGATAACGCCGCGCCGCATGAGCTCCACCGGGACATCGTCCGCTGGCACGGCCATGCGGGTCACGTCCACGAGCATGAAGTTGCTCTGGGATGTGACGATGTCGATGCCCAGCGCCAGCAACCCCTCATACAGTTGCCGCCGTCCCTTCAGGTTGAGATCGCGTCTTTCCTGCAGGCGGTCTTCCAGGCTCAGCGCCCTGAGCGCTGCCGCCTGCGCCAGCATGTTCACGTTGAAGGGTTGCCGCACCTTGTCGATCGCTTCGCGCACAGCTGCTGGCGCCAGGCCGTATCCGACCCGCAGGCCGCAGAGGCCGTAAATCTTGGAAAAAGTCCTCATGAGGACGATATCCTGACGCCGCCGCCATAGCTCGATGCCTTCCTGTGAGTCGCTGCTGTCGACGTATTCGTTATAAGCCTCATCGAGGACCAGAACGCAGTTTTCCGGCAGCCGGTTCGCAAATTCCTCGATCCCTTTGTAGTGGAGATAAGCACCGGTCGGGTTATGGGGATTGGCCAGGAACAGTAACCTGGTCCGGTCGGTCACCGCATCGGCGAGCGCATCGAGGTCGTTGTTGAAGTCCCGCAACGGGACCTTGACCGGCGTGGCCCCCCGGGCGGATGTCACTTCCTCATACATGAGGAAGGTGGGGTCGGAGAATACCGCTTCCGTACCCGGTTCCAGAAAGATCAGGCTCAGCCACAGGATCAGCTCACACGAACCGTTGCCGACGATGACCTCGCCGGGTTCCACCTGAAAGCGTTGGGCGAGCGCCGCCTTGAGATCGCGGCATTCGGCGTCGGGGTAGCGGTTGAGATCGGGGAACTTGCCCTCAATGACCTCGAGCACCTCCGGGAACGGCGGCCACGGCGACTCGTTCGAAGCGAGTTTGACCACTTTTTCCAGGCCATACTGCCTGGCCACGACCTCGATCGGCGTGCCGGCGATATACGGGGTGACATTTTTTAGTTGAGGGACGAATTCCATGGGTTTCTCTTCCCTTATTTTTTTCCTAGCATTTTATTCGTACCGGAGCGCCTCTGCCGGATACACCTTCGAAGCATGATGCGCCGGTAGATATGTGGTCAATAGAGACGCGATGTACGCCATCACGCCGATGAAGACGACGTTGAGCCAGGGGATCTGATAAGTCAGGCCCGCCATGTCCTTGGCGATGAATATGATCACGGAATAGCAGAGCGTCAGCCCCAGGATCGAGCCGATGGTGATGCCAAGGATGGCCACGAAAGACGATTCCAGCAGGAAGGCTTTCTGCACCATGCCCCGGCGAAAGCCGATCGCCCTCAGCATGCCTATCTGCTGGCGGCGCTCAACAACCGCCCGCGCCGCGATCACGCCCAGCGCCGCGATGCCCACCACTAATCCCAGTCCCATGAAGCCGGTCAGGAGATTATTGATCATGCTCATGGCGCGCATGGATGAGCGGATATTGTCCTCGATCACGATCGTGTTCATGCCGCTTTCGTAAAAGGTGCGCTGTAACGCTTTCGCGGTTTCGCCGACGTTCACGCCCGGGCGCGTCTTGAACCAGAATGAAGTGGGCGGCACCGGCCGCGACGATATCCGCGCGAGCGTGTCCTGTGACGTGAAGATGCCCATCTGCGCATAGAACGCCAACGGCTCGATGACGCCGATGACTTTGAGCTCGGAGATCTTCCCCGTGGCCGGATCCTGCACCTGTATGAACAGGTTCTCGGGCAGCTGATCGTCTTCCTGGTAAACCCCGCTCATCTGGAAAGTTATCTCCGGTCCCCCCTGCTGGAAGTTGCTGTGGGACGGCAACAGGCTGCTGTGGACCACGGCCGTCCCGGGCTGTTGTTTCAGCGCCTGCCAGACATCGGCGTCCGTCCTGAACTGCTTGTCTTTCATCTTGAATGTGGATGTGACGGTGTCCAGGTAGCCGGCGTCGGCTCCCCGGATGGCGAACGGCGCCCAGTCCCCGGATTCGGCGTCCTTCTGCCTGAGCAGGGCACCGGCGGTCGCGAGACTGCCGACTGCCTTGAAATCATCGGGCCCGACGCCGTCACCCCGCGATGCCAGCGTGCCGGGAACATCCTTGACCGGATTCGCGTAACCGGTCATGCCCTCGATATCAAATCCCCCGGAGACCCTGGGAATGTCGTCGTACAGCGCCGTGAACGAGTTCATCATCGCCGCCATGAAGGTCATCGTGAAGATGATCAGGGAGAACATCGCCAGCGCCATGCCGGTGCGAAAACGCGTCCGCATCGGGTAATTGACGGCGATCTTGAGGATCGGCGGCAGTCCCTTGAGGCGCTTGAAAATGCCCACTACCGCGGCCAGGAGAATGTCCGAGTTGTACATCACCGCCCAGATGGATCCGGCCACGACAGCTACGCCGGAAAGGATGAACAGCTCCATGCCACCGTTCATGTTCTCCGGCAGAAACGGCAGCAAGGTATGCCACCAGGATTCCGGTGGCAGCCACCAAACCAGCAGGCCCAGTCCGGCGAAGCTGAAGACGATACGGTCGGGCAGTCCGAGATAGCGCAGCAGGAATGGCACGCCGACGATGAGCAACGAAGTCCCGAGCGAGAAGACGCCGCTCTGGTTCGAGCTTACGCCTGCCCAGGTGAGCAGCACGCCGAAGATCAGCATGGCGATGCTCGCCAGCAGCCAGCGCAGCCGGCGGCCGCTCTTCTGAGGTTCGGAAATATCGCGGATGGCGCGCACGATGTTCAGGTGGCCGGCCCGCCAGGCGGAGATGATGACTACCACATATGTGGCGATCATGCCCATGGAGTAGGCGATCAGCAGGCTTTTGAAATTGAAACTGAATGAGAAGCTGAACTCCTCGAAGCTGCCGAAAGCGCTGGCCAGGATCTGAACCATGGCCCAGCCGACCACGATGCCCAGGATGGCACCCACCGCCGCTGCCAGCGCGGAATAGACCACTCCCTCAAATGCAAACACCTTGAGGATGTCGCGGCGCTTGGAGCCCATGGCTCTCATAACGCCCAGCTCCGTCTTGCGCTCGGCCGCAAGCATCACAAAAATAAGAAATATCAAAAGGATACCGGCGATCATGGAGAACTCGCCGAATAGTAAGAATATACTCGTAAAGCTGCTGGCCGCCTGTTCGGCCTGGTCCAGCGCCTTTTGCTTGACCGGCTGGATCTCCAGGCTGGTCCCCGCCAGGGCGGGCTCCAGGGCGGTCGTCACCGCGCCGGTGTCGTCCACGCCCTCGAACACGCCGCCAACATTGGAGATCAGCACCATGTTGTATCCGTCGGCAATGCCCACAAGGCCCCGGGCCGTTTCGATTGGGATCACCATCGACGGCGGCGTATCGCCTGACTTGCCGCCGCTGTCGTAAACACCAGCTACGTTCAGCAGGCGCGGGCCGGCCGCCGAAAACAGCTGGACCTCGCCGCCTTCCTGGATATCGAGTTTGTCCGCCGCTTTGGCGCTCAGGTAGGCATCGTTGCCCGAAAGCGAATCAACAGCCAGGATGCGCCCGCCGGCGGTTATCAACGGCTCGGTCTGGACCGCGTAGTCACTCTCGACTCCCAGCACTTTCAGCTCTGGCACGTTTTGCTTGCTGGCCGGCGCTACCGCCGGGAACTTGTCAGCCAGGATCGGCGTGATGCCATCGGTCAGTCCAGTGCCCGCCAGAGCGCCTTTGATTCTGCCCACGTCATCGCCGGAGAAAAACAGGTTGTTCGTCTGCGCCCTGCCGGTCTGGTTGCCCATGTGGCTTTCCTGATCGGTAATGCTTTTTGCCTGCACCGTCTCATCAACCGGGCCCAACATATCCATGGCGCTCTTCTTGATGGAGTAGTTCATGGTGTCGCCGGTGGAAAGAGCAGAGGAGAACAGCAGCGTGGTCAGCATCAGCCCCAGCACGATCAGAACTGTCTGCGCCGGTCGCCGGGTGATGTTGCGGAAACCCATCTTGAAGAGGACCGGGTTGCGCCAGGAAAGGAAGATCATCACCAGTGCTCCCGCGGCCAGCGGCGCCAGCAGATAGGTCAGCATATTGTTGATCGGTACGCCGAAAAGCTTATCCATTGCTATCTGCCTGTTAGCTACTCACGGAAGCGCGATCCGGCTGCTTCCCATTGACGTGGTCCTGCTCGATGAGGCCGTCGCGCATGCGGACGATCCGGTCCGCGAGAACGCCGACCTCCTCGCTGTGAGTCACCAACACGAACGTCTGGCCGTGCTCCCGGTTAAGTCCGCGGAGCAGGTCCATCACCTGGTTCTGGTTCTCGCTGTCCAGGTTGCCGGTAGGCTCGTCGCACCAGATGATCGCCGGGTTGTTCACCAGGGAACGGGCGATCGCCACCCGCTGCTGCTGCCCGCCGGAGATCTCCGCCGGGCGCTTGGTCGTCTGATCGGAGAGACCCAGCGCATCGACCCAGCGCAGGGCGCGCTGACGGGCCTCGCTCGGCTTAACCCCGGCCACCAGCGCCGGCAGCTCCACGTTTTCGACCACGGTGAGCACCGGCAAAAGATTGAATGTCTGGAAGATGAAGCCCATGTTCTGGGCCCGAAAATCGGTGCGGGAGTTATCACGCATCTGGTATAGAGGCTGCCCCTGGATCAAGACTTCACCCTCAGTGGGCTCATCAATACCCGAAAGACAGTTGAGCAGAGTCGTTTTGCCAGAGCCGCTCGGGCCCATCACCGCCACCATCTCACCTCGGGCGACCTGGAAGTCGATTCCTCTCAGAGCGTGAACCTGCACTTCGCCGGTATCATAGATCTTATGCAGACCCGTGGTGCTGATGATCGTTTCGCGAGCACCGGCCTCACCGCCGTTTGCGTTTGCTGTCATATTGTTCAAAGCGCCCTCCTTCGCCTTAGAAAAGCTATTCAGGTAAATCGGTCCGCAGCTGCCTGGCTTCATGCAGATAGGGGTGGCGGATCTCGTCTGGCCCCTTATCGGAGTATGCGTGCATCAGTACCCGGATGCAAAGCTGAATGCTGCCGGTAACGGGAATCTCCTGGGAGCAGAGGAGCGGCACGCGCGAGAGGCCGATGGAGCGGGCCGCCGCTGCGGGAAATTCCGAGACGATATCAGGCGTAGCGGTGAAGATAATGCTGACCATGTCATCCGGGCTGATGTCGTTTCGTTCCATGATGTCACCGAGCAACTCTGCGGTCCGCTGAAGCACCTGCCCAGAGGTATCTGCCTCGATGGTCGTGGCGCCGCGTACTGCGATGACCCGCCAGCCATCCCCCTTCATCGCTTTTTCTCTTTCACCAGTTGCTGCAACTGCTTCACTTCCTTGGGAGCCAGTGGCCGCGATTCGCCGGCGGTGAGGCCGGCGTCATTTAACATGGCGTATTTTTTGCGGTGCAATTTGACGACCGGATGGCCGGTCGCCTCGAACATGCGCCGCACCTGCCGCTTGCGGCCTTCGTGGATGGTCATCTCCAGAACGGCGCTGCTGTCGGTGACCTTCACGAATTCTACCTGCGCCGGCGACGTAAAACCATCGTCGAGCATGATTCCCTGGCGCAGGCGATCGAGGTCTTCCTCGTCCGGAACACCCTCCACTTCCGCCCGGTATACTTTATCAACCTCGAAGCGCGGATGCATCAGCCGGTGCGCCAGTTCACCGTCATTAGTGAGGATGATCAGCCCGGTGGTATCCTGGTCGAGCCTGCCGATGGGAAACAGCCGTGCGGGGCTGGGCACCAGCTGCGTGACCGTCTGACGCCCCTGGGGGTCAGATACGGTGCTGAGCACCCCCTCCGGTTTATTGAGCAGATGATACTCGAGCGCTTCTGACTTGACCGCCTGGCCGTCGAAGAACACCACGTCGCCGGGATACACCTTTGTTCCCAGTTCAGTGATGGTCTCGCCGTTGACCATTACCCGGCCGGCCAATATCAATTCTTCAGCCTTGCGGCGGGAGGCGATGCCGGCGCCGGCCAGATACTTCTGCAGTCGCTTAGGCATATGCTATCGATCCCGCTGCCAGACCGTCAGGGAGTGCGTTTGCCAGACCTTCGGGGGCGGAAAATGAGTGGGTGTCCCTGAATTTATGGAGATGAGTGGGTGTCCCTGAATTTATTACTGCCGTTTCTCCGCTGCGGTGTACAGTTTCTGCCGGAGCTCCTCGACATCCTCTGCGGTAGCTTCGAAGCCATCGAGGGCCGGTAAATCCGCGAGCGCCGCGATACCGAAAAGCTTTTCGAAGGCCGGCGTGGTGCGATATTTCACGGCGCCGCTCTTCTGATCGCGGCCCGCTTCCTCCACCAGGCCTTTATCCAGCAGATTCGCCACAACGGTGTCGGCGCCGACGCCCCGGATGCGGGCGATCTCCGGGCGGGCAATCGGCTGCAGGTAGGCGATGATCGCCAGGGATTCCATGGCGGCGGCCGAAAGCGAGTAATCGACGGGCCGGGCGCAGAAACGCTCGACGGCCTCCTGGGCCGCGTCAGCGGTACGGAAGGTGTAACCGCCGGCGACCTCGGCAAAGACGATGCCGCCCTCGGAGCCGTCGCGCCGGGCGCGCAGGGCTTCGACCGCATGGGCCAGCTCTTCCCCTTCCACGCCGGTAACCTCGGCCAGCACTTCAAGAGTGACCGGTTCCGGTGAAATGAACAGGATCGCCTCGATGTCACGGATAAGGCCGGCTGGGTCGGCCACCGCGGCAGTTTCCTTCACGCTCTCATCCGGCGAAGCGTCTGCTTCCTCAAAATTCTCAACCGGATCAGTCTCTTCCTCCTCGATATTCATAGCCGGCGTAATCTCTGCTTCCTCAATATTCATTTCGCTGGTTTCGTGCATCTCGTCCAAGTCAGGCTCCATCCCGTCAAGCGGCGTCATTGACCTGTTTCTTTTTGGCTTCATAGATGAGTATCTGACCGAAGAGCCGCTCCTGTTCCACGATCAGCTCGCCGGTGTTGAACATCTCCAGCAGGGCGAAGAAGGTGACCGCCTGGGTGACCCGGTCGGCGCCGCCCACGACTTCGTCAAAATCGACCTCGCTGCGGGTGTTGAGCGCTTCGCGGATGGCCTTCATCCGCTCCCAGACATTGACGGTCAGCTTGTTCATGTGCTCGATGCTGACCTTTGGTGGTTCCGCGAGTAGCACCTGGAGCGCGTCGGTGAGCTTCACGGGATCGTATTTGTGCGGGATCTCCTCTTCCTCGGCCCGCTTGACCAGCTTCGGCAGCGGCGCGGCGCGGAAGCGCCAGTCCTTGGTCACGCTGAAGCGCTCACGCAGCCAGGTGGAGGCGTCCTTGAATTTCTTGTAGGTGATCAGCCGCAGGACCAGTTCCTCGCGGGCCTCTTCCGGAGTAAGTTCCTCGAGGTCGAATTCGTCCGGTTTCGGCAGCAGCTGCGCCGATTTGATCTCCAGCAGCGCGCTCATCAATATGAGGAACTCGCTGGCGGCTTCAAGGTCGAGCTCTTCTTCCTCTGCCAGCTTCTCCAGGTAAGAGATGACAATGTCGGCCAGCGAGACTTCGAAGATGCTGATCTCTTCCCTGAGAATAAGGGTGAGCAGCAGGTCGAACGGGCCCTGGAAGATTTCCAGGTCGAGGTCGAGCAGCTCCAGATGCCAGTCTTCTGCCATGATGCCGTTAATCCCTTATACGCCGTTTTGCAGGCATTTTACCGGTTACTTCCACTCTAGATGCCGATCGCCTGACAGGCTTCGCCCAGGACTTCGCCGGCGATCTTGCGGGCCTTTTCGCGGCCGTCATCGAGGATGCTCTCGATGTGGCCGGGTTCCGCCAGCAGCGCCGTGCGCTTTTCCCGGATCGGGTCGAGGACGGCCATGATGCGGTCGGCCAGCCTGGTCTTGCAATCGGTGCAGCCGATGGTGGCGGCGCGGCAGTCGGTGTCGATCTGCTCGATCTCCGCCGCCGGCGCCTCGAAAAATTTATGCCAGGCGAACACGTTGCAGACCTCGGGGTGTCCCGGGTCCTTGAGCCGCTCGCGGGCCGGGTCGGTGAACATGGACATGATCTTCTTGCGGGCCGATGCGGGGTCCTCCGCCAGATCGATGGTGTTGCCGTATGACTTGCTCATCTTGCGCCCGTCGAGCCCGAGCAGCCTGGGCGTCTCGGTGAGGATGGCCTTGGGTTCGGGGAAGACCGGCCCGTAAAGGCTATTGAAGCGCCGCACGATCTCACGGGCCAGTTCCAGGTGCGAGAGCTGGTCCTCCCCCACCGGCACGCGGCTGGCTTTATAGAGGATGATGTCCGCGGTCTGGAGCACCGGATAACCGAGGAAGCCGAAAGTGGCGATGCGCTCGCCCAGCTCGGTCACCATCTCTTTGTAGGAAGGAACGCGCGACAGCCACGAGACCGGCACCAGCATGCCGAGCAGCAGGGCCAGCTCGCTGTGCTCGCGCACATCGGACTGGCGGAAGATGATGCTTTTTTCCGGGTCGATTCCCGCGGCGATCCAGTCGGCGACCATCTCGATGCCGTCCACCTTCATGCTGGCGACGTTATCGAAGCGGGTGGTGAGCGCGTGCAGGTCGGCGACACAGTAGACGCAGTCGTAATCTTCCTGCAATTTCACCCAATTGGGAAGAGCGCCGAGGAGGTGCCCCAGATGCAGGCGGCCGGTAGGCCGCATTCCGGAGAATACTCTTTCACGGGTGGGAAGCTTGGGCTCCATGGGGTTTGGCATGGAGGGATTTTATCGGAGAGAGGCGGGAAAAGCACGCGGGGGCTGTAAGCACCAACAGGATAGGGTGGCAGGCACCCTACGCTTTTGTATACGCCGGTCTCAGCCCATTGATCATGGGGTAATGCTTCATGTTGAGCGTCTTCAGGTCGGCGCTCTCGGCTGCCGCTGTCGCGGCGATTATGGCGTCCGCCAGGCCGACGCCATGAGACCTTATGTATTCCTTCCTGAAGAGTCCGCCCGCTCTTGCCAGCCGGCTCGAAACGGGAACCACCTTGAATATGCCTATGAGGCTATCGAGCTTGTTCAGCTCTTCATCATCCCTGATGCCAGCATAGAGCTCGGCAACCACTATGCTCGACATCATTAACCGGGTGGAATATTTTCGGATCAGGCTCACCGCTTTGGGCTCGCCCCTGAGGAAATCAACCATCACGTCGGTATCGATCAGAACGGGCTTGGCCATGACGGGGTCAGGCCCTGTCCCAGGAACGCCGCGCCGCTCCAAAGTCAGGCAGGTCGCTCCGATCCCGCCACATGCCCGCGGCATCCTCAAGAATGTTCTTGTGCTGGTTTCCCATCTTGATGTCGAGGAAACAGTCTATGGCTTCGCGGATGAGCTCAGACTGCTTACTGCCGGTTGATTTAGCAATTGCGTTCAGTCCGTCCCGTTCCTCTTCAGTCAGGTATATCTGCGTCCTTACCATGATGGCCTCCAATATCTCGATCCATTGCTCTCGATAATGTAATTATCGGTGATGTATACATTAGTATTATACATCATATTTCTCATGGCGCGTTGCTCCGCCTTATCTCCAATTTTCATACCTCAGTCCAGGCCCCGGTAAGCCTCACCCCTCTGCGCGATCCTGATGATCACGATGCAGATTTCCTCATCTTTGACAGTGTATATGATGCGGTAGGTGCCCTGACGGATCCGGAAGCATTCAGAACCCGAGAGCTTCTCGCAAGACGGCGGGCGGGGGTCTGAAGACAGCGATTGGATACGCGCGATGATTCTTTTCAGATCCCTTTTGGGAACGCCACGCAAATCCTTGGCGACCGAACGTTTGAAGATAAGCTTATATTCGGCCATGCTTCTTCAGGTCGCCGAGCAGCTCCTCATAGGTAATGGTCGCCTCGGCCACGCGGTCACCGATGGCTGCCAGGTCTTCCTGGTCCTCTCTTAAAGCCTGGCGCACCGCTTCGTTGACGATTTCGGAAACAGTCCGGTTCGTGCTTGCCGCTTTTAGACGCAGGGCCCTATGTAGCTCCGGTTCGAAATAGACGGTGGACCGCTTGGTGGATGAATCAGTCATGATGCATCACTCCTTTCGGAGTCATTATAGCGTCATGACGTTATGACATCAAGGAGCCATCGTGATATTAATCATGAGAATGAGTGCGTCCGCTGCGATAAAATTGATTCAATCAGGCCCAATGAATCCGTATGCCGCAGAAGCTGCTCGTCAAAACTCTTCTGAATTACCTGCCGTTATCCGATCTTCAGCAGTTCCACCTCAAAAACGAGCGTGGCGTTGGGCGGAATGACGCTGCCGGCGCCACGCGATCCGTAACCTAACTCCGGCGGAATCGTCAGCTTGCGCTTGCCCCCGACCATCATGCTGGCGACACCCTGGTCCCATCCTTTGATAACCTCGCCAGCACCCAGGGAAAATGAAAACGGCTGATTCCGGTCTTTGGACGAATCGAATTTGGTGCCGTCCGTCAGCCAGCCGGTGTAGTCGACGGTCACCTTGTCGCCAGCTTTGGCCGCCGGCCCTGTACCCACGACCTCGTCTTCGATTTTCAACTGGGTAGGCGCCTGGGTGCTGCCCTGGCTTCCTGGCGATTTGGTGACCTGGGTGATGGTTGGCGACTTTGCTTGCGTCGACCCGGTGCTGGAGCTGTCACCACAACCCGCTAACAGGATCGCGGCTGCTAATACGGTCCCGACTGCTAAAACCCGACTTATTCCTTTTGACACGACTTCCTCCTGGCATCGAAATTTCTACTGGCTGCAACTACCGCGGCGGCCAGTTCGGCGTCCGCAGACGGCATAGTTGCTGACGGATCTGCTTCCTTGAGAAATACATCGTAGACTTTGATCGCCAGAATCGCCAGCTGGCCCGGGTCAGCGGGAATCCTGCCGCCCGGGAAATGTGACGCTTTTTCCTGGATGAATTCCGCCGCGGCCTGCACCGCTAGATGCTCCTCGCGGTCGCGCGCGGCCGGATAGCTGAACGTCCAGCGCTTTACGCGCTCCGTGATCAAAGCCTTGGCGTCACCGACCGGTGCGAGCCCGGCGGCGGCGAACACCCGGCAGTCGTAATTGCGACAGGTCAACGGGCGGTCTTTATAGATCGAGCACTTGCCACCTGTCAGCATGGGGCAGGCGCCCTGCCGGTCATATCCGATGAGCATGTTTCCCGGGGGCAGCCCCGGTGCCGCGGCCAGGATCTCTTTCGGCAGCCGTTCCAGGGTGCGGGTTTCTTTCGGCCGGATGTGAATGAACTGGGACGAGCTGCAACAGGCGGCGCACTCATGGCAATCCACTTCAGTGCCATCTTCCTGCAGGAGCGCCTGCCGGGTCTTGCTGAGCCAGTCAGAGAAGTCGCCGGCTGATAGTTGCTGTTCACTTGCCGCCGGCGTTTTACCCTCCCTTGAAGAAGCCTCGCTTCGCCGCTCCCCAGGGGCTGAACTGCCAATCTGCGCCGGTCGTGTGATTGTGCAGACTGACCGCTTCCAGGCCGGCGCGGGCGGCAACTCCTTCCACTTCCACGTCGTCGCCCTCATTGATCGCGGGAAAACCGCTGTTCATCGCCGAAACGCCGCGGCCGTCTACCTCAAAGGTTACTACTGAGGCGTCATCAGGTTTGTCGGTATAGCGCATGGTGCGGCCGGTCTTTTCGATGTATTGCAGATTGGAAACCGGGCCGCGCAGGATTTCTTTTTTTGCCATTGCTTGCTCCCTGGATCTGGCCGTTTGATGGAAAGATTACTATAGCGGCCCAAGGGGAAGAAGTCACCGATGAACCCGGACGTGGCAAAAAAACTGAGCCAGTGGCTGGCGGAGCTGTCCGGTGATTACCGGATAGTGGCGCCGGCGCTGAAATCCGGAAACCGCGCTTTCGGTGAATTCACCGAAACGCAGGATGCCGCACTCGGCCTGACTCAGAGCGACACCATCCTGCCGGTGAAAAAACTGTTTCTGCCGCCGGCGGAAACTCTGCTCGAGTTCGGGGACGGCCGCCTGGCGGCGCCAGCAGCCGCAGACCAACCCCTGATCGTTTTCGGCCTGCATATCTGCGAACTATCCGCCGACCGGCTGCTCACCCGCATCATGGAAAGCGGCGCGGCTGATCAGCCATATCTGGAGCGCCGCAACCAGGCGCTCACCATCGGCGCCACCTGCTACCGGACAGACTTCTGTTTCTGCGAGAAGACCGGACACAACCAGGTGACGCCCGCTGATTTCGATCTGTTCCTGGATTTTGGGGAAGCGGGACCGGGCGGCGGCGAGCCGGTGCTGATCGCCGGCGGTGACGCCGGCCGGCAGCTGGCGGCAGCGGCTCCGTTCCCGCTTGATTCCAGTGGAACCGGGCCGTGCAGCATCAGCGCCCCGCCAGTCGCCGACGCCAACGGCTATGAGGCGGAGTCCGGCGACAGCCGATGGCCGCTGGCTGACCTACCCGAGCTGCACCGCGACGCCTTCGGCGCCGCACTGTGGGACGAGGTGGCGCACCGCTGCCTGGGCTGCGGCAACTGTACGGTGGTCTGCCCCCTTTGCTACTGCTTCTACACCCGGGATGAGACCGGGCTCGATCCGTCGCGGGGCCGGCGCCTGCGGCTCTGGGACTCCTGCCAGCTGGTGGCGTTCGCCCGCGTAGCCGGCGGCCATAACTTCCGGGAGGCCCGCTCCGAGCGCATCTGGTACCGCTTCTCGCACAAGTTCATGCGCATCCAGGAGAACTTCAGCGCGCCGGGCTGCTCCGGCTGCGGCGCCTGCCGGCATTTCTGCCCGGCGGGAATCGATCCGCGCCAGGTGATTGAGAGCGTACTGGCGGTGAGCCATGCCTGAGCGGCCACACGATACCGATGGCCCGCAAGGACCCGCTCATTCCCAGGAATATCTAAATCTTTATGTCCCCGAGCGCGCGGAGGTCCTCAGTACACGCCGGCTCACGGATGAAGTCGTCATGCTCGGCCTGAAGCCCGCTGACCGCGCTGCCGGTGATTTCCTTTCCTTCTGCTCCGGGCAGTTCGTGATGCTGTCATTGCCGGGGGTCGGCGAGGCACCGTTCTCCATCTGCTCCTCCCCTACCGACCACAACCATTTTGAGATCAGCATTCGCATCGCCGGCAACGTCACCAGGGCGCTCCATCAAGCGGCGGCCGGCGATACCGTCTGGTTCCGGGGGCCATACGGGCAGGGATTCCCGCTGGTGGACATGGCGGGCCGCAACCTGCTCTTCATCGCCGGCGGCATCGGCCTGGCCCCTCTAAGGAGCGCTCTGGGATGTGCCGTCTGCCTGGATCAGGAGTTTGGCGAGATCACGCTGCTCGCGGGCGCCCGCCACCCCGGGCAGCTGCTTTTCACTGAAGAATACGACCGCTGGCGGGAACGCGTCCGCGTCGAAATCACAGTAGATGAACCGGCGGCCGGCTGGCGGGGGCGCACCGGCCGGATCACGGGCTTACTGGATGATGCCGCGCCCTCTCCCGCGGATACTTCAGCGCTCATCTGCGGTCCGCCGGTCATGTACCGCTTCGTGCTGGCCCGCCTCAAGGAACTCGGTTTTGCCGATGCGGATATTTTCGTTTCCCTGGAAAGGAACATGCGTTGCGGCGTCGGCAAGTGCGAGCACTGCGTCGTCGAGAGCTTCTATACCTGCCGGGAAGGCCCTGTCCTCTCCGCGGCCCAGATCAGGGGGATATCATCAGCGCTGAGATAACAGGACAGGCGGGCAGATCGCCGGCGACTCCCGCGGCGCGCGCGGGCCGGCTGCGCGTGGGCATCGTCGGGCTCACCTCCGACGCCGGCTGCCAGCTGGAGTTCCTCAATTTCGAGGATGAGCTGCTGGCGCTGGCGGAGGCGATCGACATCATCCATTTTCCCATGACGCGCACCTTCAACCTCGACGGCCCTTTTGATGTCGTCTTCGTCGACGGTGTGCCTGCACGCCACGGGGAGTTGACCATCTTGAAGGAAGTGCGCCGCAACACCGGCATGCTGGTGGCTCTGGGAAGCTGCGCTTCATTCGGTGGCGTCCCGGCGGCGCGGCGGTTCCACGACCTCAAAGATCTGCGTAAATATGTTTACCGGGGAATGGAGGATGTCGAGACACTGGAGATCTTTCCCATCTCGCATTATGTGCCGGTCGACCTGCAGCTCCGCGGCTGCCCCGCCAGCCGCTGGGAGATCATGGAGACCCTGACAGCGCTGATCGCCGGACGGCTGCCGCAGGTGAAGAGCTATCCCCAGTGCGTCGAGTGCAAGGTGCTGGAGAATCCGTGCCTGCTGCTGGCGGGGCTCCCTTGCCTCGGCCCCATCACCCGTGCCGGCTGCGGCGTCGTCTGCCCGAGCGCCGGAGTCGCTTGCGATGGCTGCCGGGGCCCGACGGAAGAACCCAATGTCACCGCCGCGGTAGAGATCCTGTCGCGCTGTGTCACTTATCCGGACCTGGTGCGCAAGTTCCAGAAGTTCTGCTCGCTGGTCCCTGAATATGAGGAGTTGTTCCAGCAATGGCTGGGGGAACAATGACATGAAGATCAAGCTCGAACATGTGACCCGGATCGAAGGACACGCCTCGCTGACGGTGATGCTAGCGGAGGGAAAAGTTTATGACGCCCGCTTACGCTACGAAGAAGGGGCACGCCTGTTCGAAGGCCTCCTGCAGGGACAAAGATTCTACGACGCTCCATCTATCACATCACGCATCTGTGGTGTCTGCCCTTCCGTCCATAATGTGACCGCGCTCAAAGCCGTGGAAGCTATTCTGGGTGTCCAGCCCGGTCCGGTGACCCAGCGGTTGCGCCGCCTGATGATCCTGGCCCAGTGGCTGCAGAGCCATTCCCTGCATGCCTTCTTCCTGGCCTTACCGGACTTCCTGGGGGCCGAGAGCGCCCTGGCGCTGGCTGCAACTCATCCGCGGGAGGTGGCAGCGGCGCTCCGGCTCAAGAAGCTCGGCAATGACATGGTCTTCGCCATCGGCGGCCGTTCGGTGCATCCCATCACGACCAGAGTGGGCGGCTTCAGCCGGGTGCCACCGGCCAAGCAGCTTCAGAAGCTGAGGGACAGGCTGGCCGGTGATCTACCCGAGGCTGTCCGCATGGCGCGGCTGCTGGGTGACTTGGGTGTGCCCGAGTTTTCCCGCACAACCACCTATCTGGCCCTCAGCGATCCGGATGGTTACGCCTATTTCGATGGTGAGGTCTGTTCCAGCGAGGGGTTCTGCGGCACCGCGGACGATTTCTGTCACACGCTCAAGGAAGAAGTGAGGCCGGGCGCCGCCGCGAAGGCCGGCTCTCTGGGCGGCAAAGGATATTTCTCCGGAGCACTGGCGCGGATGAACTTAAGCGGTGACCGCCTGGGCGGCGAAGCGCGGGCCGTGGTCGATGCCAGCGGTTTTACCTTCCCCAATCACAATACCTTTCTCAATACGTTCTGTCAGACCGTCGAGATCGTCTTCGCCCTGGAAAAATCAATCGAGCTGATGGAAGAGCTGCTGTCGGCGGATCCCGGGGCAGAGCCGGATGCTATGCCAGATTTTACGGTCAGGGCGGGCAGCGCCACCGGCGCCACCGAGGCTCCCCGGGGGACCCTGTATCATTTTTACCGCCTGGATGAGGAAGGCATCATCCGGGACGACAACATCATCACACCGACAGCACAGAATTTGACAAACATCGAGGAAGATATCAAGCAGTTTGTGGGTGAACGGCTGGATTGGGAGCCGACCCGGCTGGTCGAGGGGATCGAGTGCCTGGTGCGGGCTTATGACCCTTGCGTCTCGTGCGCCACGCACTAGAGCTGCTGGAGTTGCGCGCTTGTTAACTCAGGCACCCTGCCAGCGGTGATACGCAACATTCAGCCACTGTACGAACTCGCCGGTGGCTTTCTGGCTGCCCGCGGTCGTTGGATGGCTGTCTCCGCCGGCGGCGTATGCCGAGTAATTACCGCCCTGGTTATAGATATATTCGATAGACCCCAACAAATAGCGATGGTGATTGCCGCCGACTGATTCCAGGTCGTTGGTGTTGACGTTTCCGCCATTGGTGGTCAGAACGTTATAGAAGTCAAAGACCGCCACGTTGTTATAGGGATAGTCGAGGAGCCAGTCCTGAGTCAGCCACAGGTTGAAAGCGCGGGCGTTGGCTGCCTGGGAGACGTTAGTATCGAAGCTGCCCAGGGGCGGCGCCGTGATGACGACGAACAGCTTCTCCTGATGGGCGGCGAAATAGGGCAGAATGTCATTGTAGATGCCCTTGGCGTTAGCTACAGTCAGATTGCCCGAGCCGGCGTCCTGCCCGCGCAGGGGATTTGCGCCGGTAGTCGGGGGATCGCCGGGATTGCCTTCCAGCGCCGAGTTGGGGAAGCATGATTTGAACATGATGATCTGGTTGCTGCCGCCGGGGTCGCTGCCCATGCGGGTGTATGTGGAATGCTGTCCGCTCTCGGCGTACAAGGGCGTCAGGTACGTGGCCGCGTTGGGCCCCGCGAACCAGTTGTACCAGTGGCCGATGTCGGTGTGATCTCCGATGGTATCGGCGCCCACATCCAGGTCGGCGGGGCCCCATCCATAATTCGTATCGCTGACGAAGTAGTTGCTGGCCGTCAGGCTGGATCCCAGGTTGCCGTTGCCGTCGGAGATCCAGTTTTCTCCGGTGGAATGATGGATGAAGATCAGCTTCACCGGAGTCGTGGGATTAGTGGCATTGACGAGCGGGAAATCGACGGCTACGGGCGTTTCCGGCATGCCGATCACTTCATTGAAATGGCCCTTCCAGAGAACCCGCTGTGAAGCCATCACCGCTGCCGGGGTGCCCTTGCTGGAGTCGGTCCAGGCGCGCACTTCGACGGGGCCTTCCATGATGCCGTTGAATTGTGGTGCGACGTTGTGCCCCGAATAAATGCTGCCGCTGGCACGTACGGTGCCCGCGGTGCTGATCTCGTAATACACCGTCCCGCTGTTGGGATTGGCCACCAGGACCCAATTGGATACGCCTGGGGACTGTTGATCGTACCAGGTCCAGTGAAATGCCGAACTAGCCTGGCCGGTGCCGAAACCCGGGACTTCCTCGAATGATGGTCCCCAGATGATGCGCTGGGAAGCGATCACATTGGCCGGGACGGTCTTGTAGGCATCGGTCCAGGCTCGTACTTCGACAGGGCCTCCCATCGCTCCCGGGAATTGCGGTGTGGCGCTTTGGCCCGTAGCTAAAGTGCCGTTCGCCTTCAATACGCCAGCGATCCTGATCTCATAGTAGACCGAAAAGACATTCTCGTTGGCCACCAGTACCCAGTCGCTGGCGCCGGCGGACTGCTGGTCGTACCAGGTCCAGAGATAGCGGCTGGTCAGTTCGCTGGCAGGTATGCCCGGTACTTCATTGAAAGCGGTGCCGTTGCCGGTCAGTACGCGCTGCGAGGCCATCACGAAAGCGGGGCCGGTATGAAGGGAGTCGGTAAATGCCTCGACCTCGACGGGGCCGCCGATCACCCCGGGAAAGGTCTGCGCACTGCTATCGTGCGCGGCGATGGTGCCGCTCCACCGCAGCGTCCCGCCGATGGTGATCTCGCACCAGACCGCGGTATCGCCCGGATTGGAAACCAGAACCCAGTTCTGGTACCCCGCGCTTACGTGGTCATACCAGGTCCAGTAAAAATGATCGGAAAGATGGTTGGATTCCGTTCCCGGGATCTCTTCGAGGGAGTCACCGCCCTGCGGCCAGAGGACCCGCTGGCTGGTGATGGCTCTATCACTGGTGATGGAAGCGGCATCGACCGGGCCGCCCATGAGGCCCGTGTAACGTCCGCTGGCTGTGCTTCCCGGTGGTATCTGGCCAACAGCATAGCCGGGCACCGCGTCGAGATACTGCGTGACGCCGGCGATCGCCAGATCGAAATACAGGTCACTGGCGGCTGAAGCGGGGTTGGCGACCAGCACCCAATCGCTACCGCCATCATTGTCGTACCAGGTCCAGTAGTAGTGATGGTCGTAGGTGGTCGCCGTTGAGGGTGAGACCAGGAAAACCAGAAGCAGCACTAATGGCAGCGCCGACGTCAATACCATAACCAACCAGCCGGCGAATCGGTTTTTTCGAATCAGTGGTGACCCCTTGAATGAACTCACACTAATTAGGTCGGCGGAAAGACACGTAACCTATTCTATTTAGTGGTGAGGGGTCCTTCTGGGGCTCTGCTTCGTGCTACTCTTCCAGCGATTCCAGACGGCCTTCGCTCATCCCGAAATAATGCCCCAGCTCGTGCTTGACTGTCTTTTGCACCTGATCGCGGATCTCAGCCTCACTGGAACACATCTCCTCGATCGGGATGCGGAAGATGGTGATGCGGTCGGGCAGCGCGCCGGAATAACCTAGCGGGCGATTGGTCAGGGCGATGCCCTCATAAAGTCCCAGCAGGTGGTGAGGGTCGGGAAGGTCGAGCTTGCTCATCTGTTCACGGGTCGGCAGATCCTCGACCATGACAGCGATGTTGTCAAGCTGGGCCGCGAACTCCTCGGGGAGCCCGGCCAGTGCTTCCTCTACCAGCTCTTCAAAGCGGGTGCGGTTTATTTTGCCTCGAGGTTAGGAGGAGTAGCGGTCGGCGCAGGCCCGCTGGCAGGTGTTGTCACCCTGGTCGCGGTTATAGGCTTTCTCTACCGTGACCTGGCAGCGCTCCAGGGGGGGACGCACGACTTTCACAGCGCCGAAGCCGCCCTTGCGCTTTTCCAGTTCCTTAAAGCCTGCCACATCGATCTCTACGGCGTAGACTTTGTAGAGGCAGCCAAAATAAGTAGCGCCTTTTTCGTCATAGGAATAAATGTACTTGCAACCGGAGTTGAAGCAATTCGCGGGATAGATGACCTTCTCGCACAGCACCCCACACTCGGCGCATTCGAGTTCTTCAGTAAGTTCCAAGAGTAACGACATTTTCGCCTTTCCTTTCGCAGCCAGCCTTAAGCCCCACAACAGGGTCCATTTCCGTGGATTCGTGCGGCTGCCTCATTACAAACTGCATTATTGTACTGCCAACGGCCGTCGGGGGCAAGGGTTTTTCGGTTCAGGAATTAAACAAGAGGGTAGAAGAAAAGCAGATAGGTTGGATTTCCCGTTAAAAGCAGCGCCGATCACGATGCCTGAAAAAAACCTGAAACAGATCCGCACGCGCGAGGGCAGCCTGGCGCCATTCGACGCCGGCCGGATCGAGCGGGCGATCGCGCAAGCGGTCGCCGCCGTGGGCGAAGCGGGCGGCAAGGGAGCCGGTGAGTTGGCAGCCCTGGTGGTCGAGAGGCTCAGCGAACGCTTCGACGGCGGCACACCCTCCGTGGAGGAGATCCAGGACAATGTCGAGGAGGTGCTGATCCGCAGTGGCTTGTCCGAAACGGCCCGTGCCTATATCGCCTATCGGCGCCAGCACGAGGAGCTGCGGGCAGCCAAGCGCTTCCTGGGCGTGCGCGACGATCTGAAGCTGCCGCTCAATGCCCTGGCAGTCCTGAAAAAACGCTATTTGTTGAAGGATGAGCGCGGGGAGGTGACAGAGACGCCCGGAGAGCTGTTTCACCGGGTGGCCCGCCACATCGCGGCGCCCGAAGCGACTTACGGCGACGACCCGGCAGTCGCGGAGGAGATCTTCTATCAGGTGATGGCGGCGCGTGAGTTCCTGCCCAACTCCCCCACGCTGATGAATTCCGGTACGGAGCTGGGGCTGCTGTCGGCCTGTTTCGTGCTGCCAGTACCCGATTCCATCCCCGGGATCTTCGATTCCGTTAAATACATGGCGATCATCCACCAGGCGGGCGGCGGCACGGGATTCTCCTTCTCTCATTTAAGGCCCAAGGGCGACATCGTCGGCACCACGCACGGAGTTGCTTCCGGGCCGGTCAGTTTCATGAGCGCCTTCGACGGCGCCACAGAGGTGGTCAAGCAGGGCGGGCGGCGCCGGGGGGCCAACATGGGCGTACTGCGGGTGGACCATCCCGACATCCTGGAATTCATCAACGCCAAGCAGCGGGAGGGTTTCCTCGTCAATTTCAATATCTCGGTGGCCGCCACGGATGTCTTCATGGCCGCGGTTCGAGATGATGCTGATTATGATCTGATCAGCCCTCGCACCGGCGAGGTGACCGGCCGGTTAAGGGCACAGGCGGTGCTGGAGGCGATCGCGGCGGCGGCCTGGCGGCACGGCGACCCGGGAATGATCTTCATCGACCGCATCAACGCGGCAAATCCGACGCCCCAGTTGGGGCCGATGGAGACCACGAACCCCTGCGGCGAGCAGCCGCTACTGCCGTACGAGTCGTGCAATCTGGGATCGGTCGACCTGGCGAAGCTCGTGCTTGGCGCTGAAGGCAACGGCGCCGCGGACTTCAATTGGCAGCGGCTGGGAGAGCTGGTCGACATCGCCGTGCATTTTTTAGATAACGTCATCGACGCCAACCGCTTCCCGCTGCCGGAGATCACCACAATGACCAACGGTAACCGCAAGATCGGGCTGGGCGTGATGGGGTTTGCGGAGGCACTGGCGCAATTGGGCATCCGCTACGATTCCCAGGCGGGTCTGGACATGGGCGAAAAAGTCATGTCCTTCATCGAGGAGCGCGCAGTCGCCAAATCGGTGGAGATCGCCGGACGCCGGGGTTCCTTCCCCAATTTTAAGGGCAGCATGTGGGAGCAGCGCGGTTTTAAGCGGATGCGAAATTCCACGGTGACCACAATCGCCCCGACCGGGACGATCAGCGTGATCGCCGGCACGAGCAGCGGGATCGAGCCCCTGTTTGCCATCTCGTTCGTGCGGGACGTGATGGAGGGGACCCGGCTGCTGGAAAGTGACCCCGAGTTTGAGCGGGTGGCGCGGACCCGCGGTTTCCTTTCCGAGGATTTGATCATGGAGGTAGCCCGCACGGGCAGCGTTCAGGGCTTGGAGGGCATCCCTCAGGATGTCAAGGACCTGTTCCGCACGGCGCTCGATATCGAGCCGGAGTGGCATGTGCGCATGCAAGCGGCCTTCCAGAAACAAGTTGACAATGCTGTCTCCAAGACGATCAATCTGCCGAAGGATGCCGGCATCGATGACGTGCGCCGCGCTTACCTGCTGGCTTATGAATCGGGCTGCAAGGGGATCACGGTTTTCCGGTATGGCAGCCGCAAGCAGCAGGTGCTGTATCTGACCGGCGATGTCATGGGTGGTGAAGCCCGCGAAGATGCTGATACCGGGCATGTTCTGGCCTCTGCGGAATATTCGGGTGGTTGCCCGACGGTCGATTGCGAATTCTAGGTTCGCGCCGCTGAAAAACCGACTCGATGGGCTGTCCACGTGCCCGGGCGTTCAGTAATGTGTCCCCCTAATTGTTTGTCCCTTCGATCAGTGATTTGTCCAGCAGGATAGGATTTTTTGCCAAATACTGGCTTATGTTTATACAGTCATAAATTAGCATGGCTCCCTCCCGTTTCGCCCCGCAACATGACCGTTGCACTTCTAAATGCCGCTATGGCAGCGGCATTCCGGGCAAGTTGCATTATTTCCTTCTGAAACCCTGAATTACCGACCAATATGCTCAAATAAGTTATATCAATAACAAAAATGGGGGATTTCCCCGATGTTCAGTGTTCTAACCGGGATATATTCTCGGATAAGTCGAGTAACGACTGCCATCGGCACATGGCAAAGCCCCGCAATCGTTGCGGGTTTCTATTTAAGTTTTTAAGGCTTGGCCCCGGGGCAAGGGAATTTGGTCCCCTCGACCATCATGATTGAAGGAGGAGGTGAAGAGATGCAGTTGACCAGGCAGGCGGATTACGCCATTAGGGCGCTGCTTAAGCTCTCGGAGGCGGAATACGGAAACGTGATCCAGACCAAAGAGATCGCTTCCAGCGAGGGCATCCCTGAGAAATATCTGCCAACCATCATGCGCACACTGGCCCGCGCCGGACTCGTCCGGACCTTACGCGGCAACCAGGGGGGGGTACTGCTGGCCCGCCGGCCGTCGGAGATCAATCTGCGTGAGGTTATCGAGGCTATTGAAGAACCGATAGTCCTTAACCGTTGCCTGCGCGACGACGGCGAATGCAACCGGGAGGAATTCTGCCCGGTGCATCCTGTATGGGACCGGATCCAGAGGACGCTGATCGAGCGCCTCGAAAGTACGACGTTCGCTGATCTGGCTACGGAGCGTGATGCTTCAGGAGCCGGGTCTTCCAAGGGATGGCAGGATTCCGGTACAATGCGGGAGAAGGTTCCCGCGTAGGCTGACTCAAGTGGCCTCCAAGAGGGCGCGATGAAATATTGCTATACATACTGACGTGGACGTGGCGTCGGGTCTAGAGAAGAAGTTGCGAGCTGACTGGTAAGACTCGGCGGATCTTTTTATAATCGCACCTCATAGTAAGTGAACGAACCGGCTGAGGCCGGCCGGTTCCCCTGTATCGAATTTTCCGGTAGTATCTTGCCGTGCCCTCCTGGGTGCCGATCCCGCTTATGAAAGATTACTACCGAATCCTTCAGGTCCATCAGGAAGCTTCCCCGGAAGTCATCGACCGTGCCTATAAGGCTTTAGCCCGCCAGTACCATCCCGATGCCTGGCCGCCCGAGAAACAGGCCTGGGCCAACGACCGGATGCAGGAGATCAACGAAGCCCGCGGCGTCCTGACTGACCCCCGGCAACGGGCTCAGTATGCCCGTCAACGGCGCGGTGAATTCTGGAAAGTCTTCTGGCGGGAGGGCCTCTCCGGCCTCTCCAGGAAGTGGGCCGGCAAGTAGCCCGATCGCTGGTTTTAACACTGAAACTTATTCCGGCGGCATCGCGGTGTCCGTCGGTTCTCCCCGCTCAGCATATTTAGCATCGATCCGGTCCCGGATCTCTTTCCTGGAAAGACCCTCGTTCTCCCACTGGCCGATATCCTTCGCCTCATCCAGGCAAGTCGTGCATCCAGCCGCGTGCTCGTCGTAATCGCCTGTCTTGCGGTCGATGAAACAGTCGAGCAGACTCTGATATTTTTCCCCGTCCTGCTGGCAGCCGCAATAACAGGGGACAAACCTGAGCGTTTCCCGGTACGAAACCGCGATCTTGTAACCCTCGAGTGAGTCTTCGGACCGGAAAACGAACTCCGGGAAGCTGGCGCCGGTGGACGTCTCTTCACCCGGCTGACTGCTGCAGCCTGACAGCAGGAACACAGCCAGGGCAGCAGCTAGTACGGCAACCGGCAACAGGAGGATGCGGGGGGCGGATTTCCATCGCATTATTCCTTCTTTCATGATTCCTTCCAGGTTTTCAGCATGTCAGCAGGCGCCGCTCATCGGCAGCAGAAACAGGAAGCCGAAACCGGCCCCGGTGATCAGCACCAGCATCCGCCGCTTCCAGATCTCGCTTTTGGCGCCGCGGGCGATGCGGGCTGTCTTCAGGGAAAAAAACAGGCCGGTGCCCAGCAGGAGGAACTGGATCGATTTCAGCACCAGGCTGGTGAAGTAAACATTCTTGGGCGGCATGTGGCCGGACCAGTCGATCAGGCGCGATTCCACGAGCACGGTCTGCAGCGACGGCCACAGACCGGACCAGAGATGCTGTAGCGCCAGTGCCAGAAAAACGCCCAGTGTCAAAGGCAGGTATGTGAACGCAGCGCTTTCGAAACCGCTGTTGGCTTTGCCAGATCCGGCTGTGGACAAGGCCGCCTCGGGATCAATACCGCTGCGTCGGGCCGCCATGCGGGACCCGGCCAGAGTCAGCGCCAGGACCACACTCACCATCGTGGTGACGCCCACAATCACTGTGAGGCGATAGTTATAGTTGAAATACGGCAAAGCGAATTGCTGATAGCGGGCGAACAGGCTCGTCATACGGACCGAATCCGAAGCCATCAGCCCCAGGAGGAGCAGAGATAGCAGTGCCTCGGGACGGCCGAATTCCAGCCGTCCCGGGACCTGTACGGGGTTGTAGCCAGCCTTGACCGTAATGCCGCCGGCCTCTCCAGGCCGCGTACAGGTACCGCAAAGCTGACATTGGCTGGGCTGCCTGAGGCCGGACGGGGATTGGCCTATGGGGCAGGCAGCGCCTTGGTATTTCACCTGGCTCCCGAGGGGCCGGAGCCAAGAGAAAAATGAATAGACTCTGGTGATCATGCCCACTGGGCACAGATATCTACATAGGGTGCGCCCTCTGAAGGCAAGCGAGAGGCTGATTGCCAGCACGGTCATGCCGATGAGGATGGCTGCGGTCGCGCCGGCGTTAGCTTCCAGCCCGAGCGCCAGGAATGCCATGCCGAAAGCCAGCACCGAAAATGCGCCCAGCCAGGGACCCCAGCGTCTCAGAACAGCCGGCGCCGCAGGTGCGTGTTTACGGATGCGGCTGGTTAAATCCGACGCGGCGCCGAACGGGCAGATACCGCACCAGACCCTGCCGCCCAGCAGCAGGATAAATGGCAGGCCGGGCCACCAGAGCCGCCAGACGACCTCGGTCGCCAGGTTGCCCTCTCCCCTCTGTCCGGGGGCGAAGGCGAACCAGATCAGGATCGCCAGCGCCGCCAGCAGCAGATAGTGGAGCGCGCCCGGATACCAGCGGTGATAAAGGAGCCGGTCGAATCCGGTGCGGCCCGTCTGCTCAGCGGCCGCCCCGGAGGCACCCAGCGCCGCAGCTTCTGTGCTGGTTTTCATTACTCTGTGAAATTAGCCCGGACGGCGACCTTGTTAACGGCCGGCGCCGGATCGTTGGAGTTGACTGTTACTTCAAACAAGTGTTTGCCTCCCATGCCCTTGCCCATGTGCATGGATACCGTCAGGTTGGTGGTCTCTCCTGGCTGCAGGGTCGTGGCACCCACGACCGCACCGGCGTCTCAGCAACCCTCCAGCCGCTTGACGCTCATCTGCCCGAGATCCAGGGGACCGGTGCCGTTATTCTTGAGCACGAAGTCGTGCTTCACTTCCTGGCCCACGGGAACAGAGCCGAAATCATACGATGTTTCCGTTACCTGTAGCCTGCCGCCCGTATCGACCGTCGACATTGCCTTTTGCTCGCTCTGGCATCCGGCCGCCAGTAGCGCCACCAGACCCAGCATCGCCGCCAATATCAATCCACTGGCAGATAGCAGCCGCCGCGTTGCGAGTTTTACTTCAGGCAAAGTTGAAACGGATCCCATATGTGGCTCCTTAATTGTCTTCCCGTTTAATTGACATGCATTTATAAATATACGGGAACCAGCCCGGCGGCCAGCCCACCGTATTTTTATCTACTACACATTATAATACCCAATCCGCCGAAGTTCAGTGCCAGTCCGCATTAAGAAGGGTTAAATTCTATTTTTCACCGATTTGCCATATAATCAGTTCAGGATGTTGCGGGGGCGCACTAAAGTACGGCCATCCTCTTTTTTCGCCCCCGGCCGTTAACAAACATGGCGCTTCTTCCTAAAAAGTTTCCAGGCCGGCATTCCACAATGCTGCTCGTCACCCTTTTGCTGCTCGCCATTGGGATCATTGCTGATTTCATGGTGATGGACGTCTGGCCGTGGATCGACCTGTTCTGGATCATCCCCATCGTTTTCGCCGCGGTTTTTCTTTCCCCTGTAGAGACCCTGATAGTGGGTCTGCTCTCCGCGATCATCAGCCTGTTTACCACTATCGAGAGTCAGGAACCAATCAACACCCTGACTTCGGCAGGGATCGTGATATCGGCGGTGCTGACGGCGATGATATCGGCTCTGGTCAAACGTTACTGGCGCCGGCTGAGCGTGGTGCGCGAGTCGGTGGAAGTCTCCCCGCTGGCCTATGCGGAATTCCGGTTTCCGGGCTACACCCTCTCCAATTTCAATGCCGCCTTCACAAAACTGAGCGAGATGGCTGTAAGGCCGGGAGAGCGCACTTCATTATTCGATGCTTTCCAGGACGATTCGGCGGCGCTGCTTTCCCGGTTCATGGATGAGTCTGTCAACAAAAAGACCCGCACTGATTGCGGTGAGTTTCATCTGCCCACCCTGGACGGACGCAATACTTTCTGGTGGATGAACTTCATCCCGATCATCCCCGTAGGCGGCCGCACTCCTAAAACGGTAGCCTTGTTCGCTTCTGAGATCACCGATGCGGTGACCCGGGCCCGGACCCGGGAGGCGGCCCTGAGGATCAGCGCTCAGGCCATGTCCAGCCTGAATCTGGACGACACGATCCGGGTGGTCATGGACGGCCTGGCATATATCGCCGGCACCGATGCCGGTGCCCTTTTCCTGCTGGAAGACGACCAGTGGGTTGGCAAGGCCGGCTACGGCGCTTTCAGCCAGGAGTCGATCCTCGAGCTGCGTTTTCCGTATGAGGATGTGCTCTCGGGGGTCGAGGCTGTGGAAACCAAGCAGACGCTGGCGGTCGAGGATGTCAGGACCGATGACCGCTTTGCTTCAGACCTGATGAGTTCATTTGAGGTCAAGTCGGTGATGGCGGTGCCCATGATCGCAGGTAACCGTCCGGTGGGCGCCGTATTCCTGGCGAGCACAAATCTCCCCCGGCGGTTCACTGAAGAGCAGGTAAAGTTCGCGACCATCATCGGTTCACATGCCGCCCTGGCCGTGGACAATGCCCTCATCTACGAAAACGAGCGCACCATGCGTAAATCGCTGGAGGCCATCGAAGTGGTTTCTGAGGCCGGCCTGGTGTCAATCGACCTGGATGAAGTGTTGATCGAGCTGGTGACGCGCACGCAGGATGTGATGCACATGGATGCCGCCATGATCATGCTCTGGGATGATAACGAGGAGTACCTGGTGGGCCGCGCTGCGACCGGGCATGCATCTTCCGGTGCTATCCGCGACATCCGCCTGCGGCCGGGAGAAGGCCTGGCGGGCCGGGCCTTCGGCGAGGGCGCGCCCATGAAGATCGACAACGTCCAGGGTCATGAGACTGATCTGTTCCCGGCCGGGGTCGACTCCGAGGTCAGCCCGTTCGGCGCGGGCAGCGGCATCGTTTCCGCGCTGGCAGTGCCGCTCAGAGCCGCCGGCAAGACGATCGGGGTGCTGCAGACCGGCAGCAGGCAGGAAGCGGCGTTCACCGCCAGGGAATGGGGACTGATCCAGGTGCTGGCCGACCGCTCATCGCTGGCGGTCCAGAACTCGCTGCTGCATGAGAAGACCATCCGGGAGCTCGCGCGCCTGAAGCTGCTGCGGGAAGTGGCCGCGGCTTGTGCCAGCTCCATGGATCTGCGGAAGATCGCGGAAACCGCCCTGCGTGCCGTTTACGAACATCTCGGCTGCAAGATTGCCAGCATTTACTTCCTCGATCAGGAACAGCAGGCGCTGGTCAATCTGGCCTACATCGGGCATCCGGAGGAAGTGCGCCGTGACTTCCGCATCAGTCCGCTCAACCGGGGCACGCTGCTGACCAGGGCCGTGCTCGAGCGCCGGATGATCACGCATGAGGAGATCAATATCGATAATGCGACGGAGTCGGAAGCCCAGATCCTCAAGATGATGGATATCGGTCATAACCGCTGCACCCGGATGCCCATCATCTTCCAGGGTGAGGTCGTGGGCGCGATGGCGCTCGTCTTCTCGGACCAGAGGCCTTTCACAACGGCGGAAATCGAAACCATGACGAGCGTCGCCGACCAGCTGGCGGTGACGTTCAAAACCGCGGAACTGACTACCGAGGAAGCTCTCGGCGGAGGTTAGTTAGAGGCGCACGCCACAAACGCCAGCAGCGCTGTCATCCGGCCGATCTCAACCGCGGCTCCCAGCACATCACCGTTGGCGCCCCCGAACCATCTTTTAGCCGCCAGAGTCATCGCGGCGGCTGTGAGCAAGGCGGCGCTCACCGCCGCCAGCACCGGCTTGGGGTCTGGCAGATAGATGGAGGCGGCGGCGAGCGCCGCCGCTGTCAGCAATAAGGCCACTGCCCCCCGCCAGCCCTTGAGGCAATCAATGAAGGCGCTGCCGCTGCCCTCGTGCGAGGGACGGCTCATCATCGCCGTGAGCAGCAGTACCAACCGGGCACTGACTTCGGCGGCGATCAGCATCCAGGGGAGCTGACTGAGGCCGATATCCGCGGCGCCACCCCAGGTCTTTTCCGTGTCCGTTGAGGTAATGGCGCCGGTGAATGGAGCCGTCAAAGCCGCCCAGGTGACCAGATAGACGAGGATCAGGGCGGTGACCGCGCCTGCTCCGGTGGTGCGGTCCTTGAGCACGGCCAACCGGCGAGTGCGATCGCCGCCCGCCATTACAGCGTCGCCCAGGTCCGCCAGGCCGTCGGTGTGGTGCAGACCCGTCAGGAGCAGCGCCAGGGTAAGCACTAGCGCCGCCGCCACCGCGGGGCTGAAGATCTTCAACAGGCCCCAGGCCGCCAGACCTTCGGCGCCACCCAGCAGCGCGGCCACCACCGGCAGCCACAGACCCGCGGCTCCGATGCCGGCGAGTCCGGCGCCGGTCGCTCCGACAGGGATGACTGTAAAGAATCCGAATGCGGTCCTGAGCCCTTTCACTGCCTGACCGCTTCTTTGAGCTCCGTTACCAGTTGCTCCAGATCGTGGATGGCACCAGGATCGGCGGGACGCGCGACCACTAGCAACCGGATGCCCTCGAGCGCGGCTGCCTCCACTTTCTGCGGCAGTCCCCCCTCTTTACCCGATTCCTTGGTGACCAGGACATCAGCCCGGGCATGCCGGATGCAGGCCCGATTGAAGTCGGTGCTGAAGGGCGGATGGGCAGCGATGATGCGTTCCGGCCCGATGCCGAGCCGCTGACAAGCGGTTAGCGATTCGGCCACCGGCAGGATGCGAGCTGTAAATGACAGCCCTACGGTCACGAACGGCTCCAGGTGGCGGGTGCCGACTGTCAGCAGCGCTTTTCCCGGCAGCTCCTGCAGATGGCGGACAGCTTCTTGCCACGAACCGGCCTGTGCGACAAAATCACCGCTCACCTCGACCGGAGAACGGCAGAAACGAAAGTACGGCAATCCGGCAACCTGGGCGGCGCTGCTGGCCTCCGCGGTCACGATGTGAGCAAAGGGATGGGAGCAGTCGATGATGGCGGCAGCCTTGAGCTCTATGGCGCGCGCGGCGATCTCGGCCGCCTGCTTGGGCCCGCTTTCCGCTTCTCGGCCGGACGCAGCTGCGGCCGGCGCCGCCCCGAGCGGGGTCGCCACACTGACGGTGACGCTGAACCCTTCTTCCGCCAGCCTCAGGGCGGCGTGATTGGCTTCAGTGGTGCCGCCGATCAGGTAGACAGGGACACCGATCTCAGTCATCCTCCCGGTAGCCGCGCCGGGTGACCATCCTGCCGTTGATGATCTGTGTGTGTTCATTGCCGACGATGACGATTGTCCGCATGTCATTTTCCTGGTCAGTCAACTGGTCCAGGCGGATGATGCGCCACTCTTCCTCCGGTCCACCTGCGTCCCGCACCCAGCCGACCGGGGTATCCGCGGGCCTGTGCTCCAGCAGCGCGAGGCACGCAGCCTCGAACAGGAGCTGGCGCTTCCGGCTGGTGGGATTGTAGATGCAGATGACCAGCCCGGAAGCCGCCGCCGCACTGGTGCGTCTGAGCACCTCGTCGCGGGGGGTGAGCAGATCAGACAGACTGAGCGTCACATAGTCGTTCATCAGGGGAGCGCCCAACAGCGAGGCGGCGGTCTGGGCGGCGGTCACGCCCGGGATGACATAGACCGGCACGCCATCTGCCAGCTCCAGCATCGGCCCGGCCATGCCGTACACTCCCGGATCGCCGCTCGAGACCATGACGACGATCTTCCCCCGCGCGGCCATGTCCAGCGCTTCGCGGCACCGGTCCAGCTCCTTGCCCATGGCGCCGGCGATATATTCCTTGTCAGGATACAACCGCCGCAGCTGATCGATGTAGGTGCGGTATCCCATGATCGTGTGCGCGGCGCCGATGGCGGCAACCGCTTCGCCGGTCAGCAGGCCGGCGGTGCCGGCGCCGGTGCCCACGACCAGGACCATGCCATGGCCCTCTGGCATAGGCTCGCGCTCGGGCGCTACGGCGGGGGCGCCATCAGCCGCGCCACGTCCGGTGGCGCCAGGGCTGGTCTCACTCGGGTCGTTCGCGCCTGGGCCGCTGGTTCTGGTATTGCCGGCGTGCGGACGGGCCGCGCCGCCGCTGCTGCTATCCGGGCTGTTAGGAGTGTGTGCGGCACACAGCGCCAGCGCTACCGTCACCGGCCCGAAAGAATTCTTTCCCAATAAGAGTTCAGGCTGCGTACCGGGTGCAGCTGGCGATTGGCTGACGGCGCCGGCCGCCAGCAGCGCTGCCGGTTCGGCGACCGCCGGGGTGCCGACCGTCTCCAGCACAAAATCACTGCCGGGCCTGCCGAGGGCGGCCAGTTCATCCGCCGGGAAGAAGGCCAGACGGGCGCCCAGCTCGCCGGCGGCGGCGGCCAGACCCGGTTCGTCAGCTTTGGCCTCCACGGAGACCAGAGCCCCTACCGCCAGCGGATCGATTCCCGCCTGGGCACAGGCAGCGGCAATAGCCTCTGAAATATTTTTTGCGGATGTATCACGCTTGCAGCCGACTCCCGCCGCAACCTGGCGCGGCACCAGCCGCGCGGTGATCGGGCCCTCCTCCGGGACACCGCTTCCATCGCCCTCCGGCGCGCTGCGTTTTTCCTCTAAAAGGTGTGTGATGAGGAGCCTGGCGCTGAAGCCTTCCAGACTGCCTCCGGGTGGTACCCAGCCATAGCCATCGATGCCCGGGTCACTGGAAGACTCGATGCAAACGGGGCCGCCGTTGACCAGCACCGCGGTCACCCGCCGGAGCGACTCCGGGTCGGGAACGCCCAGCTCCAGGAGCCGCGCCACCTCGTCGGGAGCTGTCAGTCCCTGGGCGTCGCTGGCGGTGGTGACGGCCGCCTCGCCGCCGAGAAATTCAGCGATCTCGCGCGCCAGCTGGTTGGCGCCGGCGGCGTGGCCGCCAAGCAGCGGGATCACGTGCCGGCCCTCCTCGTCGATGACGATCACCGCCGGATCATCATGCTTCGCGCCCAGATGCGGCGCCAGTAGCCGGAAGACAATGCCGGCCGCCATGATGCAGATGACGGTGTCGCCCTGCTTAAAACTCTCTGGCAGCGTTTCCGCCAGACTGTCGAAGGGGGTGCAGTGGCCGCAGCCGAGGCTCTGGCAGCGGGGTAGATGAGCGGTGCCGCCGAACTCTTCCGCCAGCCTGAGTGCCAGCAGCGATCCGCCAGCGGTCAGCGAGAAATAGCTGAGATTTTCATTCGGGCCGTGGGCCATCATTCTCTGCGTCGCGGTATCCGTGCGAAAAGTCCCTCGCGTACAAACGCGACTCTTCTCCTTGCTGCGCCAGCGCCGCCCCGATGAGGATGATCGCGGTGCGGTCCATGCCGGCTTCCTGGATGGCGCCCGCCATCTCGGCGACGTTGGTGCGAAGCACCCTTTCCTCGGGCCAGCTGGCATGTTGCACGATCGCCACCGGCGTCTCGGGCGGATAATGCTCGACGAGGCGTTCCTGCAGACGGGTGATCAGCCCGGCGCTCAAAAATACGGCCATGGTGGCGTTATGTGCCGCCAAAAGAGCGATATCTTCTTTTTCCGGGACCGGCGTGCGGCCGGCAGCCCGGGTGATGATGACGGTCTGGGAGATTCCGGGAACGGTGAGCTCGCTACTGATGGCAGCGGCAGCGGCAGCCAGCGAGGAAACACCGGGCACTACCTCGAGGTCCACCTTCGCGTCCCTGAGCATGGCGATCTGTTCCTTGATGGCACCGAATAGTGCCGGGTCGCCGCTATGCAGGCGCACGACTTTCTTCCCGTGTTTGACGCGATCCACCATCACCTCGACCAGATAGTCGAGACAGAACGGGGCGCTGTCGATGCGCTCCGCCCTGGGGCAGATCTCCAGCACCTGGGGACTCACCAGGGAGCCCGCATAGATGACGACATCCGCCTGCTCCAGCAGGTTCCTGCCCTTGATAGTCAGAAGATCCGGGTCGCCCGGGCCGGCACCGACGAAGAATACACGCGGGTGCTCAGGGTCGCCCCAGTTAATCTCTCTTGAAAGATCCTTGCTGCTCATCCAAATACCTTCCTTTCCGGCCGCTGCCGGTAATCTTCAGGCCCTGCAGGTATACGAGGACGCCTGCGGGCGGTTCCAGGGGGATTCTATATAGTACACGCCCCTGGGGAGATTCTCCAGGATTCGCCGCTCCCGGGGACCTCCGGCTTTGCCGTGGACGGGCCCGCTAACGCAGCGGCCGGATCCAGATGATGGCGAAGTAGGGCAAAGCGGCCGCGTCCGCGCGGCTGACTCTTTCCAGGACCTGCTGCCGCTCGCCGCCCAGCTCCAGAACAGCGCCAGCGCGGTCCAGGGCGCCGCTGGATTCCAGCAGTGCCAATGATTCCGCCGAGAGCGCGCGGGGCTTCATGATTACGATGGAAGCTTTCATCCCCAGGGCAACGGCCAACCCGTCATGATCGGCGCCGGTAACCACCACCGTCGGGATATCGCCGTCCGCCAGAGGTGCTCCGATGGCCGCCGCGCAGGCACTCATCGCCGTGACGCCGCTGATGACCTCGACCTTGCCGGGGAAGCGCTGGGCCAGATAACCAAAAGTGCTGTAAAAGAGGGGGTCGCCAATAGTCAGGCAGGCGACATCGCGGCCGCCCTGGGCCGCCCCCGCAAGCGCTGCGGCCGCGTCCTCATGTGCCTGCCTCAGACGGTCGGCGTCCCTGGTCATCGGCAACAACAGCGGCAGCAGCTCCGTCCCTCCCGGGATATGCGCCTTGACTGTCTCGTAAGCCCGGCTGGGTGCGCCTGGCTTATTGACGGGGAAGGCAACCGCCGGCACGCGCTGGATTATCTCGATGGCCCCCAGCGTCACCAGCCGCAGATCACCCGGACCGACACCGATGCCATAAAGCGTTCCGGTTGATGATGCGCTCATGCTTCCTTGTCCCCCGTGAAGATGATCACCGGGTTATGTTCCTCCCAGTCATGCGCCTTGCCGCGGGCGATGCTGACCCGGGTGGCGGCGCGGCCGGTCAGGCCGGACTCGGCGAAAAGTTTATGGGCCGCGCTCTTGGTCTCTTCCAGGAGCGCCGTTACCAGAATGCGGCCGCCGGGAGCGAGCGCCCTCAGCGCCGTCTTGAAGATCGGCCCCAGCAGGCCGCCGCTGCCGCCGATGATGACCAGATCGGGAGTGGCCAGGGTCTCCAGGCCATCGGGCGCCTCGGCGCAGACGACTTCGACGCGGGCGCCGAAGCGTGCAGCGTTGTCGCCGATCAGATGGCAGGCGGCCGGGTTGCGCTCCAGGGCGATGACCTGTGCCTGAGGGGCGAGCAATGAGCACTCTACGCCATATGAGCCGGTGCCGGCGCCGATGTCCCAGATGACCTGGCGGCCGGCAGGCTGCGCCTTGGCCAGCAACACGGCCCGCATCTCCGATTTGGCGAGCGGCACCCCGGGGGCGCGGAGCCAGAGGCCGTCGGGGATGCCGGGCGCCGTGGCGGTCTCTGAGGCGGTGGTTATGCCCTCCCCGCGGGCGGCCGTGGTCTTAAGACCGGTAGCTGCCTTGTCCTTTCCCCCCGTCACCAACAAGAGGGCATGTCCCGGGAAGGTTCCCGCAGCCAGATCGCTGAGGTTCGCCCGTGTGATCTCTTCTGACTCGGTTCCCAGATAAGCGGCCACGACTGCGGGGCGGTCCGGCGCGGCCCTGATCAACTCGGCGGCAATGGCCTGCGGGGTGTTGATATCGTCACAGAAATATAAGGTGGTCTCATGGGCAGCGCCGCGGATCGAGCCACCGCGGCCATGGCGGCTGACAAACTTCCAGCTGGTCCAGGGGACAGCCAGGCGCGCCGCTAGCAGCTGCGCCGCTGAGATGCCCGGCTCGACTACCGCCGCCTGCGGGAAGCTCTCCTTCAGGAACGGCATGATGCTGAAACAGCCGGGATCGCCGCTGGTGAGAACGCAGACATCGGCGTCCGTCAGGCTCGCCGCCACGAAATCGCGCACCGCTTCCAAGTCGGCGCCGATGGCATGGGTCTCGGCGCCCGTGGCCAGCTCCTGGGCCAGGGGCAGAAGCCGCTCGCCGGCGGCGATGAAGCGGCAGCGGCTGATTACCTGCCGCGCTGATTCCGTCAGGGATTCGTGGCCGCCGGTGCCGGCGCCGACGATGAACAGCTTATGTCCTGAGTCAGGCACGCCCCACGACCTTTCCGGCGCTGTCAGTGAGCAGCACCCGGGCTTTGAGGCCGTAACCCCGCCTGACCTGCGACGCCACCCGCCGGGCGACCTCGTCGAGAGGGGTCAGGTCGCCGGCACGCTTGAGGCGCATGATGGCGGCCTCGACCGTGGGCAGGCTTTTCAGAGCGGCGGCGCGCCGAGCGCTCAAGCCCGCTGCGGCGGCGGCCTCCGCCAGCACGTCCAGGGGCGCCGCCGAGCGGCGTGAATGAGTATCGAAATCTCCGCGGGCCATCTTGCCCAGCTTGGATGCGTGCCCGACCAGGGTGACGCTCTGGTACCCGTGGCCGGCGGCTGCCTCCAGCATCATACCGAAGTAATTCCCTGCCTGGACGATCTCTGCGGGCTGAATGCCTTGCTTGATGGCGGCCCGTTCACCCTTGGCTCCGGGAACCAGCACCGGGCGTTTGACGCCGCCGGCCCGGGCGACGTCCAGCTGTGGCAGCAGGGACTCCTGATAGGCACGCGCCGACCAGGGCTCCACGCGGCCCGTGGTGCCGAGCACACTGAGGCCGCCGATGATGCCCAGCCGCGGATTGAAAGTCTTCAGAGCCAGCTCCTCGCCGCCCGGGATGGAGATGACGACATCAGCGCCCCTGGGCAGCACCCGGCGGGCCTCCGCCTTGATGTGCTTCAGCGGCACCGGATTGATGGCCGCCCGGCCCGGCTTCACCGCCAGACCCGGGAGCGTCACCCGCCCTACCCCTTCCGCGCCGTCTACACTGAAACGGTCGTCCAGCCGGGGCGTGACACAGGCGATGATGATGACTCCATCAGTGATATCCGGGTCGTCGCCGGCGTGCTTGACCACGGAGCATACTCCTTCAGCAAGCATGGTCACCAGAAAGATGGTCGGCTCGCCGTTCGGGAGCGTTACCTCCACGGAACCGGTCTTGACCTTATCGCCCAGCGGTTCGCCGTCTTTCTTCTCGCAGGGAACATAGCCTTTGGCGACCGTGAGTGCGGCGCCCCGCGTAGCGGCCTGGGCACAGGCGCCGGTGGTGTAACCGCGGACTGGTTGTTTAGAGGTTTTCCTCATCGGCACCCAATAGCGTTAAAAATTCACTGGCATCTTCGGAGCGCCCACCCTGTTCCTGCTCCCGGCGCTCCAGCAGCAAGCGCTCGAGCTGTTTACGGGCCATCCCCACGGTGAGCGGCATTTCCGTGATATCGGGTAACATGTCAAAAAGGTATGAGATGCGCGGCAGTCGCAGGTGGCAGCGCTCGATCAGCCCGGCGTCGCCGAAGACTTCCCGGAGGCCGCCGGCCACCGCGACGCGCCCGGCCCTCAGCAGGCAGACTTGCCGGGCATACAGGGGCACGAGATCCACATCATGGGTGGCCATCACTACAGTCATGCCGGCGCGGTTGAGTTCGAGCAGGATGCGCATGATGCGCTTCTCCCCCATGGGGTCGAGACTGGCGGTGGGTTCATCAAGAATCAGCACCCGCGGCTCCATGGCCAGGACCCCGGCGATCGACAGGCGCTTCTTCTGGCCGTAACTCAAATGATGGATGGGCCGCTCCAGCAAACCGGCGATGCCCACCTGGTCCGCTGCCCGTTCGACCCGGCGCGAGACCTCATCGGCGCCCAGGCCGAAGTTGCGCGGGCCGTAAGCGATGTCGTCTCTGACCGTGGGAGCAAATATCTGATCATTGGGATCCTGGAAGACGAAACCGGCGATCCGGTTCACCTGATCGAAACTTTTCCGGTTCACAGGAATGCTGTCCACCGTAACGGCTCCGCTCTGGGCGTCGAGCAGACCATTGAGATGCTTGAGCAGCGTCGATTTGCCGGAACCGTTGGCGCCCATCAGCGCCAGGAAAGAGCCCTCAGGAACGTTCAGGGAGACCCCGTCCAGCGCCTGGGCGCCACCAGGGTAGGTATAGCTGATGTCGCTCAGCTTGATCATGAGCGCGCTGCCACCGAGATCGTGGAAAGAGCCAGAAGCAGCGCGATCAGCGTCAGTCCCGCCACCAGGTCCCGCCGGCTCAGACGGGCCAGTTGCCCGGCTACCACCGGTCCGGCGCCGCGGCAACGCATGGCCTCGCTTGACCTGAGTCCCCGTTCGTAAACCCTGAGAAAGAGAGAACCGCCGAGCATCCGGCTGCTGGCCAGACCGCTGTGAGCTGACGACCAGCCCAGCCGCGAGCGCTGCGCCTCGCGCATCCGGGAATATTCCGCATATATGTCAAATAGATACCGATATGTCAACTGAGTCACCTCGACGAATGTAGCTGGCACCCGGAACCAGCGGAGCGCCAGGCACAGCCGGTTGAGCGGTGTCGTCACCCCCAGCACCACGACAACCAGTCCGCCCGCTACTACCCTGAGGGACAGGAACAGTCCGTGCATGAGTCCATCCACGTGCAGATCGACCGGACCCAGCGAGGCAAACACTTCCGTGCCCTTGAACACCGTCTGGGATGCCACCGCGAACAGGGCAAAGGTGGATGGGAAAGCAATCATCATCAACTGGCGGCGGTACGGGATGCCGCCCGCAATCATCAGCAGGAACATAACCAGCACGATCACCGCCGGCACCAGCCAGACCCCCCCAAGCAGATTAATAGCCAGCAGGGCGGCGCATCCCGCAATCTTCACCCGCGGGTCGATGTTGGAGAGATGCCGGTTACCCCAGGCATAGCCCTCGCCCCCGTGTGCGGTGACGTTCACCAGAACCTCCTGTTATCCGCCAGGGCGCGGGGCATCACTCAGCTGACTCCTTTTTGTCGACCCCGGGGAACAGCGACCGCCAGTAATACCCGGCGGCAAACCCGGCCGCGGCGCCGCCAGAGAGGAAGAAGAACAGGAGCAGGTCGCCGTCGATCTTCCAGGGCAGTATCTGCGCTTCTTCGACACCGGCTTTCTCCGCCAGGGGATTCGCCGCTGCTTCAGTGACGTCGCCCTCCCATTTTGATTCGGTCATCAGCACCGCCGCCAGGAAGACCACCATGATCGAGACAACGATCATCCACCGCTTCATGGCCGCACCACCACACCCTCAAGAATCTCCGCCCGCTGGCGGGCGATGAAAACGACCACTCCGGCGGTGAACACTGCCTCGGCGACCGCCAGCGGTACCTGGGTTGGCAGGAATGAAGCAAAAGCAGTGCCCCAGACATACAGCACCGATGAATCCCCGTGCAAAGCCAGGGCGATCTGAAGTGAGGTAAGACCGTAAGTGACCAGGTCACCGACAAGCCCGGCCAGGCCGGCGGAAAAGCCCAACCCCAAACCGGCGCGGCGAGAGATGCGGAAAGCGGCAAAGCCGGCAAACGAGCCGCCAACCGCCATCGAGATGATATTGGCTCCCCAGCTGGTGATGCCGCCATGGGCGAAAAACAGCGCCTGCAACAGCAGCGCTACCGATCCCAGCACCGTGGCGGTGAGCGGACCCAGCAGGATGGCGGCCATCGGCGTGCCGCAGGGATGTGATACCGTCCCCAGCCCGGGTACCGGTATCGGCATCAGGGAGATGACGAAGATAAAGGCGCCCATCAGGCCGACCAGGGGGCGGGATGACGGCAGCACCGCCAGGTGCCGCTTCAGGCCTGCCAGGCCGGCGCCCAACAGAGTGATTGCCGGGACGTACCAGGCCGCTGCCTGCCCGGCGGGCAGCAATCCTTCAGGAATGTGCATGTGGACCTCCTGGTTCTCGCGTTTCGACAGAAGGCCCTTCGGGACCTGAATCTGCTTTCTCGGCAGGAATAGAAATCTTCGGCTGAACGGCGCTGAGGCGCATCAGCGCGTTGGCGATGGCCGCGGCCAGATTGCTGCCGCCGCGATTACCGGGGATGGTAATGAACTCGAGTCCGGAAGCCGCCAGCGCGTCCTTGCTCTCGGCGGCGCCGACAAAACCGACCGGTACGCCCACCACCAGGGCTGGTTTTGCATCTTCCTCTGCCGCCAGGCGCAGGCACTCAAACAGTGCCGTGGGCGCATTGCCGATAGCTACGACTGCCCCGTCGATTGCGGCGCGGCGGATTCCCGCCGCGCCGCGGGTGATCCCATCTCTTTTTGCCAGCGCCATGGTAGCCGCGCCATCCACGGCGCAACTGACCTCGATGCCCATCCTCGCCGCCGTCGGCTCGATGCCGGCAGCGACCATCCGCACGTCGCAGATGATGTGCGGCTGTCCGCCGCCGCCGGGTTCCCCGTCACGACTCTGACCATTGCCGGCCAGGCGGCGCAGCGCCCCCAGCGCCGCCGCTACCGCTCCCCGGGAGAAGATCACCTGACCGGCGAGCGCCGGATCACCGCTGGCATGAACTACCCGGCGGATAACCTGATACTCGGGCGCCGCCGCGTCGTCAGGCTGTAATATTTCGTCAATTATGTCAAAACTCTGGGACTCGATCGGGTGGGTGCCGATCCGGAGATCGGCTGCGGAAGCACCCAGCTGCCCGATCGCCTCGCCGACTCTGGCCTCCATCACCTCGACCAGGCGATCGTCGCTGCCTAAAGGGTTGGTAAGCAGCAGCTCCGCCCCGGGCAGCGCCGCGGCGATTCTGTCAATCTCTTCCGGTATATCAAGTTTCATGTGGTTGCCCCGGAACAGAAAATATGGCGCAACGACGATGTGACGGAAGCCTTCCTCAAAAAAGCGGTAGCAGGCTTCCTCCAAATTCGGCTGGTTGAACTGCAGCGAAGCCGGCGCCACAGGGCAACCGAGCTTCTCGGCCAGCCTGGCCGCGACTCCGGCCAGGGTACCGGCGGCGCCAGCGGCCCGGCTGCCGTGTCCGAGCAGGATCACCGCGGTCCCCTCTGGCACAGCGCGGCTCATCGGCTCACTCCATCCCGGGCGCGGGAGCAGGCGCGTACGAAACGGGCCGCGGCCCCATGTTCCCCGGCAAAATGGATATGCACATAGGACGCCAGGATCTGCCCCCTGGCATAACCGTCCGGCTCCACTTCCGGCCGTTTGTTGGAGAAACAGTCGTACGCCAGGTGATCGTCCTGCCATCTGACGGTGGACCAGTGAAATTCGTGGCCGCGGACCCGCTCGCCCGTCTCCATGATGATGCTGGACCGCCGGGCTCGGGCCTCGACGTAACCCAACGCCTGCCGCCGGCCGGTCATCTGTGCCTCGCTGTCGATCACGCCGGACATCTCGAAGCGCCGGCCGTCGACCTCCACGCCGCGGCAGAGATATACCATACCGCCACATTCCGCATAGATAGGGCGGCCGTCCTGCGCGGCTGCGGCCATCGACCGGCGCATCGCCGCATTGGCCTCGAGGCCGGCGGCAAAGACTTCCGGAAAACCGCCGCCGAGATAGACGCCGTCACAATCGGGCAGTTCGTCATCTTTTAAAGGGCTGAAAGAAACCAGCTTGGCGCCGGCTGCCTCCAGCGCTTCCAGGCCGTCGACATAATAAAAGGAAAAGGCTTCATCCCGGGCGACCGCGATGCTCACATTACCAGCTGCCGCTGCCTGCTGGTGAACCGAGGCTAGGGTGCTGTCCATCAATGCCGCCGGCGCACCGGCAATGTCCAGCAGGGCATCGATGTCGACGCTCCGGCCCACAGCATCGATCATGATCTCCAAAGTCTCGTCTGCACCCGGCTGTTCGGTGGCGGGCACCAGCCCCAGATGCCGGGAACCCAGCGATAACCGCTCATCACGGGAGATCTCGCCCAGAACCGGCACGCCGACTTCGCGGGCGGCATCCTTGAGCATGCGGGCATGCCCGCGGCTGCCGACGTTATTGAGAATGGCTCCAGCCAGCTCCAGACGCTCATCGAACCGGTCAAAGCCCATGAGCAGCGGCGCCAGGCTGCGCGACAGACGGGCGCAGTTAACAACCAGCACAACGGCGCCCCCGGTGATCATCGCCACCTCGGCGGTGCTGCCATCGTCGCGCCCGCCTGCCCGCCCGTCAAAAAGTCCCATGACTCCCTCGACGACACCGATGTCAGCATTCCGGGCGCCCCGTTCATAAATGGCATGGACTTGCTTTGCCGAGGTCAGCCACGTGTCGAGGTTGCGCGATGGCACCCCGGTGGCACGCAGATGATAGCCCGGGTCGATGTAATCGGGACCCACCTTGAACGGCGCCACATTATGGCCTCGGCGCCTAAGCGCGCCCATCAGCCCGGTCGCGACAGTGGTCTTGCCGACACCACTGGCATGGCCCGCTATCACCAGGGGACGGCTCATTTCAGCGCCTTTCTGAGTTCTGACACCAGTTGGAAATTCTCTCTGTCGCCACGCACCGCCACACGGATGTAATTGTCGCCGAGTCCAGCGAAAGACCGGCAGTCCCGCACCAGGATACCGCCGCGTCCCAACCGGTCCGCCAGTTCGCCGGCTCCGATTCCCTGTAGCCGGCAGAGCAGAAAGTTGGCTGCCGAGGGCAGCGGATCGAGACCCGGCAGTCCCGCCAGATCTTCAAACAACCGGTCACGGGTCATGCCGGTCCGGTTGCGGGTGTCAAAGATATAGAAGGGGTCGCTGAGAGCGGCCTGACCGGCAGCACAGGCAAAAGCATTGATGTTCCAGGGCGGCATGCAGGCTCGCAGCTGTCCGGCAGCTTCCGCACCGGCCACCAGGCAGCCCAATCTCAGCCCCGCCAGGGCATGCGACTTGGTGAAAGAGCGCAGCACGTATAAACCAGGCTGCGTGCCCCGGGACAGGATCGAAGCGCCGTGTCCAGCAAAATCAATAAAAGCCTCGTCGACCACGAGCGCCGCGCCGGCAGCGTGACATCTTTTCCACAACCAGGACACCTCATCAACCGAGAGGCAGTAACCCGTGGGGTTATTGGGATTACACACGAATACCATGTCGTAACCGTCTGGCTTCAGCTGCGTGGTGTCCAGTTCGAAATCATCCTCCTCTTTCAGGAAGAAGGAATCGCACAAGGCGCCGGACGCTTCACAGGCGCGCCGGTACTCGGAAAAGGTCGGCTCCACGATCAGCACGCGCCGCGGCTTCACCGAGGCCGCCAGCCAGTAGATGGCTTCGATGCTGCCGTTGGCGGGAACGACTTCATCGGGCAGGACTCCCAGGTACGCCGCCATGTCCCGGACGAGGGCGCCGGCGTCTTCCTCCGGATAATAGGCGACTTCCTGCGTCGCTACGCGCAACGCCGTCGCCACTTCCGCCGGTGGGCCCAGCATGTTGATGCTGGCGCTGAAATCCAGCAGCTCTTCCCGGGGGATGCCATAGCGCCGGGCGGCATCCTCGCGGCGGCCGCCATGGGCCGGCACCGCCTTCCCGGTTTGGATATCAATATCAGTCAGATCTGTCAATATTCCGTCCCCTCGCGGGCCCTGACCCCGTCATGATATGGGTGTTTGATCTCTTTCATCTCCGTGACATAATCGCAGACCGCCACCAACTCCGGCGGTGCATAACGTCCTGTGATGACCAGCTCCAGCGCCGGGGCCTTGCCGCGGATCAGCTTGATCAGCTCTTCCAGGGGGGTGTAACCCTGTTTGACGATGTGCGTGACTTCATCCAGCACCACCAGGTCGTGTTCCCCTTTGCTGACCAGTTCCTGGGCGAGCTGCCAGCCACGCTCAACCGTCTGGCCGCTGCTTTCCACCTCGCGCTTCTCGTCGTCGGTGGCGAACCGCGAAGCGCCGAAACGCTCGATGGTGAGCGGTCCATCGATTTTCTCGGCAAAGACCATCTCCCCCGTCTTCATCTGCGTGCGTTTCAGGAACTGGATCACTGCCACCCGGCGGCCATATCCCAGCGCCCGCAGCGCCAGGCCCAACGCCGCGGTGGTCTTCCCCTTGCCATCACCCGTGTAAAGATGAACGAGGCCCTGGGGCCGCGTCTGCTCCCAGATGACCTGGGCCAGACGCTCTTCTTTCTTACTCCTGGACCCCGCCATTAAATGCTCCCTCGACGGCGACCGCCGCCCGTCAATCTTCTCAGCGCCCAGGAGACTGCCGTCCCGCCTGCGGCCGCTACGGCCACTGCCCCGTACATGAGTCCGACCGCACGGCGGATGTCGCCACGACCGGCGGGCCGCAGGCCAGTTCCCAGAGTAGCCCGGGGCTCAACGGTGCCCCCATATGAATTGACTCCGCCGAGCTGCACGCCCAGGGCGCCGGCAAAGGCGCCTTCGCACACACCGGCATTCGGGCTGGCGTGGCCTCCCGATTCACTCAACCACACCTTCACCGCGCCGCGGGGATCCGCCCCCAGCGCCGGGCTGGCCATGACTGCCGCCAGCGCCGTCAGCCGCGCCGGGATGAAGCCGGCCAGATCGTCGAGCCGGGCCGCGGCCCAGCCGAAATCCCGGTAGCGTTCATCGCGGTAGCCAACCATCGAATCCAGCGTATTGACCATCTTGTAGGCCAACGCCAGAGGGGCGCCGCCGATGAATCCATAAAACAGCGGGGCCACGACGCCGTCATTGGCGTTCTCGGCCACGCTCTCCACCGCCGCCCGGGCAATGCCGTCCTCATCGAGACCGGTGGTATCGCGACCCACCATGTGCGAGACAGCATCCCGGCCCTGTGCGACGCCCTGCGCCAGGCCAGCGTCCACTCCGCTGGCGGTCCTTCCCAGGGAGTGCGCCGCCAGCGCTGTGTAGAGCAGCACCGCCTCGCTGAACCCCCGCCACCGTCCGGGTAGAAACTTCAGGACAGCCCGGGAGCCGAGATAAACACCTGAGGTCAGGGTCACGGCGGTTACCGCTCCGGCAAGTTTCATTGCCTGGGGACCGCCGCCGCCGGCTCTGGCTGCCCGGCGCGCCACCTTTTCCGTCAGCGCCACTGCTTTACCCATCCAGCAGACTGGATGCAGGATCTCCGGCGGTTCGCCCGCGGCCAGATCCAGCGCCAGCGCCAGACTGGCCATCCCGCCCGTGCTCCAGCGGGCCTGCCCTTGATTCCCACTACAGGTCATGCTATTTGTAAAACTATGACAGACCTGTGATCTCATAAATCTTTTCCATGTCAAGTGAGGCGCGCAGCGCCTCGGCCAGGCGGTCATACTCATGCTGCCGCGCCTGCTCCCGGCCGATAAGCGGCAACTCCGCCGGCAGGCCGAAACGGGCGAGTAGCGCAGCCTGCACATCATCGCTATCAAAAAACCCGTGAAGATAGGTGCCGAGCACCAGTCCGTCTTCACTCACGGCGCCGTCAGCGCCATGGCTGGTCTTCAGCAGCGGCGCCGCCGCCGGCCCCAGCCGAGTCTGACCCATGTGGATCTCATAGCCGGTGACCGCGGTTCCCCGCGCCAGCAGGCCGTTAAAACCGGTCACCGAGCCGACGGAGCGGCGTGTCTCTTTTTCCGGTCCGAAATCCGTCTCAGCGTCCAATAGGCCCAGGCCCTTGACGCTGCTGCCGCCGCCGTCGAGCCCCAGGGGATCGTTGACCGTCCGGCCCAGCATCTGGAAGCCGCCGCAGATGCCGATGACCGGCGTCCCCTCGCGAGCCCGGCGGATGATCTCGGCAGCCAGGCCGCTCGACCACAGAAAGCGCAGATCGGCGATCGTGCTCTTGGTTCCTGGAATGATAATCAGGTCAGCTCCCGCCAGCGCCGCGGGATGCTCCGCATATTCGCAGTCGATCCCGGGGCAGCCCCTCAAGGCGTCGAAGTCTGTGAAATTGGAGATGCGCGGTAACCTGACGACCCGGATCCGGGCCTTACCGTCGACTCCGGCCTCCGCGCGGCCCCGGCGCATATCCGAGGGAAACAGCGCTACGGAATCCTCTTCCTCGATGCGCAGATCCTTGAGCCAGGGCAGCACACCCAGTACCGGCCGCTGACATCGGGATTCCAGAAAATCCAGACCCGGTTCGAGGATGGCGCGGTCGCCACGGAACTTGTTGACGATCAGGCCGGCAACCCGCTCCCGTTCATCCTCCAGCAGCAGCTCCATAGTGCCCACCAGCTGCGCGAATACGCCGCCGCGTTCGATGTCACCAACCAGCAACACCGGGGCATCGGCCATCTCCGCCACGGTCATGTTAGCGATGTCGCGGCCGCGGAAATTGACCTCCGCGGGGCTGCCGGCTCCTTCGAGGATGACCACCTGGAACTCACGCCGCAGCCGCTCCAGCGAATCATAGACCGCATCCAGCAGGCCCAGCTTGTAATCGTGATAATCCTGCGCTGTCATAGTGGCCACCGGTCTTCCCTGCACCACGACCTGGGCGCCGGTATCGGTGGTCGGCTTCAACAAGACGGGGTTCATGTCAGTATGCGGCTCGCAACCAGCCGCCTCAGCCTGCACTACCTGGGCGCGGCCCATCTCGCCGCCGTCGGCACTCACGTAAGAATTAAGCGACATGTTCTGTGACTTGAAGGGGGCGACAGAGTAGCCGTCCTGGGCCATGATCCGCGCCAGGCCCGCCACCAGCAGACTCTTGCCGGCATGGGAGGCTGTTCCCTGGACCATCAGCGTGCGGGCCAGTTGCATGCTCATTTGACCTTCACCGGGATCCCGGAGACGCACAGATAGACCTCATCCGCCGCGGCCGCCAGACTCTGGTTGGCGCGGCCCGCCATGTCGCGGAAAACCCGGGCCAACCGGTTTTCCGGAACAATCCCCATGCCCACTTCGTTGCTGACGATGATGCACCGCCTGGCCGCTGCCGCGTCACCGGTGGCGCTGGCATTCTCATTACCACACAGCTCGACCAGGGCGCTCATCTCGGTATCGATGCGGTGGCCGAGCCCATCGCCGGCGTAAAGGCCACGGGTCAGCAGCAGGTTGGAGATGTAGACGGTCAGGCAGTCAACCAGGACGGTGCTGCCACCTGCCAGCGCAGACTCGACCGCCGCGGGCAGATCGGCTGGCGCTTCGATGGTCTCCCAGTCCTCAGGCCGCCGCCGGCGATGCTCGGCGATGCGCTCGCGCATCTCGTCGTCGCCGGGACGCGCGGTGGCAATATAGGTCACAGCGCCGCCGCGCTCCCGGGCGAACTTTTCCGCCAGGGCGCTTTTACCGCTGCGGGCTCCTCCGGTAATGAAGATCATGAGACGAAAAAAGCCCTCTTCATACGAAGCGGGCAAAATAAATGACTAATCAACCTTAGCCACTCCTTCCGCGAAGAGCGTGTAAGGCTAGAGCCTGCGAGCAGGTTTCCTGGCTCCCGGCGCGCTTTCCTGAAACACCCAACTTTCGGGGAATTCCATTTCAGGGCGTCGGCTACAGTGGCGGGACCGCGCCGGCCTTGCACCGGCTTCCCCTGCGCGCCCATTCGGACGCTCGCCACAGGCTTCAGCTATATATCAGACGTTGGCAGTATACGGCGGCAAGGCCTTTTTTTCAAGACGTGCGGCCGATCTTACGAATCTACCGATTCGTCAAAATCCACCTGCAGGATACCCTTACGGATGGCATACCGCACCAGTTCGGCGCGCTTGTGCAGATTGAGTTTCTCCATGATGTTCGATTTGTGGGTCTCCACCGTTTTGACACTGATGAAGAGGCTCTCGGCGATCTCCCGGTTGGTATAGCCCTCGGCCACCAGTTTCAGGATCTCCCGCTCGCGGTCGGTCAGCGTGTCATAGCTGGAGGTCGGTTCCTGGCCGGAACGCAGCTTCTCCAGGTAGTCCTCAACGACCATCTTGGCCGCTGACGGATACAGGAAACAGTCGCCGCGCGCTACGACATGGATCGCGTTCACCAGATCGCTGTCGGCGGCTTTCTTCAGCACATAGCCGGAGGCGCCCGCCTGCAACACCTGGAACAGGTATTCCTCGTTGTCATGCATGGTGAGCACGAGCACCTTGATGTCCGGGTTGCGCTTCTTGATCTGCTTGGTGGCCTCCATGCCGTTCATCACCGGCATGCCGATATCCATCAGCACGATGTCGGGATAGAGTTCCTGTACTTTCTGGACCGCCTCGCGGCCGTTCTCCGCCTCGCCCACCACCTCGATGTCTTCCTGTTCGCCCAGCAGCCTGGTCAGGCCGGAACGCAGGATTGCGTGATCATCACAGAGCATGACCTTGATTTTTTCGTTCACCAGATCCCCTCCTTGTTCTCAACCGGGACTTCCAGCTGAATTGTTGCTCCCTGGTCAGGTACCGAGTCCAGGTCGAGCGAGCCGCCGACCAGTTCGATTCTTTCTTTCATTCCGTGCAGGCCCAGCCCGCGGCCTTTTTCCGACATCATCATCATCTCCGGATCGAAGCCGTGGCCGTTATCTGCGATCGTCGCGAATATCCGGCCGTCCCGCCGCTGCAGCGAGACCCGGCAGTTGCCGGCGCCCGAATGCCGGGCAATATTTGTCAATGCTTCCTGCACGACGCGGTAGAGCACTGTCTCCAGCTCGGCTGGCAGGCGCTCGCTCATGCCCATCAGCTGCAGATCCACCGGTATATGCGTGTTACCGGAAAACTCCTTCACGTAGGAGCGCAGCGCCGCCGCCAGACCCAGGTCATCGAGGACACTGGGGCGCATGCGCACCGCCATCGTATGAACCTCGTTCAGCGTCTGGTGCGCCAGGTCGCTGATGTTATGCAACCGCTCCCTGATCTCGGGCATGTCTCCCGGCACACTCTCTTCAATCATCCGGATCCCGATGACCAGGCCGGTCAGGGACTGCGACGTCTCATCGTGCAGCTCACGGGCGATGCGCTTGCGCTCTTCCTCCTGAGCCTTGATCACGGAAGCCGCCGCCCGCCGCCTCTGCCTCTCCATGGAATTAAGCATGGAATTGAGGCTGCGCGAAAGTTCCTCTATCTGCGGGTCATCCGTGGCCTCCGGCACCCGGATGCCCCGGTGTCCAGCCCGGATGGCCTTCATCGCATCGGTGACATCATCCAGCGGCCGGAAAGCCAGTTTCACCATCAGATAATTGATCAGCACGGACAAAGAGATGCCGCTGATGATGAACAGCGCCATGAAGCCCAGTTCGCCGCCCTCAAAATATCTCTCTTCCAGATAAAGCCCGAACGCCGCCCCGAAAGTGATCAGGATCGTGTTGGCGATAATGACCTTCTGGAACAGCGGCCGCCGCTTGACCCGGTTGACTACCGGGTTGATGTAATCGCAGACACAGCGGTCCCAGGCATCCGCTCGGGACGGAGCCCCGGCGGCGTTATCACCTTGCTGAATGGCTTCCTGGCTTTCCATAAGATTAGATGGGAACACGGGGACGGCACGAACAGAAAACGACGCCCGGGGCCCGTGGCCCTGGGTCCTGCCCCCCCGGCCGCAACGCAGCCGGAATCAGAAACTTTCCATCAAGCTAAATGGTATCAGACACCCGCACGGAAGGCGAGCTTAGAGGACCTTTCCCGCCTCCACATATGTCCCGGTGGCGAGGTCGGCAAAGGTAGTGTTGTCGAGCTGTCCCATCATCGTGCGCTGTACTTTTTCACAGACGGGTTTAAAGGTGCAATCGTCCTCATGGATGCACTGGCGGGGCCCGCGCATGCAGGGAACCAGGCTGATGGGCCCCTCAACCGCTTCGATCACCTCTAGCAGCGAGATCTCCTCCGGGGGGCGTGCCAGGGTGACGCCGCCCTGATTGCCTCTGAGTGTGCGAATGAGGCCTCCCCGGGCGAGTGTGCGGATGATCGAAGGTAGATACTTGGCGGGAATCTCTTCGCGGGCGGCGATCTCTTTGGTCTGGACGACTTCACCAAAAGGCAGGCAGGCCAAGTGCAGGACGGCCCGGACTCCGTAGTCGCTTTGTCTGGTCAGATGCACGATCGGCCCATTTCCAAAGGTGACGCCTTTCTCATAGAAAAGCTTATCTGCCACTTCCTGCCGCTCTTGAGTCCCAAGTCTATGTTCTGTGCCCCGATTTTGTCAATGTTAATCTTCAATGTTAATCTTTTTGGTCCAGTTCGGTCGCTGACATGGGTGCTTCGGTGGCAATGGTAACCGATGCCTCCTGCAGCAGCCGCGCCTCGACTCCTTCCCTGATCTTGAGGAAGGCTTCGACGATCTGCGGATCGAACTGGGAAGCGATGCACCGGGTGATCTCACCGATCGCTCCGTCCGCGCTGAGCCCATCGCGGTAAGGGCGGTCCGAGGTCATGGCGTCGTAAGCATCGGCCACTGCCAGAATGCGCGATCCCAGGGGAATCGCTTCCCCTTTGAGGCCGTCCGGATAGCCGGTGCCGTCAAAGCGCTCATGGTGGTGGCGGATAGTCTGGGTGATCTCCGGCGGCAGCTGCGCCTTGGTGACGATCTTGCAACTGTCGGCGGGATGCATCTGCATCTGATGCATCTCCTGCTCATCCAGATAACCCCGCTTGAGCAGCACGGCGTCCGGAGTGCCGATCTTGCCGATGTCATGCAGGTAGCCGGCATCGCGGATGGCGCTCACCACCTTCTCATCCAGTCCCATCTCGCGGGCGATGGCCACAGCATAGACCGACACCTTGTCCGAATGGCCGCGGGTATAGCTGTCTTTAGCGTCGACGGCCTCTGCCAGCGACCGGATCGTTGACAGATAAGCCTGCCTGAGGTTCTCGTACAGCCGTGCGTTCTCGACCACGACGCCCAGTTCCTCGCCGATGGCGTCTAGCAGTTTCCAGCCGCTCTCATCGATGTCCCGCGGTACGTCGCAGATCTCCAGGATGAGGCCGACCGTCTCGCCGGGGGAACGCATAGCGAAGACCACTGCGGCGCCGACTCCACCCAGGCCGCGGAGTGATGGTTCCTCGTCCATGTCTGGCAGATTCTCGCCGACCCCCGAGGTCAGGACCCGCGCGAACACCCCGTCGCCACCCGGTGTCTTCGAGACCTGGCGCAGGAACTCTTCGGGCAGGTCATGCTGCGCCACCAGCCGCAGGCGGCCGGTGTTGCGATCGACCACGAAAGCGGCGGCGGCCCGGCCTCCCATGAGCTGATCCAGCTCTCCCAGGGTGATCATCATTACTTCCGGCAGGTCAAGGCTGCGGGTCGCGGCGGTCAGCACCGAGTGCATGGCCGCCAGCTCCTGGCTTCGCCGCCTCAGATCTTCAGTGCGTTCATCGACCATCTGTTCCAGGCGCTCGGCATAGGCGCGGTTCTGCTCCTCTGCGGAAAGCAGCCGGTTATATTGGTCCATCAGCGCAATGCTCGACTGGCGCAGCTCCTGGATCAGGCGCTCTTTTTCCTCCATGTCCGGGGAAGCCGTCTGCCGCAGCTTGACGGCGGCATTCTCTACCTCACGGCGCCGCCTGAGCTTCTCCAGGTTCAGCCTGACCGTCGATGCCGGCTCGCCTTCATCCAGCGGTTTGATCAGGTAGTCGTCCGCACCGCGCTTGAGAGCGCCTACGGCGATCTTCTCCGAACCATATGCAGTCATCATGATCACGCCGACCTCAGGATGGCGGCTCTTGATGCGCGTGAGCACATCGAGGCCATCCATTCCGGGAAGTTTGATATCCAGCAGCACCAGATCCACCGTCGTGGAAAGCGCTTTCTCAAGACCTTCCTCACCCGTATGGGCGATGTCCAGTTGATAGCCCTCGGGCTGCAGGCGCTTCGTGATCAGGCGGGTGGCTTCGGGATCGTCATCGACGATGAGCACCCGGGGCGGGATAAACACGCCTTCGGTTTTCTCCCGCTGCATCAGCTGCGCCGCGGCCTCCAGCAGCATCTCCTCCTGCAAAGGCTTGCGGAGCGCCAGGTCGGCCTTGCTTACATATGTCTCCGCGCCCAGCTCAAAGCCTCTGGCCATGTCTTCGTCGGTGACATATACAGCCGACATCATGATCACGGGGATGGAGTTGGTCTCCGGGTTCGATTTCAGATTCTCCACCAGCTTGAATCCGTTCATCCGCGGCAGCAGTACGTCTGTGATCACCAGGTCGGGCCGCTGATGGATCGCCAGGTTGAGCCCTTCCACGCCGTCGCTGGCGGTGATAGTCTGGTATCCGTTCGCCTCCAGCCGTTTTTTCAGCAGCTGCACATGATTCTGGTCGTCGTCCACGATCAATACTTTCTGACCGCTGCCTCTCGGGATATCCAAAACGTCTCCCTTCCCTGTCTCTAGACTTTGATCTTATTCATAGTTCTTTAGCGAGGTGTAACCGCTCCCTGTTTGATGAATTTTTCTACCATGCCCGGCAGGGCGCTGATATCGATCGGCTTGCCGATAAAGCCGCTGCAGCCGGCTGCGAGCGCCTGCCGGCGGTCGCGGTCCATGACACTGGCCGTCAGCGCGATCACCGGGATGCGGCTGGTTTGAGGATGCGCCTTGAGCCGGCAGGTGGTGTCCAGGCCGTTGAGCTCACCCGGCAACCGCAGGTCCATCAGAACCAGATCGGGCAGAGTCGCCTCCGCCGCTTCCAGCGCCGCTACGCCGTTATCGACTTCGATGATGTGATAGCCGGAAAGCTCCAGGACCTTCTTCACCAGCCGCCGAACATCGTCGTTGTCATCACAGATCAGGATTGTCTCTTTTTTTTGTTCGTTCATGATGATATTGCTCCGGCGGCGCGGCTCGTCGGTATGGCAAACGAGAATGTGCTTCCCTGCCCGTATTCACTTTCCGCCCAGATGCGCCCCCCATGCATCTCGACAAAACGTTTACTGATCGTGAGCCCCAGCCCCACACCGCCGCCGGCGCTGGCCATCCCCGGAGAGACCTGATGAAAGCGGTCGAACACCACGGGGATTTCCTCGGCCTTGATACCGATGCCGGTGTCGGCGACCGAGAATATTGTCTCTTCGGGCGTTTGTTCGATGGCGACCTTGATGGTTCCTGCTTCCGTGAACTTGATGGCGTTGCCGATGAGGTTGAACAGGATCTGCCGGATCTTGGCAGCGTCTACCAAGACCGGCTTAAGACCCGGAGGCACTTCCTGGCTGAGCTTCAAGCTCTTTTCCGCCGCTGAAGAGCTCAGACTGATCAACGCGTCCTGCACCAGGTCGCCGACATCCGTTTCATTGGGCATGAGCGTGACCCGGCCGGCCTCGATCTTGGCCAGATTCAGCAGATCGTCGATCAGCCTGAGCAGCTCGTGGCCGTTGCGATGCACGATCTCCAGGTCGCGCTGCTGCTCCTCATTGACGTCACCGTCAAGGCCATCGATGATGAGCTTGCTGAAACCTATGATGGAATTGAGGGGGGTGCGCAGTTCATGGCTCATGTTGGCCAGGAATTCTGACTTGAGGCGGTCCACCTCGCGAAGTTTGATGTTGGCTTCCTCGAGCTCGCGTCCCTTGTTCTCGCTCTCCTGGTACATGCGCGAGAGCGCATCCGTGCGCTCCTTGACCCGCTGCTCCAACTTCTGAGCGGACCCCTGCAGCTCCCGGTAAAGGCGGGCGTTTTCCAGGGCGACGGCGGTTTCGGCCGAAATGATGGAAAGGATGTCCAGGTCGTCGCGGGTGAACTCGCGATGGCCCTTTTTTTCCATGACCCCGATGGCGCCGATCACGTGATTCCCGACCTTGAGCGGGACCGTAGCCGCGGATTTGACCCCCGCGGCGACGAACTCCGGCCTGCTGTCGGGAGAGTTGGGATAATCCGAGGTGATCAGCGGCTCGCCGCTCTTGATGACTCTTCCGGAGACGCCCTGTCCGTTTTCGATAGTAAACCTGGTGAGCTCTTCGGGAAGACCGACAGCGTAGGGAAACGCGATCAGGTTGCGTTCCTCATCCAGCAGGGCGATCATCGACGCATCTGCCTTGACTGTCTCCGCGACATGGGCGACCGCGCGGCTCATGATCTTTCTCTCATCAAGATCGCTGGTGATGCTGATGGTGGCCCGGTTCAGCTCTTTCTGCACGCGCAGGTTTTCCACGATCTCATCGAAGAGCCGGGCATTGTCGATCGCCATAGCGGCCTGGTCAGCGAGCGCCAGGATGATTTCGACGTCATCGCGCGAGAACGGCCGGCTATCTCCCATCCGGAACAATCCGATCGCGCCCAGCGCCCGGTCGCGCACTTTAAGAGGCATCGCCAGTATCGCCTTCACACCGGCGTCCGCGAATGCCTGCACCTGTGCCGGATGCGACGGGTAATCATCGAACACGAGCGGTTGCCCGCTGGTCATCACCGCGCCCGCGATGCCCGCTCCCTCCGGAACCTCCACCGCTTTCATCTGCTCCGGCATGTTGTAGTGATAGGGGTAGGCGATCATATGCCTTTTTTCGTCCAGGAGAGCGATGGTGCCGGCGTCAGCCCCGCTGAACTTGGCCGCGTTCTCCACGACGCGTTGCAGGACGCGCCCCAGATCCAGCCCGGATGAAATATCT
>Ga0172371_10000684_pt1 | contig 53373 bp, 47 predicted proteins | sample Lak12m_FD_114543 | JGI IMG/M metagenome (GOLD analysis project Ga0172371, IMG submission 114543) | Freshwater microbial communities from Kabuno Bay, South-Kivu, Congo - kab_022012_12m | ecosystem: Environmental > Aquatic > Freshwater > Lake | place: Democratic Republic of the Congo: South-Kivu... | reverse complement strand
CGGCATGAACCGAATGACGCCGAGAGAAAGGATAGCCAGGACCATGCTTTTGTCCCTTTCAAATATTTACCAGCTAACCCAGCCTCAAAAGGTAACCCTAACTCTGCAACAGCACAAAATTTGACAATTACAATCTACTTTATAATACTTCTTAGCCAGAGTATAAACAGTTTTCCTGTTTAAAATAGTAGATTAACAAAAGGAGGAAACCATGCGTGCTTATTATCTAGGCACAGAATTGGGTAGTCAGAATGACCCAAAAAATTTACTTTTCGTAAAAACTTGGGTTATGAGAGCAAGCAACAACTATCCGGATGTAAAAGTTATAGCACTGTTTCATCCGCATCTCATCTCGGCTGCGCGTCAATCTCCCAAAGCTGTTCACGATGGCATACTGGAGCTTGCTGACAATAGCCCCACCGGCGTTACCTGCGTCAACGTCCTTCAGGGATTTTTGAAAGAATGTCTCCCCCCGAGTTCAGAAAGTTTTTTGAAGAAGAAAGAGGAAAAGTCAACATTGCGTTCTACGTTCCGATGTCTGTGAAATGACTCGGCAATCTAGAACGACCCATTTATAGCGCACCGTCCTACTTCCAGAAACGGTGTGCTTTTTTATTTTGTAAGATTTAATTCTGTTTCATAGAATAATAATGTAGCATTAAATACGTTCCAATAGCGTCCCACCCTCTCCGCTAAGCTTTACATTTAGCGAAATTTTTTGCGGTGGGTTTTTGATGTCCTTCCCTACCAGCGCGGAAAAGATTAAGAAACTCCCTAAAATTAGCAAATCCATATATGCTAACTGTAGTATGTAGAACTAAAATTAGCAAGTGGATATACTGTAGGTATTATTATGAAAACAGAAATTTTAATCAAATTCGGACAAAAAGTACGTCAAAGGCGTAGTGAGTTGGGTTTGTCTCAAGAAGAATTGGCTAGCCGAGCAGGTGTTCACCGAACTTATATTGGTATGATTGAACGCGCAGAAAAAAATATTACCTTGGAAAATATTGAAAAAATTAGCAAGGCATTGAAGATAAGTCTCAATGAACTTATGAAAGAATTATGACTAAAACAGACGCAAAAATAAAACAAGAGAAACTAAAACAGATCGTTTCGCTTGTTAGAGAAGCGCAGAAAATTGCCTCTGAATTAGGTTACGTTAATCTGTTTCAACCTGGTTTGGTGAAAGAATTGATTATTGGAGCTGCGCTTGGACACGAAGTTCATTCCACAAAACATGAAGCGGATGCGTGGAATCCAAAAGACCCCAGTAAATTATATGAGTATTTGTCTTGCTGGGAAGGTGGAACTTTCCAGTTAGATAGAATGTTTAAAAGTCCCGAAGAAAAGAAAAAGAGATCCTTACTGAGAATTAGCAGAAATGATTGTTTTTATTGTGCCGTTTTTAAGCAAGAATCCCCGCTTGATATAAAGGTAGTCTACAAAGTTTCTACCGAAAATATCCTCAAAGAAACTGAACGTCAGTTAGCTGCCAGTTCAAATGATATTTCTCATGTCGGCTTTACTATAAAATGGGCAAAAGCGAATGGCGAGGAAGTTTATACAAACGATAATTGAGACTGAATTACTGCCTGTTTCTTTTTTCTTCCATTAAACCAGTATTCTTTAAATAGCGTTTCCATCTCTTCTTCTCTATCAATTTTTTGGGTTAAGATTTGTTTTTGCAACCCAGAAATTTTTTTGTGGAGTTTGTCTTTTTGATTATATTTTTCTAGATAAATTTTCTGAATTGATCCGCTTGGAAATGTCCAATTTGAGCTTGACTCGATTTTCTTTGCGGCATATTCAGAATTTAACAAAGCATGAAGATAATAAGCCTCGTCTATATTTTCGAGAGGAATAAACATGACATTTAGGTCTGGTATTATATCTTTAGCGTTGTTAATCAGAAAAACTCGAAATTTTTTAGATACGAATTGCCAGCCAAGTTTTATCGGTGCTTTTGTATAAGGGCCAATATTGTATAGGCCATAGAAAGGTTTTCCAGTCAGAAATTTTTTATAACCGCTTCTTTCTAACAGCTCATCTTTAAAACTTTTGAAAAAGTTAAAAGTGTTTTTGTACTTTAGTTTCATTTCTTCTTCCTTAATAGGCTTTGACATATCGTTTTTTTGTTGAGGAACAATAATATAATTTTCAATTACAGGGTTAAAGTCATTTAGGTTTCTTGCTCTCAATAAACGGAATATCAAATCCTTTTCTACTTTTTTTTCTATTTCTTGCACCTTTTTCTTGCCACATGCTCCGAGGTTGGATATCAATGCCAATTTATCACTGTCTTCAATTTTTCTAATCCAATAAACACTATTGAGCCAAGTGCATACACCTGCCCTAGCTTTATATTCGCAAACACCCTCTATTGAATCGAATTGCTGACCGTTTCTATTTATTGTTATTAAAGCGCCATTATCTTGATTATTTACTGGTCTTGCGCTTGTTTCTACTATCTTCTCAACTTCTTTACCTTTTTTACCATAAATTAACAAGTAAGGTATTGGGAAAATCGTTTTTTTACCTTTCACAGCATCAAAAACACAATAAGAGTTAGTTATTCCTGGGAAAACCTTATAATTTGAAAGATCATATATTCTCTCTACTTTAAAAGGAGTATTGTTTTTTTGAATATTAAATTTTCTAAATTCCCTTCCTGCTAAATTGCTCTTAAATAATGAAAGGTTTATTACATATTTAAGCAACCCTTGGTTTTTCAAAAATTTATCTATCGAAAAATAGACAAAATAACTAGACAGATCATCGTTACAAGCCCCAAGCGTTTTTCTTGTAATGTTTTTTTTAAAAATATCATAACTCCTCCATTCTTCTCCAGTTAGTTTTTGATATTCTTTCGTCATTGATTTCCAACTCACCCATGGCGGGTTACCAATTACAACCCCCATATCTTTTCTTAGGTCAGAAAAATTGCCAGCCGTGATTATCTGTCCATCTCTATATTCATATCTCTCATTTAACAAGACATCGCCCCAGTAAATCTTTGGTTCAGTCATTTTTTCTAATCGTGTTCCATACTCCAGTAGAATGGCGATTTTTGTTACATAAACTGATAATGGATTTACATCTATGCAGGTAAATTTATCGATATTTCGGATTCCAAATTTATTAAGGTATGCAAACAAAAATACGCCGAATCCGCTTGAATTATCCAACCAATTTTCATCAAAATATTTTTTATCTACCTCGGAAACCATTTTTTCTGCAAGGGAAAGAGGGGTGAAGTATTCGCCCAAAGGTTTTCTTACCTCCCTTGGAGAAATAGTTCTATAAATATTTTCGAAAAGATCATATGCGTGAAATTTTTCTTTGTGTAAGGTTTCAAATAAATCATCAATTTTTTTATCTATTTTAATTCGTGATTTTTCCGAGAATCTACCAAAACCCTTTTCAAAAATTGGTTCTGAAATTTTTAATTTATCAAATATTGTTATTTTGGTAGCGAATTTTTTAACAACCAAATAAACTATTAAATGAATAGCATAGAGAATTTCAAAAAAATCAGCGTCAAATTTTTTCTCAAATTCCTTAATATCTTTTTTTCTATGAATAACATCTGGATCAATGTATCGAACAAAAAAATTCCGCCAAGCCCCATACTCATTAAAATCAGAGATTCTATTGTTTAGTATTTCTTTAGTTAAACCAAATAACTCTTTATCTTTTTCTATATCGAACTTTTTTGTTGTTTTTTGTGCAGTTTCCATAAGCAGGCTTCAAAATATCAAGATAACTTTAGTATACATAATATATAATTGTAAAACAAGTGGATAAAGTGCTATAATTATCAAATACAACATTGATAATCAGGTCCGCCGCAAAAAACTGGTTGAATTGAAAGTTATTTAACCGCAGTAACATTGCAAGCTAAATAAGTTCCAATATCGTTCCAGACTACGTTGGGTACGGGACAAACCCCACCCTCTCCGCAATGAGGTTTTTTAGCGAGCAGAGTTCTTGGATTTCATATCCACGGCATTTTGCAAAATTTGCTCAAATATCGCTGCCGCGGCGGCAATCATAATCGAGCCAAAGGTAACTAGGATGCCCATAAAAACTCCACCCGCCCGGTCATCACTACTGTCTAACATAATAAAGACTTCTTCCACCATAACAAAACTGACGATGGATATCGCGCAATATTTTATAGTCCGCAATGCTTCTACGGCCTCTTTTGAGAATATCTTGTTTTGTCTGGCATATCCCAACACCTTAAATGCTTGATAGAGTGCCACGAAAAAAGGAATAGACCCTAAGTAGACAAGCACTAGGAAGGGGTCTTTGAAGTATATTTCAAAGCTGGTGGCATGCGCGTTTCTGCCCTCGATGTGGGGTTCCCAAAGCAGGAGAGCAAGAGCGCCAATGCCGATAAGTACAATGACTATCTGAAGAAATATTGTTGAAAATCGCTTCATAAAGGGTTCTTTATACTTTCACCTTAATTTAGCGCTTATCGTTTGTCAATTTAGGTTAATCGTTATTCATTATTCTTACCTACATTCAGATTTGATGTTTTTTGACGTTTTTCAATATTTATAGTAAAAAAACAAGTTCTACGAATAATGTAGTGTAAAATAGAAGTAGAGCAGAACATTAACAACGCAAAATGGTTTTCTTTCCATAAATAGGAGGGTAGAATGTGGAAAAAAGTCGACTATAAGTCGAGGCGGATTTGTGATATCTTCATCGCTTCATTCGCCGTAGCGCTTCTTTTGGTGGTGTTTCTGGCCATCGCGATTCTCATCAAGCTTGAGGATCGGCGAAGTCCGGTTCTTTACTGCCAGCAGAGAAGAGGCAAAAACGGTAAATCGTTTCGAATGTTCAAGTTCCGCACCATGATTCCGGGCTCGGATCGAGAAGGGCCTAGAAAACCATCGCATTCAAGTGATTCGAGGCTTACACGAATTGGGAGATTGCTCAGAAAGAGCGGCCTTGACGAACTACCGCAGCTCTGGAACGTTCTTCGAGGGGAAATGAGCGTCGTCGGTCCCAGACCCATCATACCCAACTCCGGCCATTATACCGAAGAAGACATAATGGCGATCGCCAGATGCCTTCCGGGCATAATAGGCATGGGCCAGGTAATGGGGAAATTGCGGGGTTGCGTGGAGGCGCACGACCGAAAATCGATCGATCTGGACATAGAATATGTATGCAAAGAAAACTTTTTCACCTATTGGTGGGTAATATACCTGACTCTTAGGAGCTACCCCCAGTTGGTGGAAGTGAACAAGTGACCGACTCCGTTTATCCATGTGCCTTGGCGAACGCAATTGTCCGACCAGCAATTGTCGAAAAATCGCCAAGGCCTTTTTTATTGGGAGCTTGAGTGTCTCTCAACAAGCATTATGGGTTTTTATAAGCCGCTGCCGAATATTACATTTAAAAGAAAATTGGCGGAAGCCAAAAGAAAAAATATGGTTATTGCCAAGGATGCATATTTTGCCTTATTTCCCGTGTTTTTGAAAGCCCTCCAAAACAAATAAGCCATGGGAAAGACTATAAAGGTTATGTAGCGGAAATCCTGGCTGCAGAAATATGGATATTGCAACCGGAAAGCCAGTGAAGCGAAAAGCGCTTCCAGAAATATTAGCGCGAAAAGAGAATCCCAGGAATAAAAACTCCGGATCATTCCCGCCAGACTCTTTAAAAGGCCCCAAATTAAAACCAATAAAACAAGAAGATAGGAAGCCATAAGGATCCTGCTTTCAAGCAGATACTGGGGAAACGGAAACTCTCCTGAAAGAGAGGAACGGATCAGGTATTCCAGAAAGTAGCTGTTCAATGCTTTGTCTTGAGGATTCCATACGTCTAGAAAAGGATTTTTCAGCAGACTGTTAAGGGAAATTTCTCCCCAATAACTTATTCCATCTTGCACCTTGTGAGTATCTGAAGGCCGCTGGACGTAACTGGCCTCTTCCAAAATAGAGTAGACACTTTGATTATTGCCCGATCCCATAAGAGATGGATTACTCGAGATTCTATAAGAGTAAATGTGAATTAAGGAAGCCAAAGGTAGAGGAAGGAGAATCAATATCAGCTGCCAAAACTTTTTTTTCTTTTTTTGCTTTAGCCAGAACCAAAATTGAATTGGCAGTAGAAGTACGGCATGTTTTTTTGAGAGAATCGCGGCGGTCGTTATACCGCTCAACACTAGCATATTAGTCAGAGAAAGCAGTTTTTTTCTCACCTTAAAAATAAACCAAGCGGTAAGGGCAAAAAAGAAATAAAATAAAACGTCATTATTGATTCTTGAGCTTAACATAACTACTCCAGGCAGGAAAAATATAATCGCGGTGCTTCCCCAAATAGGCCACTCTTTTTTGTCTGCTTGTTGTTTAGTTGATTTACCGGGCTTTTTAAAGATATTAAGCAAGACGGACCAAAACAAGAAATTACCGGCACTGACAAGCATGAAACTGAGGGCTTGATAGCCGGTTCGAATCGCCTCTTCATCGAGGCCGATTTTCAGCAATAGCCATTTCAAAATAACGAGGAGAATATAGTAAAAAGGAGGCTGATAGGCTCCCCAAAAGGAAGAGGGGCCAGGGATAGACCTTGTGCTAAGGATATATTCAACATAATTTAGATGACCGCCTACGTCATATTCTCTTTGGTAGTAGAAAGTCGCGGCGAAGTAAAGGAAATTTATTGCCAGGCCTGCCGCGGGTATTAGAGTGAGAAAAAAAGAAAATGAAGGAGAAAAATTGAAAGAAGAAACAAATTTTGAAAATACGGCAAAAGATAGAACGGCAATTCCTAAGGCTAAAACAAAAAAGAGCACGGGACGTGTCCGAGGCGACCAGTCATTTCCGACATAAAAATATCCCACTTCTCTGTAGTTATCTATTGCCATCAAAACGGAATTTTTTCCCTTCTGAAGAGGGAGATTAATCTTGGGAGCCGCTCTCCAGTCACAAATGCCCGCTTGGCCTAATTGGATATTGTTTACAGCGACAACGCGAAAACAATCATCGGATATCACTTTAAGCGGCAGGTCAGGCTTTTCGGTATACAGGTCGAATTTCACCTGTGCTTTATAAGGCGCTTCTGAAGTAAGGGGCAAAGAAAGATCTTTCCAGTCATTTTCTCCGGAATACATTATCTTCACATTGCTTATGGAGTGGCTGTTCGGAGGAAACAGCATGTAAAAAAAGCCGGCCGCGATAATAATGGTTCCAATGATTCCCCAAAAAATTCGGGACGAAACGATTAATTTAGTTTTCTTCGTGATATTCTTGATCAGCATTGACTTTCCAGATATCATAGTTAGCGCCTAAAATATTTTCCGCCGCGTAGAGGCCGGTTAGAATAGAGTGATCCATATTATTGTATTTGAACATTCCATAACGACCAACGGGCTGGAGATTTTTGAATTTCTGAAGATAATTTCTGATCATTTCGATATTTCTCGGATATGAAGAATCGTAGACTGGATAGGCTTTTGGCACTCGTACGACGAATCCGTCGATAAAATCTTTCCGTCGGCCGAGGCCAATGGTCTCCAACTCCCGCAACCCCAGTTTTATTAATTTTTGATCGGGAGTTTTCCAAAAGTCGTCTTTTTCGTTGCAAAAATACTCCAGTCCAAGCGCGGCGGTGTTGGGACGAGCCAGCATGTGCGGACTCCAATTGCCGAAACTTTGGATGCGGCACATCTTGACTTCGGGCGAGTGAACGTAAATCCAATTATCCGGAAAGGGTGTTGGAGAATTTAAAATTATTTCTACGGTAACAAAACTACGGTATTTCAGTTTTTCGGCTGCCTCAAACAGCTTTGCGGGAGCCTGGGGCGACATTCTTTTGACCAGTTCCGTCACGGGCATGCTGGAGATGAAATCATCAGCGAATAATTCTTTTTCTTGGCCGTTTTTGTTTTTGAGGATAACGCTTTTGATCCGGAAATCAGAATGGCGGATTTGAGAAACCGCGCTTTCAAGCAATATTTCTCCTCCCGCTTTTTGAATATCGCCAGCCATCTTTTCATACATCATTCCAGGCCCGTATTTGGGATACCTGAATTTGTCGATCAGGGTTTTTATTGACCCTTTTTTGTCAGGTAGGAAAGCGTTTTTGAGCACTGTTTTCAGGGACAGACCCTTTATCCGCTGAGCCGCCCACTCCGCCTGAATCTCAGTGCAAGGAAGGCCCCACAATTTTTCCGTGTAGGCTTTAAAGAACGTTTTATATAATTCTTTGCCGAAACGGTTGGAAACCCATTGTTCAAAATTATTTTCCTCCGGGTAAGGAAAAAATTTGCTTAACAGGTAACTCCCCGAAATTTTAAAAGAAGCCGCTAAGCCGAGATTTAGTAAAGCGTTAATCGGTTTTAACGGGTAGTTAAAAAATTTGCCTCGATAGTAAATTCGCGAAAGCCGCGGACGAGTCAAAAAATCTTTTCCCAAGGTTTTCTCCCAAAGATTCATCACCTCGTGGGATTTGGTGAAAAACCGATGGCCGCCCAGATCAAAGCAATATCCTTTATATTTGATTGTCTTGCTGATCCCGCCCACCTGTCCGCCTTTCTCCGCGATAAGGATTTTTTTTTGGCCGGTTATCAATCGAGTTGCGCCGGCCAACCCGGCCGGCCCCGCGCCGAAAATAATCGTGTCAAATGCCCTACTATTATCTTTGGCTAAATTTTTCATAGTACTTTAAACAAATAGTATCCATCGTTCATCATTATCAAGTCTTCATTCGGCGAGTAATCATTTTTAGCGGACATAACTTCTTTAAAAAGTTCAGGGTATTCCTTTAGGTTCTGGCGAAATTGTTGATGATCTGTACCGACGATAATCCATTTGGCTTTAAAATCGTTTTTTATCCTTTCTAAATTGCTCGCGTCTTGCCCGGAGGATATATCCGCAAATTCTTTGTAAAGTTTTCCTTTCTCTCCTTCGTAGGGCCAGCCCGCGTATTGATTCATGAATTCAGGGTCGAGCCCCACCAGATAATAATCTTTATGGTTCAGGAAAAAATATTTAGGAAAAACATCCCAGTCATCCGTGAAAACGATATCTCCCTCCTGGGAATTCTCTTTTAGATAATTCTGCACCTTTTCCAGCGCTGACATGCTAAAATCCGGTCGGCTATCTTGCACGGCCCCGCTGATCTGAGCTTGGGAGTAGAAAAACGACACTATCAAAAAGGCAACGACTGTTGTTCCGTAAATAAAATTCTCTTTTTGTTTGAAAAAAACTTTCTTTTTCCACTCCCCAATCTTCTCTTTCAGGAAGCCTTTAAGGAGAATTATTCCCGATAGGGAAATAAAAAATGGAGCATACTCGACAAAACGTTTTGATTTCCATTGAAGTGCTATAAAAAGCAACATGACAACGAAAATAGTGATTGACTTTACCGACTGTTTGTAATTTTTGAGTAGGGACAGAAATAATCCGGCAGCCAGAATGATAAGAGGAATGGAGTTGGTCGTTAACCAAAACCAGGTATCGTAAGGCCGCCATTCGCCCCCGGTGTATTCTTTGGCTCCGAAGCCGGTAGCGAACATTTGAGCTTTCAAAAAAGCAAAGTTATTTGGAAAGTAGGGATTTATTATTAACCCAGCGACCATTGCCAGCAAAGGGAAAATAGCTAATTTTAAGTTGATTTTCTCTCCTTTTAGAAATTGGATTATAACATAAACCAACGCCATAAAAGGTATTATTATAAAGGTGCTATAAGTCCATACGTAAAGAAAAGCGAGAATGGATAAGGCAATAGGTTTTTTCTTGAAAATAAAATAAAGCCCGAGGCACATGAAAAGTAATGAGAGCCCCATGGCGCGGATAAAATTCATCCGGAAATAAAAATCCAACGGCATGGTAAAAATGGCGAAAAGAGAAAGCCAGAAAGCGCCCGGAACGTGGTTTTCCCTGAGAAGAACATAAAAAAGTAGAAAAACCAAGGCCATAATGAGTACGATAAAAATTTTGGATCCGTTGACGATTCCTCCCAGGGTGACAAAAGGAATCAAAAAAACATGAAAAAGAAAGTGATGGTCAACAAAATTGTCTTTCAGGATCGTGTATTGCATCCAAGGGAACTGGTGAATAATCCCCTTTTCTTTGATTATCTCCGCCATTTTCGCGTGGTAATAATCGTCGTAACCTGAAAAATAACGGTTCAGAGGGTTAAATTGAATATGAATCATCAAAGCCAAGCCGGCCAGAAAGATAATGACTAATTTTAGGGTGGTTAGGGAGAATAACTTGCTAATGTAATTGGTCATAGATTATAAATGGTAACTTACTTCTGGCATTTTGGACACCAAAAGGTGGTCCGTTGGCCCTGTTTGAAAGATTCGACGTTTCCTCCGCAGCGGTTGGGGCAGGATTGACCCTTGCGTTGGTAAACCTTGCGGATGTCGCCGTAACCGCCGGGCCGGCCTTCCGGATCACGAAAATCGCTGACGCTGGTGCCTCGCTTGTCCACCGCCTTTTTTAAGATTTTTTTAATGGCGGAGTACAGAGATTGAATTTCGCTCTGGTTTAGACTGTTCATCTTTCTCTTAGGATTTAATCTAGCTTCGAAAGGAATCTCGCTGGCATAAATGTTGCCGATACCCGCTATCACGCCCTGGTCCATAAGAAAAATTTTTAGCTGTTTGTTTCTGTTCTTTTTGTTAGAAATAATTTTCCCAAGATATTCTTCCGTGAACTCTTTACCGAGCGGTTCCACTCCCAAATCCTTGAAGTTTCTGGCTATTAATTTATCCGTTAGCGGTTCGGGCAAATATCGCACCCGTCCGAATTTGCGCAGATCGGAAAAAGCCAGTTCCTCGTTTTTGTCTAGAACAAAGCGAAAATGGATATACTGGTTAACTCTTTCTAGCAACGGACTATCTTTATATTTTTTCTGTAGAGACGCATAATTATGCGTCTCTACAGAAAATAAATCTAATGGGCGCAGCAGCAAATGCCCGGTCATCTTAAGATGAATCCAAAGGGTAAATTTGTTGTCGACTTCTAATAAAATATTTTTTCCCCGGCGGGCAATTCTCGTAAATTTTCTTCCGGCGATTTTTTTGTTGAGCTCCTCGATGGAAATATTTCCGACGATTTTAGACCAATCGGTCCAGATCTCTTTGATGGTTCTCCCGATTATTTTAGGGCGCAGATATTTAATAGTGGTTTCGACTTCGGGAAGTTCAGGCATGAATCTTGAAACTTATAACTTATAACGTGGGGAGGTTTATTAATTCCAGTCTTCAATCTGGTATACCGCGCAAACTAATGCCGCGACGGGCTTATCTTTACACTTGATGCCGCAGATTTTAGATTTTATCAGACCGTAATTTTCTTTGCGGTATTTGACCATATCGGTCAACGAATCGGTAATTAGTTGGCGGACTTCCGCTTCTGATTTTCCGTGGTGCTCCACAAACAAACCTTTTTTGTCTTTTTCTGCCATTCTCCAGCCCACTCCCGCGAAGACCGAATGTCCAATTTTTGAAGTATCCATACAGCTTAATACCACATAAACCCGCTTGCCGAAATTCTTTTCCGCGTTACTGGGTTTCAGTTTTTTTACCTTAATCACGGAATCTGGCGGTATAACGGAACTTAAAGGAATTAGGTTTAAATTAGCTACTCCAGCATCCCAGAGAGCCCGGTCAAACGCGCTTAATTTAGTGGAGCCGATGCCGGTTCCCCAAGTAATGGTTATGCGCATGCAGCTTATCATTTAGCATTTAACATTTATCATTCTCCATTCACTTATCATTTAGGCATTTATCATTTTGAAATTCCAATGACAAATGGCCAATGGGAAATGAATGAAAATGATAAATGGAAAATTCATTACAACCCGAATATCTCTCTGTGTAGTTTCTTCGCTTCCTGATCGCCCAGCTCCGCGTAGGACACTCTAATAGTGTATCTAATTCTATCCTTGATTGGAAACGCGTCAGTGATCACAATGCTCCACAAACGCTTTCTACCTATCTTCTTTTTTAAATCTTCCAAAAGGCTATAGATTGACTCTTTTTTTGTCCGTTCGACGTTGGCATCCAAGGTAACGAGTTTTTTTGTAAGCTCTACCGCGGGATTTCCCTTTAAAGTACTTAAAAGATTGGATATCTGTGTTAGGTTTACTTCCGTAAAATAAACTTTTTCATTCTTGATTTGAGGTCTCAATTTATAGATTATGCCAACCGGCTGGTCTTTTAAGATGACATCATAACAGGAGTATTTATTCGCCACTGCTGGTTTTTTGACGCTTTCTCGGTAGCTGATATTGGTGAATCCCAAATACCGCAATGTTATTTCGAGGATGTAACGAACGTACTCGAGGGCAGGTCCTTTAATGGGGTGACGGTAAAGAATCCCGATAGATTCCTGCTCCTCATATTTTTTCCCGATTTGGCCGAATATTTTGCCTATCTCAAAGATCTGGATAAAATCCAAATTTTTTTTCTGGTACTCGGCCAACTGGTTTAATAAACCCGTTCCTATGGACTGGCGAAGATCAGGGAAATCTTCATTGACGGCGTTTTGGGTAGTTACTATTTTCCAGTTTCGGTAGTTGGTCAGTTGGTTTAATCCTTTGGCAGTGAGCGGTGAAGAAAGTATCTCATCGTATCCCAGAGCGGATAGAATATCTCGAGTTTTGTCTGCCAGTTTTATTACTCTGGGGGTGATATCTTTGGTTACTTCCAGTTTTGGCACAACATTCGGGGGTATTTTTTCAAAGCCATGGATTCTAGTGACTTCTTCAACTAAATCTTCTTCGATAGTGACATCCATTCTATCGGTAGGCGGAACCACAATGTAATGCTTGCCATCTTTTTTAACCAAGAAACGCAAGTTTTTGAGAATCTTAACCGCTTTTTCTTTGGGTATATTAATTCCGGCGTAGAGAGAAGGCTTTTCCGGGTCAAATTTTATTTTTTTAGGAATGTGCTTTTGGGGATAATAATCAAACTTTTTTAACGACGCCTTTTTGTCTCCGCATTGCTTCAAAATAAGCGTTACAAGCAATTGCATCGCGTAATCCATTCCGTTGGGATCAAGCCACCGGCTGAGGCGGGTACTAGCCTCGGTAACCACTTTTGTCCCGACGGAATTTTTTCGAACCGTTCCGGGATCATAGATAGCCATTTCCGCGATTATTGCGGTTGTGTTGAAGTCCAATTCGGCTTTTTTACCCCCTACGATTCCAGCCAGCGCCAAAATATTTTTGTCGTCTCGGAGGATTATTTCCCGGTCTTTGGTTAGGTTGACCAGCGTGCCGTCCAGGGTGGTAATGCTCTTATATTTTTTATTGATGTCCCAATAAAGCTTTCCGTGTATTTTGCTGAGGTCCAGTAGGTGCGAAGGATGGCCGGTTAGCAGCATCACGTAGTTGGAAAGATCCACCAGTAGATTTTTGCTGTTCATGTCATATAGGGCCAGCCAATCGACCAGCCACTGAGGCGACTTCTTGTTGCAAATACCGGAAATTTCGCAGGCCAAAACCCGCTTAATGTATTTGCCGTTGAGTACCTGGATATTTGAGTTTTTTTGTAGAGACGCATTGCATGCGTCTATTGTATTGCGATGTGGGAGACGCATGCAATGCGTCTCTACATGGGGTAATTTGACTTTCAAACCCCACTTTGCCGCTACTTCGTTGGCAAATCCAATTACCGAAAGACAATCAGCCCGATTATGTCTGACCTCAAGACTTAGTAAGCAGTCTTTTTTACCTTGATATTTAACTTCCTCAAAGCCGTCCATCATAAAACCGGCCATGGTCAAAAACTCGCCTACTTGTTTGGGGGTAGTGGAAAGGCCCGGCACCAGTTTTTTGATATCGCTATAAAGTATTTTCATTTTCGTAATATTTATATCCCAGATTTCCTCCTAGCAGTGTGCGGATGTCGGTTATCTTGTATTTAGCCATGGCCCAGCGATCAAGCCCCAATCCGAAAGCAAATCCCATCCATTTTTGGGGATTAATGCCGGCCATTCGTAGCACGTCGGGATGAATAATTCCTGAACCGCCCATCTCAATCCATCCTACTCCTTTGCATAAGCGACAGCCTTTACCGTGACAGTTGAAACATTGCATGTCGGGACCCGCTCCCGGCTCGACCTCCGGATAGTATTTATTGCGATAGCGAACCACAACGTCGGGTCCGTACATTCTTTGGAAAAGATAGTTGAAAGTTCCAAAAAGATCTTTAAGGCTGACTTTTTCCAGCACGACCGTTCCCTGATACTGATGAAAAATAAAGTGATTGCTTTTGTTCACTTTTTCATTGCGGTAAGCCCGACCGGGAAAGGCTACTTTAAAAGGCGGCTTGTATTGATTCAATATGCGAGCTTCAATGGAAGACGTTTGGGTCCGAAGAAAGTAATTCGGTTCATCGATGTAGATCGTGTCTTGCATATCGCGGGCGGGATGGTCTTCGGGAACGTTCAAGCGTTTAAAGCAATATTCGTCGGTCTCAATTTCCGGCCCTTCCATAATGCTATAGCCCATCTCGATAAAAAACTGGTTCATCATCCGAATGGTTTGGGTGAGTGGATGCAGGTGGCCAACCTTGGGTGTTCCGTAGCCCAGCTGCTCCGCGTCTTTACGTAAATCAGCTTCGGAGCCTGATTGTTTTAACTCCTTTTCTTTTTTGTTGAGCAATTCTACGGCTTCTTTTTGAACTTTTTGGATGGCTATGGCTTCACCTTTTTTCTTTTCCGGAGGTAATTTTCCCAAACCTCCGAGCAGCTTTTTTATCAATCCTTCCTTGCCCATGTACTTACGCCACAAGACTTTTCTTTCGTCCTCGGAAATAATTTTATCAAGTTCAGATTTTAGATTTTTGAGAATATCTTGCTCCATATTTGATCGTAAATCTACACTAGTAGGAACATAGCATGCTATGTTCCTACTACAAGAAGTAATAAATTTAGAATACAAGCAATTTTACGGATTAGCAACTTGCATTTTTGACACCTTGGGAAATAATTGTTTATTATAAAAGCACAGCCCGATAAGTAAATAAAGACATCTCAACAAGGAGGGAGAGATGAGCACTTTAACGAAAATAAGGTGGCGTTATTTCGGATCAAGAAATACGTGTGTGTTAATCGGTAAAACTATGGTGCATATCCTTGTCATTGCTTTTGCGGTCAATGGATCGATAGCCTTTGAAGGCAGAAGCGAACTTATAAGACAAGCGTTAAGGCAGGAAGAACTGATTAATAGCATCAAAAAGGAGTTGCGGATTGACGAAAGCGTGAATCATGATTTCATATTTCCGGCATCGGGAAAAGAGCAGGAGCCCGCGGAAAAGTATGAATCCATCTTTCAGAGGTCTCTCAAATGGATGAAGGAAAACCGGGACAAGAGGGTCAAGGGGATTTTTTATGTGAGTGAAGATACTTTTGGCGACAATAAGCTTATCCTTGTCGATGATTCATTCAATCCTATCGCGGCAGTTATCTTTTTCAGCGCCGAAGAGAAAAAATAAGTCCACCCAATAACCGTCTAGCTGTAAGTTAGGCGACCTTCTACCCCATACCAAAGGCCATAATCTTGGTATGGGGGTTTTTTTTACAACTTTTTTTATTGGTTCTAAATAGATTAGGATGACCAAAATACTCGAAAGGAGGATCGAGAATGTTTCAAATGGTATCAATCATGTGGCGAGTCTGCCGGAAAAATCTGGAGAGTGTCTCGGCTGCTATTGCATTAGCCTTAACGATCGTGGGTTGTACGACCATTTGCCTTTTGGGAAAACTATCCTTGGAAAGTTGCGTTCCCGACAAGGTCAAATGGCCAGTTGCCTTGATCGTTTCCTTATTCGCTCTTGTTAGCGGAGTGTTGACGCTTATTTTTCCTTACAATAAGGAAAAAGACATTCTTAGTAAGGTGATCGACTTAATTTTCGCCTTGGTTTTTTTTGTCATCTGGGGATATTTGTTTTTCGACCGGCTGCCGGAGTTTTTCCAATACTCTTTGTTTTTCTGACCGAAACCTCGTGCCAACGACACGAGGTTTTTGAATTGGGCGTGACAAAAAAAGTCCCCGAATGACTCAGAGGAGTTCGGGGAATGGTTTAAACAGTCTATGAATGGATTATTTTATGATGATCATTTTTCCCTGCGGAGAAGTCAGGGTGATTCTTCTGATCTTTTCCGGTGATCCATCCGGTCCGACCTTGAGAGCGACGATTCCCGCGGTTTGCTGCTTTCCGCTTTCCAACTGAACGGCGATTGTGTAGTCAACCGTTCTGATCTCTTGTTTGGTACTGTTTGGCGAAGAGGAGAAGCTACCTTCCAGAAGCACGAAAAAGAAAAACAAAAAGGCAATTGCAGCTGGAAGGAATTTTCCATAACTTCCATCTTTGGGGGTTTCCGTGAGCATCTCTTTTTCCTCCTTTTAGAGCTCTATTCGTAAAACTGCTTGATCAGCTGGTTATACTCGGTCACTTTCTTGTTGTATAATGCTACTTTTTGATTATAAGCGTTGGCTGCCTGTTTGTAAGCAGACACCTTGCTGTTATACTTGGAAACTAAACTGTTGTAGCTGGTGTAGTCCTTGCTTTTCTTGAACTGGTCCATCTTGCTGGAGAAATCGTCAATATCCTTACTTTCTTGGTCAAGCTGAGCCTTTTGCGGGACGAGCTCTTGTTTTAAAGCGACGATGTCTTGTTCCAACGTGCCAATGCGCGCTTCAGTTTTCAGGGTTTCCAGGATTCCGTTATAAAGTTTACCCGTCTTCTCTTGGTAGGTTTTCGCCTGGCCAAGTTTTTTGATATTTTCTTCCTGAGTTTGCGACGAGTCAAAAGTGCTTAGTTCTTTTTTGGCTATGGCTGTGTTGGTGTCGGCGGAAATATCCGGTACAATCCCAATTTTATGCCCCGGCTGGGTGGTTTCGGTATAACAAAATCCTGAGTTGTAAGTGGATTTATCAATGGGGCATTGAATCCCCACGGCAATGTGCTTTTCGTCTTTATACTCAAAAAGCACCGTCCCGTAGCCCATTTCCCGCAGGAGAGCCGTCAAAAGAAAACTTTTGTCCGAACAAACTCCTTTTTGGTCGTAAAGCAGCTCGTAGGGGTAGTTGGGTTTTTCTTCCTGAGAATTTTGCTCGATTTTTTGGGCCCTTTCGTTGTCGTAAGGAATGGATTGGACAAAAGATACCACCAGCTCTGCCGTTTGGTCTTCCGTAAGACGGTTTCTGGCGGCTAGATTTTTGATTTGGGCGGATAAATCAGGGATAGTTTTATCGATGGGGTTTTGTTGGATAAACATCCCGTAGTAATCTTCTTCCCAGTTGGAGGGCAGATTTTGATAGTAAGTGTATTCCTTGGGGCTCGAACGGTAAAAATCGTAAACCGATTTATAAAGGTTAAGCCTTAATTCGTAAGGTTTTTTTTGATAGCTCCATTTGAAATCAAGCTCTTTGGAATCTTGCAATTCGGGAAACTTCCGGATGGGGGCGCTCGTCTGAGCGGTATTGGATGATTTCTTGAGGGGAGCGACATCCTTTACCTGACTGAGAAACCCGATATACCAACCTAAAAAAGCCACCACCACTAGCAGGCCAAGAAACTTGAGAAAACTTTTTAAACTTGAATTCATACGTTAACTAATTTGAAATTTTTAGTTTGAAGTTTGAAGTGAATTTAAATTTAATAAATTTAAAATTACTCCCTGTCATTTTCTGTTTTAACTCCCTGCCTGCTCGCCTCGCCCTCGGCTTATCGAAGCGGGCCGGTAGGCAAGGAGAATCTAGATCCTCCGATCAAGTCGGAGGATGACAATGAAGGGAAATTCAATTCAAATTTAAAATTAAAAATTGAATGAAAATTGAAAATTAAAAATTGAATGAAAATTGAAAATTGTAAATTGAAAATTATATCATGGTGTCCCCGGGAGGGCTCGAACCTCCAACCGCAGGCTCCGCAAGCCTGTGTTCTATCCAGTTGAACTACGAGGACGCTTTCTAAACAGTATCAATTTTAAGGTATACGTTATTTTATTTTTCTACTACAATAACAAACATAAACGTTTCTGAACATAACCGCTCTCAAATAAAAAACAAAAATGGAACAAAGTTTAGTGACCTGTTCGTTCTGCAGCCTGTGTGATTTGGTGGGACTTGCGGGAAACATTATAAGCCTATTGCTGGGGTTGGCATTAGCTTCGACTTTATTGTTTCTGGTAATCAGCGGGATCAGTTGGATTTTTTCTCTGGGCAACCGAAACAGAATTAATTTTTCCAAGAGAGGTTTCAAATATAGTATTATTGGTTTGGCTATTTGCATCATAGGCTGGCTTTTGGTTCACGGTCTATATCAAGTGATCGGCTATAAGGGCAGCAATTGGTGGCGGATTAATTGTCAAGAGGAAACCGAGGGGGAGACCCCGGTTATTCCCGGTTTGAAATCAACAAGAAACCCCTCTGAATTTACGCGGATTCAGCCGTTGAGAGGCCTCAGCGAAATTATGACCGGAGAAAATAAAATCGGAGTTTTGGATCTGCGAAATTTGGATCGGGAGAATGCTAAATTAGACATAGGCTTACTGCAACCGGGAGAAAAAATTAAATTTCTGGCCGGCTATGGCGATATGAATCAAAACGATTTGGAGAATATGATAAATTTATTAAGCGGAAAACTTTTGGAAAACGGTCAGAACAACGTCGCCCTTAATGAACTCTTGAATAACACTCAAGAAGTGGCCAACTTGGACATGTACGACGGCGGTCCCGCGGTGGTGGGCAAGGATGATTATTCCGGCCTTACGGCCGGCGACCCAACCGAATATGAGTTTGGGGATACTTTTAACAAGCTTATTCAAGCCTTGCTCAAAAAAACCGTCGAAAGAGTAATCGTCTTCAAAGCCGGTAGCAGCGAGCTTAATTGGAGCAGTTGTGTCGATTCCGGCGGAGATTGGATTGAATTTAAGAACGAATGTACCGCGCGCAACCAGATTTGTGGTAAGCAAAGCATAAAGTGCTCCGGTGTTAGCAATCCGACCTCTGGCTGCCAATGCCCCGCGGGCAGTTGTCTGGTCAATGGAAAATGCGTCGAGAACAATTTGGTTTCCAATCAGGGTCTTAACGCCCAAGGAAGTAAAGATGAGGACGGAGACGGGATTCTCAACGATTCGGATAAGTGTCTCGCGACGCCCAAGGGTCAGACCATCAACAAAGATCCTTTGAGCGAAAACTATGGTTGCTCTTGCTCGCAAATTAATCTGGCCCCGCGCAATTGCCCCAGCACCCGTTGCGAAGGAACCAATCTGGTCCAATACCCGCCTTCGGGAAAAGACCAATGTGCTAGCGGAACGGTGACCCAATATTCTTGTAATCCCGCCTCATCCGCTTACAATGTTACTTGCGACAGTGTGAGAAATCTAAATGACTTTTACCAAAAAGAAGATTTGATCAGGCAGGCGCAAAACCAAAACCAAAATTCGAACCAGCAGATTTACGACCAATTAAATGATTGGCTGAACCAAGGAAAAGCCAGCCAGAATGGCCAAAACAGCGGCAGTAACGGTAATAATTCGGGAAGCGGCAGCGGCAACACTGGTAGCGGGTCGGGAAGAAGCGGCAGCAACACCGGGGGTAATACCGGCAACACCGGTACTGGCGGTAATCAAGGGACAGGAAACCAGGGAACAGGCAACAACAGTGGCTGCAGCGACTGCAACCAGGGTAGCAATAATACTGGTAGCAATAATACTGGTACTACCGATACCGGTACTTCCCCTACGGATTCTTCAGGATCTAACACTTATACTCCTTCAAGTGACTTAGGTAAGGATGGAAATTTTAATGAATTGGCCAAATGCATGGGCTTTAAAGACGGAGAAATACCGAAAAACGGGGCAATAATAGGGTTCTATAAGGATAATTCTCACCAAACTATGGATATTTGGTATTTGGATCCTAAAACCGGAAAGGCGGTAGGCAACAATGGTGATTCAGGAATGCCTTTAAGAACTTATCCCCAGGGCAACGGAGGCGGAGTAGGCAAAAATGGAATCTACTCCGTACAGGTCCAGCCTCATTATAGCGATGACGGAGATACGAGAGAATCTCCGCTTACCATGAGAAGCGATATGAGAATGACTTATAATGGTTCTTCACCCAGCAGAACTAATCGGATTAATATTCACCCAGGCGAGCATACGGCTGGTTGTTTGGGAACAGGTGGGAGAAAACAACAAGATAATTTTATGCGGCACCCCTGGAAGACCGTGCGAGGCAGTGAAAACCCGCCCGATGATGATTGCAGCCAAGCGAAAGGCGCTTGCTATAACAAACACAGAAGAAATGACACTATTCTCTTCAGTACCATGCCTTACGGAACTTGTCAAGGTGATCCCTATAAAGCGATAGCCACTCTTCAATCCATGAAAGAGTATCAAGGTTATGATCCCCAGATGATCAAATACGGGGATAAAAAATAAGTATAAGTTGTTCTCTGTCTGTCTGGATTCCTAATACCCCTGCATCGGGTCGTAGTTTCGATATTGTGACAAAGTTTTGAATTTGTTTACGGCCGCTTGAGGATTCATGTTTCCACAATAATCACTCTGAATCCTTTGGGAGTTTTGGTCGGTGTTCTCGGCTGGCAGCACTGCCATCATCACCATGCCACCACTCTGAGTGGCCATCTTCTTTACGTAGTTGGTGAAACCTTTTCGCTCGGTGCCTCCCATGGTCATGCAGCCTCTCGAGTGGCTGCGGTTGTTGCCGGAGTGCATGTTACAACCGGACATACCTTGAGGTTTTCCGTTGGGATTCAACGAACCGTTACTGTTCATGCCTTCCCCGTTGGGTCCGACTCGCTGGCCCGCTCCAGAACGAAAAGACCATTGATCATTGTTATGGATGGTTTGAGCGTTAAATATGACCCATTCGGGACTCCAAGTGGTTCCGCCGCTGCCTTTGGTCCATGGACCCACCTTTAGGCCGCCAGCATTTTTGTCTCCCGCGTTGCCGATCAAATTTCCATATCTGTCGAGGTAGAACAAACGGCTGGCATTGCTACTCGGATGCTTGGCATTAGTAGGATCGTCTTTGTTAAGAAGTGTTACCAGGACTCCGTTATAAGGAATTTTGCCGTCTTTAAAGCCGATACACTTGGCCAGCTCTTCGGCGGAAGGACTGGGATTATAGTTGCCTGCCCCTAAGTCGGATGGTGTCCTGCCGGTTGTTTGATCTCCAGTAGTTTGGTCGCCTCTGCTTGTGCTACCTGTATCACCCGTTCTGCCTGTGCCATTCGTACCACTTGAATTGCTACCTGCGCCACTGTTTCCGGTGTTAGTTCCCTTGTTGCTACTTGCTCCAGAACCGCCGCTTCCACCGGTGCCGGTTGTTCCATTGTTGTTGCCCGACTTACCCCAGTTGTCCGGGCTATTTTGGGGTTTATCGCGGTCGAAATAATCTTGAAGCGATTATAAGTGTTGGGGTCTTGTTTAGCGAGATTTTCTTTGTCAGTCTCATCGGTAAGATTTTTCATTTGATCGCAGGTGGCGTTATACTCACCGCCGGTGGCTTCGCAGGAGTATTCTTTGTAAGCCCCGTTTACGCACTGGTCTGCGCCTGAGTCCGGATAGTGGACTAGGTTGGATCCTTCGCAGCGGGTGGCCGGACAAGTCCGGTCGATCAGAACTTTACCCGAACACAAGTCAGGATTTTCCTGCTTTTTTATGGTTGACTGACTGGATAAATCTTCTTTTTTTATGCAAACGCCGCCGGTCAGATAGTTTCCTTCCGGACATTGACATCCCATGGCGGGATTCTCAATATCGGAACACCGGATGCTTTGTTTCCCGTAGATTTGTTTCCGGGCGGTGCATTCGTTGGGAAATTCCTTCCATTCGCCGCCAGTGTCGACACACTCATTTAAAGAGCCTTCTGATCGGGCATTTTTGTAGGCGATGACGTTTTGAGTCGTCCTAAGCAGAAGCTGTTTAATGATCTGGTCGATTCTATTTTCCAGTTCGGGGTCTAATCCCCAGTAACTTCCGGAGAGACTGGAGACGTTCTCGCCGGTATCTATAGTCAGGTCTCCATCATCTCGGCTTAAGCTAACCGAATCGTGAAATTTCTTGGACAATTCCGCTAACCGGTATTGGCTGGTGAGCTTGTTGATAAAACCGTTTTCCATCGCGGTGAAAGCGGCCAACTCTTCTGGGGTGCCGCTTTTCGCTCCCGCTAAGAACCTGATCTTTGTTCCGGTTCCCAAGTTTAATAAATCTTGCCTCAAATTTTGAGCGTTCAGGTTTTCGGTATTGAAAACGGCAATTTTGCTTTTGCTATCCGCCAGTCGGTTCAAGCTGGCCACATTGGTTAAAATTGGGGCTTCGTCCTCGATCTCGGTGGCTAATCGAGAGTCCGTCTTGGTGGCAATTTTATTGGTAGTAACGTTATTATCCGAAAGAATAATATCATTATTGACCGAACACTCAAATTTCCACCAATTCTTTTGGGGTGTTCCGCCGACCAGCCAGATGGAAGTGTGCACGGCCACGAAAGCGATTAAAGCAAAGATAAAACCGTACACCGAGTAGACAACCGACCTTTTAGCCAGGAAAAAGTTTCTTTTGCTTCCGGAATTTAAAATATAAATCAACCCGCTTATCACCAAAACCAAAACGGCAATGACGGCTGAGATGCCCAGCAGCCAGCGAAAAACGCCGCTGACCGTTTGCAAGAGTGAGCAAAGCGTACAATCAAGACCGTTGCAAGTAATGAATTGATCCATTGCTATTTGTATTTATATCGGAAACCAATTTATTTTGTTTAATAAAGAAGAAGCTCCACGATTCTTGAGACTTTTTATCTATATTTAGAAAATAATCGTGTGGTTAAACTTTTATGAATTATATGGGATATTTTAAGGAATGCAAAGCGGTTTATTTTCGATTTGCCGGGTTTACCCAGTCTAGCGGAGTTAAAATAATTGGCTCGCTGTTGGTTACCGCCACGGTCCACTCGAAATGAGCGCTGGGCGCGCCATCGGCCGTCAGAAAAGTCCACCCGTCTTTTTTATCCAGAACTATTTCATCGGTTCCCCGGTTGACCATCGGTTCAATGGCCAGTACCATGCCTGGCTTTAAGCGAAGACCCTCTCCCCTTTTTCCGTAATTGGGGATGAGAGGCGCTTCGTGAACCGCGTAACCGACCCCGTGGCCGACCAGTTTCTTAACCACGGAAAAACCGTTTTTTTCGGCTAAAATTTGAACCGCGTGGCCAATGTCGCCTAACCGATAACCGGGCTTGCAGAAATTAAGGGTGCTTTTCAAGCATTGAAATGTTATCGCGGCCAACCTTTTCTTTTGTTCCATAGAAGCGTGACAAGTCCGGCTTTCGCAGGGAATTACCACCGTTACCGCCGAATCGGTAAAAAATCCTTTGTATTTGATTCCCAGATCCAAGCCGACAATGTCTCCTTTTTGGATGGTTTTTCCGAAAGGAATCCCGTGTACTATTTCATTATTGCGAGAAAGACAGATATTGGCCGGATAACCCTCAAAACCCTTAAAGGAACAGCTGGCTCCATGCTCCCGAGCCAGTTTTTCAGCTTTTTTGTTGATTAAATCGCCTTTCAGACCGGGACGCAGGGTCGCCGCGAGCGTTTTCAGGATTTCAGAAAGTATCTTTCCGCTCGTCTTTAGACGTTCGATATCGGAAGCAGATTTTAAAATGATTTCATTAGAAGACACGGTTATAAACTACTTTTTATTTTTTCAAAGCCTCTTTCTATGCTTTCATCGCCAACGTTGACGTGTAGAATTTCGTTGTTGAACAATTCTCCTCCCAGATCGTCGATAATTTTCCGGTCTTTTTCGTTTTCTTTATCTATTTTATAGAGAAACGCTTGGGTCTTATTTTCTTCTCCTTGCCACAATACTAGCAGTTTTTTATTCCCCAGGTCAATAAAATTTTTTAGCCGGACAAAGAAACGCCGCAGCATAATGTCGGGAATTTCAAAGGATTGTAATTCATCTCGAGAAATATAAGACCAGATCAAACCGTCCCCGCCTTCTTTCAAGCGTTCCAGTAGTTTTCCCCAGAGCCTGAGAGAACTCAGAGATTCTGAATCATAAAGAGCGCTTAATATTTGCTGGTGGTTTCCTCCCCGTTCCATCAGAAAAGCCGCGATGTCGAAAGTATGCGGAGTTACCCGGGAACTTTTTAAATTATCCGTAGCTTCAACAAGAGCGGTCAGTAAACACTGGGCTACTTCGTCTCGAACCGCTTCCTCGTTTAGTCTCATCATTAAGTCGGCAGATAGCTCGGCGATTGAGCTGGAAACCGGATTGACGATATTGAGTTGCCCGTAATTCTCGTTACCCGTGCTGGTGTCGAGATTAATGATAGGCAGTTCAAAGAATAAGTCACTGTTGTTCTCGTAAGTCTTACCCAGTTCTCCGAAGTCAGTGGTGCCCAATATCAAAAGCAAATCATAACTAAATTTTGCCGGGATAAAAGAAAAATCTCGGGGGTTGATGCTGCCTTTTTGGGGAGTAATGATTATATCCAAATGCCCGTTCTCCTTTTTCCAGCGTACGTTCCGGATATCGTTCTCTTTGACGTCAAAGGAAAGGATAAAGTCGCGTAGCCCACTGATTTCACTGATAACGGGGTCATATTCTTTCAAAAAAGCATATATCTTTTTCAGCTCTTTATAGCGAGGCAAATAAAGAGTGGGATAACTGCCGCCGTTAATTTTGCCTAAAAAAAATCCCCACGCCAAAAGGCTTCCAAAAAGATCACCGTTTATTTCGTTTTTGGTGAGTAGCAATTTACTCTTGTGGTTCTTGAAAAGTTGGCTTAATTGTTCCTCTTTGCTTAACATGATAAAAACTTTTAAGACTCAAGTAATAAAAACCATGACTGAGAGAGTGCCTGAAATACAGTGATTTTCAAGCTGTGGGTTCAAGTTTGAGATCTGAATTACAAGATAACTTCAAATCTATTTAACTTACCCCTTTTTTTTATTCTTGCAACTCTAGCGCTTGTGTTTTCTCTAAAGATCAGGTTATAATTACATTGTCCTAGAGATTATTGAGAAAATCATGAACAATATTATTTTACGCTACTTTACTTTGCATCTAAAAAACGTTTTGGAAAGATCCCAGAAATTTGCGGAGAGTAAGGAAAGACAAAAACAAGCGGGGGTGGCTGAAATTCTCAGAGCGGTCGCTTGGGAAAAAGGAAGCATTGGTTTTAACCTGCTCAAGGATTTGACCGCCTTCGAAGACATGAAAAGAAATGTTGGGAGAGAGGATAAGCGAACTAAGGATAATAAACTAAGGGCGTCCAGACCCTTTTCTCAAGAAGCTCACGAAGTAATTCTGGGAGCGATTAAAACGGCTCAAGAATTTCAATTCCCCTATGTCGGTACGGAACACCTCCTTTTCGCGATCCTGGAAAACTGCAGCCAGGAAACTTTTTCTCTATTGGGAAAAAACAAACCGGAATTGAAAAATTTGCTGGAGCAGCTGAAAAAGATCATGAGCAAATCAATTAATCCTTCCGAGGAACCTTTAATCTTTATCAATCATCCGAGAAAGTTGGGCAAAGCGGAGGCTTTTTTAACCAACGAAGAAGGTCTCAAACAAGAATATTTTCAAGAAGTCATGGGCGAAATAAGTGAATTATTCTCTTCTATTTTGAAAAAGAGAAAAGGGAAAGAAAGTAACTCTTTTTCGCCGAACGTTTTTCCGTCTCTCAGACCGTCTTTTGGAGTTGTTATGCCTCACCAGCAGAAATCGGAAAGATTCTTGGACTATTTCGGTCACGATTTAAACAAAGAAATTCTTCAAGGGAAGATAGACCCTGTTATCGGTCGTGAGCAGGAAATAGAAAACATGGTGTGCATTCTGATGCGGAAACTAAAAAATAATCCGGTATTGGTGGGGGAACCGGGAGTGGGCAAGACGGCTATTGTGGCGGGACTGGCTCAGAAAATTGTGGAGAAAGAAGTGCCTCCCACACTAGTGGGAAAGCGGGTGGTCACTCTAGACATGGGGTTGTTGGTAGCGGGAACTTCTTTTCGCGGAGAGTTCGAAGACCGCTTCAAAAGAGTCTTGGAAGAGGTAGAAAATGACCCTAACATCATTTTATTTATCGATGAACTGCATAATTTGGTGGGGGCGGGCAGTGCTCAGGGAAGCCTTGACGCTGCCAACATAATCAAGCCTGCCCTGGCCCGGGGCTCATTACGCTGCATTGGCGCTACTACTATTGAAGAATACCACCGCTTTATCGAGAAAGACGGCGCTTTGGAGAGACGTTTTCAATCAGTTAGAGTTCAAGAGCCGAGTCAGACGGAAACGGTTCAGATTCTAAGAGGAATAAGGCGTTTTTACGAAGAATTTCATAACGTAAAAATTTCCGATCGGGCAATCGCGGAAGCGACCAGGTTGGCCAGTCGTTACATCAATGACCGATTCTTACCAGATAAGGCTATTGATCTGCTGGATGAGTCGGCGGCTTACGTGATTCAAGACGAACACCGTCAAGGAACTACCAAAAAATTACAAAAGTTAGAATCACAAAGAGAAAAAATCAGGCAAATGAAAGAAAGGATGGTATTGGATAATAATTTAGAGATGGCCGCGAATTTTCTTGAAAACGAAAAGGATTTGTCGGACATTATTGACACCTTAAGAAAGAAAGTAGCCAAAGAAAGACAGCTTATTCCGGTGGTAGATGAGCATGACGTGGCTGAAGTACTATCCCGAAAGTTAAGCTTACCCTTGGAGTTAGTCACGGAAAGCCCTACGGAGCGACTGGTAAATCTTTCCCGCACCCTAAAACATTCAATTCGGGGGCAATCAGGAGCGATCGATAAAATAACCGCCACTCTAAGAAGATTACTGGTAGGAATCGCTGATCCAGAAAGACCGGCCACCGCGATGCTGTTTGTCGGTCCTACGGGAGTGGGAAAAACTTACACGGCTAAATTAATGGCCAAAGAGCTTTTCGTCAAACCTGACTCGCTTGTCCGGGTGGACATGAGTGAATTCAACGAAAAGCATACGATTTCCCGTCTTTTGGGATCCCCGCCGGGTTACGTTGGCTACGGAGAACTCAATAGTTTTACGGACAAGATTCGCAAGAATCCTTACAGCCTGATTCTCTTCGACGAGATAGAGAAAGCTCACCCGGAAATTTTTCACGTACTGCTGCAAGTACTGGAAGATGGCTTCCTCACTGACAGTACGGGAAGAAAAGTCAATTTTCGCAACGCGATTATTATTTTTACTTCCAATTTGGGAAATGAGGAGTTTATAAAACGGGCGATGGGTTTCGCCGAGTCTGGCCAACCGATGAAATTGGGAAAAAGAGAAAAAGTCGGGGTCAAAAGACAGTTGGAGGATTTCTTACGGCCCGAGTTTATCAATCGTTTGACCAATATAGTTTTCTTCAAACCTTTGGCCGCCCAAGAAATGGCGGAAATCGCTACACTTGAAATTAGAAAACTCAAAAAAAGATTACTGGCAACTAAAAACATTAAACTGGAAGTGGAAAAAGAACTATCAGTCGCTTTAGCGGCCAAGAGCGTGAACGCGAAAGAAGGGACCAGGATGCTTCGTCGCTTGATTCAGAGAAAGATAGAAGAACCGATCGCTCAAGAAATTATTACCGGAAAAATTAGGGGAGGAACGAAGGTTTTCTTTGCCCGCAACAAACCTAAATCCAAGACGGCTGGAAAATACGGCGATGTCCGCATCCGGATCGTTTTGCCTCCCGAGCCGGAATTGGTCGGAGAAACAAAAAAATCAAAACCGAACCAAAAGGCCACGAATGGAAAATAAAGCGGAAAGTAATAGATGAATCAGTATTATCGATCCAATATGCCAAACAATTATTCGGGATCCACGAAAGACAGGATAGGGAAATTAAGAGACGAAATCGAGCGTTTACGCTATCGCTACCATGTGCTTAACGACCCCGTGGTAACTGACGAGGCCTACACTTCCCTTCGCCATGAATTATCGCGATTAGAAGAAAAATACCCTGAGTTTAGAATACCTAATTCTCCCACCGAACGGATCGCGGGCAAGCCACTCGATAAGTTTCGTAAAGTAAACCACCTCTTTCGACAATGGAGCTTGGATGACGCTTTCGACGAGAAAGAACTTGCCAACTGGGAGGACAAGAATTTACGCATTCTTACGAAAAAACTTGGCCACGAACCTAAACTGGATTATCTTACCGAAGTGAAAATTGACGGTCTGCACGTCGTGCTCACTTACCGGAAAGGCGTTTTGGAAAGCGGCGCTACCCGCGGAGACGGAGTAGTAGGCGAAGACGTGACTCAAAATATCAAAACGATCGAAAGCATCCCGCTCGTCCTCAATGAAGAAGTGGATCTAGTGGCGGAAGGTGAATGCTGGCTTTCCAAAAAAGAACTCGACCGTATTAACAAAGAAAGAAAAGCTGATAACCTGGCTCTTTTTGCCAATGCCCGTAACGCCGCCGCCGGCTCGATTCGTCAATTGGATCCTAAAGTTGCCGCTTCCCGCCGTTTGGATAGTTTTATTTATCAGGTGCATCCAATCGCCGGCGGCAACTTCCCCTATCAAATTGAGACTCAGCAGGAGAAGTTAGACTTTTTAAAGAAACTGGGTTTTAAAGTCAACAATTATTACCAACATTGTAAGAAATTAGCCGAGGTTGAAAATTATTTTCAGAAAATTGCCGAGGAAAGGGAAAATCTGCCTTACGGGATCGACGGCCTGGTAGTCAAAGTCAATTCGCTTGAATATCAAAACGAACTGGGATGGACCGGTAAATCTCCCCGTTGGGGGGTAGCTTATAAATATCCCGCGGAAACCACCACCAGCATCGTGCGGGATATTAAGGTTCAAGTCGGCCGCACCGGAGCACTTACGCCCATTGCCATTCTTGATCCGGTTCCCATCGCTGGATCTGTAGTAAGTCGGGCCAGCTTGCATAATGAAGACGAAGTTCAGCGGTTAGACGTGCGCATCGGTGATACCGTGGTTTTACATAAGGCCGGCGACGTGATTCCGGAAATAGTGGAGACTTTAAAAAATTTGCGCCAAGGAAAAGAAAAAAAGTTTCGTATGCCCGCGAAGTGCCCTGTTTGCGGTTCCCCTGTGGAGAAGCGTCATCTAGCTAAAAATAAACTGGAAGCGGCCACGTATTGCTCCAACAAAAAATGTTTCGCTCAGGAAAGGGAAAAACTAATTTATTTTGCCGGCAAAAAAGGTTTCGACATTGAAGGATTAGGGGATAAAATTGTAGGCCAATTGATGGAAAGCGGTTTGATTCGGGATTTCTCCGATATTTTCCGAATAAAAGAAGGCGACCTTGTTCCCCTGGAAAGATTCGCCGAGCTATCCGCTAGAAACCTGGTTACCGCTATCGCGAACAGCAAGAATATTAAAATTGAGAAATTTATTAACGCTTTGGGAATTCGCCATATCGGTGAAGAAACCGCGATTTTAGTAGCTCGTTTTTTGGAAAAACAACCCTCTCTGTTGTCATATTCAGGTAAGTCCCGGTCTCCAGCACAATTATCAGGGGCGGCAAGAAAAATATCCCTCGATCAATGGCAGGAAATTAAGGGTATCGGCGAAAAAGCGGCAGAAAGCCTATTTGAATATTTTCATGAAGAAAATAACCTTAAGGAGATTAATGAGCTAGGGGAATTGGGAGTTAAAATTTTGGCGCATAATGTAAAGCAACAGGGTGCTGCTTCCGCTATCGCCGGAAAGACGTTTGTTTTTACCGGCACGTTGCCGACTCTGGGCCGTGATGAAGCCAAAGAAATGGCACGCGCGGCCGGCGGAGAGATCTCGAGCAGTATTTCCAAAAACACCGATTATGTTGTGGCCGGTAAAGATCCTGGCAGTAAATTGGATAAAGCCAAAGCACTGGGAGTAAAAATAATTAACGAAGCCGAGTTTTTAAAACTGCTAAAGTAGAGCCGAGATCTTTGATATTTTGATGCGAAATAAATAAGAATTACAATAATACTCAAATAGTTCAGACTTAAATTGAACACCCAATATAAATGCCATTAGCTCAAGAACAAGAAAATCTTCAACCGGACAGAATTGAGCGGATTGGAAAAACCGAGCGATTTGAGGGAGAATCCGAAAAGGTGGCTGAACAGCCTCAAGAAACTATCGAGCAAGTTACTCCTCAAAGAGCAACTGAAACGTTGGAGTCTAAAAAACCGAAAAGTCAAGAGAAATATGAGGCTATCGACAAAGTACTGGAGAGTAAGCCCATAAAAGTATTAGAAGAAGAGCTGATCAAAATGATTGAAAATTCTCCTTCACCGGACAGTGACACCGAGATCGATAAAAAATTGAATGAAATTACTAGAGAGCTATCAAACTCAGATATAGGTGACGGAAACGTGACCGCTCAAATTGTTTCCATTGAAGAAAAGGCTGACAAACAAGTTAAGAATATCGGGCCATGGCTCCAAAAAGAACTCAATAATCGAATAAGTGAAGCTCGCAAAAACCCCGCCCCCTGAGATAAGATTATGGGTTTATCTGATCGCGCCAACGAGAAATAGCGTCTATTTACTTTCTTCCTCTTTATTTTCCTTATCCTTATCATCTTTTTTAACTTCCCCTTCAGTATCGATAGGGCCTTTCTGTTTCGGTTCATCTTTTCCATCCTGGGCGGATTTTTCTTTGGCCGCTTTTTCTTGGGCTTCTTTATACAAAATTTCCCCGATTTTCTGAGCGGCTTGACTCAATTCTTCCGTAGCTTTTTTGATCGCTTCTTTGTCGTCCTTATCTTTTACCTCGCGGAGAGCCTTTATTTTTTCTTCGATGTTTTTCTTCTCTTCTTCGCCGACTTTGTCTCCAGCTTCTTTCAAGGCTTTTTCCGTAGTGAAAATCAAAGTTTCGGCCAAGTTGCGGGCTTCCACCAGCTCCTTTTTGGTTTTGTCTTCCGCGGCGTGTGCCTCCGCGTCCTTGCGCATTTTCTCGATTTCTTCGTTGGAAATTCCTGAAGATGCCTCGATGCGAATAGATTGCTCTTTACCGGTGGCTTTGTCCTTGGCGGTAACGTTCAATATCCCGTTAGCGTCAATGTCGAATTTGACTTCGACCTGGGGAACTCCCCTAGGAGCGGGCGGAATGCCATCCAAGTGAAATCTGCCTAAAGTTTTGTTGTCGCTTGCCATTTCACGTTCTCCTTGAAGAACGTGAATCTCCACGGAAGGCTGATTGTCAGCAGCGGTAGAAAACACTTGTTCCCGAGAGGTCGGAATGGTAGTGTTGCGCTCAATAATGGGTGTTCTGATTCCACCCAAAGTCTCGATTCCCAGGGTCAGAGGAGTTACGTCGAGTAGTAAAATATCTTTTACGTCGCCGCGCAAGACTCCACCCTGAACGGCCGCGCCCAAAGCCACCACCTCGTCCGGATTGAGGGAAATGTTCGGTTTCTTGCCGAAAAATTCTTCCACTTTCTTCATTACCAACGGCATTCTCGTCTGGCCGCCCACCAAAATAACTTCGTTGATTTCGTTTTTGGATATTTTCGCGTCAGCCAAGGCCTTTTCACAGGGCTTCATGGTACCCTCCACCAAGTCACCCACCAACTCTTCGAGTTTGGCGCGCGTTAGCTTCAAACTCAAGTGGCGAGGGCCACCTTCTCCCATAGTAATAAAAGGCTGGTTAATTTCTGTTTCCATCGAAGTGGAAAGTTCTATTTTAGCTTTTTCGGCGGCTTCTTTTACCCTCTGCAAAGCCATGGAGTCTTTGGAAAGGTCGATCGATTCCGCTTTCTTAAATTCGGCAATTATCCAGTCGATAACTTTTTGGTCGAAGTCATCGCCTCCCAGATGGGTATCGCCGCTGGTGGCTTTTACTTCCACCGATTTATCATCTCCTTCGCCTACCACTTCCAGTACTGAAACGTCGAAGGTTCCGCCTCCTAAATCGTAAACGATAATCTTTTCATCCTTGCTTCGGTTAAAACCGTAAGCCAAGGCGGCAGCAGTCGGTTCATTTATAATTCTTTCCACTTCAAAACCGGCAATCTTACCGGCGTCTCGGGTGGCTTTTCTTTGGGCGTCATCAAAATAAGCCGGAACGGTAATGACCGCTTTTTCGATCTTTTCTCCCAGCCTGGCTTCGGCGTCCGCCTTTAATTTTTGCAGCACCATAGCGGATATTTCCTGAGGTTTTTTCCAATCTTCTCCCAACTTAATTTCCAATCCCCCGTCTCCACCTTCCCGTAATTTAAAAGGAAATAATTTAATATCGTTTTGCACTTCTGGATCAGTAAAACGGCGACCGATCAAGCGCTTAGCGGAAAATATCGTGTTTTCCGAGTTGGTCACGGCCTGTCTCTTTGCGGGAATGCCCACCAGTCGTTCTCCTGATTTGGCAAAAGCTACTACCGAAGGAGTGGTGCGATTGCCCTCTTGATTCTCAATTACTTTAGGTTTGTCTCCTTCCATGACTGCCATGCAGGAGTTGGTGGTACCAAGATCGATACCTAGAATTTTAGACATGATGAAGTTGATTAAAAAATTAAGAAAATAATCAAAATAAAAGGCGCGAGTTCCGCTCGCATAAATAATTTAAAAGTTGCTATAGGCAACGCTAACCTAATTAACTTTTCTTTTTACATTTTAAACTTTTTTTAGCACTCGTCAAGACCGAGTGCTAACTCGCCAACCCGTTAAACTCGCCAAACCCGTTCACCCTATCGCGGTTTCGATTAGAAAATCATAAGTTTTCTTGGCGGTTTCTTCCCAGCTGAAACGTTGTACCCAGTCCAATCCTCCGTTAATCATCACTTTTTTCTTTTGGGGAGAAGCTTGTAACTCTTTGATGGAAGAAGCTAGATCGTCCACTCGCCGCGCGTCGAAGTAGACACAATTATTGCCTGCCACCTCTATCAGGCTGGAATTCTTGGCGGAAACAACTGGTATCCCACAGGCCATTGCCTCCAGAATTGGAATCCCAAAACCTTCGTAAAGCGAGGGAAAAACAAAGATTTCCGCTCCCCATAAAAGATAAGGTAAATCGGATATGGCGAAATTACCGGTCATTATGATATCTTTTTGCCAAACGGAAGTGGCGATCTGTTTCTTTAGATCGTCTACCAGCCAAGCGTCGGATCCAGCTAAAACAAGCTTCCAATCGCGAAACGAGTGCAAAGTTTTTAATCTCTCGAAAGCGCTTACCAAAATGCCTAAATTTTTCCTGGGTTGAATCGCTCCCACATAGATGAGATATTTGCCGTCAACAGCGATTTTATATTTGTTTTTTATGGAATTAACTTGTTCTTTTTCTTCTTTATTGGGCAGGTGAAAAAGTTTTTTATTATAGCCATGGTGAATAACCCTTATTTTATGGGCGGGAACCCCGTAGATTTCCACAAGATCACGAGCCGTGGACTGGGAAACCGCGATAATGCGGTCGGCGGAGTGAACAGAATAAGCGGTTAGCTTGTTCAATAGAAACAAATCTTTAGCGGGAAACAATTCCGGGAAGAGCTTAAAAGCTAGATCGTGAATCGTAACAACGGTTTTCAGGTTGCTGGGCCGCCAAGCGGGAATATTATGCAACGGCATCCACAAAACGTTGGGCAGGTCCTTTCTAAGCAATCCCGGCAGCTTCAGTTGGGTCCAAAAAAATGGAAATGAACTGTTTCGAATCAAATAATTAGGGAATTTTTTGAAACGTAAATCGGGATTGATCTTGCCCTTGAGGTAAATGTAGAAAAGCGTGTCTGGAGCGATCAGTCCGAAACGTTCCAGCAGATTATAAATGTAAATGCGCGTTCCGTCGACGCGATCATGGCAAAGATCCGCCGCGTCAATACCTATAGTTGGAGTTATTCTATTTTGTTTCATTATTACCTATTGATTTTGGGGAAATGGTAAAAGAATAAATCTCGTCATCCTCCTTGATTTTAGGGAGTGGTCCGACTGCTTCGAAAGTGATTCCGCATTCTTCCCCTTCGGTTGATTCCGAAACGTCATCTTTTCCTTTCTTCATCTGAGTAAGTCTTCCTAGTCCAATTATCTCATCGTTTCTTTTTGCTTCCAGCTGATCTCCTTTGATTAACTTCCCCTTGGTTACTCTTCCGCCTACGATCATTTCTTTTTTGCTGGTACGGAAAATAGCCAGTATTTTCAAAGTCCCGTGATCAATTCTCTCCTCTTGGACGGTAACGATTTTTTTCATTTCATCTTGCACGTCCTCCACAAAATGATATATTACATCAAAAAAACGTGGTTTTACATTTTCTTTTTCCTGTACTTCCGCGGCGGTCGCGCTCAAAGATACTCTAAATCCGTAAAGGAAGGCATTGCTGATTTTGGCCAGCAGGACGTCCGATTCAGTAATTTGTCCGACACCCGATTTGACTATCTTGACGATCACGTCTTCCACCGCAAGATTCGTCAAAATTTGTTCAACCGCTTCAAGCGATCCTTGCGTATCAGCTTTAACAACAATGTTCAGCTTTTTGTACTTTTCAGTGCTTAAGGACTGCTCAATCCTTTTCAGTGAGGAAGTTCGACCGATGCTAGTTTCTTTTTCCAAGAAAGTTTTCTTTTGCTTAGCGAAAGATTTATCCTTGTGAATAACTTTTACGATGCTTCCCGCCGGCGGAAGTTTATCGAACCCCAGAATTGTTACCGGCATTGAGGGAGTGGCTTCATCTATCGTTTTTCCTTGAAAATCTTCCATTAGGCGTATTCTACCCAGGGAACTCCCGGCGATTACCAGATCGCCTTTTTTGATCGTGCCGCTTTTTACTATGGCAGTAGCCACCGGACCTCGTTGCTTGTCCAAATGCGATTCCAATATCAGGCCGATTCCAGATCTTCCGAAATCAGCTTTAAAATTCTCAATTTCCGCTACCAGGAGAACAGTTTCTAGAAGTTCATCGATATTCTTATTTTGCTTGGCCGAAATTTCGACAATTGGTACTTTGCCACCCCATCCTTCAACCAGGACTTCCTCTTCGGCCAACTGGCCCTTGACCTTTTCCGGATTCGCTCCAGGTTTGTCTATTTTGTTCAGACAAACAACGAAAGGGATATTATTCTTCTTTATTTGGGAAAGCACCTCTTTGGTTTGAGGCTTTATCCCGTCATCGGCAGCAATGATCACTATCGCGATATCGGCAATGCCCGCTCCTCGCGCGCGCATTTTCTGAAAAGCCTCGTGCCCGGGCGTGTCCACGAAAGTGATAGTTTTGCCTTTGGCTTGAACTTGATAAGCGGTAATGTGTTGGGTAATTCCTCCCGATTCTTGTTCGGCGACTTTTGTTCGTCTTATCGTATCCAGAAGGGTGGTTTTACCGTGGTCAACATGCCCCAGAATGGTAACGACCACGGGGCGCTTTCTTAGTTGTGAATCTGGAGCGGTTTTTTCCTCGTTCAGTAGCTCAATCAATTGAGAAAAACTGTCTTCCGTTTTATTTCCCACGGTTTCTTTCTCCACTTTGAAATCCAAATCCTCGGCGATTATCGCCGCCGTGTCAAAATCGATTTCCTCGTTAATGGTAACTAAAAAACCATTATCCATTAAAATTTTAATGGTATCGGAGACGCTTTTATCTAAACGCTCGGCAAATTCTTTAACGGTAATGGTTTCAGGCAGCTTGATCTTGGGCATAAAAATTTACACGAGGGAATAATTGTAGTTAGAAAATAACCTTTACTAAGTTTAATTTATAATTTGTAATTTGAAATTTATATTCAATTTTTAATTTGTAATTTTTAAAATGAGCCAAGGGGTTTTTGGACTACGTTTAAAAATTTAATTTTTCAAATTGAATAAAAATTAAAAATTTTAAATTTCAAATTAAAAGCTCGACTCTCCTGTTTCTTAAACTAGGCTATCAAAATATCACCTGTTTCGCCCTTTCTAACGCCTTTTTTTCTTCCAGCAATAACTCTCCGCCGTTGCTTATTTCTCCCTGTTGGATGGGTCGAATAAAAAGGCGGGCTCCTTGAGCGGTCTGAAGGTTAGACAGGACGATGCCATTGTCTCGAAAATTAAGCAATGCTACGGCAAAGCTCTGATTGCCGCTTTTTTCCGAAAAGGCGTTAAAGCGGGTGATGCCTACTTTACAAACGCCTTTTTTAGAAATTTTGCTAATTCTACTGCTAATTTCATACAATTCTTGAATGTCTTTGTCCAGTTTTTGAAGATCTTCTTTGGTTTTGTGAAGCGCTATCCCATTGCCGGAAGAGTTACCGGAATCGTCGGCTATTTTTTCCAAACGTCTAATTTTAAGCCAGAGAATAACGTTTACCAATACGATTAATAGTCCGACCGCGGATAATGTTATTAGTGAGAAGATTTCCATATGTTTTTTTGTAGTACTATTCCGATATTGTTTCCATGATACGATCCGCCGTTTTATCCCAAGTAAACTTGCTCCATACTCGGTCGAGGTTATTTTTTCCCATTTCTTTTCTCAAATCGGAATTTTTCAGGAATTGGAGGATGTTTTTCCGCAACTCCGAGTAATCGCTGGCGTAGACCCCGCCCTTTCCTAAGAAAAATCTATTATTTTTTTGGTTAAAGCAAACCACCGGCAATCCCACGGCCATATAGTTAAGAATTTTGCCGCTTGATTCGGAGGTCTTGGGAGGTTTGCAATCGACTGCGATATCTCCCAGCAAAGAAAAAAACGGCAGGGTTTTCGAATCAAGGTTCGGGAACGATATTATTTTATCCGGATTATTTTCGATCAAATCATATAATAGGGGAATGTCAGCGCCGCTTCCTCCTCCGAAAAGAAAGCGGATATTTTCATTCTCCAGCAGCTCCGGCAAGCATTTTCTTACGAAATCAGGAAATCCCTTCGCGGGAAAGTAGCTACCGGTATAGAGCAATACGGTCTTTTTATCCACTATCCACTTTTTAATAAGAGAAGTTTCAGAAGAAGATAAAGTCATTTTAGCCAAGATTTTCTCTTTGTCGCCAAGCTTACGAATTTTCCTTATTCGTTCGGCCGAAACCCCTTTATGAAAAAGAGAGATGCCGTCGGGCAAGTTGACTGGATTTGATCGAGGGCTGATCTTCTTTAGGTTCTCGGCGCATTGGATCGAACTAGCAAAGATAAAGTCTGGAAAGAATAAGATGAATTTTTCTAACAACCGAAAAAACGCTGATAAGAAAGATCCTTTTTTTAGCATACCATAGCTACCCATTTCTCCCGCTAAACTGCCCTGGGTATCTAAAACTAGAATGGGTTTGTAAGTGAACAAGCTTAGCAACATAGCTAGGTACTTGGCAACTATCCCGATAGCCGCCCCTTCGAACAAATGGCCGTATAAAACCTTGGGCCGGCGATAAATTGTTTGGCGTAAAACACTCCCAAACAAAAAAATCCCTTCCGGGATATTCTTCCAGGTGGCGGTTACGCCTTTGCCGAAACCACCTACCGACAAAGAAGAACGCGCTATGTTAAGCCCGGGAATATCATCTCCTTTTTTGTAGGTGAGAATCAATACTTTACGACCTTTTTTTTGAATTGCCTCCGCCTCGCCCCGGATACGCATGTGGCATCCGCGATGGGCGTAGAATGGAGTAGGAGCAATTACGAGGAAATCTAGATGACGATTATTCATAGCAAAGGGAAAATTTGAAATTTGAAATTTTGAATTTGAAATAAATTTTTACTTACTGAATTTCTAATTTGAAATGCAGAATAGGGCTAGAAAATTTACATTTCAAATTTTCACATTTTAAATTCACTTCAAATTGAAAATTTCAAATTTCAAATTCTACTGCTATACGCTTTTCTCAGTATCGGCAAGAAGTCAAACATGCTCAGGCTGGCTCCGCCCACCAGAAACCCTTCGATAATATCAACTTCTAAAAAATTGTCGATATTACGTAGGCCGACACTTCCTCCGTAGATAATTCTCACTTTCTCGGCTACATCAGAACGGTACATTTCGGCAAGGACCTTGCGGATAAGAATGATAATACCCATGACGTCATTAGGGTCGTCCGCCTCTCCGGTAATCCCGTCGCCCATGGAACTAATCGCCCAGACCGGCTCATAAGCAATAGTAATTTTAGGTAAGGTTAAAATGCTAACGTTTTGAAAGATGACTTCAAGTTGTTTTCTGATTATCCGGGTGGTTTGGTTTTTATCCCTTTCTTCCTTGGTTTCACCAACGCAGACTATTGGCTTCAGCGATGTTTTTAGAACCGCTCGTAATTTTAGACCGGCAACTTCATCAGTTTCACCGAAATATTTTCTCCTCTCAGAGTGCCCGATAATAACATAATCGCAAGCCGCGTCCTCCACCATTCTAATAGCAGTTTCACCGGTAAACGCTCCCCTCATTTCCCAATGAATGTTTTGAACTCCCCATTCCCAAGACGAACTGTTCGGTAACCGTCCCAAAAAGATAGAGGGGGGGCAAACTACCAGTTCCACTTTTTCCGTAAAATCCTTCTTTTTCATTGCCTTAATTCCTTGATTAAGACTTCGGGTAATCCTTTCCGCTTCCTTGAAAGTAAGCGGGTTCATTTTCCAATTGGCCGCGATAAGAAGAGATTTTGTTTTCATTTTAGCCTTAATAAAGTGTAACAATTTATGCTTTGATGATCTAATAAATTTTTACTAAAAGCAAAAATCACAGCCTGGGGATAGCCTGCCAAGTTGACAAGTGGGAATTTTTTTTCTCAAATAAGAATATAGAGATTCTGAAACGAGCACGTCATGGCGACGATGCCATAGTTTAGAATAACAGAAAGTAAAGCAAGGCACAGCGAAGACGTGTGCTATTTTTTAGTGTTTCTCAAATTAGCTTACGACTTACAGCCTACACTTACAGCTTATGCCTTATGTCTTATGTCTGCTACGCCTTATGCCTGTAAGACGCCCTTGTAGCTCAATTGGTAGAGCAGTGGCCTCTTAAGCCATTGGTTCCAGGTTCGAGTCCTGGCGGGGGCACCCCTTAATCAAATTTTCAATTTACAATTTTCAATTTTTAAGTTAGGTGTTCGCTGTTGCTCACGATTCATCAACAATTAAAACGTCGCGAAGCGACACCCAAATTGAAAATTGAGAATTGAGAATTGAGAATTATCTAGCATGCACATATCCTTAGTTCCCGAAACATTAGGTCATATAGGTAGTTTTATCGTGACGAACACCCTGCTAACCAGCTGGGTAGTGATGTTGGTATTAATCGTCTTGGCTTTTTGGGCGGGAAGAAAACCAAAATTAATACCCAGTAAAAAGCAAAATATCTTTGAATTTATCGTTGAAACGATATTAAACTTTTTTGAAGAAGTCTGGGGAGACAAGGAAAAAGCCCGTAAGTACTTCGCCTTTCTGGCAACTTTCTTCTTGTTTATTTTGGTTTCCAATTGGTTTGGATTGATCCCGGGAGTAGGAACGATCGGTTTTCGCGAAGATGAAGAGCTTGTACCCTTTATGCGTTCACTAAATTCCGATTTAAACGCTACCGTCGCGTGGGCAATAATTTCGGTCATTGCCACTCAAATAGCGGGCTTTGTCGCTTTGGGCGTTAAAAAGCATTTGGGTAAATTTTTTAATTTCAAAAGTCCGATAGACTTTTTCGTAGGAATTTTGGAACTCATCAGCGAGATATCGAAGCTAATTTCCTTCTCTTTTCGACTTTTCGGTAATGTCTTCGCGGGAGAAGTATTGTTAATGGTAATGATGTTCTTGGTTCCTTATATTTTACCTCTCCCTTTCTTTATGTTAGAAATGTTCGTGGGGCTTATTCAAGCGTTGGTATTTACAACTTTGACGCTAGTTTTTTTGAAAATGGCGACAGAGCACCACTAAGAGAGAATTAAAAAAAACCACACCCGACTATTTTCATTCTTATTTTTAATTTTTAATTTGAATTAAAACAATGGATGCAGCAAACTTTAAGGAAATCGCGAGTGCTATCGCGATTGGCTTGGGCGCAATCGGCCCTGGCGTCGGAATCGGTCTGTTAGCCGGAAAAGCACTCGAAGCCGTGGGAAGAAATCCGGAAGCGTCGGGGAAAATACAGTCAATGATGATTTTAGCCATCGCGTTCGCGGAAGCAATCGCTATTTACGCGTTAGTGGTAGCGTTGATTATCAAGTTTGTATAAAGACTTCCAGTATGTTTGTGTTAGGCTGGTATTCGAACAGTGCCAGACAGTTTCGAGTATTATTAACGATATTTTGATAAATGGAGATTTTAGGTAAACTAGGAATAAACGGCAAGATACTTCTCGCCCAAATAGTGAATTTTTTCCTTCTCTTATATATTCTTAAGCGCTTTTTGTATCAGCCGCTGCTCAATATAATCAAAGAAAGAGAGAAAAAAATTAAAGAAGGATTGAAAAACGCGGAAAAAGCTGAAAAGCGTATTTTGGAAGTGGAAAAAAATAGCCAGCAGCAGTTGGAAAAAGCTTCCCGGGAAGCGGATCGCGTCTTAGAAAAGGCCCATCTTGAAGGAGAAGAACACAAAGCGGATATTATTCGCGAGGCTAAAGAAGAAATTACCTTGTGGAAAGAAGAGACCAAAGACAACTTACGAAAAGAGAAGGAAAGATTGATCGCCGAAGTCAGGAAAGAGACTGGCGAAATCGCGATTCAAATCGCGAAGAAGATTATTAAGGAAAAAATAACCGCCGAAGACAGGAAACAACTAGTTAGACAAGTAGAGGAAGAAATGGAAAAAGCTTTCTAATCGAAAATTATCACCATGTATAACCTTAGCAACTACGTGGACGCTCTCTTGGAATTGTTAGCCCAGGAGAAGAACAAGGAGAAACGCCATTTGATAATCGAATCCTGGAGTAAGGTTTTGAAAAATCATTCCCGTGACCTTGAAGGTAAGAAGATTTTAGATATTCTCGAAAACCGGATAGAAAAATTGGAAGAGAAGGCTTCCGTGTCCATTTCGGACGAAAAGGAGCGGAAGGCGCTCGCTAAGTATTTTGAAAAGAAGAATTTGTCGGCGGAGTGGAAGATTGAACCGGAATTACTTGGCGGAGTCCGAATCGTTTGGGATAACAAACTGATAGACAACACTTTGAGCAGTCAGTTGAATAAGCTAAAACAAACATTCAACGGAGAGTAAATTTACCCGATAAGTTAATAACTCGTTAAGCTTTAAATAATTATGCAACCCAAGGATCAGATATTAAAGACTCTCAAGAAAGAAATAGAAAGTTTTTACCTTAAAACCGAAGTGCAAAAAATCGGTAAGGTAATTGAAGTGGGAGATGGTGTCGCTCTCATATCTGGGCTGGACGAAGCCATGGCCGCGGAAATGGTGGAAATTGGCGATGAAGCGGTTCAAGGAGTGGTCCTGAACTTGAAAGAAGACAACATCGGGGCCATCGTACTGGGAGACATGCGGAAAATCCGGGAAGGCGACATCGTCAAATCAACCGGGAAAATTTTGTCGGTTCCAGTCGGTGACGACCTGGTAGGCAGAATAGTCGATCCTTTGGGCAAGCCGTTGGATGGCGAAAAACCGTTTAAGACAAAAACTTTTTATCCCGTGGAAAAAATCGCGCCTCGCGTGATCACCCGTAAGTCGGTGGATACTCCCCTGGAAACAGGGATCAAGGCGGTAGATTTGATGATTCCCATCGGAAGAGGGCAAAGAGAACTAATCATCGGCGACCGCCAAATCGGAAAAACCGCCATTGCGATCGATACGATAATTAATCAAAAGAATAAAGGAGTAATTTGTGTTTATGTGGCTATCGGACAAAAGAAATCCAAAGTAGCTAAAATTGTCAGTAAGCTTCAAGAAATGGGAGCCATGAAGCATACCATAGTCGTTTTAGCAGGATCTTCCGACCCGGCGGCTCTTTCCTTTCTCGCCCCGTATTCCGGTTGCGCTATTGGAGAGTATTTTATGGACAAAGGAAAGGATGTTTTAGTGGTCTATGATGACCTTTCGAAACACGCCTGGGCTTACCGCCAAGTGTCACTTTTACTAAGACGACCTCCGGGAAGAGAAGCTTATCCGGGAGATATCTTCTATCTCCACTCAAGATTGTTGGAAAGGGCAGCCCGTCTCAATGAAGAGCACGGGGGTGGTTCGCTTACCGCTCTGCCGATCGTGGAGACTCAAGCGGGTGACGTTACCGCTTATATTCCTACCAACGTTATTTCCATTACCGACGGACAAATTTATTTGGAAAGCGAACTATTTTATCAAGGAATCAAACCGGCCCTAAACATTGGCTTGTCGGTTTCTCGCGTCGGATCAGCTGCTCAAACCAAAGCCATGAAAAAAGTAGCCGGCCGAATGAGATTGGACCTGGCGCAATTCAGAGGTTTAGCGGCGTTCGTCCAGTTCGCTTCCGATTTAGATGAAGCCACCCGTAATCAAATTGAGCGGGGGAAAAGACTGGTAGAAATTTCCAAACAAGATCAGTACAAACCCATGAAGATGTCTCACCAGGTAGCGGTAGTGCTAGCCGTTAACGAAGGATTGTTTGATCTGATATCGGTTGAAAAAGTCAAGGAAGCGGAGAGTTCCCTACACTCCTATTTAGATAAATCCGTCAGCGAATTACTGAAAGACATTGAGGATAGTGGCAGCTTGGAAGACGAAACTATCAAAAAACTAGTGCCCAAAATGGAATCTCACCTCAAAAAATTCTACGCCAAAGAAAGCAAGGAAAAAGAGAAATAATGACTTCGGATTATGCAGTATAATTATATTGTTCCAATTTTTATTGTCGCGCTAATCGGGCTAGGCTACCTGCTTTTCAAAAAAATGCGGGATAGTGAGATTTTGCAAAAAAAGCTTGAGGATATGGATCGTGAGCGAAAAGAGGAAAGGCAAAATTTTGAAAAATGGCAAACTGTTAATTCAGAGCAGACGAAACAACTGGCCGCCCAGCTGGTCAATCTTCAAGGAAACGTCAGCAGCAACATTCAAAAAATGGCCGAGCAAGTCAATAAAAACACTTTTCAATTAAGCAACAGCTTGCAAAAAAATCTGGCCACTATGACCCAGAGCCTGGATACCAGATTAAACAAAACAACTGAAAGCCTGGACAAAGTTACTCACACTCACATAAAGCTCATTGAAGAAACTCGTGGTATTCAGAGCGTAGGCAGAGACATAGCCGAATTACAAAGAATCTTGAAAGCGCCTAAATTACGGGGAGTTTTGGGTGAACTGTCATTGGAAAACCTGCTATCTCAGATCTACCCCAAAGAGGGCTTTTGTTTGCAATACGCCTTTAAAAACGGAGTGATAGCCGACGCGATCATAAAGTTAAAAGATAACCGATTGCTGGTTATCGACTCCAAATTCGCCCACAGCAAATTCTCCGAAATTATCAGGTGCGAGAACGATGAACAAAGAAAGAAATTGCGCCGGGAATTTATGTCCGACGTGAAAAAACACATCGACAGCATCTCTGATAAATACATCTTGCCCGACGAGAATACTCTTGATTTCGCTTTGATGTACATTCCCGCGGAGAACGTTTACTATGAGGTCATCATCCGTTACCAACAGGACGAAAAGAATCTGCTTGAATACGCCTACAAACACCGAGTTTTCCCGGTTTCCCCAAACACTTTGTATGCTTACCTTACGACCATCGCGATGGGTCTGCGCGGCCTTGAGGTAAACAAAAAAGCCCAGAAAATTATTGATTATCTGGGCAGAATGTCTCAGGAGTACGGCAGATTCCGCAAAGATTTTGACGTTTTGGGCAGTCACATCAATAACACTCACAGCAAGTACGAAGACAGCTCCCGAAGGTTAACTCGCTTCGAAAACAAAATGGAGCAAGTCCAAAGCCTAAAGGGCGGATTAAAGAAAATGGCGGGCAAGAAAGAAGAAACGGAAGCTAACGGAACATTGTTTACCGAAAAAGAAAATCCGGGAGCCATTGTTGAGTAACTCCTATCTTGTTGTTGATACTCCCAAAAGAGAAAAAGCCGCTGAAACAGTGGCTTTTAAAAGAGATCTGGGTTCTCGATCAATATCTGAGCGGCGTCACTCTGAAAAGGTAATGTACAGTGTCCAAATCACCGAAAGAGCTATTACTACTTTTACGATGATCTTGCACGCTTGTTGAGGCAGACCAAAAGATATTGTCATCCCCCAAGCGATCAACCCGCAAAGGACAAAAAACAGGATCCCTAAGATCACGAATTCTATTTTAACCACCATCTTACTCACCTCCTTAGTAAGATCTTAAAGCTAACTATCCGGCTCTGTTTCGCATCTGTCAATACCTGGATACCAAAAAAAAATGGGATCGCCTTTAGGCGATCCCAGGAGGTAAGGATATGGGTTTTTTGTTTCCTCATTCTGGCAAGTGCCATCCCTCCCTTTTGGGGCCGCCAGAACTTGAAAACGTAATTGATTATAAAGCAAGCAAACAGCTTGTCAAGGGCCGGGTTGGACAAACCGGTTTTCCGTCAAGCTAATTTCCGGTGAAAACTAGCTATTCACGATTAGCAGATTCAATAAAGCGATTATGAGAATGGACTGGAAGGCGAGACTGGCGCCGGCAGGCACCACGGCAAAAGTAAAATATCTTTTTGAAAGGATTAGAATTACTCCCAGGATGAAATTAAACAAGGAAACTAATAAAGCCAGAAGGGGAAACATAAAAAAACTGGAGGTGTCGCCGTATAAGTCTATACCCAGATAAGCGTTATAGTGGAGAATTAACGGTGAAGATAAGTAGATTCTGCCCCAAATAGCTTCGCCCAGAAGTATCAAATTAAGAAACAAAGAAGTCAGCCAAATTTCTTTCAGAGAAGGAATGCTGCGAAAAAAATCCAGAAAAGCGCAAAAACGGGGGAAACCCTCTCTTCTTTCGCAAGTAATTGATTTTCTGGCTTCGCCAAGTTTCGTCTTCCAGAGAGAAGGAGCGAAATAACAATAAAAAAAGTAGTAGATTTTAAAGGGAAATCGCAAAAAACGTAGGAGTAAATACTCCGTTGGAGAGCGGTATAAATAAAAATAATATGCTTCTGAAGCGTAAAAATGCTTTTTGCGTTGATAAATTGTAATATTGCTGCCCCCCCGTCGGTGGTGAACCGTCGCTTGGGGCAAGAAGTAAACTTCTCCCCCTTTTTCTTTTATCCTTTGGCAAAAATCGACGTCTTCGAAGTAGAGATAAAAATTTTCATCAAACCCTCTCAGTTTTTGCCACCAATAGGTTCTAATAAGCATTGCTCCTCCCGAAGTCCAAGCTACGGAAACCGGCTTGTCCGATAAAGAAGGTTCAGAAAAACGCTTCCGGCCGAAAAATAATTTAAGGGAAGGAAATTTGATACTGTGACCCCACCGCTCCAATTGGCCTTTGGGATTAGTCAAAGCCAATCCAGCTGCGGCAGTTTTTTGACTGGCGTTCATGAAATCAATGGCCTTTGCCAAATTAGCCCAGTAAAGCGAGGTATCAGGATTGAGGATTAGCACAAGATCGGAATCATTTTCCTGGTAACCCTCATTCCGGTTTTGCTTAAATAAGCGGTAACTCAAGTTCACGTTATAAGCAAAACCTCGATTAGGAATCCGAAAGAAATGAAAAAAATTCGCTTTTTTGTTCTTAAACTCCTTTCTCATCATCGCTTGCCATTCTTCCTCACCTAAATCAAAATTATCTTCCGCGTCGGCAATAACCCAATCAATCCTTACTTTAGGAAAACGAGGAAGAGAGGCCAGGAAATTTTTCAAAAGCTCTTTGACGTAATCGAGAGTTCCGTAGTTGATAACAATGACAACCAATTTTTGGCGCGGCGGCATAAATATTTAATTCAACTTTATTTTATTTCTGAAGTAGACTCGACTTACTTTCCTTCTCCAAGAGACGGGAAATGGCACTTTTCGCATTGTAACATAAGACATTGTAAAAAGGTAGGTCCGAACATTTAGAAATAAATTGGCAATCCCCGATAAATAGTTGTCTGTTGGCACATACTGTCCAAACACCATACTGCCCAACATACCGGTCCGCCTAAATTGACTGGAGAAAAGAATGTTTCTGGAAGCCACCCTCCAAGGACCCGGCAATACAGTCGCGTCATGAAAGACCACCCAACCACCCTTTTTTAGTTTGGGAAACCAGAGAACAAAATCTTCTTCAACTGCCTCATAAGCGTGAGACGCGTCAATAAACAATAAATCTATTTCTTTTTGGAAATCCGGGGCAGCTTCTCCGGAGGTCTTTTTTACGGCCATTACTTTCTTGCTAAGTCCCACCGCTTTGATATTTTTTTGAAACTCCGCGAAGGTATCCGTTTTTCCGTATTCCCGTTCTTTCTCAGGTGATCCAATGTGCGGATCCACCGCGTAAACTTTCGATCTTTCTTTTTCTTTTAAGGCGCTTCCCAGCCAGACACTTGATTTTCCTTTCCAAGATCCGATTTCCACAATATTGGACTCGGCCGGCAACCGACTGGCAAGTTTATACAGGAATACACCCTCTTGAGGGCTGAGCCAACCTTCAATTTTACCGGTAAATCGAAGTAATTTTCTTATTTCGAATCTACTCAATTCTTGGGATTTCATATGTTTTACGTTTCATCTCCTATGTCTTATCCAACCTAGCGCGAACAGCAATTTTTATATCTTGAGCATCTCGTTTAATTTATCCAATGGTTCTTTTCCTTCGTTATCAAGGAAAAAATCCTGCCACTCGGGAGGAAAAGTGGATATATCTTCTCCCTCCACCACAAGTCTTGCCAAATTAGTCTCCGAGCTTATTCTCTCAGTTTCAGAGCGCTTATCGCTTTTTAAAATAAGTTCTTTGTTGTCCAAAAACCCCCCTCTGACACCAGACGGAGGAACTATTTTCTCTCTTTTAACGGCTTCTTCAAAGCTCGCGATAAGGTTTAGTGACGATTTTTGAGACGATTTTTCTTGAAAATCAAAATGCTTCTTGAGTTCTTTCTTCTGTTTCTCTAGAATTTTAATTAGCCGCTCCTTTTTTCGACGTTGAATTCTTTTCTCTCGTCTATCCTTGAAAGCGATGATGACCATGACCACGGCTAAAACAACCAAAACCGCTTCCAGCGGATTGTCAAAACCGTTTCCAAGGCCGGTTTTTTGCGAGAAAGAAGCAAGAAAAAACAGCAAGGCTGCCGACATTACCAAAGTCCAAGTAATCTGACGAAAAAAAGAGCTTTTTATTGCTAGCTCTTTATTTTCTTTTGCCTTAGATTTTCTATTTCTAAGACTAAAATTATTCCTATTAATATTCCCCATAATAAGCTTAAAATGCTAACTGTGCCCCAATTGGTAGCTCCAAATTCTAACTCCGAAGTTGAATTTGTCAAGTTAAAGTAGGGTTTACCGGTCTGATTAAAGGAACTCAAAAATTCCTGAACCTTGTTTTTAAGCGCTTTTTCGGTCAGTCCGGCATTGTTGCTCGAATTTGTCCAGAAGGACACTTCTATAACCTGAGGAGCTTTTTTCTTGACTGACCAGTTATTGTTTTCCCAGAAACTCCAACCGGAACTTCTGAAAGAAGCTTTCGTTTCCGCCTGGACAGTTTCTTTTGTAGAAGGAGTCTTGAGCCATTCTTCAAGAGAATCCGTAAGAATATCGGAAGCCTCGAAGTAGTAGTAGTGGTCGTAATTAAACTCTTGGGGATTATTTTCCCCTTCCGGAGAGATCACCAAGGGAACGGTAGTTCTCCAGTAAGGAGTTCTCGCTTTTTCAAAAGCCAGCCCTAAAATAAGACTAACTAAAGCGACGATAAATATTACGTTTTTTCCCTTCCAAATAATGTTTGCGAGTTGGCTGGATTTGAGTAATGGCATACTTTTAAAACTTTCTAACTAAATTGTGCCGAGGCCCGGACTCGAACCGGGGACACAAGGATTTTCAGTCCTTTGCTCTACCAACTGAGCTACCTCGGCTATAAAGGCATAAGGCGTAAGGATATAAGCTGTAAGATATAACTTATAAGCCGTAGAACTGTAAGGAATAAATGCGTACTAAACCAAGATAACACGAAAGTTAATATTTTCAAGATTTCCTTATATCTTAGATCTTATATCTTACGCCTTATGCCTGATAATGTGCCTGCTAAATTCTCATAAATTCATTCCATGCTGCGTAAAGTTTTTTTGTGGCCACCAGATCATCCGAATTGTACTTGGCAATGTCAACGTATTTGCCTTCTTTGAACAGTTTAGCTACGTTTTCTCCGTCAATCCCCTTGCTTTTAGGACTTTCAATTCCTAAAGCTCGGCACCAAAGATGCAGGCTGCTTCTTCGTCTAACCGCACCGTAGAAGTTTAATTGATCGAAAAGATCGATATGAGTTACCCCAAAACGTTGACTGTTCAAATAACGATTAGACATCAAATCCCGACTAATCTTCACTTTATTCACGGCAGATCTGGCAACTATAAAGGGTACGTCGAACCCCCGACCGTTAAAACTGATAAACTCTTGATATTGCCTCGCGCCTTCCCAAAAACTCGCGAGCATATCTCTCTCGGTCAGGGGCTTAAATTTGAAATTCCCTTCCTCGAATTCCTCGGTAACTGTCGAAGGAGACTGAAAATAAACTACCCCCTTATCTTGTTCCGCGTCTAGAACCCCGATTGCTACAATTTGACCGGTAAGAGGAGAAAAACCCAAACCATCCTTGAGATCCTTAAGCATTTTTTTGTACTCTCTATCACTCTCTGACTCTTTTTTGATCCATTTCGTAAGTGCTCCTTGGGTGGTTTCATCCATGCTCTCGAAATCCTCTCCTACCGTTTCAATATCAAATACCAGCTTGGACATAACAATAAATTAAAGCGACTTTCTTAATTCCCCATAAGGATACTAACAAAATAATAAGTATCCACAAACAAATATGTGGACAACTGACATCTCTTGTGTTATAAAACAATAGAAGTCGATTAACGGATTATCAATATCATGCCTAAAAGAACATACCAGCCCAAGAAAAAGCGCCGTGCTAGACGTCATGGCTTCTTAAAAAGAATGCGCACGCCGGGAGGCAAGAGAGTCGTTGCCAGTCGAAGAAAGAAAGGAAGAAAAAAGATAATTGGGTAAAGCTCTTTAAATCATTTTTGGGAGAATTGGGTAATCGTCTCAAATCGATCTATGATCTGGTTTGGGTAGGAAAGTCCGAACACCTTCCGCCATTGGCGGAGAAGTGGGTGACGGGTAACACCCGCCCGATTCCATGCCTTACATAAGGTATGGGACGAGGGAAAGCGCCACAGAGACAATACTACCCCACCCTTTGCGAAGGGAGGGGAAAAGGTGAAAAGTGAACGGGTAACGGGAAAGATCGCAGTTCAGTACTAATTGCCATCTATTTCTACCGTTCTCCCACCTTGGTAACAAGGTGAGGCACATCGTTTGAAAACGATGTGCCGAGGTGGCAAGCCCCACCCGGTGCAAGGCCGTGTCCTTCCCTTCGCGAAGGGAAGGAAGTGCCGCTAGAATCATGGAGCAATTCATGATCCAGATAAATGATTACCGCCCGAGTCGGCTTATGGAACACCAGAGCTGACAAGGATACAGAATTCGGCTTACAGATTCTCCCTAAAATGGTTTAAACATAATGAGAGACGTAGCGCCGCTACGTCTCTACAGATATAAGGTAAGAAATGAACATACTCATCCGCAATTTTTGCATCGTTGCCCATATCGACCATGGCAAGTCAACATTGGCTGATAGACTCTTGGAACTTACAAAAACGGTTAATCCCCAGAAAATGAAAGATCAACTGCTGGATACGATGGATTTGGAAAGAGAAAAAGGAATAACCATAAAACTTCAGCCGGTGCGGATGAATTATGAGCTTAATGGTAAAGAATACATTCTAAACCTAATTGACACTCCGGGGCACGTGGATTTTTCTTACGAAGTTTCCCGCAGCCTCGCTGCCGTTGAAGGAGCAATTTTACTGGTGGATGCCACTCAAGGGATTCAAGCTCAGACCCTCGCCAATCTCTATCTTGCCTTGGAGCAGGGGCTATCGATTATCCCTGTAGTGAACAAAATAGACATGCCCAACGCTAATCCAGAAGGAACAGCCAAAGAAATAGAACGAATTTTGGGCAGGAGCGATAAGATTCTCTTTATTTCCGCTAAGACCGGACAGGGAGTGCCTGAATTACTTGAAACGATTGTGGAAAAATTCCCTCCCCCCATTGTCAGCAACGAGGAGCACTTGCAAGCGCTAATCTTTGACTCCGTCTATGATTCTTACAAAGGGATTATTTTGTTTGTCCGGGTTATGGAAGGCAGAGTGAAAAAAAATGATTGCGTTAGTTTGCTGGGAAGTGGCGCCGAAACAAACGTACTGGAACTTGGATATTTTAGTCCCGAAATGAAGCCTTGTGACAGTATCGAAGCCGGAAAAATTGGCTACATCGCGACCGGTCTAAAGGATATAAAACTTTGCCGAGTAGGGGATACGATTGGGCTCAAAAAATATGCCGAGGTAACCAGTGCTCTTCCTGGTTATCGTCCCAGCGTCCCCATGGTTTATGCTGGCGTCTATCCGGTTGATACCGAGCAATACGAGGACTTGCGGGAAGCTCTCAACAAACTAAATCTTAACGACGCGGCTTTTTCTTTTGAGCCTGAAACCAGTAGCGCCTTGGGGAGAGGCTTTAAAATCGGATGCCTGGGCCTCCTCCACTTAGAGATCGTGAAAGAACGTATTAGTCGGGAATTTCGGGTAGATGTTCTTTTGAGCACTCCTAGTGTGCGTTATCGCGTAAAGGAAAAAAATCAAAACGAATGGCGCGAAATTTCCAGTATTAGCCAGATGCCTGACCAATCTGTTACGGAGGCGGTGGAAGAACCCTGGGTAGAAACGGAAATAATTACCCCCCGCGACTATTTGGGTCCGGTAATCAAGCTTTTGGAAAATCACCGTGGTATCTACCAATCAACTGAATTTATTCAAGCCGAAAGAGCCATGATTCGCTACGAGCTTCCTCTCAGCGAAGTGATTATGAATTTTTATGATAAATTAAAATCAGTGAGTGCTGGTTATGCTTCACTAAGCTATATTCCGATTAATTTTCGGCAGGGAGATTTGGTACGTTTGGATTTTTTGATCGCGGGTGAGAAAAAAGAATCGTTAAGTCGAATTGTTCCTAAAGAAAAAGCTTATACTGAAGGCAAAAATCTTGTCCAGATGCTTAAAAAAACTCTTCCCAAGCAGCAATTTGCCATCAGCATACAAGCAGCGGTGGGAGGAAACATTGTCGCTCGCGAGAATTTATCCGCGATGCGCAAAGATGTGACAGCAAAATTGTATGGCGGCGACAGGACTCGAAAGGATAAGCTTTTGAACAAGCAGAAAAAGGGCAAAAAGCGAATGAAAGATTTAGGAAAAGTAAGCATTCCTTCGGAAGTTTATATCCAATTAATGCGCAAATAACGCTCGGCTTGCAATGGATGGGCTAAAGTAGAGAAAATCTTGGAATAGATTTCTGGACCTCTCACGTTATAAATCGCAGGTCACGCAAGACCCGTTTCGCGAAATACTGTCCTCGTAGTTCAACGGATAGAACAAGGGACTCCTAAGCCCTAGATGGAGGTTCAACTCCTCCCGAGGACACAACTGGATTGGATAACCCGTAAAAGCCTGGCAAGACTGAAGGCCTAAAAATATAAAACGCTTGATCTTTTCTTATTTTTAGGCTTTTATGGACAGTCAAGTTCTTTACCAACAAAGATGCGTATGGGCAACCATTTAAACATCTAGAGTACATCAGATAAAGGAGATACCAATGAGCGAAGAATTCGAAATCCTTCTTGAAAAACTTGCTCTTCCAGCCGTTATAGAAGAGGCGTTTACGAAAGTCCGAACGGACTTCACCAACGAGGAAATGAAAACTCTCTGCGCTGGAGGGCAAAACGCCAAAGATTTGGTAAGGGAAAAGCTAGAACAAGTCAAGTTTAGAAAGCGGCGCTGCGTAAAACTGATGAGAAGGGAAGAAGTTCCGTGCGAGATCCCGCTATCAATCGGAAAGCTTGATCTCGTCCTTGGATGGTTGGAATCTGAGAGATTTCGTTCCTGGTCACAACAATCGACAGAGGAGAAGCAATCATGACCAACTCAATTCTCACCGAGGTTTCCGAGCAGATAAAGAGAGACTCTCTTGCCTATCGCGAGGCAAGAGAGAAAATTATCGGGGAAGAAACCGCGCAAGTCGAACCAAAAAGGCAACCCATTATTCCCCCTACAATGATGAAGCTGGCCAGAATGATGGAAATGCCGAAAACCTTTCTGAATTACCAAGGAAAATCCCTAGGCGAAGTTTCTGTCTATGAGCTGAAGGACATCGTCGAAGAACTCTTAAAAGCCCTGTCCCACATTCAAGAGGAAATCTCCGTTCTCGAGAAAAATAAGATAAGAACGGGCTTAGATATCATCAGATGGGGAGGATCCACCGAAAAGCTTTTTAACAGCATTGAGTTTTTCCCTGAAGCGGGGAAAAACTTGAAAAAGAAAGAGATCTCCATCAAAATCATGATCGCCTGGGTTCAAGAACTCGTTGAGATGAGTTTGGCCAACAACGAAAGGAAGAAAGGATGAATGAGAGGGATAAAAATGAAAGACACCCTTAAGAATCTTAAACCGGGGATGGAAATCGAAACAAAGAATGGTTGGTGGGTGAAAGTATTGGAGATAACAGCAGATAGCATAGCAGGCTTTTTTGCTGTCGACCGTATCTCTTTATCGCTTCCCCAAAAAGCATGTTACCGAGGTTTGTGGGACGAAGATGGAAACGAGATCCTCACCGACCGCGAAAATCCCCACCCGGGGCTATTTCTAGAGCCAAAGAGTTAGATCCTGTAGGTTAGCAATCCATCCCATTAGATGGATTATGCCACTCCGCTCGACTAGCAAATGGCTGAAACGTAAATTTTAAAAACTGAATATTCTTGGCGACCACATATCAAAATTGGTCGCCTTTTTATGTTTGAACCTAAGAATGTGAAAGTAGTGGTCAATTTTTTTTCAAGAAATTTGACAACGAAAAAATAGTACCTGACTATACCCATACCATAGGTATAGGTATAATTTCTAATTTCTTATTTCTTAACTATTAACTTTAATTAACGTGTCCAAAGAAAAGTCTCTCGTCAACTTCAAGAAGGCCCAGAGCCACATAACGAAAATAATTCAAATGATCAAGGAAAAGGAATATTGCATTGACATTATGCAACAAAATCTGGCGGTGATTGGCTTGCTAAAATCGGCCCATCAGATGTTGATGGAAGGGCATCTAAACAGTTGTTTCATGAAAGCGATGGCGACAAACAATCTGAAGAGAAAAAAAGAGATGATTGGGGAAATACTTAAGGTAAGCAAAATAGCGAATAAATAACAATCGGTAAATTGTAATTTGAAAAATGCGGAGAATTAAATTAAAAATCGAGGG
>Ga0172371_10000683_pt1 | contig 53377 bp, 48 predicted proteins | sample Lak12m_FD_114543 | JGI IMG/M metagenome (GOLD analysis project Ga0172371, IMG submission 114543) | Freshwater microbial communities from Kabuno Bay, South-Kivu, Congo - kab_022012_12m | ecosystem: Environmental > Aquatic > Freshwater > Lake | place: Democratic Republic of the Congo: South-Kivu... | reverse complement strand
GTTGCAGAATTAGCTATGGGATTAATCCTCTCACTTGACCGCCGGATTCCCGATAACGTGATGGATTTTAAAAACAGCGTTTGGAACAAAGGTGAATATTCAAAAGCAGAAGGTTTATTCGGAAAAAATTTAGCGCTTATTGGCGTTGGAAATATCGGAAAAGAAGTTGCCAAACGTGCGCTTGCTTTTGGTATGAATGTTTACGGAAAAGATATTTCGCGTATCGAAGGCGTTGCAATAAAAGATTTTTCCGAGATGGATAAAATCCTTCCGATGTGCGATGTTATTTCGATTCATCTACCGCTAACGCCGCAGACCAAAGGTTTATTTAATAAAGAAATGTTTGGTTACTTGCATCCAAATACTCTTTTGATTAATACTTCACGCGCTGAAATAATTGATGAAGCGGCTATGCTTGAAGCAATCAAAGAAAAAAATATTCGTGTTGCGGTAGATGTTTTTAAGGGCGAGCCGGAACAAAAATCGGGCGCTGTTTCTTCACCGCTGCAACAATCCAAAAATATTTATGTAACACATCATATCGGGGCTTCAACCGAACAAGCACAGAATGCCGTTGCTGCCGAAACTGTTCGCATAATTAAAGATTATCTTAACAGTGGATTAATTGCTCATTGGGTAAACAAAGCAACAACAATCGAAGCGAGTTATCAATTAGTTGTAAAACATTTTGATAAACCAGGTGTGCTTTCGTCAATATTTGCAGTGATAAAAGAAGAGGATGTAAATATCGAAGAAATTGAAAATATAATCTTCGATGGCGGTATAATTGCAAGTTGTACGATGAAGTTGAAAGCGGGAATTTCCGCGGCACGGCTTCAAAAGATCAAAGAAAATAAAGACGTTCTTAGCGTTTCTTACATCGCGCTATAAGAATTAAGTTTGAAGGACACTCAACGGTGTCCTTCTTTATCTTTAAACAAACTTAATATCAATCATCTCTTTAATCATTCCGTGAAAGTAAGGAAGCCGTGTTGATTGGGCTATGCCATCCAAATCCATACTATCAAATTCAAATACAAATGAAGAGAATTCTTGTTTTATGTTACTTTTTATTGCATCCGAATAATCTAACGATGCGAGAAACGGCAGCGTTGACTCGTAATATTTTGGAAGAAGCGCTGTAAACATTTTATTAAATTCTTCCATGCTCTCTTTTGCGTTCGAAGCAAATACAAAATTTACCAACGGAGCGGAAAGGATCTCTATAACTTCATCTGCAAAACTAATTCCGGAAAGACATTTCTCGCCGCTAAAATTGGTATCACCAACAATCAATACAGGAGTTTTAGTAGCCATTTTGTAATCTGTCTGAAGTGAGATTTTAACTTGCTGGTCATAAAGTTCAGCAAACAACAACTTGCAGAGTACCACTTCAACAGATGACACATCGCCCAGAAGCGTTACTTCAGAAATTTTTTTCTGATCTTCTGCGGTGTCATAATAGAAATAGGCATTACAGAGGTCGCTCTCAAATGAAATGCCGCCAAGTTTAGAAATAAACAATTCTTCGTGCTTAATTAAATCTAAAGTTGGTATCAAGCCAATGGCGTTTTTATTTTTCAGTAATACAGAGGTGAGTTGAGCCGAAGGCAAAAACGTAAGTTGATTTCGTTCTTCTTCAGGCATTGAGTAAGCTAAAAACCGTGAGAAAAGATTGTTGGGAAACAGATACTTCATATAAAAAAAGCCGCCAGGAGCGGCTTGTTGTTTTTTTTTAGTTCTTTTTAGATTTAATTCTTGCGGCTTTGCCGGAAAGTTCACGAAGATAAAATAATTTAGCTCTTCGTACATCGCCTTCTTTAAGCAGTTCAATCTTTGCAATTTTAGGCGAATAAAAAGGGAAAATCCTTTCTACACCAACACCGCTCGAAACTTTTCGCACAGTAAAAGTTTTATTTTCTTGACCTCCGCGAATGCTGATAACATCGCCTTCAAACGCCTGAATTCTTTCTTTATCGCCTTCAATAACTCTTACGTGCACTTTAATATGATCACCAGACCGAAAACTCGGCATCTCAATTTTGGGTTGTTGTTCAGGCAACAATTCATGTAAGCTAATCATGACTTTACTCCGCTAATTTATTTTTTTTCCATTTTTCAGTTACTAATTTAGATTGTTCTTCGCGCCATTTTTGAACCGCTTGATGATTACCGCTCAATAAAACATTTGGAACTTTCATACCTTTAAACTCTGCCGGTCTTGTATAATTAGGGGCAGAAAGATTATCACCGTCTTGAAACGAATCATTTAAAGCCGATGTACTATCATTTAAAACACCGGGGATTAATCTTATTATAGCATCCGCCATAAGTAAAATAGGAAGTTCGCCGCCGGTTAAAACAAAATCACCAATTGAAATTTCATCAGTTGCAAATTTTTCTCTTACTCGGTCATCAATTCCTTTATAATGCCCTGCAAGAAAAATAATATTGTTGCAAAGCGAAAAATCATTTGCAATTTTTTGAGTAAATTGTCTTCCTTGTGGAGAAGTAAGTACAATTTTGTCGTATGAACGTTCGCTAATAAGTTTTTCAAGTATAGCAAAAAACGGTTCAGGTTTAAGAAGCATTCCGGCTTCACCGCCGAACGGTTTATCATCAATAAGTCTATGTTTATCAAATGCATAATCGCGAAGATTATGAACAATTATTTCAACTTTCTGTTTAGTTTGCGCTCTTTTAAGAATACTGGTATTTAGAGGGCTTTGCAATAGTTCAGGCACAGCAGAAATAATATCAATTCTCATCATCCTCGAAATAACTCTTCTCAACTTTTAAATAAAGTTTCTTTTCAATGTTATCAAACCGCTCAATAATATCTTTAATCGCCGGAACTAAAATCTCTTTTCCAAGTGAGTCTTCCAGAACATAAACATCGTTACTCGGAAGCGAGAGCACATCAACAATTTCTCCGAGCAAAACATTACCGGCAAAAACTTTACTCTTCAGTAAATCCTTAATCAAAAAGTTGTATTCAAGAAGAGAATCCGCTTCATGTTTTTCAATATAAATATCTTTTCCAATAAAAACAGCGCTGGCTTCTTTCGTATCAAAACTTTTGAATGAGAGGATTAAAAATTTTCCACTCAATTTAGCCGATTGCACAGCCAATTTTTTTTTATCGCCAAAAAAATCTACAAAACAAAAATTAACCCGTTCAGCTTCATCTCTGTTTTCATCAACAAGTTGAACTTTAACTTCACCACTCCTTCCATAAAAAGAAACTACTTTCCCGAGAAGTGAGAGCAAAATCAAAAAAGATTAGTCTTCAATATCTAAAATTGCTCTTTTACCCTGCTTAGCCGCAACAGCGGTAAGTAAAGTTCGCATAGCCAAAGCTGTCTTTCCTTTTTTGCCAATTACCTTGCCAATGTCGTTAGGTCCAACTTTCAAGGAAAAAATTATTTTTTTCTCTTCGTTCACTTTTTCCTGAATGACAACAGACTCAGGGTTATCTACAAGATGTTTTGCAATGAATTCGACGAATTCTTTCATGGAAGAATCTCCTAAATTAGAGCAGGGGCTTTTAGAATTAAGTAAAAAAGTCGGATTACGCGCTATGGTTTAAGCGGGTTCTTCAACTTTTTCTTCAGAAGCAGCGCCCTTTACTTCTGCAGCACTAGTTTCTTTTTTCTTCTCTTTCTTCGCAGCTTTTTTTACTGATGAAGCCTCTTTAAGCTTGTTCCAGTTTTCCATAGCGGTTGCAACTTCTTCCGGTTGAACGCCGCGTTTAATCAATTCTTGTTTCAGGGTAATACCTTTAGAACGAAGAAGGCTTCTAACCGTATCGGTCGGTTGCGCACCAACACTTAACCAATAAAGTGCGCGGTCTTCATTAATATCAACAAAAAGCGGATTCGCTTTCGGATTATAAAGACCAATTGCTTCTAAAAATTTCCCGTCTCTTGGTGAACGAGAATCTGCGGCAACAACTTTAAAAATAGGTTGCCGTTTTTTGCCCATTCTGCGTAATCTTAACTTAACTGCCAAATTATATATTCTCCAAATTAATCACTTTTCTTAATTAAAATTAAAACTTTTCTTGTTAAAAACCGAATTTAAAAAGCCTTTTTGCTTCATTCTTCCAATCATTGTCTGCATTTCTTGAAATTGCTTAATTAACCGATTAACTTCTTGAATCGAAGTGCCGCTTCCTTTTGCAATTCTTTTTCTTCTGCTTCCGTTAAGCACTTTAGGCGTTGTGCGCTCTTCTTTGGTCATAGAGCCGATTATTGCTTCAATACGAACTAACGCCTTGTCGTCTATTTTTGCATCTTTCATCATTGCAGGGTTTAACCCTGGAACCATCGCCATAATAGATGAAAGCGACCCCATTTTTTTTATCATTTTGATTTGATCGCGAAAATCTTCAAAATCAAATTTATTTTTCTGAAGTTTTTCTTCAAGCCTTGCTGAATCTTTTTCATCGAAAATTTCTTGAGCTTTTTCAACAAAAGAAACAACATCTCCCTTTCCCAAAATTCTTGAAGCTAGACGATCGGGGTAAAAATTTTCAATGGCATTTAACTTTTCACCATTAGAAATAAATTTTATTGGCTCGCCCACAACCGCGCGTATTGAAAGCGCGCACCCTCCTCTGGAATCACCATCAAGTTTTGTAAGAACAATGCCGGTGAAATTAACCGCTTCGTGAAATGCTTTCGCTGAATTAACTGCGTCTTGCCCCGTCATTGAATCTACAACAAACAGAGTTTCGGTTGGATTTACAAGTTTTTTAATATCCGAGATCTCCGTCATCAGCAGTTCATCAATATGAAGACGACCGGCAGTATCAATAATAACAGTATCGAGTCCATTTTGTTTAGCGGAGGACATGGCTTCCTGTGCGATTTTTCTCGCATCTTTTTCTTCGAGAGAGAAAACAGGCACATCAATAGAGCGCCCCAACTGTTTCAACTGTTCAATTGCCGCAGGTCTATAAATATCAGCCGCAACAAGAAGCGGTTTCCTCTTAAGCTGTTTCATTTTGCCGGCAAGTTTACCCGCGAAAGTTGTTTTACCGGAACCCTGAAGCCCAACAATAAGAATAATTGTCGGTCCACTCGGGTTTATCTCCAACTCAGAATTAACAGCACCAAGCAAAAGGGTTAATTCATCATAAATAATTTTGGTGATTAACTGCCCCGGCGTAATTGATGCAAGTACTGCCTGACCTAAGGCTTTCTGCGAAACATGTTCAATAAATTCTTTTGCAACTTTGTAATTTACATCGGCATCGAGAAGCACCCGCCTGATTTCACGCAGAGTTTCTGACACATTTTTTTCGGTGATTTTTCCTTGACCGCGAACTTTTTTTAATGCAAGTTCAAGTTTTTCACTAAGTTCTTCAAACATATAAATTAAGCGGACTTGGAAGCGTTTGCGCCGGAAACAACTTCAAGAATTTCTTTTGTAATTGCCGCTTGACGAGCTTTGTTATATGTTATTTTTAATGATCTAATTAACTCTTTCGCGTTCGTTGAAGCGTTATCCATTGCGGTCATGCGCGCTCCATATTCAGACGCATTTGATTCTAATAAAATTCTCCACATCTGAGATTGCAAATGTTTCGGAAGCAATGAACTGATGATTTCTTTTTGCGCAGGTTCAAAAATGTAATCCACCGAAGAATGTTTTACATTTTCTTTTCCCCCAAAAGCAATAGGCAAATATTGTTCGCGTACTATTTCTTGGCGAACAACCGACTTAAACTCATTGTACACAACTACTATTTTGTCAAATTCACCATTTAAGTATCCAGAAATAATTTCATTGGAAACTGACAACGCATCAGTAAATTTTAGATGTCCGAATATCCCAAGTGTATTTCCAAAAATCGAATACTCTCTTTTTCTAAAAAAATCGTACCCTTTTTTTCCGATACAATACATCGAATACTCAATTTGATTTGGAATTAAATCCTCGCTAATTAAACGGACTGCTTCTTTCAAAATATTGGTATTAAAAGCCCCGCACAAACCTCTATCAGAAGTAAGCACTACAACCAAAACTTTTTTAATAGTTTTTTCAACTAATAGTGGATTGCTTTCACTTAACTCGTCTGTTAATAAGTGATTAACTAAACCAGAAATTTTTCTTGCATACGGACGAGCGCTAATAACATTTTCCTGAGCGCGGCGTAATTTTGCGGCGGCAACCATCTTCATGGCTTTAGTAATTTGCTCGGTATTTTGCACGCCTTTAATTCTTCGCCGTATGTCTCTTAATGTTGCCATTACTTAGACACTCTTTTTAAAAGTTTGCGTAAACTCTGATACAGATTTTTTCAACAGAACAACTGTATCGTCTTTTAGTTCTTTTGTCTCTCTGATAGATTTTAGAATTTCATAATATTTAACTTCGACAAATTCTAAAAATTCTTTCTCAAATCTTTTTACATCAGCAACGGGAATTTCATCGAGAAAACCACTCGTACCAACATAAATACTTACAACTTGCTTCTCAACCGGAACAGGAACATATTGACCTTGCTTTAATAATTCAACCAATCTTGAGCCGCGAGTTAAAATCTTTTTAGTTGATGCATCCAAGTCCGAACCAAATTTTGCAAATGCTTCAAGTTCCCGATATTGAGCCAAATCAAGTTTCAAACTTCCGGCGACTTTTTTCATCGCTTTAATTTGAGCGTTACCGCCAACACGTGATACAGAAATACCTACGTTAATAGCGGGTCGAACACCGGCATTAAATAAATTTGATTCAAGATAAATTTGTCCGTCAGTAATCGAAATTACATTTGTTGGAATGTAAGCCGAAACGTCACCTTGTTGCGTTTCAATTACCGGCAGCGCGGTTAAACTTCCACCGCCGAGGTCTTCGCTTAATTTTGAAGCTCTTTCCAATAAACGTGAGTGAAGATAAAAAACATCGCCCGGATAAGCTTCTCGTCCCGGAGGTCTTCTTAATAACAAAGAAAGTTCTCTGTAAGCAACTGCTTGTTTTGAAAGATCGTCATAAATTACAAGCGCGTGTTTTCCGTTATCTCTAAAAAACTCTCCCAAAGTAGCTCCTGCATAAGGAGCAATAAACTGCAACGGAGCCGGGTCTGAAGCAGATGCTGCAATAACAGTTGAATATTCCATCGCGCCGTTCTCTTGAAGTTTTGCAACTACTTGAGCAACCGTTGAATTTTTTTGTCCGATTGCCACATAAATACAGAATACAGGATTAACGCCTAATTTCTTGGCATCTTCAGTGTGAGTAAACTTTTGATTTATTATTGCATCTACCGCAACTGCGGTTTTACCGGTTTGGCGATCGCCAATAATTAATTCTCTTTGTCCGCGTCCAATCGGAATCATTGCGTCAACTGCGGCGATACCGGTTTGCAAAGGTTCTTTTACAGGCTGGCGTTGAATAACTCCAAGCGCTTTTCTTTCCATTGGTAAAAATTGATCTGTATTGATTGCGCCTTTTCCATCGAGCGGCGTTCCTAAAGGTGTGATAACGCGCCCAAGCATTGCATTGCCAACAGGCATAGAAGCAACTCTTCCGGTTCTTTTAACTTGATCTCCTTCTTTTACTAATGAAGAATCACCGAATAAAACGCAGCCGACACTATCTTCCTCAAGATTGAGAACCATCCCGAAAACATCATTCGGAAATTCGACAAGCTCGCTTGCCATAACTTTTGATAATCCATAAACGCGAGCAATACCATCGCCAACTTGCAGGACAGTTCCGAAGTCATAAACATCAACTTCGTTTTGGTACCCGGAAATTTGTTTCCGGATAATCGCTGTTATTTCATCAGGTTTTAAATCTACCATAATTAACTTCCTTTAGAATTCGCCCATGGCGAATCATTAGTTTAATGAAGGACCGCCATGCTTTAATTGTTTTTTTAAAAGCTCCAATTGGTGCTGAAGCGAAGCATCATAAATTTGATCGCCGCATTTGGCAATAAATCCGCCGATGAGGTGTTCATCAACGGAAAGTTTGAAAATTACTTTTTTGTTTAGAATTTTTTGGAACGCGATTTTTATCGGCTCAAGTTCTTCGTTACTTAATGAATACGAAGTTGTTAGGGTAATGGGAATAATTCCAACGGCTTCGTTCTTAAATTCAACAAAGTAATTCAAAACTTCTTCTAAAACATTTTCTCTTCCCTTTCGTATCATAAGGGAAACAAATTCAAAAAACTCGTTCGAAACTCTTTCTTTAAAAAGCGAAGAAAAAACTGCCGCTTTATCTTTTTCTTTTATAATAGGATTTTTGAAAAATCTTTTCATCTCATCGTTTTGGCTGAACGCATGAAGCACAATATCCGCATCATTCGAAAAAGTTTGTAAAGATTGTCTTTCTTCTGCAAAATCGAGAAGACTCTTTGCATATTTTACAGCGACTTTATTAACTGCCATAGCTAATTCTTCTGAATTTCGTCAATGTATTTTTTAATCATTTCAGCATTGGCTTGCTTATCAACATTTTGCTTCAAAATCTTTTCAGCTATTGCAAGAGATAGTTCAGCAACCTGATTTTTAAGATCGGCAAACGCTTCAAGTTTCTTCCGCTCAATTTCTTGTGAAGCGTTTTCAACCAACTTATGTGATTGCATTTTACTCTCTTCAAGCAATTGAGTTTTCAGTTTTTCGGCATAAAGACGGCTTTGTTCTACAATTTTCTTAGCTTCATCCTCAGCAAGTTGAAGCTGTTTTTTGTTCTCTACAATCATTTGTTTTGCGTCTTCGGCAGCTTTTTCAGCCATCTGCAAAGAATCTTTAATTTTCTGTTCTCTCTCATCTAAAGCCGAAAGAATTGGCTTCCACGCAAATTTCTTTAGAATGAAAATGAGAATTAAAAAAGTTAAGACCGTCCAGAACGCTAATCCTGGATTAACGGAAAGCAGACCGCCGCTTCCGCCTTCTTCGCTTGAGGCAAACAATGCAGACAAAGCCATAAGGGAAAAACCAAACATAAACTAACCTTTAACTAAATAATTAAAGAAACAAATCCGAACGAACGTGTTCGGGTTCGGTTATTATTTACCAGCAAGAATGAAGCAAATAACAAGTGCGAACAAGGAAATACCTTCGATTAGAGCGGCAGCAATAATCATAGAAGTTCTGATATTTCCGGCTGCTTCCGGTTGTCTTCCGCTTGCATCCATTGCTGATGCGGCTAATTTTCCAATTCCGAGCGCTCCGCCGATAATTGTCATTCCTGCTCCAATACCTGCGGCTAAAAGTGCAATACTACCTGTCATTGTGTTTCTCCTTAATTAAATAAATTATTAATGATCTTGATGATATGCCATGCCGATAAACAAAGAGGAAAGCATGGTAAATATAAACGCCTGAAGTAATGCTACCAATATTTCAAGCAAGTAAATAAATAGCGCCATCCCAATGGAAACAGGCGCAACTAAATAAGAATGCAAAACAAAAATTAAACTTATCAGCGCATAAATTACAATATGTCCGGCGGTCATATTTGCAAAAAGACGAATTGCTAAGGCAAACGGTTTTGTAAACAAGCCAAGAATTTCTACAACTAACATTATCGGCAAGAGGAAAACCGGAACACCGTGAGGAATTAATCCTTTGAAATAACCGAACATTCCATTTTTCCCGATTCCCGCCAATTGAATCATAAAGAATGAAAAAATTGCTAACACAGAGGTTACCGTGATGTTGCTTGTTACGGTTGCCGAGTAGGGTAGCAGCCCTATAAAATTGCTAATAAGAATGAAGAAAAAAGCCGTTAATAAATATGGCAGAAATTTTTCATACCCTTTACCGATTGTAGGTTTGGCAATTTCATCACGAACAAACTCAATTAATATTTCAAAAAGCGTCCCAGCGCCTTTAGGAACCAAAGATTTTTTATATGATTTTGAAACTCGAATCATCAGAAAAACCAATAACGCCGCCGATATCCACAAAAACAGCACATGTTTTGTGATTGACAAATCAAATCCGAAAAGATGAATTTGTGGAAGCGAAATTGAGCCAAACGGAGTAAAATCCAATTTATCGCTATCCATAATATGATGCATAATCCAATTGCTTCCGGAATCTCCTTTGGCAGTTGAAACTTCTTTCAATGTATCAATAATGGCAGTTGTATCTTGTTCGATCATGTTTTTTTATCAGTAATAAAAGTCTTTTGTTTCACTAAAATAAATATTTCAGCAATAAGAAAGTAAAAGTAAAATAAAAAGAGGTCAAATATAAAATAATTCTGGTTAATCTTCAAGAAATGGAGGAAGAGAAAAACCATACCTAATAGGTAGATCATCCGAACAAGCATTCCGCCAAAAACAAAAAGTAGAAAAAGTTGTTCGTTTTTATTTAGTGACCACAATACTGCCGAAAATCCTATTGCAAAATTAGGAAGAACTATAATCTGTGCCAATAGTATCGGAAGGAAAAAATCATAATTAATTATTTTTACTAAATTGGCTGCTAACGCTATTAAAAAAAGGACAAAATTTACTCCGATTGCACTAAAAAAAAACTTATTTTTCCGAAGCATCTTGTTTCTTACCAAGTTCAATCACTGTTTTTATAAGATTATAAGTACCGGCAAAACCTCCGAAAAGCCCCAAAGAAACAGTCAACCATGGACTACAATTAAATTTCCCGTCAAGCCATGAACCGGCTAATATTAACAATACAATAGTTGCGGCAAGTTGAATTCCTAATCCCAAATATGGTCCGGCTTCTTTAAAAGATTTATCTAACCTTTTATGATCTGACTCAACTAATTTTTTCATTCTTTCCCATTGAACTTCTTCCCTCGAAATGAGCACCTTCTTCAACAACTAAAATATTGGCAAACAAATCACCTCTTAAAAAAGAATTCTTTTCAAGTATGACTTTCCCATTAGCATGCACATTCCCAAATATTTTACCGCCGTTAGTTACATTTGCTGATTTAACTTCTCCGTGGATCTCGGCGCTATCGCCGATAACAATATTGCCGCTGTTGGTAACATTGCCTTTAATAATTCCATCAACACGCAAACTTCCTTCAGAAGAAAAGCTCCCGTTAACTACAGCGCTTTTATTAATTATGCTGAGGTTTTCTAAACTTGAATCACTTGAAACAAACTTCATTTTTTTCTCCTAATAATTTGCGATTATTTTTTCGGGGTCCACAACAAAACCATTTTTCCAAATTTCAAAATGAAGATGTGGTCCTGTAGTAAGTTTTCCTGTATTGCCTGAAAGGGCGATTAATTCTCCTTGAGTAACAAAGTCACGAGTAGATTTTACTAACTGGCTGCAATGTTTAAAAACAGTGATATAATCATCTGAGTGGGCAATAATCATCATATAACCATCGTTTACCGTATAATCTGCAAACACAACATATCCGTTTGCCGCAGAATAAACGGGTGTTCCCACTTTAACAGAAAAATCAATTCCGAAGTGACCTTTACCTGATGAAAACCCTCTGCTTACAAAACCGTTGACAGGTTTGTGAAAGATGATCGTTTGTAATACATCAGAAGAAATAAAATCGCGAAAAACGCTCCAGATGTTTCCACCGATTTCTTTTCCCTTTATCATCGGTTTTTTAATAAGGGTAGAATCGCCCAAATAAATAGCATTTTTCAAATTTTGATTTGTTCTCTTCAACTTTTCTATTTCGGTTACTAAAATATTTATTTTTTCGTTAAGAGGTTGAAATTCTCCGTAGCCCTTTACGCGTAAAATATCACTTTCCTGAAGCAGCAGATATTTTGCCGGCGTAAGCATATAGAAAAGTGAAATGAGGATAAATATGACAACGGTATAGGTGAGCATTGCAAAAAACAATAGTTTTCCGGTAACTGCTTTGTTTTTAATAATAGATTGATTAGAGTTTGGAAGAAATAATACTGAAAACCCATATTTTGAAAACAGTAATTTTAGTTTTTGCATAAGTTTTATCAAATTTAATTACAATAAAGTATCAATTTTTTCCAGCACCAAGTTAGGAAGTAATTTATGTCCACAATCAAAATGGGAAAGTGGACAAACATCGTATCCGTGAATTCCACAAGGTTTACACGGCGCATTGTTAAAACTGATGGTTTCACTTTTACCATTATACGGAAAAAAACCAAAACCTTTTACCGTTGAGGTATAAATTGTTACTACCGGAATATTGGCTGCCATTCCAAAATGCGTCGGAGCGCTATCATTCGTAACTAACAAACTACATTTTGTTAGAAGATAAATCGTTTCAACTATTGAATGCTTACCTGCAAGATTGATACAATGTTCGTTTAGTTCTTGCCGAATTTTTTCATTCAATTCAAATTCAGCCGTTGAACCGATAAGTAAAATTAGATAATTTTTATTTATTAGTACACTGCCGAAAGTAATAAAATATTCTACCGGATACCGCTTAGTTGCCCAAACGCTACCGGGTGCAAAAACTATTATTTTCCGATTGTTTGAAAATTGTGTAACGGTTTTATCTACTTTATTCTCGATTTCTTTTGAGAAAATGAGTTTTGGTAAATATGATAAATAATTTTTTGCATCGCTTTCGGAAACAAGCGAAATATTCCTCGCTGATTCATGCAGCTCATATTTGTATTCTACTTGACGCTTATAAACGATAGGAAATGCCGCGTTGTTAAATCCGTATGTTTCTTTAATTCCTGAAAGCAAAACAAGCAGTGAAGTCCGAAGTGAGCGATGAGGCGCAACAATGCAGCAATAGTCCCTGCTTCCTAACATTTTGGCAAATGCAATAAGCGCTTTCAACCCTTTATGGATTTTTCTTTTGTCATACACGATTACTTCGCGAACAAACGGCGACGCAAGAAAGATTTCAGCATTTTGCGGAATGGTAACAACATCTATTTTCGCTTTGGGATTATTTTTTGCCAAAACTTCAAGCATTGGCAAAGTTAAAATTGCATCGCCTATAAATGCCGTCTGAATTACAACTATCTTTTTTTTGTTTAGAATTTCCATCTATCATGCATCCATAACCATTGTGCCGGCGCTTTGCGAATTGCCTCTTCCAAAATATTTGTGTGCCTCTGACTTAGTTCAAGAATTTTTTCATCTTCTCTTTCAGGAAGATTTTCGGTTGAAACTTCTAAAAACTTAATGGTATAGCTTAAATCATCTTCCCTTTGCATCAATGCAAAAACGATAGGAGCGCCCGTTTTTATGGCTAAAGAAGCCGGTCCGCTAAAACACGTTGATGACCTGCCAAAAAAAAGTACCCTTTGACTTTCTTTCGGCGCTCTTTGGTCGGCGGCAAGAAGAACAATGTTTTTATCTAAAAGTTCCTTGTAAAAATTCCTAACCGAGATTCCAAGCAATATCATTCTATTCCCCCATTTGGACCTGTATTTAACCATCCAATCGCTAACAAAATTATTCCGTTGTTCCTTCATTATAACGCCAAAAGAAATCTCAATTTTTTTTGAAATTGCTAATGTTGCATACTCCCAATTTGCTGAATGAGATACAAGAAGAATAACGCCTTTTTTTTCAGCGTACTTTTCTTTTAGCAAGTTGATATTTTCCCAATGAAAGTATTTTTCAATATCATCGGTTGAAAGTATTGGCATGCACAGAATTTCTATTAAGGTAATTGCCAGGCTTTTGTAACACTCGTAAGCAATTTTATCAGTTTGAACAGAGCTATTGGCGGGAAAAGCTAATGATAAATTTTTTTTAACAACATTTTTTCTAATCGGAAGCAAATAATAAAAAAGAAATGCAAGTAATGAGGCAAACTTCCGTGAATGTTCAATACCGAGCAAACAAAAAAACTTACTTAACGTAGAAAAAAGAAAATATTCTAAAGTATTTTTCAAACTTCCCTATCAGAAATTATAAATGGTGTGTTATTACTATTAAGTAATACTAAACTAATATTTTAGAAAATCTTAATTGGTAACAATTCTGCGCTGCCAAGAATCGTCTCGCAACTCGCCTCGCATGGTAGAATTAATCAGTTGATAATCTGAAAAGCCATTCAAATCTGCAAAAACAAAAAACACTCCGCCTTCTAAATTATTATATTGCCATATTTCGTACGGTTTGGAATCGAGCTGATTAGGATAGCGCTCAATTTCACTTGGTTCGCCGTATAATAAAAAAACTCTGCCTCGGTCTGTTTTCCAGCCTGGTTTTTTCATAGCGGTATATCTTTGATTCGCCAGTTCAATTCTTGACAAATAATTCATAAAAGTTTCATTTTCGGGAGTTTCAGAATGTTCGTCTCGTCCTTTCCAAAATTTAAATAGAAATTCTCTCTTCCCTTCAAGTGAAGTTACTTTTGAATATTTCGCTATTTCATTCGGACTGGCAAGATATTTTGATTTTAGAAAAAGCTCGTCGCATTCTTCGCCTGAAAAAACAGCAAATTGGCTTGCCATAAAATCTGAATTTCCCATCTGCTTCACTACGGTATCAACTATTGAAGGGTTATAAACAAAAAACTTCTTAGAAGAAAACGCCTTTCTCTTTTCTGATGAGTCAGTTGCAACCAAAACAAGCGTATAAGCTCCGGTAGGTAACTTAGAAACGTTAAGAGTATTTACTTCAACGCGTGATTCAGTTTGCTTAGAAAAGACTTTCTTTCGAGAATAAACCGAGCTGCCGCTTGCATTAAAAACAGAAGCGTGCAAATTTAAATTTCCAATGGCAGAAAAGAGGTTATATAACTCGCAATAATAGTAAACAACGGGCTGATTTTCCCCGAACAAAAGATTAGGCGCCGGAATAACTTCCATCGTGTTTTTATAAAATATTGACTCTTTATTTTCACTATCCTGAATAATTCTCGATGCAATTTGAACATCGCTTATGCAAAAAGAATCTTTTGATATCGGGAGAAATTTAATATTTTCTTTAAAGGTGGCTTTGCTTTCTTTGTTCTGCCAATCTTGGGCAGAAATAGACAAAACATAGTTCCCAGGAGCAAGTGAAAAACCAACAACTCCTATAAGATTTAAATTACTAAGTAATTCTGTTGAATCAACTCCTTCGTTGCGAACCTTCCAATTTTTCTTTTGTACAATGGTTCCGGTTGAACTATCGCTAAACTCTAAATTTAAAACAGCTTCCACAAAAAACGTTGAATCTGCTTTCTGATAATTCAAACTTGATTGTTGTATAGCATAATATACTTCAACGTAGTCGGTTTGGTTGTCGTTTCTAAACGTCGCATAGTCAAAATCAAAGACAATTTTTTTTTGAGAAAGTAGCGGTAGGCAAAATAAAACGGAGAGTAATAATATTTTTTTCATAACATGCAGGAATAAAAAAGGCTGGCATAACGCCAGCCTTTTGATTAAAGAAATAACAATTAAAAACCTAACGACAATGCAAAAATATGATTTCCATTAAAATATTGTGCATCGCGATAAGCATAATCAACTGTAAGTGCTATACCGCTGAGGTCATAATGAATTCCAACGCCGGCGGTAAGACCATAAAGATAGTTTTCGCTAGAAACCTGCGGTGCGCCTTGATAACCGGCTCTTGCAAAAAACATATTTTTATAACCATATTCAGCGCCAACTTTATATTCATCAGCGGAGAAGTTATTGGTCTGGTAAGCGCCTGATAATTGAACTGAATTATCTTCAGTGAGTTTCATTTTATATCCAAGCCCCATCTCAAAAGAAGAAGGCAAGTCAAATGAAGCAGCTTCAATTTTGTAGTACGCTGGTGGGCGTTGTTGGCCTGATGCGTTGGCTAATGTTAAGAGACCTGATCCATCATATTTCATTTGAGGTCCAACATTTTTCATCGCAATTCCCATACTCAACCCATCAATATCTGCAAGGGATTCATATATAACGCCAACATTAAAACCTATCCCTGATGCGTTAACATCACCAAGGGTTTCCATAATAATGTTCATCGTTAATCCAACAGAGATTCTGTCAGTTAATTGACGGGCGTATGATAGTCCGGTGGTTAGCATTTGTGGGGCAAATGTAGCTCCGGTTCCATCAGGATCTTGAGTAGTAGTAACCGGAATGTCGCCAATCGAAAGTGATTTCAAACTAAGAGCAATAACTCCAAGTCCTTCAAAGTTCGCTGCAACAGCTCCATACTCAACACCGATATCAGCAATGTATGACATGTGAGAAAACATTACATCTACCGAACTGCCAAGTCTGGCGGTTCCTGCAGGATTCCAAAACAAAGCTTCAACACCATGTGAAGTAGCAATGTTAGATTCACCCATGGCTATACCGCGTGGTCCAACAGGTATTAAGAGCTGAGTAGCTCCACCTGTCCCAGTTCTATTTCCACCGCCGGCATAAGCATCAAAGGTAAACTGGAAGAAAAAAACAATTAATAATAACCTAATTAAACTTTTCATTTTTACTCCTATACTTTTAAGCTTTGTTTCATTTAGAATCTATCAAGAATTTGTTTTTCTTGAATTACAGCTACTTTTACGACAGTCGTCTTACCTAAATCCGGAAGGTCTATGTAAGCAATGTACAAACCACTTGCTACCGGTAAACCGGCTTCATTTGCAAGGTCCCATCTCTGGAACTGACTTGTGTTTGCTTTTTCGATTACCTTCACACAAACTCCGGCAAGGTTAAAGATTCTTATCGTTGCTTTTGCAGGGAGATGATTAAATGTAACAAATCTATTATACTTGTTTAACTCTTCCGAGTTTACTCCATAGTACGGATTTGGGAATACATTAATTTTACCAACTTGGTTTGCTGCAAGTTCTTTAGAATAAGACGATCCTTTTGGATTGAACTTAAATTTATCAAAGCCAACTACAAATGGATTATCATAGTAAATACTTACAACATCGCCAACTGAATAGTTAGTGCCATACATTACAAGCACCCAAGTTGCTGCGCTTCGAGTTGCATCAGTTGTCTTTGCGTTTACGGAATCATAATCAGAGTTGTCTATAATGGCATACATTCTATTTTTTTTGTTCCATGCATAGAAAGGACTGGCGTTTGCTGCCTGCAGACGATCTCTGAACAACAAATTTACTTGTTTCTTTGTGTCTTTGTTCCAAACCTCAAAAGGTATTCTAACCAAGAAAGGAGTTGCCGAGCCTGGATTAGGGTTAAGAGGATGGTTTTTAATAGAATTTGAATTCAATCCTGAAACTATTGTCGCATAAGAACCTGTTCCAGGTTTAATTGAAATTATTGTTTGAGCGCCAACAACTGTTGTATCCCAAACACCGGTAAATCTTAACTCATAATCTTGTTGCAAGTCAGCCAACAATGTTGTACCATAGCCAAAATTATCTATTGCTTTGCTGGAGACCACCCCAGAAAAGATCGTATAATTTTGAATATCAATCGTTGATGTACTTGAACTTTGGGTTAATCTTGAGGTACTTCCCGGAGCTTTTTTCAATGATATTTTTTCGGTATTAAAGGTAATAGGAGCGTCATATCCGCCTTGCAAACCTACCTGAAAACCATCAACAACCGGATTTGCAGTAGTAGTTGAAATAGTTGCAATATCATCGCGTTTTGGGAAATAATTAATAGTTCTAAATCCGGTAACATCAGTTTTATCAGTTAATGTTCCTTGATTTTCAAGTTTTACAACGCCGGTTGTAGCGTCTTTTACGTTCCAATAATTAGCAGTTCTTTTAAGATTTCCAACTGTTGAAACCGTTGTTGTTCCTGACGCGTCAATAGGTCCACCGCCATAACCGTCATCAAAAACAGTCCAATTAATTGCGGCTGGCAAAGTTAATGCGTTGACAAGAACTATGAACTCTTCGCCGCCGGCAAAAGGTCCGTTACCTGTATAAGGATGGCTTGTATCGCCAAAAACTACGGTTGTACCATTTACTACCGGTGAAATTGAACCATTACCTGCTTCAAAAGCGGGTGCGCTTAAAACTGTTGTTCCTGCTGGGAACGTAACAGTAAGTCCATCAGCATAATCATAATCTACAGAAACTAAATTTAGGGTAAAATGAACTTCTACACCGCCTGAAGGACCATATACCGCAGCAACATCAACTGTTGTTCCGTCAAGGGTATCAGGATTATTTGGATTGAATTTACGTGATATTTTGCTACCAGCAACCCAATTTCCGGCAGCGTCTCTGATTTCTTGACGATCTGAGAAGAAAATTTCATAACTGTGGTTAAGCGTAGCACCCGGATCCACAACAGTTACTACTGGTTTTCCATCGCATGCGCCTTCATGTGTTAAATCCAAGCTCTCGTTGGTAACATCCCCAATGGTAATACCTGGATCAGGTAATTGTGGAACTACAGTGAGAATAGCAATAGGATTTTCAAGATTATTTGGAACAGCCGTTAAACTTGGATTGTAGCTATAAGCAGTAACTGCAAAATAGTACTTAATTCCGTTTACCAACGGAACTCCGCCTCTAACTAAATCATTTGTAATAGAAATAAATCTTTTTACTCCGTTGTCATTACCAAATTGAACAGGTAGTGTTACAACAGACCCAGTTTTCGGGTCAAATACTAAGTCATTAATTTTCCCAACTCCGTCAACAGCATCATAAGTTGCAACTCTGTAGCCTTCGCTAACAGATGAAAATGCTGTTGGTAATTGGTAAATATTATAACCTTGGAATTTATATCCTTTAGAATTTGAACTTTCTGTTGCAACAACTTTTGCGTCATTCTTAGACCAGTCAAGTACAATTTCTCTATCTAATTGAGTAACTGTAACTTCTGGAGCCGGAGGGGCAACCGGAAGATTAAAGAGGTTATCATAAGCAACCTGAGCTTGTTGATCATAAAATTTCAGCAATTCAATAGCTGAAAGTCTATCAACTCCAGGAATAGCGCCGGCAACAATTTCAGCAACAACAACTTCTTGTGTATCGCCAGGAGCCATAGTAAATGGTCCAGATGCGCTTCCTTGTCTTCTATCGCCAGCCGGAAGTTGAGCTCCGTCTAACCAACCGGTTCTTTTTACAGGGTCGCCGCTAAGAGCGTAAGTCGTCTGTTGCCCGGTTGCAAGATCAATAAATGGCGCACCAGAAATACCAAATTTACCTTGAAAGAAATTATAGAATTGACGGTAACCGTCTGCTGGAGCAGAAGTACCCTGTGGTGGGTCACCAATATTTGGATCGCCATTAGCAAAATAATAAGCTGCCGTCATCGGTAAATTGATTTTACCAGGACCAACTTTTTTATTGTTAAAAACACCATAATCTGATGCATCATCTACGCCGTTTTTATTCACATCTTCTCCGGCAACTCCATTTACTAATGGACCTTGGAAGAAGTCGAACCCAACAGCAGGTGGAGGCAATGGACTATAGGTATTATCTGTTGCCGAAGCATTGTAACAATACTGTAAACTTAAAATTGTGTCAACGCCAACAAAATCGTCGCCCGCATCTCCAAGGTCAACATCAGACCACATTGAGAAATACATATCGTTAAATGAAATAGGCGATGAAGTACGGTTGGTAATGTTAATTACTTTATATTTTCTGAAATACATGTTTCCAAGAGCGCCGGACTGATTATAAGCCCAAATCGTAACTTGGCATTCAATTCCTAATGGATTTGAATTATATAAGTATGTAGTTTGTCCGGAATTCAAATCGTTTGTAACATACCAAATAGTTTGGTCTGCGCCTGGAACACCAGGGATATCTTTTGCAGGATCATAAACGCCATTACTGTCGATATCATCGAACGGTGCGCCCATATCTGCCGGCCATTCTGTCCAGTCAGCTTCATAAGCCGCTTTAATATCTTCTACGCTGGCTCCTTCATTTTTCGCATCTGTTGTTAGATCAACAGCAGGTCCTGAAGGATACACATCTTTGCGAACTCTGTAGATTCTATATTTTGCTAAGGTAGCGTCATCGGCTGTACCATCAGATTTTACTTTTCCAGGTACAAGTCCGGTTCTATAAGCTGTACCGCCCACTCTTGGGTCAGCAAAGCCGGTAACTTTTGCGCCCCAAAGTAAGCCGGAAGTAAAAACAGCTGTTTTACCGCTTCCCTTTGGATAAACAAAGCCCGAATTTCCCGATGAAGAGATATCCGAAATACCATTGTTAAAAAAGAAACTCGAAATATTGTTAATATCGAGGTAAGTTGAGGCGGTTTGACTCGTCGTCTTGTTCAACTTTTGATTATTTCCGCCATCTTTCTTATTCCCTTCAGCCTGCAGCATTTCAGGGGTCAGAATTAATATACTTATCAGAAAGACGAGAAAGTATTTAATTATTTTAGAACTCATATTTTTAAACTCCTATTTTTTAATTTTTGCTGTCAAATTGTGTATTAGTACTCTAAACGAATGCCAAATCTAACCTGACGCGGTGCACCATAGAGATAGTTCCCTGTTGCTCCTTGGTATCCTTGGTAATAATCAATATTAATAGCTCTGTACATAGCTTCATAATCTGCTCTCTGATCTGGATGTAAAGAACCACCAAGTGTTGGATTAGTTAAGTAACCATCATCCGTAGCAGAACCAGTTCTTAAGAAAACATTCTGTACATTTTTTGTATCCAATACGTTAATTACAAACAAATAAACATTTGCGCTCAACTTATCCATAATTGAAAAAGTTTTATCAATTCTTAAATCTAATTGATAAGTGAATGGAGTGCTTGAAGAGTTCAAAGCTTCAATAGGAGATCTAAAACGGGCATCACCTTCAAGCGAGCCGGTGTTAGTTCCTTTTCCTTGTCCTAACGTGAAAGGATGACCGCTATCAAATTTTAATAGTGCAGAAAAACCTAATTGACGTAGGATTGAAGATTCTTCGTTTTTAGCGAATCTATAATCAACATTCAAATTTCCGGTAACTGCTTTATTAAAATCAAGTGGTTCAACTGAAACCGGTTTAAAAACGGTAACGCCATCAACAGGCGCTCCGACGATTCCAGCATGAGAGTTTGCATTTGAACCTGTTCCAAGTGCATTTTGGAATGAAAGAGATCCATTTATTTGAAGTCTTTCAATTCTTCTCATAGTAAAGGAAAGTTCAACTCCTTTAGTAGTAGCAAAGTCTCCATTTTTCAAAACATTGTATGCTTGAAAAGCTGACCCTGCCACTGTTGGTTGAAGGTCAAATTCAACTTGACCTTGTACATCTTTATAATATCCGGTAACATCAAATGAAATAAAATCTGAAATTTGCTGGGTGAAACCAACTTCATATTGAGTTGTTCTTGTTGGTCTAACATTCCAACCTGTTGGCGCGCCAATAAAATAGCCGCCTCTTATGTTTCCGCCAATTCCATATATTCCGTTATATAAGTCTCGGAGCTTTGTTTGTTGAACGAATTTTCCGAATTGAGTATGAAAAACTGTTTGATCAGTTACAGGGAATGAAAATCCGATGCGTGGACTTAATGCACTGAACGAAGGTGTTTTTTCAAGTCCGGCAGGATTAATTTTACCTGTGGTGAAATCAATTGCAGTTTCAGGACGTGAAGGATCAACAAGCGCGATGTTATCAACATCTATATAATCATAACGTAAGCCAACATTTACAATAAGGTTTTTATATTCAATTTTGTCTTGAGCATAAAATCCAGCAAAGACAGGACGTTTAGGAGCTAAAAGGCCTGGGTCATCAACTCCACCGCCTGAGCTAAAAGTTGAATTTAATTCATTTCCGTCAAAGTCATATCCATAACCATTGGTAAGAGTCAACATTAAGTCATTATATGATTTTGGAGTTGGTAATTGTGAATTGTTATAAATCGAACTTGCGTATGATGAAGCAGCAACGGCATAACTTCTAATAGTGTACATAGAAATTTCACCGCCAACTTTAATTGAATGAATTTTGTTGATTTCGGTTGAGAATGCAGCCGCAAAATTCATTTCTTCTCTTTTTGAAATTCCATATCCGGCTATAATATCATTAGGGGCTGAAAATGAGAACCCAAGGATATCATACGGTGTTGGTCTTCTATATCTTCCGGTTCTGCCTGATTCAATATCAGCAGCCGTTCTATTCCATACAGCGCCAGCGTTTGCGTTTGCAACGCTATCGCCATAAACTTTCCAATTACTTCCTAACAATGGATCAGTACTTTCAGCAGTGTTTCTAGTATATCCACCGCTAATTTCATAGTAAGTAGTTGGGTTTAAAATATGAGTAATTTTCCCGGAAAAAGCAGCGTTAGTTGCATCTGTTACACCTATTCTTCCAAGGTCTAAGATAGAACTAATGTTTCCGCCGCCGCCATTACCTTGTTTTGAGGTAGTGTAAGAACCGGTTGCTCTAATAATAAACGGATTAAAATCGAAAGTAACTGTTCCCGTTCCTGTATAACCTTGGTATTCAGTTCTATAAGTAGGTCCAGCAGGATAGGTAAGATCAATTGAATTATTAGCTGGTGTGGTCGAATTCTGATCAGTAATAACGCCTAAATTTATTCCAGGGAATGGTAATGGATTTCCGTCCAACGACCAGTTTGAATTAAATAACGCAAAAACTTTTACATGTTCCATAACAGGTCCGCTTATCGTACCTGTAAATTCATTATAACCGTATGTATAAGCGCCTAAAGTTTTTTTACCGTCAAATCTATTGCTCTTGCTCTTAAAGCTAAGATTATCGGTTACATAATCTGCGCTTATTTTGAGATCGGAAGTTCCTGATTTTAATTGTGTACGAATAATACCGGCATTTGCGCCGCCAAATTCAGCAGTGTAGCCACCGGCTTGTACTTGAACTTCTTCTACTGCGTCTTGCACAATTGTAACACCACGTCCACCACTTACAGGGTTAGTAATGTTTGTACCTTCAAGATAAAAACCAACTTCATCGTTACGACCGCCTCTGACATAAACCGTACCGTTATTAAGTACGACACCAGGGGTTAAACTAATAATATTGTTCAGTCCTCTAACCGGCAAAGCATCAATAACTTCGCTTGTAGTAGCTCTAATAGCGTTTGTATTGCTCTTATTGATGAGCAATCTTTCTGAAACAACAACAACTTCGCCTACCGAAATTCCTTCAGCATTTAACTTGAAATCTAAATCGGTGGAAAGGTCTGCGTTTACGCGTACATTGGAAACAGTTGTTGGTTGATAACCAATATAAGTAGTTTTAACAGAGTAGGTCCCAGCTGTTAAATTAGAAATTGAATAATTACCGTTAATGTCTGTCATAGCTCCAAAAGATGTGCCTATGACAATTACACTCGCACCTATTAACGGTTCCCCATTACTTTTGTCAGTAACTTTGCCTTTTATCTTACCTGTTGTTCCAGCAAAAACAAGCATTGGAAGTAACAGAAAAGAAAGTAGAACAGTAACCCATCGTTTCATATGAATTCTCCTTATTAAAGATACATGATGGTAGTGAATTATTTATTTTTTATTCTTTAGAACATATCGAATAAATTCTTAAACAAGATTCCTTGTTTTATCGTCATTTAACAAATGACAAACTCTCAATAAATATTTTTAACATATTCCGATATCAGCAAACAATATTTCATCTTTAACATAAAAAGAAAGTAATGTTATTTGTGATAAAAATAACTTACCAAATCTTTTACATTAAAATAAACAAAATTTCCTCTTAGCAAAAAAAACAAAAACTATTTCATCAATAGCAAAAAAGGAATAATTAATCAAACAAACTTCTACAATAAACATAGTAGCCGCTCAACAAATTATTTTCTAAAAACAGAAATAAGCATTTTTTGGTAAAATGTCAAGTTCTTTTTTCCATTCAAATTAGATTTTCACCGTATAAACCTTATTTATGCCATCAATGACAGAAATTTTTTGTACAACTTCTTTTTCTATTTCCGAATCTGCGTTTACAACCGTGATCGCTTCTTTGCCAATTCCAAATCTTCCTAAAGATAATCCGGCAATGTTAATTTGGTTTTCCGCCAATATTTTCCCTACCTCGGCAAGCATTCCGGGCTTATCAATATTGGTGTAAAATAACATCGCTCCTTCGGGCTTTAATTCAAGATGAAATTTATCTATATCAACTATGCGTATTTCATTATTGCCAAAAACTGTTCCAGCTAAATATTTTTTTTCGGTTGCGGAAGAACATTCAACAGAAAGTAAATTGGTGTAGTCTGAATTTGCGCCGGCATAAGCCTCATCAATTACAATTCCCATTTCATCCGCAAGGAATGGCGCATTTATTAAATTAATTGTGTCGGAAGAAAGTTTGGCGAAAAACCCTTTCATAACAGCGGATGCAATCAGTTTATGAGATTCGCTTAACAGCGTACCGAAAAAAGTAACTTTAATCTTCTTTAATTTGCTCTGCAACATTTGCGCATGAAGCGAACCGATGCTTTCGGCTAATCGAACGTATGGAGCTAAGTCAGGATTACCAAATGATTCAAGAGCGGCAGCATTTACCGCGCCGCGCAAAACATTATTGGTAAAATATTCCACAATTTGTTCGGCAATTTGAATCGCTACTTTTTCTTGAGCTTCTCCTGTTGAAGCCCCAAGATGCGGCGTTGTTACAACTTTTGGGTGTTGAATTAGAGGATGATTGTAATTAGGCGGTTCTGTAACGTAAACATCAAATGCGGCGCCGGAAACTTTACCGGAGTTTAACGCTTCAACTAAATCATCTTCATTGATTATTCCACCGCGGGCGCAGTTTACTAATTTTACTCCATCTTTACATTTAGAAAGCGTTTCTTTACAAATTAAATTTTCTGTCTTTTCATCAAGCGGAACGTGAACGGTAATAATATCCGACAAAGAAAAAAGCGTATCAAGATCAACTAATTTGACTCCAATTTTAGCGGCAGTTTCTTCGGCAAGGATTGGATCATAGCCGATAGCATTCATTCCGAAAGCTTTCATACGAGTGGCAACTTCTCTTCCAATTTTTCCTAATCCGATAACGCCGAGAGTTTTTCCGTAAACTTCTGATCCTTGAAATTTTTTTCTTTCCCACTTTCCGGCTTTTAGTGAAGCGGTTGCTTGCGGAATATTTCTGCACATGGAAAGAAGCAAAGAGATTGCGTGTTCGGCGGTTGAAATAGTATTTCCGCCCGGCGTGTTCATTACAATAACGCCTTTTCGTGTCGCGGCTTCGGAATCAATGTTATCAACGCCGGTGCCAGCTCTTCCTATCACTTCCATATTGTCCATCAAAGAAATAATATCAGAAGTAACTTTTGTATCGCTTCTAACTACCAATCCTTGATAATCTTTTATAATCTTTTTAATTTCTTCTTTTGGCATTCCGGGTTGGTAGGTAACATCGAACCCCGCAGCGGTTAGTACAGCAACACTTTTTTTATCAACTGAATCGGTAATAAGTATTTTTTTCATCTGGTGCGTTTTGTTATTAAATTAAAGATTTGCGTTAAGTTTTTGAACGAACTGCCCCTTTGGAACAGCGCCCATAATGGTATCAACAACTTTTCCGCTTTTAAAAATCAATAACGTAGGAATGCTTCTGATTCCAAATTGTGTCGCAGTTTGCGGGTTGTTGTCAACATCAATTTTGCCGATTTTATATTTACCGTTAAATTCGGTTGCAAGCTCTTCGACAATCGGGGCAATCATTCGGCATGGACCGCACCATGTTGCCCAAAAATCAACTAACACGGGTAACTCTGATTGAAGCACTTCGGTTGAAAAATTTTGATCGGTAATTTCTAATGGTTTCATATATTTTCCTGTATTTTAATTTAAGTAATTTTTTAACGAATCGTTTTCTGGTTCACCCTGCCCAACAAAACTAACAATATCTTCGCCGCCATCGGCATTAATAATTCCTCCGGAAATCCATTCACCCCCATCTTTACAAAATAGCGAAATAATTTTTGCGACTCCATCGGGCGTAGTTAATTTTCCGCGCGGATTTTTTCTCCTCGCGACTTCAATCATCGGAATGTTTCCGGGAATTTTTCTTAATGCGGGAGTATCGGTTACGCCCGCCATTATTGCGTTCACCGCAACTTCCATAGGTCCAAGTTCAACGGCAAGCTGCCGGCAGTGAGATTCTAATGCGGCTTTTGCGGCAGAAACGGCGCCATAATAAGGAATTGCCGTATGTCCGCCCGAGCTTGTCATTGCAAAAATTCTTGCTTTCTTTACCAATAACCCGCTGCTCACTAAATCTTGCACCCAATAAACTAATGAATTTGCCATCACGTCAATTGTCATTTCAATTTGCGCTTTAGTGATACGTTGTTCTCCTTCTTTTGGAATAAACGGCTTCAAAGCGCCGAAAGCTAAAGAGTGCATAACTACTTTAACTTGCGGTTTGCCGTCTGTTCGTTTCAGCAGGTCTTCAATTATTTCTTTTCGTTTTTCTTCATCGGCAGCATTTACATTATAAAACACATGCTCAACGTTATATGATTTAATTTGATCAATTATTTTAACAACATTTGGCATTGTGGCTTGTCTATCAAGATGAACTCCGATGATATTGTATCCGTCTTTTGCCAATTGCAAAACAGCGGCTTCGCCAAATCCCGATGAAGCGCCTAATATTATTGCCCAATATTTTCCATTATTCATTTAGCTCTCTTTAATTTTGTGTCATATCTATCTTATGTTTCAAATATAAGAAAAAAAAAAGAGACAGCAACTTTGCTGTCTTATTTTGAAAGGAAGTAAAGCGAATCTTCGCCTAATAATTTGTGAATTTCTTTGATAAACTTTTCCGTTATTTTTACCCGAAACGACAACATGAACCCTTTATTTCCGGTTTTGCTTGAACTGATTTCCAGCAAAACTTGCACTTTACCGGAATGATTTACTAAAATCTTTTTTAATTCTTCTAGATGAGATTCGGTATTTCCATTCTCTTCTACAACAATTTTAACAAACTTCGTCAGCAATTCCCGCGTCTGTTCAATTGGAATTACTTCTTCAATATGTAGTTTAATTGTATCGCCGCTGCTTTCCGGTTTTCCAATCAACAAGACCGCGGCTTCTGATTTAAGAAATTTGCCGTATTTTTCGTAAGTAGATGAAAACATGAGACACTCGCATGAACCGGTAAAATCATCCAAAGTGAAAAACGCCATTGTTCCGCCGCGTTTATCAATTTTGGTCGTCAGTTCCGTTATTACCCCGCAAGCTTTAATGGTAGTAATTTTTTCAATCTCTTCGGTTTCTCCTAACCTAATAGTAGAGAAGGAATAATACTCAACTTCATATTTTCTTAATGGATGTCCGGTAACATAAAATCCGATGACCTCTCTTTCCCGCGCGAGTTTTTCGTTTTCGCTCCAATCTTCAATCTCCGGAAGTTCCGGTTCCGGCAGATTGTGGTCGTCATCCTCAGCGCTGAAAAGACTGTTAAAACTTTTCGTTTTTAGCGAGGCTGCCTTAGTGGTATAAGCAAGTACCGGCTCAACCGCCGCATAAAGCTGCGCGCGGTTTTTATTCAACGTATCGAACGCGCCAACAAGAATCAATCCTTCCAAAACTCTTTTATTAACAATGCGTGAGTCGTTCACCATGCAGAAATCAAAAAGCGATTTAAAATTTCTTCCCAATTTCTCTTTTGATTTAATAATTGATTCAACTGCATGAACACCCACATTTTTAATTGCAGAAAATCCAAAACGGATTTTTCCCTTCTCAACGTCAAAAAATTTGGAAGGCTTATTGATGTTAGGCGGCAGCACATCAATTTTTAATTTACGACAATCTTCCAAAAAGTTGGCAACTTTATTTTTATCGCCGAATTCGTTTGTTAAGTTTGCCGCAAGAAATTCCGGCGGGTAGTGTACTTTCAAATATGCGGTTTGATAGGCAACCACAGAATAAGCAACCGCGTGGCTCTTATTAAATCCGTAATTAGCAAACTTATCAATATCGTCAAAAATTTCGGTGGCAATTTTTTCACTAACGTTATTCTTCTTCGCGCCTTCTACAAAAACGGTTTTCTGCTGTTTCATGGCGGCTAAATCTTTTTTACCCATTGCACGGCGAAGAATATCCGCTTGGGCAAGACTCATTCCCGCAACTTTATTTGCAAGCTGCATAACTTGTTCTTGATAAACAATTATACCGTTCGTCTCTTTTAAAATTGATTCAAGAATCGGATGCTTGTATTCTATTTTCTTTCTGCCATATTTTCTATCAATAAAATCATCAATAAATTCCATCGGACCGGGGCGATAGAGGGCATTCATCGCCGTTAAATCTAAAATAGAATGAGGCTTCAGCTTTTTTAAATATTCGCGCATCGGAGGAGATTCAAACTGAAATACGCCGGTTGTTTGTCCTTTTGAAAATAATTGATATGTCGCTCCATCATCAAGCGGAATATCAGCAATATTCAATTCTACGTTGTGATTTTTTTTAATTAACCGAAGCGTATCTTTTATAATGGTTAGCGTGCGAAGACCAAGAAAATCCATTTTGAGCAGACCATTATCTTCAAGCTCCTTCATATTGTATTGCGTTACCATTTCTTCTTGCGCGTTGTAAGATGAAAGCGGAACAAAATCGCTTACCGCACCCGGCGCAATTACAACGCCCGATGCATGTTTGGAAGCATTGCGGTTCATTCCTTCCAAAACTTTTGCATACTTAACTAAATTTTGAATCGGCTCTTCTTTGGAATCTCTCACCCATTTTAATTCTGGGACTTCTTTCAACGATTGTTCAATCGTGTAAACTTTTCCGAATTTACTTGGAATGTGTTTCGTAATTCCGTTCACTGTGGCAATCGGAATTCCAAGTACTCGCGCAACATCTTTTAAAACCGCTTTTGAAGAAAGACGATTGAATGTAATAATCTGGCTGACGCATTCTGCACCGTATTGTTTCTTAACGTAATCAATAACGTCGCCTCGTTGATCGTCCGCAAGATCAACATCAATATCGGGCATTGAATTTCGTTCGGGATTTAAAAACCGCTCAAACAGCAAATCATATTTCAACGGATCAATATTGGTAATGCCAAGCGCGTACGCAATTAAACTACCTGCGGCGCTACCTCTGCCAGGTCCAACGGGAATATTTTCTCTTTTTGCTGCGTTGATAAAATCCTGCACTACTAAAAAGTATCCCGGAAATCCCATTTTTTTTATTACAGAAGTTTCATAGTCAAACCGTTCTTTAATTTCAGGCGTAATTGAGGCAAACCGTTTTTGCAACCCTTCGAACGCAAGAATTTCAAGATACTCATCTAAATTTTTTGCGGATGAGTTTTCGGGAACCGGAAAAACAGGGAAATGTTTTTGAGCATAATCAAAAATCAGATTTGTTTTTTCGTCAATTTCCAGCGTGCTTTCAATTGCCTGCGGAATTTTTTTGAAAAGTTCTTTCATTTCTTCTTGAGATTTAAAGTAAATCTCATCCGTTCCGTAACGAAGATTTTTATAATCTCCTGTTCCGGATTTTTCAGAAAGCATTAAAAGAATGTTATGCGCTAAGGCATCTTCTTTATTGATGTAATGGCAGTCGTTCGTGGCAACTAACTTAATTGATAATTCTTTTGCGAGTTTCGGCATTTGCTCAAGCACAATAAGTTCTTTATCAATTTTGTGGTCTTGAATTTCCAGATAAAAATCATCGCCGAACAGTTCTTTAAACTTTACAGCAACTTTTTTAGCTTTTGGATAATCATTATTTGCGAGCGATGAAGCGACAACGCCGCCAACGCAGGCAGAAGTACAGATTAGCCCTTCATGATATTTTTCCAACAACTCCATATCAATCCGCGGGCGATAATAAAAGCCTTCAGAAAAGCCGAGCGATGAAAGTTTTACTAAATTCTTGTACCCTGTCATATTTTTTGCAAGAAGAATAAGGTGCCGGTACGGTTTTTTCTTTTTGCCGGTTGCTTCATCAACTTGTTTTTTTTCAAATCGCGAGCCATCAACTACAACATACGCTTCCATTCCAATAATTGGTTTGATTCCTTCCTTTTTGGCTTTGCGGTAAAACTCAGGAATGCCGTACAAAACTCCATGATCCGTTAAGGCGACGGCATGCATACCATGTTTCTTGGCAGCTTTCAACAAACTATCAACGGTACAGGCTCCGTCCTGCAAGCTGTAATGCGTGTGATTATGTAGGTGAATAAATTCTGACATTCTGTTTACTTTGGTGTAATTGAAAAAGGAAGTTTCATTTTGTAAATAAATTATAAAAAAGATTGGTAAAAAAACAGTTGTAATTTTTTATTTTTTTTTGAAGTAAGGTTTTTCAAAAAAAACTTCTGTTTGTACAAAGTGAGTGATTTATTTTATTCAGCCCTTTTAAGATTTTTTGGCGGTTATTGCCGATTCCGTGAATTCCAATAATTATTTTTGACATTGCAAGCTCGAAACTAATAAATTAATGGGGAGACTATAAATAATTCAACCCAGATTCACTCAGTTTCTAACTGTAGTATCCAAAATAAAAATGCAAGCTTACCAATAATATTTCACATCGTTTCAAAAAGAACATCTACTTCAAATAAAATCCGAGTTCATTCATTATATTGATGCCACGAAAAAATATTTTTTTACAATTAAAGGTAAGAAGATTGACATTTAATCAACGATCAAGTTGGGCAATTGCCGCGCGTTAAGCGTGGAGGAAAGTCCGAACTCCGCAGAGCAAAGTGCCGGATAACGTCCGGGCATCATCTTTTTGATGACGGAAAGCGCCACAGAAAATATACCTCCTCGGTGTAAATCGAGGGAAGGGTGAAATGGCAGGGTAAGAGCCTACCGCTCTAAAAGTAATTTTAGAGGTTCCGTTACGGAAGTGGCGATTTGTCGCCATCAAGGCAAGCCCCACTTGGAGAAAGGTCAAATAGGAAAGTTTCATCCCGGTTTCGATCGGGGCGGCGAAGTTGCTCGCTTTAGTTAACTTTCGGGTAGACCGATAGAGGGTTGGAGTAATTCAACTCCCAGACAAATAATTGCCGTGGCGCGCAGTCGCCATTACAAAATTCGGCTTATAGACTTGATCGTTTTTTGTCTCTTCTTTTATCACTATGATGGAAAAACGATGGAAATTGGAAGAGGTCGCTGATCTCAACGAGGTCAATTATTTAGCAGATTCTCTTAGCATTTCTGAAAACTTATCTAAACTACTTGTTCTGAGAGATATTAAAACTTTTTCACAAGCAAAGAGTTTTTTCAGGGCATCTTTGGAAGACCTTCACGATCCTTTCATAATGGATGGAATGGAAGCGGCAACTAACCGCGTTATCGAAGCTGTTACCAATCTTGAAAAAATTCTTGTATTCGGCGATTATGATGTTGACGGAACAAGCTCAACCGCTATGCTTTATATGTTCCTGAAAAAACTACAGGCAAACGTTGACTACTTTATTCCAAACCGCGTTAAAGAAGGCTACGGGCTTTCAATTCAAGGAATTGACCACGCAAAAGAGCTTGGCGTAAAATTACTCATCTCGGTTGATTGCGGCATTACCGCTATTGATGAAGTTGAGTATGCAAAAGAGTTTGGTATCGAAATTATTATCTGCGACCATCATCAGCCAAAAGAAATTCTTCCAAACTGTTTCGCACTGCTCGACCCAATAAAACCAGGCTGCAACTATCCTTTTAAATTTCTTTCCGGAGCCGGCGTAACCTTTAAACTGATTCAAGGAATTTGTGAACGAATCGGTAAACGTGAAGCGCCGATGGAATATCTTGATCTTGTGGCGCTTGCTGGCGCGGCAGATATTGTTCCGTTAACCGACGAAAACCGGATACTTGTTAAAGAAGGATTGGCACAAATAAATAAATCGCCCCGCCCCGGAATTAAAGCGTTGCTTACTAACGCTAAAATTATTCCCGGAAATCTTGGGTCAGGGCAAATCGTCTTTGCGCTTGCGCCAAGAATAAATGCCGTCGGGCGTTTAAGCGAAGCAAAGACCGCCGTTGAACTTATGATAGCAACTGATGACGATGAAGCAGCCAGGCTTGCGTTAGTTTTAGAAAAAGAAAATTATGAAAGAAGAAAAATTGATGTTGATACGTTAGCCGAAGCGGTTGAAAAAGTTGTTGGCAGCGTTAACACAGCCGAAGATTTGGCTATTGTACTCCATGAAGAAAATTGGCATCCCGGAGTAATTGGAATTGTGGCTTCGCGTTTGGTCGAAAAATATTACAAACCAACTGTTATGCTTACTACTATTGACGGCATTGCAAAAGGCTCTGCCAGAAGTATTGCGAACTTCAATATTTATGAAGCGCTAAAAGAATGTGAAGATGTCTTGATCCATTTTGGCGGACACGAAGCAGCTGCAGGTGTGGCGGTTGAACTTGATAAAATTGACGAATTCCGCGAAAGGTTTCAAAAAATAGTCAAAGAAAAAATTGATAGAAACGATCTTATTCCCGAAATAACAATTGATTCAAAAATTAAATTATCCGAAATTACGCCTAAGTTTATAAGAATTGTAGAGCAGTTCTCCCCTTTTGGTCCTCGCAATATGCGCCCGGTTCTTTGGAGCGAAGATGTACGCGCAATTTCATCACGAGTAATTAGCGGCAAACATTTAGTGGTAACTATCAAACAAGATGATTGCGACAAAGTTTTTGATTGCATCGCCTTTAACATGGCTGAATTTGCTCCCCTCATCAATGGCGGAAGCGTTAGGTTTGATGTGGTTTTCTCAATAGACCAAATGTTCAAAGACGGAAAAATGTTCCCTCAATTCAGAATAAAAGATATTAAAATAAAAGAAAAAATATAGGAGTATTACTCATGTCTGGTCACTCAAAATGGGCAACAATTAAAAGGAAAAAAGGGGCAGCCGACGCTAAGCGCGGAAAAATTTTTACGAAACTTATCAAAGAAATAACTATCGCCGCGCGGCAAGGCGGAGGCGACCCAGCTGGAAACCCGAGATTACGCCTTGCGATAGATAATGCAAAAGCTGCCAATATGCCCGCTGATAACATAGACCGCGCAATCAAAAAAGCTACAGGCGAACTTGAAGGCGTTTCTTATGTTGAACTTATGTATGAAGGCTACGGACCAGGCGGCGTTGCCATTCTTGTTGAAGTTGCAACCGATAATAAAAACCGCACCGTTGCAGAAGTAAGACACATCTTCAGCAAGATGGGGGGAAGCATGGGAGAATCTGGTTCTGTTGCCTGGATGTTTGAACGTAAAGGAATTATCTCCATCAAACGCGATGGTAAAAGTGAAGACGATGTGATGGAAATTGTTCTTGATGCCGGCGCCGATGACATGCAAACCGAAGAAGACATTTTTGAAGTAACTACCTCGCTTGAATCATTTGAAACTGTTAGAAAAACTTTACTCGATAAATCGCTTGAAATTGAAAACGCCTCACTCGAATGGATCGCAAAAAACACGCTTGCTATAGGCGGTGAAGACGCTGAAAAAGTTGTTAAGATTATCGAATCACTTGAGGACAATGACGACGTGCAGAACGTTTTTTCAAACGCTGATATTCAAGAATAAATTAGCTGTGGCGAAACGCCCTGCATAGCCGCACGTTAAATAGCAAATAAGATTTGAAAAAAACGTGTTGTGCCATAATAAAAGATGCCTTAAATCAGAAATATCCCATATTACATCTTGGCACAAAGAATTGGCTTTGGGCGAGGGGAAAATGCATGCTTAAAGGAACAGAAAAAGTGAAAAAGGGAAATTTTATGTTGAAGGCACTTCTCTTTTTCACTTCTGTTGATAAATAGCGTATGTAGTTCTTTTTGTTATTTACCGGGTTCTTGCGGGCGTAACACAATGATTCCTGTATGTTTCTTAATTTTTGCTAAATATCCACCAAGCGGTAATTCAGAAATTTGAACTTTTGAGCCGACCAAAGGCGCATGCATAAAATGAATCCTTCCGTCAGCCATCTTTACTGCAACGCCAACATGACCAATATCCAAGCCTTCTAAATTAGTAGTAATCGCAAGTAAATCTCCACTATGAATTTCAGACTCGATACCGTCAACTTTTTCTTTCGGAATGTAGAAATAGGTTCTTGAATTAATTTCTTTTTCTTGCTTTGCAACTACCGGAACAAATTTTTTATTTTCAGTTAATTGACGGTAAGCTTCGGGGTGTTTTGTCATGTATCCAACAGTAAAGTGAATTGGTACTCCACCGATAGATTTTGTAACATCTCGCACAATATTTTTTTTAGTGTTGTTAAAAATCCAATCAGAAAAATAATGCAGGCGTGAAGGGTATTCTGCTAATTTACCATCGCGGTAACGGACGAACTCCAACTCTTTGGTGTAGTCTTCAAAAGAAGTTTTTTCTTTTTTGATACACCGCGAAAAGACGACGCAATTTTCTAAAAACGTCGTGCAATCCAAGCCGGTTAAATGAACGACGAGAGTTTCCTTTTCTCCTTTTTCTAAAGTAAACGCTTCGTAATTAAGTTCAAGAAAACTTTTACCAATAGCGGTTATAACATCGCCGATTGGTTTTGCGGCAAGGTTTTCGCTGACGGCTAAATCAAATTTTGCTTTGCATATCTGCTTATCCTCTTCTGTAGCAATCTGAGCATGCGTAAAAACGAAAGAAAATAATATAAAGATGAGCGTTTTCATATCGGAAATTCCTCTGTTGGCTGTTGGTTATAAGTTATATTGGGGTCCGGTCTGAAAGCTAAATTACTTTCAAAACGGGTAAACTCTTTTAAGAACGTTAATTTTACTTCGCCTGTTGGACCGTTTCGTTGCTTAGCGATAATAATTTCCGCGATTCCTTCAACATCCGCGTAATCTTTGCTGTCTTGTTGCGCATACCGTTCAGGGCGATGAATAAACATTACCACGTCGGCGTCTTGTTCAATTGAACCGGACTCGCGCAAATCAGAAAGCTGGGGGCGTTTGTCTGTTCTTGATTCAACTGCACGGTTTAACTGGGCAAGCGCAATCACCGGAATTTTTAATTCTTTTGCCAGCGCTTTAAGCGAACGGGAAATATGAGCAATTTCTCTTTCTCTACTTTCGGCGCGCGGCGGACCTTGAATAAGCTGCAAATAATCTACAACGACCATTCCAACTTTCTTCTCCGATACCAAACGCCTTGCCTTTGCGCGTATTTCCAAAATTGTTTGTGCAGGTGTATCGTCAATATAAAGAGGCGCGCTCATCAATTTTGCCGATGCTCTTCGCAGTTTATCTCCTTCTTCTTTTGAAGAAAATTTTCCCGTTCGCAAACGTTGTGCGTCAATTTTTCCTTCGGCACAAAGCAAACGTATGATAAGTTGAACTGTCGCCATTTCTAAACTAAAAAAAACGACCGGGACTTTATGGTCAATAGTTGCATTGCGCGCAAGTGAAAGGGCAAAAGCTGTTTTTCCCATCGAAGGTCTTGCGGCAATAATAATTAAATCTGATTTTTGGAATCCTCCCAATATATCGTCCATATCCATAAATCCGGTAGGAACGGCAATGTTCTTAAAATCTTTTGAATGAAGCGCGTCAATATATTCAAGCGCATCGCGTACTGCTTGATCCATATCTTGATAAGATTTTTTAAGATGCTCTTCGGTAATTTCAAAGATTTTTCTTTCGGCGGAATCTAAAATATTGAAAGCGTCTTCAGTTCCGTCATAGGCATCTCTTGCTATATCGTGCGAAGTAGTAATAAGTTTTCTAAGGATGGATTTTTCTAAAATGATTTTTGCATGATATTCAATATTAGCGGCGGAGGAAATGTTTTGCGAAAGTTTGCTGAGGTAAACCGCGCCTCCGGTATCTTCCGAAGTGCCGCGCCGTTTTAGTTCTTGATAAAGCGTAACGGTATCAATCGGCTCATCCGCATTGAAGAGATCAATCATCGCTTCAAATATCAGCCTGTGTTCTTTTAAATAAAAACTCGTAGGGTTTAGCAGCTCAATTGCTTTAGGAACGGCTTCTTTTTCAATCAGCATAGCGCCGAGAACAGCCATTTCAATTTCAGGCGCAGCCGGCGGTTTTACGTCAGAAGAAATTCTTTTTAGAAGTTCGGGATTTTCATTATTCTTTTTTGCCATAAACTTTTATTGTTCCTAAAAGGGATAACATCAATTAAATAAAATTCTTATGTGAAAGATAAAAAAATATTTCATGCAAATATTTCATGCAAACATTTCATCATATAATTTTCTGAAAAGCTGCACATCTGCCCAGCAGTCTTTTTTCCAATTTGGGTTGCGTAATAATGCCGCCGGGTGGTAGGTAACAACAGCTTTAATCTCTCCAAGTTGATGCACTTTGTTTCGCATTGCGCCAAGCGATTCTTTTCGTTTTAACAAACTAACGGCGGCGGTTGTGCCTAAGCAAAGAATAAATTTGGGCTGAATTATTTCAATTTGTTTGTGTAGATATGGGATGCATGTTTCAATTTCTACCGGATTTGGGGTTCTATTCCCCGGAGGTCTGCATTTAACAATATTTGCGATGTAAACTTCTTCTCGTTTAAAAGAAATTGCCGCTAAAATTTTAGTAAGAAGCTGTCCCGCTCTTCCAACAAACGGAATTCCTTGCTCATCTTCATCTGCGCCAGGACCTTCGCCGACAAGCATCACTTTTGCGTTTGGATTTCCGACGCCAAAAACAAATTTGTTTCGCGTTTTGCCTAATGGGCAAGCTCTGCACTCGCAAATTTCCTTCTCATACTTTTCTAAAGTTGTTGTTGCACCAGTTTTAATGTCTGAACTTGATAAAGAAAAAATTTCCTTCGGCACAGCGGAAGCAAGCGGTTTTTGTTCAACTTTTGCGGAAACAACTTTTTTCTCTTTCCATTTAATAAGTGTTTTAGTAAAAAGCTCGTCTCCGTGCAATTCTTTTTGCATAAGCAAAGATTCAATTATTTTTTGTTTTGTTGATGCCATTTGGAATGCTGATTTTCTTTTCTATTCAATAAAAACGATAAAAAAAGCGGAAGGGAAAAGAACTTTCACTTCCGCCAATAAACTGAAATGGTAATAACCGTGAGAGAAATTTATTCCTCAAAGGTATTATCAAAAATGAAAGCTATACGCTTTTATTTTTGAAATCGAATTCAATTCCGCTGTCGAGCAGTTCGTGCAATGCTTCGATATGCGGTTTATATCTTTTTTCAAATTTTAATGAAAGGCTAAGTTGAGCTGGATTATCAAAATCTTCGCTATCGTCATCGGCGCTTATATTAGTGGCGGGAACCATTGCCAACGCCGCATTGAATTCAATTTTACGGTCATCATTAATGGTGCGAGCTCTTTTACCGGCGACAACTATTCCTTCATAAACATTAGCTGCGCGTTTATCAATTTCTCTTAAATCTATTGGGCTTACGCTCATTTATTTATCTCCTCTTTTGTTAAGTTTTCTATCAATTCTTTTACTTCTAAAATAGCAGTATTTAAATTATTATTCACTATAAAATAGTCAAATTTATCTTTAAGGCTCAATTCCATTTTTGCCCTCTCAATTCTTTTCTGAAAGTCCGATTCGCTTTCAGTTTTTCTTTCGCGCAGGCGTTTTCCCAATTCTTCCAAGCTTGGCGGAAGCAGGTAAATCATAATCGCTTCAGGGTAAACCTTTTTTATAGAAAGCGCTCCTTTTACTTCCACTTCAAGAAGAATTGATTTTCCTTCTGAAAGAATTTTTTCTACAAATGATTTCGGCGTTCCGTAATAATAATCATAAACCTTCTCCCATTCTACAAATTGGTTCGCTTCAATTTTTTGTAGAAACGTTGATTCATCTATAAAGAAATAATCAACTCCATCTTGCTCGTTTGGTCTTTTCTCTCGTGTTGTGGCGGAAATTGAATAAACCACATTCTGTAAAATTTTAAGAATAGCTCTTATGATTGTCGTTTTTCCGGTTCCGCTCGGAGCAGTAATAACGAAGATTATTCCTTTTTTCTTCACTATTCAATATTCTGAATTTGTTCGCGGATTTTTTCTACTTCTTCTCTTATTAAAACAGAATGATGCGTTATTTCAGCCGACAACGACTTTGAAGCAATGGTATTGGCTTCGCGGTGCATTTCTTGGCAAATGAAATTCAGCTTTCTTCCGGCTTCGTCTCCGGAGGTGAGGACTTCAGAAAAATATTTCAGATGACTTTTTAGCCGAACGCATTCTTCTGTAATATCTGCTTTTTCAGAGAGCAGAGCAAGCTCAAATTCTAAGCGGTCAGAATAGTTTTGAATATCTTTAATAATCTGCTGAACTCTCTCCTGCAGTTTTTGAAAATAGTCCGTAACAGAATCTCTGTAGATTTTTTCAATTTCGGTTAGAGTATTTGTAATCATTTTGGCTCTTCCGAGTAAATCTTGTAAGAGAGATTCTCCTTCAATTTTTCTCATCTCAAGTAACTTATCAGCTGCCTCCAAAATACATTTTTTAATAACCTCAAAATGTTCATCGCTAAACTCAAGAAAGTCGGGAGAAAAAAGTTCTTTGAAATTAAGGAAATGCTCAAGTTTAATTTTCCCTTTAATATTCAAAGACTTTTTAATTTGTTTTAGCATTTGTGCGGTTTCAGATAGTTTTGCTTTATTCAAAAGCGCATCTTGCCCGGCTCCAAATTTTACAGAAATCGAAAGACTAACCTTTCCTCTCTTTAATTTTGAGCGGAGAAGTTCTTTAATTTCAAACTCTTTGGAAAACAAACTTCCCGGAAGTTTTGCAGAAACTTCAAGAAATCTATTGTTGACGCTTTTTAGCTCAACTTCAAAAGAAAAACCGTTAACTGAAGCTACAGATTTACCGTAGCCGGTCATGCTTAATATCATAAATCCTACTTATGGTGTTGGCAAAAATAAAGAAAAACGGAGAGGTAACCAAGACATTAAAACGCTTCGCCAATTCCGAAGTGAAATTCCATTATATCGAATAATTTGCGTTTCAAAATCCGTGTTTTTGAGTAAGGGTCATAAGATTTGAAGCCGAAATCAATGCGAAATGGTGCAATCATGGTGTAATATCTAAACCCAAACCCGGAAGCAACGGCAATCTCGGAAGCTCTTGTCTTTTTTACGTTGCTCCAAGAATTTCCAAAATCCGCGAAAGCAGTAACGCCAATAGATTCGCTTAATTTGTATCGGTATTCTGCCGAACCTTCAAATAAAAAACTACCGCCTTCAAGCGTTACCGTTTCTATCAAATTGGTAGTTTCATTTAAAATTGGCACTTCAACTTTTGGAGAAAGTTCTCGCGCACGCCAGCCGCGTACAGAGTTACTTCCGCCAGTAAAAAATTTCTTGGTCGTTGGAACATCAAGTTCATTTCCCCTGTAAGCGCGCAAATAACCGGTTTTTAGTTTTACCGCTAAAACCGCCGATTCTTTCCTGTTTGTTGCCAAATATTTTGCATAGGTAAATTGCGTTTTGTAATAAAGAGGCGTTGCGTAAGGTTTGCTTGAAAGCTGTGAAAGGAAATAAGGAATTGAATTGGCTTCTTCTAAAACCACAACTAAATTATATCCGCTTGCCGGAAAAAGTGGGTTGGTTGTTTTAATAGATCGAAGGTCGAGACCAAGAATTGATAAGGTTTGACTTCTTGTAATCTCGCGTTCTGTAAGGAAAAAAACTTCATCTGCAATTTCTACATTATAGTAAGATGATAAAAAATTGACAAACGTGTAAGCGGGTAATTCAAACTCAAAACTCAGTTTACCTCCATAGTTTCTTTTATTTGATGTTGCATCTTTTCGGAGCGTAAAATATCCTTCGAGAATTCCGAAGATTGGTTTATTAAACACATAAGGTTGTTCAATTTTTATTTTTGAATCGAAAAATCCCGCCAAGGAAGTATCTCTTAACGAAAAGGCTTTAATTACTTTTGGGAAATTAATTCTAACAATATCTTGCACGCCGAAAGAACTTGTAGCCGTAAGTTTTCTTGCGTGACCCAAGAAATTTTTGCGCATGAAAGTTCCGCCAAGACCAAGGTTAAACGTATTCTGCTGGTTATTCATTAGAAATTCTGGGGCAAATTCATTCATCTTGCCGATATTGCCAAGAGCTTTTAGCGGAACATAATTAGCTGAGGTATCTTCGGTAAGCGGAAGAACTTGTACATAACTAAACAGCCCTGTACGATAGAGACGTACTTGGCTTTGACGCATTTTTTCAGCATTAAAGTAATCCTCCGGTTTAACGCCAACGAGGTCTTTCAGTAAATCCGTTTCTACAAACTCGCTCCCTTCTCCTTTTTTTTCGATTTGCACTTCGCTTATTTTATACTTCTTCCGCGGTTCAAAAAAGATAGTTACTTTCGCTTTGTTTTTAGCGGTATCTTTTTCTATTACTGAACTATCAAAAGCGGCGAGCATGTAGCCGGAATTATTTAAGTTTTCAATTACTGCATCTATATTATTTTTTAAAAGAATTTGAGAAAATCGCTGCGATTCAAGCGAGGCAAATTCTTTTGAAATTCCATCTTTTAATACTCCGTTTAAACTATCAAGACCGCTTAATTTTATTTTAGTAAAAGCGGAAGGGGCGCGTTCGTTAATTACAAAATGAACTTCCACTTTGCCGTTCGCCGTATCAATTTTAAAATTTGTAGAAAAATCAGCCTTAAAAAAACCGTTTGTGTTGTAGAAATCTTTTAATACCGCAATGTCATCGTGAAGCGAAAGGCTGTCAAAATACACTGCTTCTTTTCCAATACTGCTGTTAATTGAATTGAGAAATTTCCAAAACCAATTTGGCGTTTCTTTTGAAGGAATAATATCTCTGAGTAGTGAAGAAGAAAAGGTGGAATTGCCGCTGAAATCTATCGAAGCAAGTTCAATTTTTTGCGCTTCTTGTGCAAACGTAAGTGAAAGCGAAGCAAGTAAAACTATGAGAAAAAATGTTTTTGTCACTAATGGCGTATAGGTTAATCTGATGAAATATCTCTACGGCTGATTACAAGTTCCGGATAATCAGTTTTAAACAGATTTAAGAAAAAATCTTTGGTTTTGTTTGCTTCGCAATTTTTTGAAATGAACAGCGTTGCAGGTTTTTCCGGGACAATAACTAAATGAGCATAATAATTTTGCTTTGTAGCAAAATCAACCAAATAGGCATACACCTCTCCGCCGCTTGAACCCGTATAAAAACCTCCGGAATTATAATAAAAAAAATCGTTTGGAAAAGATTCTATTCTTTGCACACTGCAAATGCTTTCTGTGGTTGACATTTCGGGAAGAAACGCTTCATCTTTTTTTGTTAAAGAATCTTTCGATAACAACTGAATTTTCAATCCCCACTTATCTGTCTTTGATGGTTTCGTTTCTTTTATCGCTAAAATTTCGCCGTCTTGGTCTGAAAAAAACCTGCCAAACAATGCTGCTTCCGTATTAGGATCAAAATTTTTCTTGAGATGCGCTAACAGTTTTTGGTTATCGCCAAGATAATCTTCAAGCGGCGAGGCATTACTCTGAGGGGATTTATCACAACCACTTATCAATGCCAGAAGAATAAAGAAAAATTCGGCGAGTAATTTTTTATTTGATAATAACAACTTCGGTTCCTTTTCGTATAACAGTATAAAGTTCTTCAATATTTTCATTACTTAGTGCAATCGAGCCATCAGTCCAATTAAAAACGAAAGGTAAATTTTTAAAGATAAAATTTAACTCTCCGATGCCATGAATACCTACATTGCCGCCGAGTTTGGTCTTTGCGTTAATGCAATTTCCATAATTGTTGTCAAACCTCAGCTTTTCGTATTCATCCGTGTTTATTAGTCCGCTTGCCAAACCGACTTCAACATCTTGTAGGTTAGGATAAGTTAATTTAAAAAGTTTTCCATACTCATGCGATGTAAGTATTTCACAGATTTTATATGCGCCGATGGGCGTAGCGTTATCATTGGCGCTGTTTTTGGGGTTCGGATTTCTTCCAAAAACCGCACGGTATTTTTTAACTAAAGTGGTATCGTCATAAAGCGCTAACTCAAACGTGCTGCGGTTTATTACAATACGTGGGTTTTCAATTTGGGTTAAGCCTTTTAGGTCCATTTCCTGCGGTAATGGTTTTTCTTTTACATTAAGCAATACGCCATACAATACACATCCGGTTAAAAAGAGGAACAATCCTCCGGTAAATAAAAGCACATTTTTAACCATTTAGTTTTTTCTCTTTTTACGAAATCTTCAATAGAAATTTAGAAAATTTTGAGGAAAGTTTTTAACCGAATGCCAATAAATCGAGCGAAGATATAAAAAATCTCCGCACGTGGCAGAATTTATCTTTGCTGTTTAGGACTTTGCATGTCGCAAATTATTGTTTCGTTCGCTCGCAAAAATTTTTGACGGCTCATATCATTGATTCACTACCTGCCGACATCTTCTGCTCGTCTTTACTTTTATTTTGGAGAGCAATGCGGCAAATAGTATTTTACAATAAAGTATTTTTCAAATGATAGAAGATTTAGTTACCAACTATGATAATTCTCGGCGTTGATCCCGGAACATTAAGAACCGGATGCGGCGTAATTCATTTTCAAAAAAGTGAACTACGCCTTTTGCACTTCGGAGTAATTAATCTTACCAAAGAACATACGCTGCCGGATAAATTAAACATGATTTATAAAGAATTGAACCGATTAATTAAAAATTATGAACCGACAGATTTTTCAATCGAAACTTCATTTTTCGGAAAGAATGTGCAATCAGCGATGAAGATTGGTTACGCGCGAGGCGCCGCTATTTTAGCAGCGGTTCAGCAGCAACTTTTTATAGGAGAATATTCTCCGCGCGAAATTAAAAAATCTATTGTTGGCACCGGCGCCGCCTCAAAAGAGCAAGTAAATTTTATGGTAAAAACACTTCTGAATGTGCGAACTGAAATTCCGTTGGATGCAAGCGATGCGCTCGGCGCCGCTATTTGTCATGCGTTCAGAAAAGATAAACAAGCTCCTTCATCAAAAAATTGGAAAGCTTTTGCCGAAGCTTTTCCGGAAAGAATAATAGAATAAATATGATAGGCTATTTAAAAGGGAAAATTATTTCGCTTAAACCGACTAAAATTATTCTCGAAGTAAACGGCGTCGGGTATTTAGTTTTTATTTCAATTACAACCTTTGAAAAAATTTCATCACTCTCCGAAGTTTCTCTATACATTCACACCCACGTAAAAGAAGATAGTTTAACACTCTTCGGATTTTTTTCCGAATCAGAAAAAGAAATGTTTGAATTATTAATTTCCATTTCCGGTATCGGTCCAAAATCCGCACAAACTATTCTTTCTGGTATTTCTGTGGATGAATTAAAAGAAGCCATTGAATTTTCTAACATCGGAAGGTTGGTTGCAATTCCCGGTATCGGAAGAAAAACTGCCGAGCGGCTGCTTATTGAACTACGCGGAAAAGTTGAGGGAATTTCGGCATCGGGTAGCGGAGGCGAACCAAAATTAACCATCAAAAGCGAAGCTGTTGCCGCGCTCAGCACGCTTGGCTACAACAGTAAAATTGCTGAAAAAGTTGTTAGAGAAATTAGCGCCGAAAACCCGGATATAACTTTGGAAGATATTATTCGTAAATCTCTTTCGATATTAAATAAATAATTTGCTTAGCCACTAAAAAAGAAGCGCGCTACCCACGACTATTTATTCTCCGACGGTCAGATAATTTCCGTTTCTATTTTTGCAACGTTTGTAATTTCTCCTTCAAGCACATCGCCCTTCTTCAAACCGCCGACTCCCGCCGGAGTTCCGGTATAAATTAAATCACCGGCTTCCAACATTAGCCGCGATGAAATATAAGAAACCAATGCATCCGGTCTGAACATCATTTTGTTTAGAGATTCTTTTTGACGAATCTCTCCGTTTACTTTTAGAGAAATTGTTTCTTCAAAATTCAAGTCGTAATCTTCTTTCAAAATAAAATCTGAAATAACCGCTGAGGTATCAAAACATTTTGCAATCGTCCAAGGATTACCTTTGTCTTTTGCTTGGTTTTGCAAATCGCGAAGCGTCATATCCAACCCAATTCCATATCCAATAATTGCTTCGCCTGCTTGTTCGATTGAACCGTTAGTAATATTTTTGCCGATGAGCAGTACAAGTTCAATTTCGTGATGAAGGTTAGTCGAGAATGTTGGATAACTAACTTTTTCGCCGGAGTGAATCATCGCAGAAACCGGTTTCAGAAACAATACCGGTTTTTCTTCAACTTGATGACCAAGTTCTTTTATGTGATCCATATAATTTCTGCCAACGCAAACTATTTTCCCAACTTCAAAAGATTTTTTTTTGTCATGCGTGTATACTTTTTTCATATGCTTTCTTTCTTTTAATTTGTTAATAATGAATTTAATCCGATCACAAAATTTCTTTCACCGCGGTAGTTTATCTTCCAAGAAAATTCTAACGATATTGGAAAAAGTTGATGCCCAACGCTAAATCCGTTTTCGCAAAATGGAGATTTGAAAGTTTTATATTTCAATAACAGATTTTTCTTTCCTTCGGCGCTAACATTGCTGATTGCGGCACTAAAGAAATAGCTCACCTGCAAATTTAACGATTTCAGAAATGATATTCCGAGCGCTCTAAATAGTTCATCTCGAAAATTATGCGCGAAATAAAAAGTAATTACTCGGTCGCCAATAACTTCATTTAAGCCCAATGTGCGAAAGGAAAATCGCTTGCCAAGCGAAGTAATATTTCCCGGAAGCGAGTAAAAATTTTGGAACGGAAGCGCGCCAACAGCATAAAAACTGTTTAGGCCGATTTGCAAATCGGCGGTATTAAAAGTCGGCGTACCGTAACTAATTGATGTTTCGTACAAAGTGAAATCAAAATTACTTTTTAACAAATTTTTCTTTGCGATGGTAACATCTCCGTTAAAAATAAAATTTCCGTCATTGCCTCCTGCGCGTCTGCGGAACATTCCATCTTCGATATAGCTTCGAAAATCAATAGTGAACCCAGCTTTAACAGAGGTTATCGTTCCGGTTGAGACATGTTGATTTTCTCGGAATATTTTTTTTCTTGCAAAAAAAGAAAATTCACTGTTCTTGTTTGCAGATTGATCATGCTGTTGCTGTATCCCGGCTTTTAATTTTAGAATTGGCGATACTTCGCCGCTTGCTATTATTGCAAATCCGGTTGAGTAATAAAAATCATTAAACTCATATTTGGTAAGCAGTGAGTTTAGAGTAGAAAATAAATCGCCGTACGAAGAATTATTTTCAAATAGAAGCGAGATTTTTTTGAATGCGTTAAATGAAAGTGAATATGTCCGATAATCGCCGAAATAATAAAGAGAAGCGAATTCCGACTTGAAGCGTTTATCTGCAAAGCCATAACTTGTGGTTAAAGAAGTTTTCAAGCGGTTGTCTAACAGCTCATCGAAGAAAAATCCAAAGTCGAGCGCATTTCCTTCAATGCGGTTAAAGTGATAAAGTCCCAAAATACCGGTAGTAGAAAAATGTTTTGAGAAAGTAATTCGATCGGAAAGAAAAGAAAATTCATCCCAAAAAGAAAAAGGGATTGCGGAAACGGAATCAATTCTTTTGTATGCGGTTAATTCTTCTTCAGTATTTGGAATATGCTGAATGGCATCCCAATAAGTCGAATCTTTTTTATCGGCATCAGTTAAAACAGTAATAACCGCTTTGTCAAAAAAATCATCGGAAATATTTTTATTGATTTCATAGTTGTTAAGCAACGTGTGCATTTCAAACCCGAATTTTGCAAGTCCCAACACGTTTGCTTCAACTAAAAGATGGTAATCAACCGGCATATAAATATTATCATACTGATCAAATTGTTGGTCAATAATAATTTTCTTAAAAATTCCGCTGAAGTTAGCCGCTTTGTTGAGGCTCAAATTCACTTTGACCAAATCAAAATTTTTTCCGGTGATGTAGATATCTCCCACAAAACCGGGATCAAGAGAATCTGCGGGAGTCATAAATATTTTATAAATTGTATGCTGGTCTTGTGCCAGCGTATCTTTCAACGTGAAGGAATAATATTTGGCGGAATTATCATCAAGAGGTCCCGTCATTTTTCTACCGAAAAAATTGAGATTATCAGAATAAAAATTTTGGAGCAATCTTCCGCCGGTTAAAATATTTATCGAGGAAGGGAAGTTGGCGCTTTGTTTACGCGCAACAATTATTTCTTTTAACTTGTGCGGGGCTTTGTAATACCCGATGCTTTGGTTTTCTAATATTCCGGTAATTTGTAATTCAGCTGAATCTTTTGAACTAACTCCAATCGAAACAGAATTGCCGCGCGCATTAATGTCATCTTCAGTTTTTATACTTCCTTTTGTGTAAGAAGAATATTGATAGCTTTTAAGTTTCTCCGTTCGTTCCAATTTTCTTTTTATAGCGCGGCGAATAATTGCATAAGCCGGATTCTCTTCGGCAGACACAAGCACTTCTGAAAGCTGCAAAGCGGAGGGAAGTAATTTTATTGTAATTATTTCTTTGTTTTTCTTGATTACCACTTCAGTCGTATCAGAGTGGTACCCGATAAAGCTGGTGATAAGTTTATGCGCTCCGCCGGATAATTTTATTTCGAAAAAACCTTCTTTATTGGTTATGCTTCCTGTAGGTGTGTTTGCTACACGAACATTTGCAAAAATCAGCGGTTCTCCGGTAACGGCATCTACAACTTTTCCGCTTAACGAGCTATTCGTTTGCGTGTGAAAAGTTTGACTTAACAAGAAGAAAAAAATAATCCGAACTACGGGCTTCATACATCGAACCTTTGCTTCACAATAAAAAAGATTTTTTAGTTATCTTACAAAAGAAAATTACAGTAAAAATTTGAAAAGTGAAATTTGATGGGCGAAAAAACAAGCAAAGTTATCGTTTTTGATCTTGGCGATGTGCTTATTCCGTTTGATTATTCGATTGCTGTTCAACGATTGAATAAGATTGAAAAAAATCTTGGGAATACTTTTTTGAAATTCCTAAAAGAAAATTATGAGCTCCACCGTTCTTTTGAGCGGGGAGATTTGACTAAAGAAACATTCACATCGATAATGTGTAATGCCCTCGAAAACAAAATTGATGAAGAGACTTTTTGTAAAATCTATTCTGAAATATTTACCGTTAATGAAAATGTTGTTTCACTTTTACCTCGTCTAAAAAAGAATTATAAACTTGCGCTTCTCTCCAACACGAATGAAATCCATAAAAAATATGGCTGGGAACGATATTCCTTTTTGCAGCATTTCGATAAACTCATTCTCTCCCACGAAGTAAATGCAGTTAAGCCGGAAGAAAAAATTTATAAAACTGTTGAGGCGTGTACAAAATTGCTTCCTCAAGAACATCTTTTTATTGATGACGTTCTTGAATATGTAAACGGCGCAAAAAAATCAGGCTGGGATGGCATTCAATTTATAGGATATGAAAATTTAGTTGAAGAATTGAAAAACCGAGGTATTAAAATATCTAAATTGTAAAAAAACCTCCGACGTTCTAAAACGTCGGAGGTTTTAATTATTAATCTATTCTTAATATGACAACTCTTCTGTTTTTGGTTCTTCCCTCTTCTGTATTGTTATCGGCAACCGGATAATCGGGGCCCATTCCCCGAACAGTGAAACGGTTCTTATGAATGCCTTTTGATACGAAATAATTCAACACGGCATTAGCGCGTTTTAACGAAAGTTTTTTATTGTTGGCAGCCGACCCAACATTATCTGTGTGCCCTTCAATCAGCCATGTTGATGTTTTTTCATTTAACATCGTCTGAGAAATTTTATCCAAATCCGCATAAGCAGCCGATAACAAAATCGAACTGCCAACGCCAAACGAAGCGCCGGCACTTAACACAACTTGATTAACTGCAGGAACGGGGACTTCTTTAATTACTTCTTGCTTTTTCAAAGGACAACCAAATTCATCAACTTGTTCTTTCCGTGGAGTGTTTGGGCATTTGTCAAGATAATCTGGAACGGCGTCGCCATCGCTATCTAACGGGCAGCCGAATTTATCAACTTGAACTCCGATTGGAGTGTTTGCGCATTTATCAAGATAATCCGGAATGCCATCATTATCGGCATCTAACGGGCAGCCAAATTCATCAACCAAAACTCCTTTCGGTGTGTTAGAACAAATATCAACATAATCGGGTACGCCGTCGTTATCTGTGTCTAACGGGCATCCTTTTTTATCAACTTTTACTTTTTCAGGAGTGTCGGGGCATTTATCTAAATAATCCGGAACACCATCTTTGTCAGAATCAATTGGGCAGCCGAATAAATCAACTTTAAGTCTGTTTGGTGTGTTTGGGCATAAATCTTTTGAATCAACTACTCCATCTTCATCAGAATCTTGTTCTCCGAAGAATGAAAATGAAAATCCCATTGAGCCAACGAGCATAGCATCTTTACTCGTTCCGTAAAATTTATCATCGAAGTAATCGTTCGGGCTAAGTTGAATTCCACCGCTAAAATTCATAGTGAGGTTATCTGTTAAAAGAATTCTCATTCCGAATTCTGCGTTGTAATCAAGTTCGCTCTTTTTGTAGGTAAATTTGTTGAGCGTTTCTCCATTTGCTCCTTTAGGGCTAAACCAAGTGTAAGTTGCGCCAGCAAAAACATAAGGAAAAACTGCTTCGCCTAAAGAAAGAGTATAGACAACTCCCCCGCCGGCTAATTTTATATCTGTTCGGTATTCGGCAGGAATTAATGTTTTATCTTTTCCTTTTAAATAACCCGCCCCGCTGTACAAACGCAAACCAAAAGAACTTTTTGAATAAGTCGGAAGAAAATATTCAATCATTCCTTTCCCAAGATAATCGAGCGAAAAATCTTTGTAATCAGTTAACCCATAAGTAGCGCCTCCTTCCATTGTAAAGACAAGCGTTCCGGTAAAAGGATGATAAACTTTCTTCTGCAATGATTGAGGTAAAAAAGCTTGGTTACATCCGATAAATACTATGAATAAGAAAAATATTTTACGCACGATAGTTCTCCTACGGTTTCCGATTTAAAAACCCCTTTTCAAAACTTTTTCAAGATCAGCTTGAATCATCACTTTAACTAATTCTTCAAACTTTGTTTTTGCTTTCCAGTGAAGTGTTTGTTCAGCTTTTGTTGGGTCTCCAATAAGAAGATCAACTTCAGTTGGGCGGTAATAGTTTGGATCAACTTTTACGATAGTTTGCCCAACTTGTAAATTTTTACTTAACTGATACTGAAAGTTTTGCGTCTCTGTTCCGACAAGTTTAGCCGCTTTTGATAAGTCAAGCTTGTGGATAATTCCCTTTTTGTTTTCGGCTTCACCTTGCCATTCCAATTCGATTCCAAGTTCAAAAAATGTGTGATCGACAAACTCTTTTATTGTGTGGGTTTCGCCGGTTGCAAGAACAAAATCTTCGGCTTTATCGTGGTTCAATATTCTCACCATTCCTTCACAATATTCGGGGGCAAAACCCCAGTCCCGTTTTGAATGAATGTTTCCAAGCGAAAGTGATTGTTGCAATCCCGCAACAATGCGTGAAGCAGCGCGGGTAATTTTCCTTGTAACAAAAGTTTCTCCGCGTCTTGGTGATTCATGGTTGAACAAAATTCCGTTGCAAGCAAAAAGATTGTACGCTTCGCGGTAGTTTACAATTATCCAATAGCCATAAAGTTTCGCAACTCCATAAGGTGAACGAGGATAGAAAGGCGTTTTTTCGGATTGCGGAACTTCCTGTACTTTTCCGTACAACTCGCTTGTAGAGGCTTGATAAAATCTTACTTCACGCAAACCTACTTCACGTATTGCATCTAAAAAACGAAGCGTTCCCAGCGCATCAACTTGCCCTGTGTAATCAGGCAGTTCAAAAGAAACTTTAACATGGCTCTGCGCCGCTAAATTATAAATTTCATCCGGTTCAATTTTTTCTAATAGTCGGTTAAGATTACTCGTATCAACTAAATCACCGTAGTGAAGAAATAATTTCTTGTTCATTATTTCCCGGTTACTGTATAGATGATCAATTCTTCCGGTGTTAAAGGAACTACTCCTTCGGATAATTCCGTGAACTTCGTAACCTTTGTCGAGAAGAATTTCAGTTAAATAACTTCCGTCTTGTCCGGTGATTCCAGTGATGAGCGCTTTTTTTGCCATTCCTAATTCCTAATTGTTAATTCGTAATTGTTCCCTGTACCATTCGTACGTTTTCTTTATTCCTTCTTCAAGAGAAGTTTTGTGCTTCCAGCCGAGGTTGTGCAAACGGGAAACATCCATTAGTTTCCTTGGAGTGCCGTCGGGTTTTGTCGAGTCATAAATAATTTCGCCGGTAAAGCCGACGATTTTTTTAATAAGTTCTGCTACCTCTGCAATCGTTAAATCTTCTCCCGTGCCGATATTGATATGCGTTAATCCTTGTTCGTACAAATCTTTTGCTTCAATTTTTTCCATCAGATAGAAAATCGCATCGGCAAGGTCATCAACAAACATAAACTCGCGCAGCGGTTTTCCGGTTCCCCAAAGTTCAACAGAAGATTTTCCTTCAGTTTTTGCTTCGTGAAATTTCCTCATTAAAGCCGGGAGAACGTGTGAAGTTTCAAGATTAAAATTGTCGTAATAGCCGAAGAGGTTTGTTGGCATCACCGAAAAGAAATTTGCGCCGTATTGTCGGTAATAACTTTCACACAATTTTATTCCGGCAATTTTTGCGATGGCGTACGGCTCGTTGGTTTGCTCGAGCAATCCGGTTAAAAGATATTCTTCTTTTAATGGCTGTAGCGCAAGTTTTGGATAAATGCACGAACTTCCAAGAAAAATTAATTTCTCAACATTGTTTTTATACGCTGCATGAATAATATTCGCTTCAATCATCAAATTTTCATAAATGAATTGAGCGCGGTATGTGTTGTTTGCAACAATTCCGCCTACTTTTGCAGCGGCAACAATTACAAGTTCAGGTTTTTCTTTCTCAAATAAGTCTTCTACTTCTGTTTGCCGGATTAAATCTATCTCGGGATAATTCCGTGTAACGATGTTTTGATAACCCGCAGCAGTTAATCTTCGGTGAATTGCCGAGCCAACCATTCCGTTATGTCCAGCCAAATAAATTTTTTTTCCGTGTAGTTGAGACAAGAGAAACTCCAATGCTTTGTTTTAGATAATTATTACAAAAAACATATTGAAAATAAGAAAAAAGAAGGATACGGCAATTGGTAGTTATCGTCACAAACTACTGAATATTAGTAAAATGCCATGGAACACAAAAAAGCCCGAGAAGAAATAAATCAAAATTTGAAATAATTTTTGGTAGAGATTTCAAACACGATTAGCTTAATGCGGCGGTCAGCAAAGTTAGCAAAAACAAAAAAGCCTTAAAACTTTACTACAATTAAGGCTTTTCGGTGAGCCACCTATGCGACTCGAACGCACGACCTGCTCATTACGAGTGAGCTGCTCTACCAGCTGAGCTAAGGTGGCAGAAAATGTATAGCGGCAATAGTTGAATTGCTCTTTATCCACTTTACAAATAATAAAAACTATCTTACTCTTTTTTTATGACGGTTTTTTCTCAGTCTCTTTTTTCTTTTGTGTGTTGACATTTTATGTCCTTTTCTTTTTTTACCGCAAGGCATTGATGAGCTCCTGTATAAATTAATGTGATGTTAATAATTCTTTTGCTTTTTTCCCAATTTCAGAGGTTGGGTCTATTTTTACTGCTTTTTGCAGCCACTCTTTTGATTTTTCCGTATTTCCTTTTGCAAAATTAACAATTCCCAAATTCATATTTGCAATTTGATGTGAAGAATTTATCTTAATTGCTTTTTCCATAGATGAAATTGCTTCATCATATTGCTGCAATTCATAGTAACACACACCCCTATCAACTAACACATCCGCATTGTCTGGAAATTTTTCTAAATATTTTGTGTACAAAGTAATTGCTTCTTCTTTAAAACCTGAATCATTTTTTAAATGCGCAAGTTGCAGCAGCAAATCAAAATTATTTGGCTCGGCTTTAAGTTGCGCATCAATTTGATTGATGCGGTTAAGGCTTGTTAAATCAATGCCCGAACCTTGCTGCTGATTTGTATTTTCGATATTTTCTTCGGTTTCTGGTTTAGTTACATTATTGTTAAGCACGCCTGAAAAATATAAAACAAGTAATGCGAGTACTAAAACGCCTGAAAAAATTACCGCTATTTTCTTGGAATCGAATTCACGATTTTCCGCTTTACCTATGTTTTTTGTCTGTTGTTCGATTTTTTGTTTTTTATTTTTGGTCGTTTTTTTATTCTTTTCATTTTTTTTAGCAACAGCTTTTTTTTCAAAAGCTATATTAGCGCCTGAGTTAGGTTTTGAAACTTGTCTGATTTCAGTTTTCGCAGTATCTAAATTTGCCCCGCAAGAAGAACAAGACTTTGAGCGTAAGTCATTTTCTTCTCCGCAATAACCACAAATTAGTTCCTCTTTACCCACTTCTTCTTGCTCGTCAATTCTTTGTTCGGACAATACATTGCCGCAATTTGGGCAGAATTTAAAATTTTCTTCTATGTTTACATTACACTTTGGGCAGTACTGCACGTTATTTTGTTCCCTTTTCTGCCATTCCTTTGCTAACGGCAGTTTTAAAATCTTTAGAGAATTTAAAAACCGGAACAAAATGTTCCTGGACATTCACTTTTTCACCGGTTTTGGGATTTCTCGCTAAGCGAGCAGATTTTTTTCTAACTTTAAAAGTGCCAAATCCTCTAATCTCAATACCTTTTCCAACTTTCAGCGATTCAATTACACTGTTAAAGAAACCTTCTATTACGGCTTCAGTTTCTAATTTCGTTAATCCAGTGCCGGTAGCAACAATATCAACCAAGTCTGCTTTTGTCATGCGAATTCCATTTTAAAGCGAAAAATCTTTCTAAGTAATTATAAATGAACAACTTAAATTAATGAAATCATCACAGAAAACAAAAAAATCTAGCCTTGCATACCAAATATTCCAAAATAGCGGATGGGTATAGACTGTTTGAGAATATTTCGCAAACAGACGACAAAACTCTATCACAAAAACAATTTGGTTCTCTTTCAGCCCCTTCTTAATTTGAGGTAAAGGCTTAATTAATTTCAACAAAAAATGATAACTGATATTTTAATAACGATTGTTCTTGTATTTATGAATGGCTTTTTCGTTGCCGCTGAATTTGCGATTGTGAAAGTGCGTGGGTCGCAGCTTGAGCTCAAAACCCGGCAAGGGAACCATTTTGCAAAATTGGGGAAACAAATTATTACGCAACTCGATTCTTATCTGGCAGCCACACAACTTGGTGTTACGCTTGCAAGTTTGGGGTTAGGATGGATTGGCGAGCCGGTAGTTTCAAAAATAATTCTATCAATAATGAACTTATTCGGTATTGCAATACAAGAAGAAATGGCGCACACTATTGCTCTTCCGGTTGCTTTTATTACTATCACTACATTGCATATTGTGTTTGGAGAATTAGCCCCCAAAACCATTGCTATTCAACGCTCTGAACCAACAACATTAGCGGTTGCATATCCGCTGCATTTTTTTTACCAAATGTTTAAACCGTTTATTTGGCTGCTAAATGGTTTTGCAAACTTGCTTCTAAAAAGCATTGGTTTT